>OOBJ01000062.1_pt1 | contig 100738 bp, 88 predicted proteins | sample 1671331 | NCBI WGS metagenome assembly OOBJ01 (sample SAMN06348145, study PRJEB24527) | human gut metagenome | biome: human gut; feature: ankylosing spondylitis patient; material: feces | host: Homo sapiens | place: China | collected 2015-10 | reverse complement strand
ACGCGCCAGCCACACCAGCCGGGACAGCGGACTCCCCACCGGACGGAACAGCCGACTGAGTGGAAGTCGACTGAATCGCGCCATCGGACGATTGGACACCCAACGCGCCAGCCACACCAGCCGGAACAGCGGACTCCCCACCGGACGGAACAGCCGACTGAGTGGAAGTCGACTGAATCGCGCCATCGGACGATTGGACACCCAACGCGCCAGCCACACCAGCCGGAACGGAGGACATGTCCGTGGTGGAATCCGAGGATCTTTCCCCGCCCGTCATGGAAGACGCGGAGACGGACATGCCGGACTGGGGACTTGACGGAGAGGTTCCGGAAGTTCCGGTCGAAGCCGCGGATCCGGTAGCACCGGCGGTCCTTCCGCTCGGATCGTTTCCCTTCGTCTCCGGCGCGATGGAATCGACCGCCTCGCTTGGAATCGACTGTCCTTGCATGGACGCGGAGGTTTCGGAGGAGACGCCGCCGCCGAGACCATCGGACGGGTTCGCGGGAGGTGTGGCGTCAGCGGCATTGGCCGAGCCTCCTTCTTGGCCGGAGGACCCGCTATTCCCGTTCGACTGGGAGTTCTTGTACAGTCTTCCCAAAGCGGAGACGGTCGCGCCGGCGCGTGGGAAGCCGGAACCGGCGAGGGCGGCGCCAGCGACGCCGAGCACTCCATCCGAGGTGGTTCCTTCGGAGGATTCGGTCTGGGAGCCGGACCCTCCTTCTGACGAAGCCGTTTCGGCCTGCTTCTCCGACGACGTCTTGGACTGCGACCCTCCGGTGCCGCCCGTCGCCTTCGCGTCATGCAGGTCTTCGGACGGAGAGCCCTGGCTCGACATCGGATTGGCGCCCGAAAGGGCGGATTTGTCCTTGCCGGACGCTCCGGATTTGCCGCCGTGCTCGCCGGCTTTCGAGGCGAGGCCGGAAAGTCCGGCTGCGCCCTGGATGCCCAGACCAGCCGCGGCTCCGGCCAGCGAGGCGGCCGTGCCCACGGTGGCCGCTCCGGCCGCGCCGGCGCGCATCAGGCCCACCGAACCCGGAATGAAGTCGGCGATCTGTTTGATCAGGGTGAAGGGGAAGATGGAGGAAAGTATCATGCCGACAACGGCGATGAGGGTCGTGGTCGTGGAAGAGGACATGACCATGAGCTTGCACGTGACCCAGATGCACAGCGCCATTACGGGCTGCATGAGGATGATGCCGACGATCCAGCCCGCCCACTTCGATACCAGCGGCCTCATGGTGCTCCAACCCTGGAGCATGAGGGGGATGGCCGCGATGACGATGGCGAAGATCAGAAGAAAGTTGCGGGCGGCCATCATCAGAAGCAGGACGAAACTGCCGAGCACGACGCAGACGCAGAGCGTGATCGTCATCAACCCGCTGTCGAATACATCCAGGGAATTCTTGTCTATCCCCGGTATGCTCCCTCCGAGCGAGCCTGTGTTGAGGATGCTTTTCGTCATCGTGCTCGCCAAGGAGGTGCCCTTGACCGCGAGGGTGATGCATAATACCGTCAACGGCCATGCCAGGGCGGTGCGGGCTCCGGCGGAAAGCACGCCGCCGATGTCCTGTGTGGCGGCGGCGCGGAGGATGCCATAGGCGCCGGCCGCGACGGTCACGAACGCCATCACGCCGGCGAGCTTGTTCAGACCATCGGTCGCGGTGGCCCACATCGCATCGTCCATGTTGCTTCCGGTCAGGACCTTGGACGCGGTGTATTTCCAAGCGCCGGTGCAGGTGTCCATGAACCATTTCTTCAGGGATCCCATGGGATCCCAGATGTTCCATGCCTGCAGGGTGAGAACGGCCGGTGGTATGCACAGCAGCAGAAGCAGTCGCCGCCAATCATGGCGGCGACTGGATGCTGGAGGGCACGCGCGGCCGAAACGGTCGAATGATGCCATCGGTCGTTCGCCCTCCCGGTTATACCAGCGGAATGCCGGTCGCCCAGCTGATCAGACCGCCCGCGCCGGCGATGACGGCGGCGAGGACGATGCAGACGATGAACACGGTGCCGGTCACTCGGGCGGCGGCGGGGCTGCTGGTCAGCTTGGAGGCGCCGAACAGGATGGCCGCGGCGACGAGCAGGATCACGCAGACGATCAGGGCCATGCCCTCAAAACCGGCCGCGATCTTGTTCAGTGTGGCCATGAACGGGAAATAGCTGTAGTCCGGCTTGATGCCTTTGGGGTCGGCCAGTACCATTGCCGCGTTGACGAAGGGGTCCATACCCTCTCCTTTCGTTTGGATTCCATGACGGGAATCCGCCATGGGGATGCCGGGGGCGAAGGGCGTGGAAGCCCCGCACGCTCCCGGCGTTCCGCTAGGACATGGAACCGGAAGGCTTGCGGTTTATATCAGAAGCCGATGGTGATGCCTCCTGTACCGAACAGGTTGCAGCCCCATGCGACGAGTCCCGCGATTGACCCCAGGAGCATGCAGGCCAGGATCACGCCGAGGAGGATCTTGATGCCGTTGGGGTTGTCCACGAGAGTGGCGGTGAGTTTGGAGAACATGAACTTGACCACGCCCATGATCAGGACGATCACGCTGGCCGTGATGAGCATGCCGAGGATGCCGGCGACGAAGGACTGCAATCCGGACGGGACCCATGAGTAATCGGGTTTGAGCGTCACGGACGAGGCCAGGGACGCATAGGCGTTCATTTGTAGTTTCCTTTCCTTTAGTACCAGCCGGTCTGCTGCGAATGGTTCCATGCGGCGCTTGGACTGCCATATCGCTGAGCGATGTAGCTGAAACCCCAGTTGATCTGCGTATACGCGTTGTCATGCCAGTCGGAGCCTGCGGACGACATCTTCGTGGCGGGAAGCGATTGGGGTATGCCGTACGCGCCCGAGGATGGGTTCGTGGCGTTCCACTGCCAGCCCGATTCACGTGTCCACAGGTTTTCCAAGGGGATGAACTCCAAATCGTTCCAGCCATGGTCCTTAAGATGCGCGCGCGCGTATTTCTTCGCGTTTTCGGCAGAGGCGTGGATGCCGTTGGGGTCGGCCGCGCCGCCGGGAATCGTTCCGGAGGAGGTGTCGCCCGCATCGGACGGAGGCGCGTAGTCGAACGGCGAGCCGCTGGCCGAGCATTGCGACGGACGGTCTTCCGCGGCGACGTTGACCTCGTAGCGTCCGTTCGCCTTTTTGGTCTCCTTCACCTCGATCAGGTTTCCGGATGAGCCTCCGGACGCGGTGCCGCTGATCGCGTCGTTGGGCAGCACGTAGGTGCCGCCGTTGACGATCGGATACGTTTTCGAGTAGACCTTGTAGCCGGCGCCTTTCTCGCTGGTGGTGATGGTGCCGTGCGAGGTGTCCACGCTTTCCACGATGCCGACGTGCCCGTACACGGGGTCCGAACCCTGCACGCCGGGCGGCCAGCTGATGATCGAGCCGGCGACGGGCAGTGAGGTCGTGGTCCGGTATCCGGCCGACGCGGCCGAACGGGCCCAATCCTTGCCGTTGCCCCAGTATTGGCCGACACCCTTCCAGCCGATCTTCTTGGCGCGCATGCACGTCCACCAGGTGCATTGGCCATACGCGTATGTGGCGCAGAAGTTTCCGGGACCCTGCTGTCCGCCGAACCACGCCTCGGCGGCGGCCTCGTCCATGCCCACGACGCCGGCCGCGCCCGTGGAGCCGATCGCCGACGACGTTGCCGAGCCATTGTAGACCTTCTGGCCCTGCTTGGTGCCTTCGCCGTAGACGCATGCCTGGTGGGCCGCGTCGGAGGAGAAGACTCCAACGACGAGGACGATCGTGATGACGACTATCAGGACCGGCAGTCCGGCGAGGGTGAAAATGACCTTCTTCATAGAATGTCTCCTCCGATGTCGAATGATGTTGTGTCGATGGCGGGCACGGGATTGTCCATGATGATCGACGGCGACTGGTCCGGTTCCATTTCCTCTCCCGGCTCATCCTCCATGGCGGGCCCGCCGCCCGCGGAGACCGGCCCGGGGGCCAGGAGGCTGCCGTCCCGGAAGCCCGTGGCGCGTCCGCAGAACGCGATGATGCGGCGTGCCGCGGAACGTGCCGCGCCTCCTGCCGGCAGGAGGTCGGACGGGCCGGACGATCCGGCCGGATCGGGCGAGTCTCCTCCCGTCGCGCAGCCGAACGCGGCACAGACCATGAGGGACGCGGACCTGGCTATGAAATCCGACTGGTCCGGTGTCCCCTCATGGTCGGCGAGGATGATGAGCGCGAGCTCCCGGGCCATGACGCGGATGGCCGCGGCGTCGTCCAGAGTGGAATCCAGCAGGACGACGTTCCCGTCCGTCGAGCAGTCCCGTCCCGACGCCTCGCCGCGCTCCACGCGGAGCGGTTTCCCGTCCGACTCGAATTCGCCGAACATGGATTCCATCGAGGTCGTGATCGACGAAAGGGACGGTTCGGCCGGGGCGAGGTTGAGGTATGGGGTCCCGTCCGTCTGGGAGATGTCATAGACCAGTCCGGATGTCAGGCCGCCCGTCTCGTCGGCCTTGAGGATCCGGTAGCCGCGCGCGCCCGGCTTCGCGTACCGGCCGGCGCGGGCCCATGCCGCGCCGGAGGCGATCAGGGTCGGACGTTCCGGCATGCCGGGATGGAGGGCCGTTTCGAGGCGGTGCTGCATGGAAACGAGGATCGAGTTGGCGAACGTCCATGATGACAGGCGTCCGGACGTCAGGCATGCGTCGTGCCATTCCGCGGGAGGCATGAGTCCGTCCATGCCGGAAAGCAGCAGGGCGCGCAGCTCGTACGCGTCGTCGGGAAAGGGATGGTCCATCGTCGGCTCCTTTGGAGAATTGGATGGCGGCATGGGGAGGAGAGGCAGAAGGGGAGAAAGCGGAGCCGTCTCCGTGAGCCCATGCCGTCTGGGCCATGCCTTCCTTGACGGGAATTGGACAAGGAAACCGTTCGGAGCGCATGGCCTGTCATATCCATGGGACGGACGGGCCCGCGCCGATATAAGCGAGGGCCCGTCCGGACATGGCTAGTCGTTCCCGCGGTGGCGGCGGACGAGGCCGTGCAGGCCCAATCCGGCCAAGCCGGCCAGCAGCGCGCCGGCCGTGGCGAGGAGCGCCGGCGTGACGTTGGAACCCGTTTCGGACAGGACGCCGACCCCGTCGGTTCCCTTGCCGGCCACGGCGTCCTGCGTCAGGTTGACGACGTAGACGCGGGAGACGAGGCCGTCGGCGCTGGTCACGGTCAGCGTGGCCTTCGCGCGTTCCTTGTGGATGGTCACGCTCATGCCGGAGTCCTTGTCGAACACGGCCGCGACGGTCCAATGGTCGAGGTTGGAGACTCGCGCCGAGTATTCGGTCCTGGACGGGTCGAAGCCGCCGAGCCTCGTGTTGTCGATGAGGATGCCGTCAAGGAGCGCCTTGTGCGTGGGCGCCTGGACGTAGGTCGCGGTCACGGTGTGGGATGCGAACGTCACGCCGTCCGGGGCGAGCACGTTGAGCGTGTACTCGTAGGTCATGCCGCCCGTCTTCCTCGTGGAGACCTGCACGGTCTGTCCCGCGTAGGACTTGTAGGCGAACACGCCGCCCTCGGGGATGTTGAACCTTCCGCCGTCCTGTTTGACGAACCTGCCGTCGAGCAGATAGCCGGCCGCCTGGATGTCGGTCGTGGACTGCGACGGGCTCGGGGTCGTGCCGTCCATGTCCTTCGGGGCCGCGGGGGAGAAGCGCTCGTCGGCGGTCGGCTTGTCCGCGTGGTCGCGGACGACGCGGACCGTGTACGTGCGGGTCTCGCCGTTCGCCGCGGTCGAGGTCCACGCCTGTTCCGTCGAGTAGGCGGTCTGTTTGACGTCGGACGCCTTCACGGTCACGCCGGACGGGGCTTCGGGCAGCACGTAGACGCCCGGATCGTTGGCTCCGAGGGTGAGCGTGTAGGTCAGCACGTCGGGGTTCCAGCCTTCAATCAGGTCGCCCTTGACGGCCTTGCCGGTGCGGTTCACGTAGATGCCGGACAGGCGGGCCGCGGTGTTCGTGACGACCGGTTTCGGCTGGGTGAAACGGACCGTGACCGTGTAGGTCCTGCCGTTGAGACGGACCTTGAGGATGCGGGCGGCGTCCGCGCCGAGGGTCGGGGCGATGGCGGCGCCCTGGGTGACGCCGTCATCGGACGAGGCGGACTTGTATCCGAGCGTGAAACGGTCGGACACGCGGGAGTAGTCCAGCGTCAGCGTGTAGTCGGTCCTGTTCTCGTCGAAGCCGTCGATCGTATGCTCGGTGGTGGAGCCGTCCGCGGCCGATTCGATCACGCTCAGGGAGGCGACGCGGCCCTCCACGCGGGACGCGGTCACGTAGACGACCCAGTGCTGCGTGTGTCCGTCGACGGTCACGTCCCCCTCGGCCTTGCCCTTGCGGGTGATGGTGGTGGTCGTGTCGGTGCTGGCGCGGTTCAGCGTGTTCGACCAGACGATGTCAGTCTTCACGCCGTCCACGTCGATCCGCTGGAGTTCGGCCTTGTCCTTCGCGTCGAGACGGCTGGTGGTGTTGGCCGCGAGGTAGCCGTTGCGCGAGGTGAATTCCAGCGTCTCGCCGGAACCGCCCGTGACGTCGATCTTCTTGCCCGCGCGGTAGTCGTAGGAGCCGGCCACGCTGAGCGGACGTCCCGCCTTGGTGGATCCCGTCCAATGCGCGGCGCCGGACACCTCGGTCACGCCGAGGGTAATGTCGGTGTAGGTGACGGCATCGCCGGCGGCGCGGGTCAGGGTGGCCTTGCCGCCATCGTCGGACATGGCCTTCAACGGTTTCTCGGACGGTTTCGATGATGATGCCGGAAGGTCCGCGTGGTAGGAGTCGTCGTCCCGGTTCCATTCGAGGACGGTTCCGTCGGACGTGGACCATTCGACGGCCTTGAGCCCGTCCACCGCGGCGGACAGTCCGGCAGACGCCTCGGCGAGGTCGTTGACTGCCGCGTCATCGGAGTCGAGGATGTTGGACGCGATGGCCAGGGCGTTCGAATAGGTGTCGGCGCTTTTCGCGGTCCAATGGTGGGCTCCCGGCAGGAAACGTTCCTTCGCGGAGGCGATGAGCGCGGACAGGGATTCACGTGCCTTGGACGTGTCGGAGGACGCGGTCACGGTGATACGGTACGGCTGCCGGCTGCCGTTGAGTCTGCCGGACGCCGTGGCGGTGCGGGTCAGCACGCCGCTCTTGGAGCCGGTGGCCTTGCCGTAAGACAGGTCCACGACTGTCTTTTCGCCGTTGTCGAGGGTAATCGAGTCGATGGCGGGCTCGCCGTGGCGGTCGAGCGCGATGGAAGGGCTCGCGACCCATTCCCTTTTCTCCGTGTCGAAGGATACGGGGCTGCCGGCCACATCCGCGATGCGAGAACCTTTCAGCTGCAGCCAGGAGGAGGTCACGGTGTACGTCCGGCCCTTGGACGAGCCGAACAGGACGGCGGAGCCGTTCTCGACCCACTGTCCGAATCCGATGGAGGAATCCTTGTCGGGCTCGTTGGTCCGGGAGGTCTTCCATGTGTCGGCGGACAACGTGACCCGGCCCTTGTCTCCCAGGGTCGGGTCGTTCGATGTGATCGTGAGCTTGTGTCCGGATTCGACCGACAGCGCCTTGTCGAGCAGTCCGGTGTCCAACGTCCAACCGCCGTTGTCGTGGCGGGTCAGGCCCATGGCGGTGCCGTTGATGTCGACGGTCCAGGTGACCGGGACGAGGTCCCGTTCCGCCTTGGCGATGGCGGCCATGGCCTGGGAGCATTGGTCGGAGGTGGCGGTCCCGTCCAGGGTTCCGGCCTCTCCGAGCGCGTCGTCGAGGGTGCGTCGGGACGCCGCGGTGTATTCGTGGGTCGTGTCGTCCAGCATGGCCCTGCCGGATTCGACCGCGTCCTCAAGCGCGTCGAGGGCGGACTGGTCCACGTCGCGGGACGCCGTGTAGTCGATGCGCCATTTCTGGCCGTCCACGCTGCCCTCGGCCCTGCCGCTCATGCTCACCATGCCGTCCTTCACACCCAAGGCGTCCCATGTGATGTCGACCGTTTCGCCGCCGATGGTGACGGACGTTTCGGCCGGCTGGTTGCCGGCGTCGAGGGCCACGTTCTGCGACAAGGTCCAGGTGCCGTCCTCCGCGGGCCAGAAGGACCGTCCGTACGCGGTCTGCTCCTGTCCGGAGGTCCATGACAGGTGAACGCTGATGGAGGGGCGAGTGCCGTCGCGGGGCGCGCCGGCGACGGCCGTGCCGGAGGTGACGCCCAACGCGGGATGGCGTTCGTCGGCGCCGCTGATGGACAGGTCGACCTTTGTGCCGTCCGATCCGATCGCGGTCAATGATCCGGGTTTCGCGTCCAGGCCGATATCGGCCGTCAACGTCTGGTCGCCCGTCAGGGCCACGCCGTTCACGGTCCACGACGCGACTTTCAGGTTCTTGACGGCCTTGTCGAGCGCGTCGAGGGCGGACTGGAGACGGTCGTCGGATGTGTCGGGATCGTCCAGCAGGTTCTGCGCGTCCGTCAGCCTGTCGGACAAGATGCCGTAGGTGTCGGCGGTGTAGGCGCCGCCGGAGGTCTTGTCCTGGATGTCCTTCTTCGCGGTGGCTTCGGCGACCGTCTGCTCCAACTGCTCGCGGACGGTCTTCTTGGTCTGTGTGGTGCCGGTCTCGTTCTGGTCGGCCGCCCACGCCGCGGGTCCCGCAGCGACGGTTCCGGAGGCCAGTGTCGCGGCTGCGACCAGCACCGCAGTGGCACGGGCCGCCGTTTCGGTATGTTGCTTCCTCATCGGGATGGATGTCCCTCCTTGTTCTTCGATTGGCCGGAACCGACCGGATCCGGCATTCCCAAACGAATGAGCGCGGGGGAGGGCGAACCGATATAAGACCTGTGGTCCGGCGGACCACAAGCGGGCATCGAGAGGCCCATCGGCCGTGGCGACTTTGACGGAAAATCCGAAGGGGGTAATATCGTCGGTGAAACGCCGTATCGGGAAAGGGTGGATCATGGGCCTTGAAATACACGAGATCAACGCGGGTTCTCCGCTTCCGTGGCTGATGGCTGAATCCGGGATGGGATTCTGGAGGCTCAACAAGGTCGCCCTCATCTACGGGGAGCGACGCGTGCCCTGCTGGAGGTGCGGGTTCCCGAACGTGCAGAGCGGGCTGTTTCTGGAACTTGGAGGACGGAACGAGTACCATTGCCGCATTGTGGCCTGGAGCGTGGCCGATAGCATCGGACTGCTCTCGCAGGCGTTCCTGGACACGCTCAACGCCGGATACTGCGTCCGCCGACGGTATTCGAAGACGATGGGATGCGAATATCTGGCCACCTGTTATCCGAAATGCGGCTGCATCCAAGGGGACAATTTCATCTACCGCAATTTCAAAGGCCGGGGCGGCGTGTTCAGCAATCCCGCCGACACGTCCAGACTCACGGCGCATATGCTGCCGTCCTTCACCGACACCGATCCCCGCAGATTCGATTGGGCGTTCGACGGTTTCACGCTCGAGGCTGAGCCACGCAGGATATGGTTCGAGGCTCCGTTCGTGCTGCCGAACCAAGCTTGGCCATGGACGGGAAGGTAAGGTTCCCCATCCTTCGCCGAAAGCCCTGGCAGCCGGCTGGCACATGCTCTTTCCTTTCCCTCAGCCGCGTTTGCGTCCGATGCCGTCGAAGTCGAGTCTGACGCCCTTGATCCGGTCTATGAGCAGGTACGCGTCGAACGTCTTTCCCGCCCTGGATTTCAGTCCGCTGGCCTTGACCTTCCTGCCGGCGAGTAGTCTGCGGACCATCGAGTCGGTGAGTTTCTTGCCGGCGACCTGTCCGAACAATTTGAAGCCACATCCGGCGGCCTGCACCCATCGACCGTCTTCGGTTTTGCGGGACTTGTTGGTGGAGCATTGCCAGATGCTTCCGGTCTTGACGACGGGCTTGCCGCATCGAGGGCATGGCCCGCACGAGTTCTGGGCGCGCGCCGTCTCGACTGCCTTGACGCCTTCGTCCGACGCGGCCATCGTCCGCACACGGGCGGGAAGTTCCGCGCACATCCGTCCGATCCGGCCCAGGAACTCGTCCTCGTTCCCGTCGCCGTGCTCGATGGCGGACAGCATGCTCTCCCATTGCGCGGTGAGTTTCACGTCCCTGAGTTCCGGCGTGACGACCTTGACAAGGAGACGTCCCTCCGCCGTGGAACGCAATTGCCTGCCCTTGCGTTCCATGTATCCGGCGTGGACGAGCTGTTCGATGATGTTCGCCCTGGTGGCGGGCGTGCCGATACCTCCCGAATGGGATTCGTCGTCGTCCAACGCGGCCTTCAGCTCCTTGTCCTCGACGTAGCGACTGGCGTGTTCCATCGCGGCAAGCAAAGTCGCCTCGGTGAATGGTTTCGGAGGCTGGGTCCTGCCTTCCTCGAGCCTGCATCCGCCCTGCGGGACGGGAGGGAGCGTGGCGTCCGGTGCTAGGTCGGCGGGGATGACGTTACGCGGGCCGGAGTCTTTGGAGTCGTCCGGTTCCTGTTCCCGAGCCTGTTCGATGGCCTTCCAGCCCATCGAGACCGTCTGGTCGGAACGGCTGGAGAAGCGCAGTTCCGCCAGTTCGGAACCGGCCTGGCCCATGTGGCGTTCCAGCCAGCCGGCATCCGCGATGGCCTTCACCGTGGCCACGTCGTGCACGTGGTCGTCGCCGACCGCCTCCCACATGCGGCGCACCACGCGGATGAGGACGAGACGTTCATCGGTGCCGAGGTCTTCGAGTGAGCCCTTGTCCACGCGAGGGGTAGGCAGGATCGCGGTATGGCCGGCGACCTTGGCATCGTTGACGGTCAGATCGAGTCTTGGCGTGGAGGGACGGGCGGCAGGATCGATGAACCCGTCGGCCCGCTCGTCGGAGACGAGAGAACGAAGCATGTCGAGGTCGTCGCGGGTGACATACCGCGAGTCGGTACGCGGGTAGGTCGCGAGCTTCCGCTCGTACAGCGACTGGAGCGCAGCAAGGGTGCGTGCGGCGGTCAGGCCATGCAGCTTCGACATGTCCTTCTGCAGTCCGGTCAAATCGTACAGTCTCGGCGGCACGTCATGCTCGCGTTTCCGTTCGACCGATTCGATATGGAAGGCGAAGTCGGACGAGTTCGCCATCGACAGCGCGGGCCGCGCGGACGCCTGGTTTTCGATGCGTTCGCTGGATAGCGTCCAATCGCCCATCGGAGCCTCTACATGCCAGAACGGTTGCGGGACATGGTTCTCGATGCGCATGTCGCGGTCAACGACCATCGCGAGGGTCGGGGTCTGCACGCGGCCCACGGACAGGCGGCGATGATAAGCGAGGGTGTGGGCGCGGGAGGCGTTCATACCCACCAGCCAGTCGGCCTTGGCGCGCGCGTCGGCCGCGTCGCCCAGCCCCTGGTAGTCGGATTCCGGCCTCATCGAATCCCATGCGGCACGGATCGCGTGCTCGTCCAGCGACGCGACCCACAAACGGTACGCCGGCTTGCGGATGCCGGCATGCAGCATGATTCGACGGAAGATGGCCTCGCCCTCACGGTCGGGATCGCACGCGTTGACGAGTTCATCGACGTCATCGCGGGACGCGAGGGCGACAAGGTCACGGTAGCGTTTGTCCGCGCCCTTCTCACGGTTGACCGCCCACTTCCATGAAGTCGGGGCGATGGGCAGCGATTTCATGCTCCAATGCGGGTCCGCCCACGCCTCGCCCTCGTATGCGTCGGGCATGGCGAGGTTCACGAGATGGCCCTGCGCCCATGAAATCAGGCTTCCGCCCGCCGTGATGTATCCGTCGTGGTTCTCCATGCCGCCCAACGCCTGGCCTATGGCCTGCGCGACTGAATGCTTCTCTGCGATGACGAGTCTCATAAACACCTCTTGATCCGGTCGTCGTATTGCCGGAAACACATGAGAGGCGGAGGATAGGCCGGCATATCAGTCCGGAAACGTTCCTGTGGTCCGCCGGACCACAACTTTTTAAACGTTGCATGTAAGCGCGGAACAACACTTAAACGAGGAGGTCATAACGCGCATGCCGCGAGGATCGTGGGCAGCAACGAGGACGACGAACGCAAATGCAGGGCGGCGATAAGGTGAAAGTCAGTAGTGATCACGGACGGACAGAATGCACAGGTCGCCGTCTTCCACCATGTATACCAGCCGGTTCGCGGAGTCTATGCGCCGACTCCACGCGCCCTGCAATTCCCATTTGAGAGGTTCGGGCTTGCCGAGGCCTGTGAACGGGGAACGCATCGCGTCACGTATCAACGCGTTGACCCTTTTGAGGGTCTTCTTATCCTGGCCCTGCCAATACAAGTAATCGTTCCACGCATCATCAGACCAACGCAGCATCGATTACTCCTCGACCAGATCATGCGCGGCAGCGGAACCCGACCGCACCTGCGACATCCCGCGACGGACCTTGTCGAACAATCCGGGGTTCTGGTAGACGCGCAGAGTCTCCATGAGCGAGTCGTAATCGTCGGCGCTCATCACCACCACGTTGTCCTGCGGGTCCTTGTTGGTGACCAGGAGCATGTCCGCATCGTCGTTCACGCGACGCAGATACGATTTCAGATCCTTGCGAAAATTCGTGTATGCAACCGCCGTAACCATGGCGAAACCCTCCTAACGCGACAATATATGTACAGAAAATAGTACAGCAAAGATTGGAAGAGCGCAATACCAAGGATTATCTCGAGCGATGTCCGGCCGATGCGCCTGTCGGGCCGAAAGCGGACTTTTATGCGTTGCATGCGATTATGGCGCAACACTTAAAAAGAAAAGGCGCCACGCATATAGCGCAGCGCCCGGATTGAAGTGAAACCTACATCAGTCGGTGTTCGGCGCCACGCCGCCGAACAACAGCCACACCAGCATCAACAACGGGTACGCGAGAGTCAGCAGCATGGCAACAGGCCAGGTGAATGCCAAATCCATGAGGAAACCTTCGTACAGATGGGCGAGCCTATGATGCGATTCCCAGACCTGCATGCCAAGCCTGACCTGGTAGACGATGGGGACGGCGACCCATGCCACGATGACCCAGCCCGCGGAAGACGGTCCGAAACCTACCTGGAAGTAGAGCAGAAGACCGAGCCAGAAAGGCGGGATCTCCATGCCGGAGACCCTATCGTCCGGTTCGAAGACCATGCAGGACAGCACGATCGACATGATCATCACGCCGAAGCCGACCGCCGCCAGAAGCATGGAATGGCCGTCGCACCAGCGTTCCATGCCGAGCGTGAACGCGGATGGCATGTCAAGCCAGTCGAGGAGGCGGCGCAGCGTGCCGACCGGGGTGTGGCCGGATGCTCCCGTGATGGGGATGAGCGTCCCTACCACGAGCCATCCGCACAGTGAGTAGAACAGGCGCAGCAGCGTGTTCCAGGTGAATCCGATCTTGGGAAGAAGGCCCTTGAGCGTATTGGCGATGTCCATCATCCATGTCCTTTCTGTTGTCCGAGGATGTGACGGGACAAGCTATGCGTCCCGGCCCATCCGCCAAGATAGGGATCCGTGATCCGTCATTTTTTCGTTTTGACGGGAAAGGTCCTTGTGGTCCGACGGACCACAAGGACGGAGTCTCTTAAACGTCGCATGTGATGGTCGGACAGCACTTGGAGCATATGGAAAAGGCGCCGCGCCATCCGGCGCGGCGCCCGTGAAGCGGACGTCATCTGTATCTGCGCTGCAGGTCGGTGGGGATGCGCGCCATGATGTCGCCGTCCGTGAGCCATGTCGCGGTCGTGGGGAACGACAGCGGGGAGGATTCGGACGGCCATGCGCGGCGGCATAGCGACAGCAGCTGCGGGCCGTCGATGAGGCGAACGCCGGTCTGCGCTGCGTATTCGACCGCGCCTTGGGTGAAGGAGCTGGTGGTGACGACCATCATCTCCTGGGCGCCGACCGTGGCGTTCGCGCCGTGGAGTTTCTGTACGACGGGCCTTCCCACGTGGTGGTTCCTCGCGTAGCATTTGCATTCCACGATGGCCGTGGCGCCGGTCTCGCCGCGCATCGAGATGTCGTAGCCGCCGTCGTTGGTGGGAGGGGTGGTCTCGGCCGCCCAGCCGAGGGCGCGGAACATGTCCGCGCAGAAGCCTTCGAAATCCGTGGGACGGTCCTCGAACGCGGAGATGATGTCGTCGATGCTCCCGGAATCGCGGCGACGGAGGATTTGGGAGGCGGCCTCGGAGCGTTTCAGACGTTCCTCTTGGCATGGGACGACCACCTGTCCGTTCCGGCGTAGGTCGCAGACGAGGCCGTACGCCTCGAACGGGTTTTTGCCGCGTAGTTTCCAACCGTCGATGAGGATGAGCGTCCGGTTCTTGATGACATGGAAGTCGTTGGTGCGGCGGTCCCTGGTGCCGTCCTTCTTCGCGCTGCGCCATTGCGGGTATCCCATCGAGAACGAGCCGACGTCGTCCGGATGGAGGTCCACGCCGACGCGGACGGAGAACGGCACGCGCACCGAATAGGCGCGGCCGAACGCGATGCGGAGGACCAGCTGCAGTATCTGGTCGACCGCCAGGACGAGCAGCAGCGCGGCGAGGACGGCCAACGCGGGCGGGACGAGCCGGAGGAGGTCGTCATACGGCGCGGGAGCCTGTTCGGAGAAACGCAGATAGGATTCGATCATTCGTCCGGCCTTTCTGTCTGGAATCGCCTGTGGTCCGTCGGACCACAGGATGTGGGGGGTGTCTTCATATTCTGTATCAGCCGATCGTTTTCCGCAACAGCCGTTCCACGACGTCCGGCTCCCGGGTCGGAGGGTTTTCTCGTTCGACGCGCGGCGGGGCCGGCGTATGCCCGAGCGGGACGATGGCCCCGTCGGCCATGGCCGTTGAGCGGCGGATGACCGGTTCCCGCTCCACGGCCGTGGCGGCGGATCCCGCTCATCGCTCGGCCTCCGGCGACGGGTCGGCCGGGGACGCGACCATGTCGAGCCGTTCGAGGATGAGTCCGGCGAGATGTTCCCGCCATGCGGTGATGTCCGGGAATTCCATGAGGCATCCGCATTTGATGCGTCCGGCGTCGGTGAGGTACGGGTCGAGCCCGTCCTCGGCGTCGATGTCGCCGAGATGGTCGGCGATTGAGTCCATGACGGCCTCCTTCCTCGTGGAAGGTGGACGGCGGACGATCTCGTCCACATGCCGCCCGAACGCTTCCCATGACCCGTAGTCGCAGTCGCACGCGTCGCAGTGGATCGTCAAAGGCTCGTACGACAGGACGCGTCCCGCGCCGTGGGCCTGTGTTTTTTCGCGTTTTCCGTTCATGATTCGTTCTCCCTTCGTTGATTCGTTTTCAGGCGGCGGATTCGATGTCGATGCCGTCGCGGCGGTTGAGTTCGTCGGCGTGCTCCATGCACGCACGCTGCCATGCGGACGGTTGGCCGTAGCGCACGCTGCCCTCATGGTCGTAGTCGTCCTCGTGTGGCCGCATGTCGTTCAGGACATGCTCGCAGCAGAACGTATGCACGTGCCGGGGCGCCACGTACGGGTCGGGGACGCGCGCCGGAGGCAGGACGCGGCCGCCGCGGCGCGGCTTGTCCCGCTCGCGGGCCGCGGCGTCGAGGTCGCGTTGGTGTTCGATGAGGCTGACCGCGTAGTCGTTGGCGATCTTGTCCCAGTTGGCGTGAAGCTGGCGGCCGGTGAGGACGCGGCGGAGCCAGAACGTGTTGGATGCCATCCAGTCGACCACAGCGAGGATGAGCATGAGGGCCCTGGCCCTGTCGCCCTTGTTGGCTTCGGTGATTTGGACGATGAGCTTGCAGACGGCCCGTTGGTCGGTCTTGTTCGATGCGGGGGTGGACAGTCCGAGCTTCGAGCGCATCAGGCCGAGATGGTCGAGCACGTCGCGGGCGTCGTCCATCGCCGGGGACTGCTGGCCCGTGGTGTCCGTCCGTGTCTGATCCTTCCCGTCCGGCTGGCGCTTCCCGCTTGCGGGGAGCTCTCCCGTAGGGAGAGAGGGGTTAGTTGTTTTAGGATGTTTTAGGACGTTATGTAGTGCACTGGTGCGACCGGGGTGGGTGCACTGGTGCGACCGGGGTGGGTGCACTGGTGCGACCGGGTTTTCCTTTTCGTCCGATTCCTCGAAAAACCCGGTCTCATTTTGGGAGAGGGTTTTATTTTCGTTGGAATCATTGGCTTCCGAGCTTTTTTCGTCGTTTGTGAAAAACCCGGTCTCATTTTGGGAGAGGGTTTTATTTTCGTTGGAATCATTGGCTTCCGAGCTTTTTTCGTCGTTTGTGAAAAACCCGGTCTCATTTTGGGAGAGGGTTTTTCCGTCTTCCGGACGCGGGTCCTTGACGAGTTTGCGTGGGCGGCCGGGACGCGCTTTTTTGATCTGTCTTGGCGTCGGCTCCTGCACTAGGTCGAGGCGCAGGTCGTAGACGACGGGACGTAGGTATTCGGGGTACGAGTCCACGAGATGCTGGTTGCCCCTCTCGATGACGCCGATCTCCTCCATCCATGCGAGCGTCCTCGAGACGGTGCTGTCGGACTTGCGGATGCTGTCGGCGATGGCGGACACGTACTTGTACGCGTCCCTGCCGTATTCGTCGGCCTTGTCGGCGAGGCTGACGAGGATCATTCTGGCTGTGGTGTTTCCCCCCACGGGCGCCTGGTCAATGGCCCATGAGACCGCTCTGACGCTCATCGGTTCGCCTCCTTGCCCGTCCGCGCGTCCGCGGAACGCGTCTTTTTCCCTGCGTTGGTCATCTTCGTTCCTTTCCTCCGGCCGTCGTGGCCTTTTATGCGCTTATGTCAGCGGTTCCCATATCGGCGCGTGGCGGCGCGGTCCATGCTGCGGCGGCGGAGCATGGCGACGCGGGGGACCGGCAGTGCGAGCATCAGGCTCGCGTAGAAATCCATGCTTCCGTCCTCGGGCAGCTGGTCGATCAGCGTTCGGGCGCGGTGGAAGGCCATCAGGCCCCTTGTCCTGCCGGTCATCGGTCGTCCCTCCCGTAGTAGCGGCGGTAATCCGCGAAGAGGAACAGTCCCGTCAGCAGGCAGAACACGATGGCGAACAGCAGGCACGCCACGGGCAATGGCAGCACAAGGCGGGCGAACCGCCTGACGGCGGCGGCGAGCAGTTCGCCGCCGAACCAGTAGAAGCCGAGGGTGAGGATCGACACGGCGATCCAGAAGACCGGGCGGAGCAGACTGGACCTGAGACGTTTCATTGGCTTATCCTTCGGTTGTTCACGCGATGGGACCTTCCCTTCGCGGCGGTCCGGCGGCGGGCTTTCGCCGGGGACATGGCCTGGAGCGATTCGATCAGGTCGACCAGTTCCGACGCCGCGGCCTCGGACTGGCCCACGCACATGCGCCACACGCACGAGCGCAGACGGTCGCGGACCGCCGTGTCGAGGAAGCCCTGGTCGGCGTCGAACAGGAGCCTGTCCCGCCCGTACATGCCCGCGCGCAGCTCCACCTGCTTGAGGATCATGTCGGCCGCGCCGGCCGCCATGTCCCACACGCGGACCGGGTCGCCGAGCGGGTCGATCTGCTGGGCGATGCGCGTCTTGACCATGCTTTCGTCCAAATCGTCGGGCGACTGGGCCGCGAGCATGCGCCAGTTCGGCGTGCCGGACGCGTCCACCGCGTTGATGTCGAGGTCGTTGACCTCGACGCGGTCGACGCGGAAGCGTCCGTTGGCCTCGGCCGTGTCTCTGACTTCCTGAGCCCTGCGCATCTCGGCCTCATATGAGCCGAGGAGCTCGCAAGCCTGGTCGAGTTCCTTCTCGACTGCCGTTCCGGATGCGAGCAGACCGCGCAGGCGTCCGACCTCGGCGCGTTGCGTCCTGACCTTGGCGGCGATGTCCCTCAACGCCTTCTGGGCCTTGTCGACAGGGTCGCGCGGCGCGTACGTCATGCCGCAGCGGCGGTTCTGGCGGGCGAGTTCCAACCGCACGTTCTTCGCGGTCCTGGCGGCGAACTTAGGCACGGTCCATGAATCCTCGCGGTCCTCGCCGCCGTACGGATAGTCGGTGGGATCCCATTCGTCCTTCCACAGGTCCCACAGGCGCTGCTGGACCTCCTGCTCCAATTGGAACGGCGTCACTCCGCACATCGACGCCCATTTCGCGCAGGAGCGGTCCAGATGGATGGCGGCGCACACCTGCTGGATACGGCCCATGCGGTCGGCCACGGTGAAGGAGTCATGCAGTCGGCGGCGGTCGTTGGCGGTCATGGTCACATCTCCTCCTCGTCGTCGTCATCGTCGTATTCGAGGTCGGCGAACAGGTCGGCCTGTTCGACGTAGCGGCGTAGTTTCGGCAGTCCGCGCTCCAACGTCGAGGAGAACGATTCAAGGGTTTCGAGCAGTCGTCTGGCGGCCTCGACGTCCAGCACCTCGGAGTGGGACAGGACCATGTTCGACGGGCCGTTGAGGCGGGAGAGCAGGTCCGCGGCGCAACGGGCGTACGCCGTGTAGTACGGGGTCGCGGTCTCCGGCATGGTCGGGTCGAAGCGCATGATCTCCTCGTCCACGCCGCGCGCCCATTGGGCGGGGCCGGCCTCGGGGATGTAGCCGTTCACGGTCTCGCCCTCGCGCTTGTAGACGCTTTCCATCTGGCCGGCCCTATGGTCGGACACGTCCGCGAGGGACGGATTGTCGGGCAGCTCGTAGTCCGGCTGGCCCTCGTCTGCCAGTCGCTTCCTGTCTTTCTGTTCCAGGCCGTAGCTGCGGCGCAGGGACTCCAACGTTTGCGAGACCATGCTCTGCGAGACGCCGCACAGGCGGGCGATGTCGATCTGGCGCATCTCCGCGCCGTCGATCAGACGGCATTTGCCGCCGTACTGTTGGTCGAGTAGGCAGGACTTGTCGATCACGTCGCGCACGGACGGGTCGCGTTGCTTGTCGAGGAGCCATTCGACCGCGTCGAGACGCAGGCCCATACGTTCAGCGATCATGCCGCGGCTCAATGCCTGTTCCATGCTCAGACGGCGTGCCTTCAACGCGAGGCCGGCCAGTTCGTGGCCGTTCGGCTCGCCCTCGCGCAGGATACGGCCGACAGTCGTCTGTGGTATGCCGGTCCTCGCCTCGATGGCGCGTTGGGTCAGTCCCTGCATGTCCTTCAGGCTTTTCATCCACATCCAGTCCGCGACCATCGCGTCGTGAGAGCGGGGGAGCGAATAATCCTTGCCGTCAAGGCTCTTCGTCTTCGGCTGGACCGCGGGGGAGGAGGAAGTGGTATCAGCGGCCAGCGCATAGGAAGACGTATCGGAAACAGCATCCGCAACCTGCGCTTCCGATGCGACGGACTCGCCGGAGTGAGCAGGTGTAAACTCAGTTGACACCTGCTCATCCTTGGAAGATTTGGGAGAATCCTCGTTTTGAGCAGGTGCGAACTGAGTTCGCACCTGCTCAACGATGGAGGGATCTCCGGTCGAGACGGCGGAAGAGTTGTACACCTTGGCGACACCACGGTCGGTCATGTTGACCATCGGGGCGATCATGCGGTAGCTGAAGTGATTGTCCTTGAGGGTTCTGATGAGGGAGTCGCGTTCCTCGCGGGAATTGTAGAGGCGGGTGTCGGAGAAGCTGGTGGAGAAGTACTCGTCCCAGCTGGAGAACTTCAGGATCTTCCAGACCTGTCCCGCGTAAGCCTCCTGGCAGATCTCGATGGCCCTGCGGCGGGCCTCATCGAACTCGAACCACTTGCCGGCCATCACGAGCACACGGTCGCGGATGGCGCCGGTCACAGTGTTGGCCCACGCGATCTGCTGTTCGCGTCCCATCTTCGAGACGCGATCAGCCGTGGCCTGCATTCTCTCGGGATCCATGATGGAGATGTCGAACGTATTGTCAGGAAACTCTGAGAGAGGAGCAGGGGTGGTTGATATCGTAGTTTGGGTAGAATCAGACATTGTGTGATGACTTTCTTTTCTCGGAGATTCCGAATCGGCAGTCTTGCCGGATAGACGATTCGGAATCTTTTGGTTATTGCACCGCCCGTATCGATTGCCGTCGATGCGGGCTTTTTCTTTTGGAATCGGAGGCTTTCAACCGGCAGTCTTGCCGGATAGACGATTGAAAAACCTTGGTTATTGCTTTTTGGGGAAATTACGCGAAGTCAAACCTTCATATATTCGTCATATGGGACCAAATCCAAAACGAAATCCGCGGAAAGGCCGTAATGGTCATGCAAATAAAGGACGTCCGTTTTCCGCCATTGAGCTTTCAGATTCACTTTCTGGCAGATTGAGGATTTCGTTTGGTTCATATCTGAGGCGATAGAACTGTACGAGATGCCTCGATCTTGCAGCCATCGTTTCATGTTTGACATCACTACCTCCTTATCTATATTAACGTTTTTAAACGCGTTTCGTTTTGCTAAACTTAAGAGTAGCGTTTACGTTTGACGAACGCAAATCGGCGTGTTAACCTCATATCCATTAAATAAATCTGTTTAGAAAGGGTAAAACGATGACCGCAATAGAGCCAAGTGAAATCAAGGATGATTCAATTAACGGCGAGGCGGACATCGTGGAACGAGCCATCAGATACAACACTCAGCGGTATTTGAGCCTGCTGAACATTTCTCAAAATGACCTAACTGGGCCATTGGGTATAACCAAGGGAGCCGTATCACAGCTGCTGACGGGAAACAGCAAACTCAAGTTTCGTCAGGTGTATATTCTCGCCAGAACTTTTGGCGTCACAATCGAGGATCTGATGGATCCAACATACATGCTCAAATCCGAGGAACTTTCCCGTCAATTGATGGAAAATCGCCGCAATCCCGTAGCAGTTCTTCCTCGTTTTTTTGTTATGCCAGAAACGAACCAATTAGCACTCCGGGCGCCGGAGTGCTAAAACATTAAAAGAAGTTTTCCGGGTACGTCTCATCAGCGCCGTCAAACATAAGGCGTACCGGCACACACCTATGCATAAGGAGGCGCGCATGGCGCAATCAAGACGCATGCTGGTGTTGCGTGCCGTGGTCGAGGACTACATCCGTTCTCAGGAACCGGTGGGTTCCACCACACTGACCCGGGATCATGACCTCGGCGTCAGCTCCGCCACCGTGCGCAACGACATGGCGGCCTTGGAAGATGAAGGCTATCTTATTCAGCCGCACACTTCGGCCGGCAGGGTGCCGACCGAAAAAGGGTACCGTTACTTCGTCGACCGTTTGGCGACGGTCGTTCCGCTATCGGAGGCCCAGCGCCGCGGCATCAACAGCTTTCTGTCCGGATCGGTCAATCTGCAGGACACGCTGCAGCGGGCCGCCCGGCTGCTGGCGCAGATCACCGGACAGGTCGCCGTCGTGGCCGCGCCGTCACTGTCGAAGTCGACATTGCGGCATATCGAAATCGTGCCAGTGTCCATTAATACGCTGCTTGCCGTAGTGATCACCGATACCGGCCGTGTCGCGCAGCATATCCTCAACGTCACGAAATTGCCGGACGTGACGACGCTCACTCATCTGACCAACGAGATCAATACGCAATGCTCCGGCGTTTCGCTGACCCGCACGGCCGATTGCGTACGACAGATGGGAGCGCGCAAGGAATACCATGCGATCAGCACGCTTGCGGAAACGCTTGCGCAGGCCTTTGATGGCATGGCGGATGACGAACGCGCGAGCGAATTGTACATGGCGGGCACTTCACGGCTTGCGCATCAACGCACGGTGGCCGACCTGGCCCCGCTGTTCGACGCGTTGGAGGAGCAGGTGGTGCTCATGAAGTTGATGAGCTCGCTGAGCGAAACCACGCAATCCGACGGCGTCGGAGTGGCGATCGGTTCCGAAACGCACACGCCCGGTTTGCTGCACGCCTCAGTGGTAACCAGTGGCTACGGGCGTACCTCCGCGGCCGCCACGGACGGCGCGACGCATGCGGCCGCATCATCACAGACGGAAAATCAAAGCGGTGATGATACGCGGCAGGCGGGCGAACCGGTCGCATTCGTCGGATCGATCGGGCCGACTCATATGGACTACGCGGCGACCATGGCCGCCGTGAGGGCGGTCGCCAGATATCTGACGGCGTTCCTCGCCCACGATGAAGGTCAGCCGGCCGACTGACCCCGCCTTATGGCACAATGACACGCAGAACCAACAGGGAGAAAGAATAATCGTGACGGACTATTACGAAGTGCTGGGCGTCGACCGTTCGGCAAGCGACGACGAGATCAAAAAGGCGTATCGAAAGATGAGCCGCAAATACCATCCCGACATCGCAGGTCCGGAATTCGAAGACAAGTTCAAGGAAGTCAACAACGCGTACGATGTGCTGTCGGATCCTAAGAAACGGCAGATGTACGATGCCGGCGTCGATCCGAACGATCCGAATGCGGGCGGCATGCACGGCGGCGGATTCGGTGGCGGATTCGGCGATATGGGGGACATCTTCAGCATGTTCACCGGTGGCGGATTCGGTGGCACCGGCGGTGGACCGACTCCGCGCACCCAGCCGGGGCGTGACGCGCTTGTTTCCGCGACCATCGATTTGAAGACGGCGGTGTTCGGCGACACCACGCACGTCAAGGTCAACACGTTCGGCCTGTGCCAGGAATGCGGCGGCACCGGCTGCCAGAACGGCACACAGCCCACACAATGTCCCGACTGCCACGGTCAGGGATATGCGCAGCGCGTGGTACGCACCATGCTCGGCCAGATGATGACCACCGCGCCATGCGAACGCTGCGAAGGCCATGGAACGGTCATCGAGAAGCCGTGCCCGTCCTGCCTCGGCCATGGCCGCGTGCGCGTCACCCGCAATGTCGGCGTCGCGGTGCCGGCCGGCGTGGCGAACAACACCCGTCTGCGTCTCGCCAATCAGGGTGAGGTCGGCGAAAATGGCGGCGTCGCGGGCGATTTGTATGTGGATATCCGCATCAAGCCGGATGACATGTTCACTCGTGATGACGACGATTTGCATTGTTGGATCAAGGTGCCGATGAGTTGGGCCGTATTGGGGCACGAAGTCGAAATCGACACCTTCGACGGCAGGCAGACGCTGGATATCCCAGCCGGCAGCCAGCCGGACGATACCGTGACGTTGAAGAACCTCGGCGTCACGCATCTCGACGACAAGAACGAGCGCGGCGATTTGGTGGCGCACGTAGTGGTGGAGATTCCTAAGAAGCTGTCCGATGACGAGCGGGAGCTGATTGAGCGGTTCGGCGAGATGCACGACACGGACGCCCAGCATGTTGCCGTGAAGTCCCGTCCGTCGTCCGGCGCGAAGAAGGGGTTCTTCTCCAAGCTGAAGGACGCGCTGCGCTAGTTTTCGCAATCCAATCGAATACGGGACATATGAAAAGAAGTCCGTATCCCAACTCATAACCTTGGGATACGGACTTCTTTCACATCTGGCGTGACGGGTGATTCCCGCCTATTTGAGCAGCGACCTGCACATGGCGCGATACCGGCTCACATATCCTCCACCGAAGAACACGCAATGTCCTGCAATGGGGTAGAGCTGCCACAATGTGATGCGGTCCTGCCATCCGGCCTTAAGCGGATGCGCCGACTGATAGCCTTCGAGGATGTCCGTAAGATATGACATGCCGAACAGGTCGAGCATGGCAAGGTCTTCCTCACGGTGCCCACCGTGAGCCGCAGGATCGATAAGCACGGCTTCGACGTCACCGGAATCAGCAGTCCACATGACGTTGCCGCTCCACAGGTCGCCATGCACGCGTGCGGGCTTGTCGTTGGCGGCCTTGCCTAGGATGTCGGGCAAGGCGTCGATAACGGCTTCAGTCAGTTCCATGTCATAGTCGGTCAGTTCGCGACGTTTCATGCCGAGTCGTACCATCGGACGCAATCTGCCGTCCGCCAGATAGGTGGCCACATCATCCCAGGCACCGGTATCCATCGGGACGGGATCCTGCAACGGCCCGAAATAGCAGGTGCCGTCGTATCCAGTTGGAGCGGAGCCAAAATGTTCGGCACCGGCATCATGCATATGAGCTAGCGCAACACCGAAATCGCGCGCGGCTTGGATGGTCGGACCGCAGGCGTTCACGCGTTCAATGTCGAGATAATCCTTGCCCCAGTCGTATACGTCGACCACGCGTGGGCCGCCCTGCGATTGCGCCTCGCCGAGCCATTTGAGGCCGCGTCCCTCGCATTCAAAGAAACCTTCGGGGCTGAATGCCCTGCTTTTGCGGTATTTGCCCATGCCGATGAGCCTTTCTCCCATGCCGGACATGCCGGCGTACTTTTGGCTCCATTGTGTGCATGGTTTGAGACAACTATGCCGGGATGCCTTGAAAACTAGACCCCTCTCGCTACTCTTGGTCACGGAAAAGCAGACGAAACCATATTTCTACGAACATAAAGAGGGTTCATGAATTTCTTCCAAGCGATTTTCCTTGGCCTGGTGCAGGCGTTGACCGAATACTTGCCGGTCTCTTCCAGCGCCCATATCCGTATCATCGGCGATTTGATGCTGGGCTCCGATCCGGGTGCCGCGTTCACCGCCATCATCCAGATCGGCACCGAGCTTGCCGTGATTCTGTATTTCCGTCATGACATCATCCGCATTCTCGGCGCGTGGTTCGGCTCCTTGTTCGGCAAGGAGGGCAAGGACTTCAAGAGCCGTATGGGCGCGCATAACCGCGACACGCAGATGGGTTGGTTCATCATCATCGGCACGCTGCCGATTCTGATTGCCGGTCTGTTGTTCAAGGACGCCATCGAAAGCACGCTGCGTAATCTGTGGATCACCGTTACCGTGCTGATTATCTTCGGTATTCTGCTGTGGGTGGTCGACGCCCGCGCCAAGCAGGTCAAGACCATGGATGAGATGACCTGGAAGGATGCGCTGATCTTCGGCATCGGTCAGATGCTGGCGCTGATTCCTGGCGTTTCCCGTTCCGGCGGCACCATCACCTTCGGCCGTGCGATGGGTTATACCCGTGAGGCTGCAGTGCGCGTGAGCTTCCTGATGGCCATTCCGGCCGTGTTCGGCGCGGGCATCCTCGAAGCCGTTTCCGCGGTCAAGGATGTGGCCGCAGGCAATGCGGGAATGTTCCCGGGCTGGGGTGCGACCATCGCGGCCACCATCGTGGCGTTCGTGGTCGGCTATGTGGTGATCATCGGCTTCCTGAAGTTCGTGTCCACCTTCTCGTACAAGGCGTTCGCCATCTACCGCATCGCGCTGGCCGTTGTCGTGGCTCTGCTGCTGATCTGCGGCGTGCTGCACCCGACGGAAGTCGTTGCCGCCGCGTAAGCGTGATTCGGCGTAAATAAAGCGAATCCCGGCCATCCGTAAGGTGGCCGGGATTTTTTTCGTCTGCGACCTCCTCCTGGAGGGGAACGGCTCAGACGCCGTTGCGTAGAAGTGATTCGGCCTCACGAAGCAGTTCCTCGCAGGCAGGCATGCCATTCGAGGCGATTCGCTTCGCTCTCGCGTCCAAATCGTAATCATGTTCCAGACGAGCCAAATAGTCGCCGGCATGCATGTCTGACACCAATCCATCGGCGTCGGAACGCCATTGCATGGCCTTTCTGGTCAAATCTCCTTCAATAAGCGGATACTCGATTATTAAAGACAAGGCGCGCAGCAGCTCCAAAGTGCCTTGCATGCATTCGGTATTGGCACAGTAATGCGGTACGGATACCCATATGGATGTTGTCGGAAAGCCCGCTTCGGCGGCGAAGGCGTCAAGGATGTTGGGGATGCCCACCGGACCGTTGTATTCCCTGTCGGATTCGCATTCGCAGCCGCTTTTGGAGATGTCAAGCGGCAATGGCCGTGTGTGCGGGCATTCATCGAACATGGAGCCAAGCGTGATGACATCACTTACGTCATAGTCTTCTGCGACACGTAGCGTCTGCCTGCAGTATTCCTCCCACCGGTAATTGGGTTCGGGTGCGATCTGCGCAAGCAGGTGCAGCATGGGGGAGACGGCAATGTCATAGAAAGTCGTTTGCGGCCAGATGATGCGCTTACGCCCCTGCACGGAGCAGATCATGGGCCGGGCCACCTGATAGTCGTAGAAACCTTCGTTGTCAATATGGCGCACTTCCTGCGACTCATACCGGGACACCAAATGACGGACGACGTTCGTGGCCGCTTGGCTTGCATCGTTCCATCCTTCGAATGCGGCGATAAGTATCGTCTTGGGCATTGCGCTCTCCTCACACATGCTTTTAATGTATACCGAAAACGGGTGGTGTGACACGCGCTTCAGCCATCGGTGAATACGAATAAACCAAACCGCGACACGCTGACTTGCAAATTACACGAATGTGGTTATAGTAAATACTCGTGCTCACGCAGTGAATCTGCTGGAGACATGCGGACATAGCTTAGTTGGTAAAGCGCAACCTTGCCAAGGTTGAGACCGCGGGTTCGAGTCCCGTTGTCCGCTCTAAGGTTCCGATTGATTATCGACCTTTATGGTGGGTTAGCCAAGCGGTTAGGCAGCGGCCTGCAAAGCCGTATAGACGAGTTCGACTCTCGTACCCACCTCGCATCATGTGAGATTAGTTTTCGCATGTTGACATGACCCGGGCGGTTGGCGCAGAGGTAGCGCACTTCCCTGACACGGAAGGGGTCACAAGTTCGAATCTTGTATCGCCCACTGGAGCATTGCTCCGTACAAATTAAGACTGGGTGATTGGCGCAGCGGCTAGCGCACTTCCTTCACACGGAAGGGGTCATAGGTTCGATTCCTATATCACCCACCGTTATCACAGCTCGGTTTTGCCGGGCTTTTTTGTTTCCATTCCTTTTCACGCTACTTCGTCAAATAAGAATGCAAGCATCGACGCGCCGGCAAAAACAGCGATCGACGAAAAACGATTCACCACATTACACAAGAATTGCCGATGAAAATACAAAGAATCAAACGAGAGAAGCATGACTTTTGCCAAACGCATTTCTAAAATGAGTATCGTAAACAAAAGAGAAAACAAACAAGACGCAAGGTGCGTCACAGCACACCAGCAAGAAAAGGAAACATCATGAACAAGAACAAGATCTTCTCCGCAATCATGCGTGGCTTCGAAGTCAGCGGCATCAACGCTCTGTCTTCGGCTGCCGGCTCCTCTTCCGTCAACGGCGCTCTGCAGGAGATCATCGACACCCGCCGCTGATTTGGACACCACACACTGAATCCTTCTTGAAAAAGCCTGGAACGCGATTAAAAGCGTTCCAGGCTTTTTGTTCCCCGGCAAGCGGCTACAATTGCCTATTGTGAACGAGAGACAATTGAACCTCAACCAACCGGTTAAGGATATGGGCCCCAACGAATTGAAAGCGTACGCCGAGCTGGGGCAGAAACAACACGATGAGGCGAACCGCGAACTGGAACGACGCTGGCGCAGCTACGATGACATGCTGCCGAAGGACGAATTCGTATCCATCATCGACAAGAACGAACGGTAAATACCGTTCACAGTGTATGATTCGTGACCATGCCGGCCACAATACCGGCCAATTGCAAGGGGAGAGGGTAGAATGACAGCTATGACTGATCCGATTCCAAGCGCAGGCGAAACGACCATCATTGGTCTTCCTGCTATCACTGTACCGGTTACTTCCACCGGAGACCGTCCTCTGACGAAGGAGGACCTCAATACGATCATACGTCTGGCCGACGGCACGGCGCTCCTGATTTCCACCAGGGGAGCGGTGTCCGGCTCGCGTTATCTCCTCGACGAGGACGAGATCACCGTGGGACGCGACCCGAGTTCCGATATCCTGCTGGACGATTCCACCGTCTCCCGCACGCACGCGGTGTTCCGCAGGATTAACGGAAATTATTCGGTGATTGACGCCGGCAGCCTGAACGGCACATACGTGAACCGTCAACGAGTGGATAGCCAGGAACTGAAGAACGGCGACGAAATCATTCTGGGCAAGTTCCGTCTCGTATATTTCACCAACAAGGCCGTCATTGCCTAATGAAACGCCCGATGCGGGATAAACTGTGAGTAACGGTTTTCCTTCAATCGCCTATGGGCTCCGAATGGAAGCTCATAGGCGATTGTTTTATGGCGTGTAGGAGAAGACAATGGACGGCGAGGCAGAACCAACAATGCGGTTGCATCTGCACGTGTCGCACGCGGTGCAGGGGGAGTTGTTCCCCTCCGCGGACGCGCAGCCCGTCACACGGGGCTATCGTGGTACGGTCGCGTCAAAAGTGGCGGGTATCACGTACCGCCAGCTTGACTATTGGGCGCGTAAACAGATAGTGGAACCATCCATCACCCCGTCGCACGGATCCGGCTCACGCAGATTGTATTCGTTCAAAGATGTGGTGATTCTTGCCGTTTCCAAAAGATTGCTGGATGCCGGAATCAATCTGCAGAACGTGACCACCGCCATCGGCTTCCTCGCGCAGCGCACGCCCGAACAGTTGGCCGGCATCATCATCATGTGCGATGGGCAGAATGTGCATGAGTGCACGGACAGCGAACAGATGGTGGCTCTGCTCCAAAGCGGCAGAGCTGTGTTCGGGGTGTCCGTCGGATCGCTATGGCATCAGATCAAAAAGGCTCTAGAACATGAGGAATACGTCGATTTGACGAAGACGCCGGCATCGACAGACACCAATAGGCCAATCGACGACATTGCCGCGATACGTATGAGAAAGAAGCTGGAATCGCGACGCAAATCCCGCGCAGCAGCCTGATCGCATACAATTGGTACGATTCAGCCCGGAACGTTCGAACGATATAACCCGCAGGGGAGTAGCGCATGCTTGATATTCTGCCGGCACTGTTGTGGATCATAGCCGCCGTCATCGCAGTGAACATTTGTTCGATTACTGCGATTCGAGGCAATCTGTTTTCCAAAAAACACCGCGATGTGCATCCGGTGCGTTGGTCGATCATCGCGCTGCATTTCACCTCATTGGTCATTGGCGCGTTGCCATATCCGGTATATGCGATGTTCAGGTCGGATTTCTCGGAGAGGTTCCGGCGTTTCTACGAACATGTCGGATGGCCGTCGGCTGCGGTGATGGTCATGCTGATCGCAGCGGAACTTGTTTTCATGTATCTTCAGGCCCGAAACGGCATGCACAGCGAGATGGAGCGGAAGCTCAATCAGGCCGTCAAATAGAAATCTGACATAACGTACATTATCGGCTTTTCAGGAATGACGTTTTTCCAGGCTTGAGGAAGCGTCAAACACGCGGTTCTGACATAACGGCCTCCGTCACTCAATAAATAAAAACGTGGTTGCTGCCACGATATTGCGACAGCAACCACGTAACTGGCCTACAGCGTTTCCGTTTACGGACTCAGGCGAAATACTCCTCGACGGCCTGCGCGAGTTCATCTACCGAATCCAGAATACGGTATGCGCCATGGGCTTTGAGCTCTCCGGGCTCCGCATAGCCCCAGCCACAGCCGAGGCAGTCCAAACCGCACGCCTTGGCGCCGTCGGCATCGGTCCAACGGTCGCCGACCATCAGTGCCTTGTCTCCTGCGTTCTCGTCGAAATCGATGTGCTGGAAAGCCCAACGGATCACTTGGTCCTTGTCAAGACGGGAATTGTCCTCGCTGGCACCGTAGATGCCGTCGACCATGGTGTCCAAGTGGAAATGCTCGCAAATCGGAATGCATTGGTATTGCGGCTTGCAGCTGGCAATCGCCAGATAGTATCCGTCGGCACGCAGTTTGGCGAGCTGCTCCGGAATACCTTGGTAAATCGTGTTGTTCAGGCGGCCGGGGACTTTCTGTCCGGGATTGTTCGGGTCGTCGAACACGGCCTCGTCGGCGTAATACTTGCGGTAAATCCTCACGCCTTCGTCAAGCTTGTCATCCGGAATGCCGTTGCGTTGCATCGATTCGCTGATGGCCGGTCCAATGAAGCGATGCAATTCGGCATCGTCCGGCACCGGATATCCCATCTCTTCGAACGCCTTGACAACGCAGCCAATGATTCCTGGATCGGATTTCGTCAGTGTGCCATCGAGGTCAAGCAGAACGACTTTCTTCGGATGTTCGGACATGGATCTGATTCTCCCCTTGGCTGTGTGCTATAAGAATTGATGACAGAAACAATTATGCCCGGTCTCAATGACCGGGCATTCGTTCAAGTGTCGTTCAACTGCAGGTCACTCGTAGTCCGGGAACCATCCGTCACGATGCATTTGCAGACGCTTCTCCAGCAAAGCCTTCAGTTCGTCTTCGGTACGACGTTCCATGAGCATGTCCCAGTGCGTGCGTGTCGGCTTGGCGATTTCATCAGCCTCGTCGTCATTGTCTCCTTCACGGTGCGCGACGGCGCCGCAGCGGCACTCCCACTCATCTGGGAATTCTGCGCCCTCAGCGAACGGCAGAATCGTACGATGGCCTTTCGGACACACGTATGCGACGTCGGTTCGCGCCGCAAAATCCACATTGTCATCGGATTCAAGCGACTTCGCACCGATGCTCATGCCTCGCAGGCTACGTTCCGCCATATTGCTTTTGCCTCCTTGATTATCTGCTTACTCTAAGCTACAAAACACTTCGGACGTGTCACTTATTCCCGGCGTCCGCGAAAACCGATCTCCCGATTGCGCACATGCTCAGTCGACACCTGAATAGGCGACGATGCCACGGTTGACGTTCTCGTACGCCTGTTTCGCGATCGGAGCGAGCGTTTCGGCGCGTTTACCCAGGTATGGTCCGGCCACGGCGATCTGCTGCAACACGTCGGCGAGACGTTTGCATCCGCGTACGAAATCGCCGCCGGTCAAATCGGTGCCGTACAGCACACGCGACAGGCTTTCGCCCTGAGCCCATTCGTAGACGACATCGGTGATGCCGAAATCAAGTTGGCGCGGCTCGTCGAGGGCATAGTCCTCACACAGCATGGCAATCGACGCGTGCACGCCTTTGAGCTGCGCCGCACAGACGGCGACGTTCCCCTGCATTCCTCCGGGATAATGGCGCGGCTCTCCCCCGCTGCCTCTGCGCGGCTCGTAAATCAACGACATGACGGCGCTGGCCAGCTCCGTCGCATCGAGTCCGTCGAACGCGCCATCATCGATCGCCTGGGCAAGCACCAAATCAAGCTCGCTGTACAAGTGCCGCAACAGCTGTCCACGTTCGGTAAGCCGGTAATCGATATGTTCTTTTGCGCCTTCATCAAGCCGATCGAGGTATCCGAGCTCGTTCAGCACATTGCAGATGCGGTCGAATTGACGTGCCACGGAGCCGGTGCGTGAATCGTAGCGGTGCTGCACACGTTCCAATTCACGCATTTCACGCGCCCACCGATGCCCCCATTTGAGATGCTTCTGAATATCGGGGCATTTGCGGCAGGGATGGTCCCTGTCTTTTTCGCGAAGCTCCGCGATACGCCTGTCAAGGTCTTTGAACGCTTCGCTTCGCGCCTTCTGCGTGCGGAACACCTCGTGCTTGAGTTTGCGTCGTTCGTTCTTTTCCAAGTCGCTCAAGCGCATGCGCAGCCGCATGAACTCCTTGAAGTCGCCGAACTCACAATCGAACGCCCGTTCGTATCCGTCCAACGCTTTGCGCAACGTATCCATCTGCGCTTCAAGCTGCCAGGCGGATTCGTTGGCCTCCCATTGCGCGAAGGAATGGTCAAGCGTGATGCGAGCGGTCTCGTAATCGCTGGAATTAAGCAGGTTGACGGCCATGTTGAACGTCGGTTTGAAACTGGAGTGCAGCGGGTACACGCGCTTGCTGGACAGCGCGGCGGCAGTGGCGGGAATGAAGCCATGATGGTCCACAACCACCGCATGGCCGATGGTGTCGATGCCACGTCGGCCAGCGCGTCCGGTAAGCTGGGTGAACTCCCCTGGCGTCAATCCGACATGCCCGGTCCCATCGAATTTCTCAAGTTTTTCCACCACCACGCACCGTGCCGGCATGTTGATGCCCAAGGCAAGTGTTTCCGTGGCGAAGACGACCTTCACCAGCCCCTCTTCGAACAGTCGTTCGACAATTTGGCGGAAGAGCGCCACCATGCCAGCATGATGCGGCGCGAATCCTTCCTCCAAGGCGAAGCGGAACTGCGAGAAATGCAAAGCCTTCAAATCCTCTTGACTGAGTTGGCCTTCGACCATCTCATCGACGATACGGCGGATGCGACGCACCTCGTCATCGGTGGTGAGTTCGAGTCCGGCGTTGATGCATTGTTCGACGGCCTGATCGCATCCGTTGCGGGAGAAGATGAAATAGATGCCCGGCAGGATGCCGAGGAAATTCAATTCATCAATCACGGCCCAACGACGTGGCGTATGGCGTTCGGGTCTGCGGGAATGGTCGTTCCATTTGCCGCCCTTGCCGCCCTTTCGTCTGTCGGGGCGCTGCTCTCCCCTACGTTTCGCGGCCTTGCGGTCGAGCTGATCGAGCCTGCTCACCAGCTGGGCGTTGAGCTTGTCTGTCTGATTGCCGTCTTTATCACGTCGATACAGGTCGATGAGTTCCGGTTCGGTGTGGTCGTCCGCCTGAACAAGCACATGCTGTTCCAACGGCACGGGCCGTTTTTCGGACACCACCAGCGTGGTGTCGCCACGGACCGATTCAATCCATTTGGAGAAGTCCTCGACATTCGACACGGTTGCGGACAGGCCGATGATTCTCACGCTTTGGGGCAGGTGGATGATCACTTCCTCCCACACCGGCCCGCGGAAACGGTCGGCGAGATAGTGCACCTCGTCAAGAATCACGTAACGCAAGGCGTCAAGCGTCATGGAATGCTCGTAGAGCATGTTGCGCAGGACCTCGGTGGTCATGACCACGATGTCGGCTTCGGAGTTGATGGACGTGTCGCCGGTAAGCAGGCCGACTCTGTCCGGCCCGTACGTTTCGACCAGATCATGGTATTTCTGATTGCTCAACGCTTTGATTGGCGTGGTGTAGAACGCTTTGACGTTACGCTCTTGGGCCAGATAGATCGCGAAATCAGCCACGACCGTCTTGCCGGCTCCGGTGGGCGCGGCGACGAGCACATTGTCGCCGGCTTCCAACGCATCATTGGCTTTGACTTGGAAATCGTCCAATTCGAATGGCATGGACCGTGCGAAACGAGACGAGACCGATTGGCGTTTGGCCTGCGTCTGTTTGAACGCCGCATAGCGTTGCGCGGGAGATAGGGCTGTGGTCATCTCGGCATCGTATGTGCCGGTGTCGTTATTGCCATGTCGACGATGATGAGTCATGGTTCCTTTTCGAATCAGTCGTTGGAATGTTTCCACTGCGCCCACTGCCGGGCATGACGGACGCGCTTTTCCTCACGGCGGCTGACGACTTCGGCATGAGCGTCGATATAACGATTGGCCGCGTCCTCAAGTGGACGTGTGAAGAACGGGGACGTGTTCTCCTTTGGTTGCGGCAACGGCTCGGACATGGCCTCGAAACGTTTGGACATGCGTCCGCCTACTTTGATGGCATCTTTGAACGCATGATATCCGCGGATGCATGCGTATGCGCCGCCGCCGACCAGCATCGTCAGCATGAACAGGACGAGTACCAGCCAAATCCACCAAGGCATAGCGCCTCCCCCGTCAGTCTTCGTTCTCTCGGTCGCCGACGCTCAGCTCATGCTGTGCTCGGGCGATGATCATCGTGCGCAACGTCTCCGGCGCGACGGCAGTAATATGACGGGCGTGCGCGATGCAGAACGCGACATACCAGGAATCGGAAGACACGATCAGATGCACCTTCTCGCCTTCGCCGCATTTCTCGACGGTGGCTCCTGACAGGCTATCGATGAACGACAGGTCGTCCTGATTGGTGATGAACACGGCAGGCGTGCCATTGTCGAAACTCCACTTGCGCAGTTCGGATGCGGGCACGTCCGGAATGTCCACTTTTTCAGTGGGTTCGACCAGCTCCGCATGCTCGATGCGGGAGATGCGAAGCACCTGCCAGATACGAGGCTTGCCAGTAGCCTTGTTGATGGTCGTATCCGTCTTGACGAACTTCATCTTGTCCGCGGGCGCCGCGTTGGACACGTCGGTCCATACCGCCACGTAGTAAACGCCTTCGTCGACAAAAATCTTGTCTGGCGCCACTAGCTTACGCTGTATACGGCCCGCACCGTCCGTATATTCCATGTCGAGCAGCATGCCTTTGGAGATGGCGCTCTTGACGATGGAGAAGTTCCTTGGTTCCATCTCGTATCCGGTCAGGCTCAGCCACGGCATGTCGCCAGGCTTGACGTGCTGGCGCAGTCGGCTGTACAGCGATTCCGCCTGCTCACGCAGCTTGTCCGGAAGCAAAGAGGAGTGGGCGAGATAGCTCACCGATGCGGTCAGCATGCTCAGGTACTGCTGGGAAATGCCGGCAAGGCGTTCAAGCCCCAGCGAATTCGTGGCGGAGACGATGCCTTCCGCGTCAAGCAAGGACCAATCGATATCGAAGAACTGGCTTCCGGCCATCTCGCCATCATCGGACACCGTGGTCAACGTGTTGATGTCCTTATGAATGATGTTGACGAACTTCTTCAATTCGTCATCGGACTTCGGCCTGCCGATGAATCGTTCCGCAAGTTCTTCAAGAGAGTATTCCTCACCCATATGGGCGGACAGGAACAGCATCAGGCGAAGACGCCGGTCGACCTCGCTACCGGTCTGGAACGCGGAGTTCTTCTTCGGACGGCCCTTGCCTTCCTCGGTATCATCCTCATCAGTGCTGTTGCGGTTGATTTCCGGAGACACCACGGTGGAGCTGTCGGTGCCGGTGGATTCATCGGCCGGCACGAACTGCGTGGCCGCATGCAGCCGGCGGTTGAACGCGTCGACAGCCTCCTGAGGGCTCACTATGGACGCACCCGGATGAGACAGCACGAACATGGCCAGATCATCGGAGTCGGCGTAGGCGACATTGAGATGCTCGCCATCAACATCCACAGTGGCGGCGAAACGTCGCTGATCGACCACTTTGACCAGCTCGTCGGGAATGGATTGCGTGCCAAGACCCGGCGCGATGGAATCCAAGCCAAGTCCTGGAATCGGCGTCTGCGGCACGCGCGGCGCGGTACGGGAAGCGTGCTGGGGTTCGTGCGCAGGAGCCGAGGAAATCGACATGGAGCGCGCAAGGTAATTCGCAGCGGCAAGAATCGGCAGATCCTCGTCGCCGAACAGCAGACGCACGCGCGGCTCATCGCCAAGCTGCAGACGGTAGGAAGCGAAATCCTGCCCTTCTGACTTGGAGGAATATTCCGGCTGCCTTGATTCGATGGCGATGCCCATGGCGGCGAGCTTGGCGCGGTCACGCTGGAATTGCTTGGCGAAGGCGGCCTTCGCCGCTTGATCGGCGAGCTCTCCGTACGAATCGGCATACGCCTTCACACGTTGCGCGATCTGACGTGAGGTAAGCCATTGCGGAAAGGCTGAGGAGAGCACAGCCAACACATCAAGCTCATGCTTGCCCCATTTGTCGGAAAAACGTCGCCTACCGTTACTTCCCTCAGCCATTAGTCCTCACGTCTCGTTAACGTTTCTTTTTAAGTGCTTGGCCTCGTAAGCCGCACACAACATTCTATGATAGAGGTTTTTTAAGCGATTTGTGCCTATTTCACGAAAAAACATCGTTTTCGTGTTGCATGGCCGTCCAAAATCAGACCCAATCGTCCGGTTCCACGCCCTGCGGGCCGACATATTCGCCATTCGGCACATAGCTTGGTTCGCCTTGATCCTCCAGTCGCGCGTCGCTAAACAGCATCACATCCCTGCCGAAGGTCCAATCGCCATCGATATCAACGGATTTCGCCGCGGCGAGCGAAGGCACACCGTATGGGAAACGGGCATCGAAATCGTGGATGTTCTTGTAATAGCGCGCGTCCAAATGGACGTCGGGGAAGATGTAGTTGCCGTCTTCCATCTCGTACTGGTCCGTCAGATGGAATCGGTCGGACCGCATGATGAACAAATCGTCAGTGGTCTTCACCGGCAGGAAACGCATACGGTCGACGCATACGCAGGTCGCGCCATCGAAAAGCGACACCGCGGCTCCCATGGCGGTCTCCAGCTGAATGACCGGCTCGCTGGTCGGATCGGTCGGGTCGACCGTCTTCTTATTGCGGATTACCGGAAGGGGAAGCACGCCGTCATAGGATGCGAGTTTCGCTTTCAGCGCATCGATACGCACCCAAATGCTGTTCGTGTTGAAGTACGGATGCTTGTCGATGTTCTGCGCGTCGTCCTTGTCGTCTGGATGGACCTGGCTCATCTCACGCAGCATCAGACGGCCCGTGGCCTTGTCTCGCACGATGTGGCCGCCCTTACGATCGGCTGGGGTGCGTTTGGCGACCTCGATCATGAACGGTGCGCCCGTATTCTCGAAATGCTGCGCAAGCGTACGGGAGGGACGCGCGCCCAGGTTGTCGGAATTGGAGATGAAAAGATATTTGAACCCCTGCGCCTCAAGCGCGTCAAGCAGACCGGATTCCCAAATGGTGGAGAACAGGTCGCCGTGGCCCGGTGGGCACCATTCGAGTTCCGGATTGGCCGGGAAGCTGACGGGCATTCCCGTTTCCGCGCTGATCTTCGGTTCCTGATGCTGGATGATTTCCATCGGGATGTCTTCCTGATGGAATTTCTTATTGGTCTGCAGCACCTTCATGGTGTCTTTGGAGGTACGGAAGGAGTTCATCAGAGTCAATGGCAGATCGACGCCAAGTCTGGTCCGCGCGGTCAACACCTGTCCGATGATGATGTCGATGAAACGCATCTGCCGTGCCTTGTGGCGGCGTACCGGCAGCAGCGACTTGGCGCAATCGAGTCCCATCGAAGTGCCAAGACCGCCGTTAAGCTTCAGGAACGCCGTTTTGGCGAACGCGTCAACGGCCTTGTCGTGATTGATGGTCTCATACACGTCATGGAAGCTGGGAACGCTGACGAGCGGTTCGACCTCGTCCTCACGAATCCAACTGCTGGCCTCCTCATTGCGCCAGACCTCGTACAGACGACGGAACTGGGCGATGGCCATGTCGGTCATTCCGTGCTTCCGCATCTTCGCGGCAGAGTATTCGAATACGTCCTCAGTCAATGTCTCTCCCTTTCGAACGGGCGTTGTTATTCGATGCGCTTATGCCATAATACGACATTCCGCCAAAATCGGGGGCATTTAGACACAGAACCAACATGAACTTCCGGTGGAGCAATTGCCGGAAAACCCTCAAATATCCGAAGCCAAACTCTCCGGAATGGATGCGACTCGCTTTCCGACACGATGTGTTTGAAAAACCGTAGAGATTATGCTATGTTTCATATTCGGTGCTTTTCGCACCGTTCGGACCATAGCGCAGTTTGGTAGCGCACTTGACTGGGGGTCAAGGGGTCGCGGGTTCAAATCCCGCTGGTCCGACCAAGAAAGCCCGTCGTTCCGCCGTTTTCCACGGCATCGAAACGGCGGGTTTTTCGTTATGTTTGGGCAGGTTTGGGCAGTGAACTGCGGCATACAGCCCCTCAGAATGGCATCTATCGGAGCCGGAAGCCGGACGTCAGGACGGTCTTGAGCGCATGCAAATATGTAGCCTGCGATATTTTTCATGTTTCTTGCCGTTTAATGCGATTAACGCATGGGTTCAGAGAGGTGATTCGGTTTGCAGCAGAACGACACGCAGCCACAGTTCGACGACGTCGACGAATTCGCCCATGTGTTCGATTCAACGCTTCCCGAAGATGAATGGAAGATTCGATTGCCCCGCGAGCTTGGCTTGGAAGCCCGCGAACGCGCTCGGCATGATGGCATCACGCTTACCGAATTGACCCGCAGGGCACTCTTGTCCGACGATTCCGATGGCTGTTCAGACGCGGTCGGCATCGGGCGCATGCCAAAGAACAGCGACGGGCGCAAACAGCTTGGCGACGAATGGAAGATCAAACTCCCCTACGCCGTAGGCCATAAGGCGCGGGCCAAGGCCAAGCAGGACGGCATTTCATTAAGCTCGCTCGCGCGCAGAGCCATAACGGGGTATCTCAGAACACGCAACCAGGATGAACATCCTCTGTTCTGACGCTGTCGGCCTAAGCTGTGCGTAAAGGAAAACAAAAGCCGGCAACGACCCAGATTCAATAAGGCAGATGGGCGTGCGTCATGGTCTAAACCAGGCGCACGCCCATCTTCTAACAGTTCCGGTGGTTACTTGCGTTTCTTCTTCTCACGGACATTCACCGAAATCTGAATCGGCGATCCTTCGAAGCCGAATTCCTCGCGCAGACACCGTTCGATGTAGCGGCGATAGCCATGCTCCAAGAAGCCGGTGGCGAAGATCACGAAGCGCGGCGGTCTGGTGGACGCCTGCGTCGCGAACAGGATTCGCGGCTGCTTGCCGCCACGCAGCGGATGCGGGTGGGCAGCTTGGATCTTGCCAAGGAACGCGTTGAGTTTGCCGGTGGGGATGCGCTTGTCCCATGATGCCAAGGCGCCACGCATGGCATTGGCCAAACGATTGGTGTGCCATCCGGTCTTTGCCGACAGATTGACGCGCTGAGCCCAAGTGACGCGATTGAACTCGGTCTTCCACAGGCGTTCCATACGCTGACGGTCGAACTCGTCCATCAGGTCCCACTTGTTGAACACAAGCACGATGCAACGGCCCGCGTCCACGGCCTGGCTCATGACCTTCAGGTCTTGGTCGGAAATCGGCTGGGAGGCATCGAACAGCACCAAGGCAAGCTCGGAACGTTCGATCGCGGCCTGCGTACGCAACGAGGAGAAGTATTCCGCGCCGGACAGCTTGTGCAGACGACGTTTGATACCTGCGGTATCGATGAACAGCCAATCCTCGCCATCGACGGTGACGACCTCATCGACCGGATCTCGCGTGGTGCCCGCAAGATCGTTGACGACGGTGCGTTCCTCGTGGGCCAGCTGATTGAGCAGGGAGGATTTGCCGACGTTCGGACGTCCGACCAGAGCCACGCGGCGCAGATGCGACGGCGTAAGGAAGCCGGATGTCCTTTCCGCTTTCTTCAACGAGTCGAGTGCGGCGTCAAGCAGTTCGCCGATGCCACGACCATGCATGGCGGAAATGCCATACGGCTCCCCCAGACCCATCTTCCAGAATTCGGCGGTCAGGTATTCGCTTTCGCGATCATCGACCTTGTTCACCGCAAGCGTCACCGGCTTGCCGGCGGCACGGAGCATTTTGACGATGCGTTCGTCCGTGTCGGTGAGGCCAACCAGACCGTCCACCACGAGAATCACGGCATCGGCAAGCTGCACGGCGATTTGCGCTTGGGATGCGATGGCGGATTCGATGCCTTCCACGTCGGCTTCCCAGCCGCCCGTGTCGACCAGTTTGAAATCAGTGCCGCACCATTCGGCGTCGTAGCTCACACGGTCGCGAGTCACGCCGGGGGTGTCCTCCACCACGGCTGCGCGACGGCCGAGAATACGGTTCACCAGAGTGGATTTGCCGACGTTCGGACGTCCGACCACGGCAAGTACGCCGACCGGTTTCGGACCATTCTTGCTTTCGCCACCAGAGAACGCCGTTCCATCGATCAGCTCCTCATCGCCTTCATCCAGCTCATAGCCTTCGAGGTTGGAAACGTACTGGCGGTATTCCTGTTCCTCGATGGCGTCGTCAACGATACGGACGAGCACGTCAAGGGTCTCGCCGAAGTTGAGATCGGAGTTGTCGACGGTCAACACGCCTTCCGCGGCGGATGTGAAGTTGGTGACTTTCGAATCGGCCTTGTCGCGTGCCGCGACATTCTCCGCACCCACACCCGAGACGGCCTGTCCGCTACGTCGGGCCTGACGGACCTCTTCACGCGCGGTAAGCAGGATGCGCACTTCGGCGTCGGGAGCGACGACGGTGGTGATATCACGGCCCTCAGCAACAATACCGGCGCCTTCGGAGAAGGAATCGACCGAAGCCTCTCGTGCGATGTAGGCACGTTGCGCGGCGATCAACACGTGACGCACGGGGATGATGTTGGACACCTTGGACACGTGCGAAGAGACCTCGGAAGAACGGATGGCCTCGCTGATGTCCTCGCCATCGGCGTACACCTTCGGATCGTCCGGATCGACGCTGATGTCGAAATGGCCGTCGGTGAAGAATTCGCCGACGGTTTCGGTGACGAGCTGCTCATCGATGGTTTCGGCATCCAAATCGATGCCTTTGTGCATGCACCACCAAGCGCAGGCACGGTACATCGCGCCTGTGTCGAGGTATGCGAAACCATAATATTTGGCCAGTGCCTTGGACGTGGATGATTTGCCGACGCCCGCAGGCCCATCAATAGCTACACGGATCACAGTCCCACCGCCTTGGATAGAGAACGGACCTCAGCCTGCGACAACACGCGATACGTGCCGCTTTTCAGGTCGCCGAGTTTGATCGGACCGATCTGCGTGCGTACCAGACGCCTGACGGGAAAACCGATCGAGCCGAAAATACGGCGCACGATGCGGTTCTTGCCCGAATGCAGCACGACCTTGACCAACGTGCTTTCGCGGCTGGAGTCGAGAATAGCGCAGCGGTCGAGTTTGATCCACCCATCGTCGAGCTTCACGCCCGTGGTGACGAGCCTGCGGCACACCTGACCGCTGATGCGTCCTTCCAGCGTGGCGATGTAGGTCTTTTCGACCTCATATTTGGGGTGCATGACGTGCTGGCTCAGTTCGCCGTCGTTCGTCATGAGGATCAGGCCTTCCGAATCATAATCCAGACGGCCCATGTGGAAAATACGCTCGTACTTGTCTCCGACGATGTCGCGCAAAGTGTAGCGTCCCTTGGGATCCTCCATGGCGCTCAGCACGCGTTTCGGCTTGTTCAACGCAAGCGTGACATGGTTCGGGTTCACGCGCACGCGAGAACCGTCGACACGGACCTCCTGACGTTTCGGATCGACTCGGGTGCCAAGTTCGGTAATCAGCTCGCCATCGATCTCAACGCGACCATCGGTGATGATTTCCTCGCATTTACGGCGCGAGCCGAAGCCCGCCTGAGCGAGAAGTTTCTGCAGGCGAATGCCTTCATTGTCATGATTGTGCGCCTTGGCGGCGCGAGAATATGCGTTTGGCATCGTTCTCCCAACGTGGCCGGATAATACTTACAGGGACTGCTGGTAGTATGGCAGTCGTTTGGCGGCTTTCATAAAAACCGCAACTTGTTCACTATATGACAGAGGAAAGACTATGACTGCTGTTGAAGCAACGTCCGTAACAGAGGAAGAACAGAGCAAGCCACTGGCCCTTCGCGTAGGCGCGGAGCTGGTGGGAAGCTTCATCATCTGCTTCGCCATCTACTCGATTTGCACGTTTGGTTCCGCGATCTACGGCGTGAATATGGCGTTCATCGCCCTGCTGACAGGTTTGGTGTACGCCGCCGCCACCCTGATATTCGGCACGATTTCCGGCGCCCAGTTCAATCCGGCGGTCTCCGTTGCGGCGATGCTGTCCGGCAAAACCCATGTGCTTGACGGAGTGCTCTATATTATCGTTCAGGTGCTGGGTGGTATCGGCGCAGGCGCCGCCATCCGCTTCCTGCTGCCGACATCCGAGCAGGTAACACTGAAAATCTGGCTGACGCCGGTCATTAACGGTTTTGACAAGAATTCCGTCTCCTATGCCACGCTCGGCAACTATGGCGTGTCCTTCAGCATCACTCTGGCCATCGCCGTTGAACTCGTCGCGGGCATCATCATCGTCGCCACCGCGCTCAACACCACCAGTGAATCCGGAAAGACCAATACCAGCCATGCCATCGCCATGGGTCTCGCCTACGGTGTCGGCGCCGCAATCTCCTATCCGGTAACAGGCGCAGCTCTGAATCCGGCTCGTGCCACTGGCATCGCCATCTTCGCCCAGAATCAGGGCCTTTCCCAAGAGCCTCTGCAGCAGCTGTGGGTGTTCTGGATCTGCCCGATTCTCGCAGCCGCCATCGTCTCGCTTGTGGCCATAGTCGCGTCCATGATCGGCACCAAGAAAAACGTTTCGGAAGCCGAGCAGGATTCCGAAACGCTGGAGACCATAGCCGACGACGCGTCAGACGATGCCGACGGGCACGAGGGCGAGCAGGATGAACAGTCCGACGCCCAGACCGATGCCGATGAAAGCGTCGAAGCCAACTGAACGGACTTTCCAAAGACTACGCTCGCGCATTACGAGTCTGATTAGTCCTGTTATGATGGCCGTCACCGCGATTACCGTGGTGGCGGCTTTTACATGGCCTAAGACCGCAAGCACTGTGGCTATAACCACCATTGCCGCAACGATCCATTCAAACCACGGCTTGCCTTCATGGTCTTCGGAAACATAGGGATGACTCATATCGCAGGCCTTTCGTTATATGTCAACGCGCGTCCGCGCACGGAACGCAATCATAATAATAAAACGTGGCGTCCGAAACCAGCGAATGGTTTCGGACGCCACGTCATTTACCGCGTCGCAACGCTCCCAGCTTGCCGGTCGACGCTTCCACTGAACTCAGTGGAAGAAATGTCGGGTACCGGTCACATACATGGTGACGCCGGCCTTGCGGGCCGCCTCGAACACTTCCTCATCACGAATGGACCCACCAGGCTGGACGATGGCCTTGACACCGGCGTTGATCAGAATCTCGGCACCGTCGGCGAACGGGAAGAACGCGTCGGACGCGGCCACCGCTCCCTTGGTGCGGTTGGCTCCGTCAGCCAGCGTGTTGGCACGCTCGACGGACAGATTGGCGGAATCCACACGATTGACCTGGCCCATGCCGATGCCTACGGTTGCCTGATCGTGAGCGATAAGTATGGCGTTGGATTTGACGCAACGGATGGCACGCCATGCGAACACCAGATCCCTGACAGTTTCAGCGTCGGCCGGCTCGCCGGAAACCAGCTTCCACGCGTTCGGATCGTCGCCTGGAGCGTCAATCAGATCGGTGGACTGCACGAGCAGACCGCCGTCAATCTGACGGAACTGGGTCTTGTTCTTCGGAGGCTCAGACACCTTCAGGATACGCAGGTTCTTCTTCTTGGTCTGGAGCAATTCAAGCGCATCGGCGTCGTAATCGGGCGCGACGATGACTTCGGTGAAGATTGGACGAACACTTTCGGCCATTTCCATGGTGACCTTGCTGTTCGCAGCAATCACACCGCCATAGGCGCTCATCGGATCGCATGCGTGCGCCTTCTTGTGCGCCTCTGCCACGGTAGCGCCAATGGCCAGACCGCATGGATTGTTGTGCTTGACCACTGCGACGGCGATCTGAGGCGCGAAATCCCACACGGCACGCCATGCGGCGTCGGCATCGACGTAATTGTTGTAGCTCATCGGCTTACCGCCAAGCTGTTCGGCGTGTGCGAAGCCGTTCTGGTTGAGCGGATCCAGATACAGCGAAGCCTGCTGGTGAGGGTTCTCGCCGTAACGCAGCACGTGCGCGCGGTCCCACGTACGGGTGAACGTGGCCGGGAACTTGGCCTCATTCACTTCGGTCTCGCCTTCGGAAACCGGCTGTTCGATGGACGCCGGCTTCGGCCAATGCTTCGCGGTCCACTCGTTGATGGTGGCGTCGTAGGCGGCCGTATGGGCGAACGCCTTTCCTGCGAGCCAGCGACGCTCATCAAGGGAGAAGCCCTCGCCGTTCTCGATGCGGGAGGCGACGAGTGCATAATCGTTCGGATCGGTGATGATGGCGACGGTGGCGCTGTTCTTGGCTGCGCCACGCACCATGGACGGACCGCCGATATCGATCTTTTCGATGGTGGCGGCTTCGTCAGCTCCGGAGCGGACCGTGTCGGCGAACGGATACAGATTGACGACCACCAGATCGAACGGCTTGATGCCAAACTTCTCGAGCTGGGAGGCATGGTCGGGGTTGGTCATGTCGGCGAGGATACCGGCATGGATATGCGGGTCAAGGGTCTTGACGCGGCCATCAAGGCATTCCGGGAAACCAGTGACTTCGGAGACCTCGGTCACTTTGACACCCAGCTCAGCCAGACGCTTCGCGGTGGAACCGGTGGAAACCACCTCGGTGCCCGCCTTGATGAACGCTTCGGCAAGCACCTCGATGCCTTCCTTATGGAAGACTGATACCAGAGCCCGTCGTATCGGTCGATTCGTTGTTGTCACCCTGATCCTCCTTGTTATTGTTGTTCGAGGCGACCGTGCGAAGCGCACGTGTTTCCTCACGGCTGTTTTCCGTGGATTCGGGGGCGGTCTCCCTCTTTCCACGTTCGCGTATACGCTTCATCATCCAGCGTATGGCGAAAAATATGCTCACGGCCACCAAAGTCAGCAGCCATGCGGAGAACAAACCCATGGCGGTGGGTTGTCCCACCTTACGGGTTGATGCGATCACGTCTACGCCGACGTGCGCAAGATGTTTCGATCCCAAGCCTCCGTTTCCCAAGGCGAACAGCAAGCTGGAAGCCACGGACACGACGGCGCTGGTAATCGAAAAAGCAGCAATCGGATAGGCAAAACTCAGCACAACGCGTTTGACGTCGATGTTCCGTCCTGATTCACCTACTCTGATATGGAATCCCTTATTAAACAACATGACGACCATGCCGGTAGCAAAAGCGGATGCCAATGGTATGCACATCAGCGCGATTCTCACCCAATCCGTCTCAACCGCCTGTGGCATCATACCGAAAAGCGGCAAGGCGGGGAGCCCGTCGCCCTGTCCGGTCCATAATGTGAATTCGGCTAAATCGCCGATTGAGAAGCCGGCGCCGAAAGTCCATGAGACAGCCCAAATCATCAGATTCGGAAGCCATGCGAGCATACTGATCGTGGTAAGAATACGAGACCCGTTCTGCATGCCCGAAAGTTCATATAGCTTCGCTATCGATGATTGATTGCTTATTGCCCAAAAAACAACGACGATCAGACCGACCAGCAGATACGCCGCCTCCAGCAGCAGCCCTAGGACGGAACCGATGACCATGGTCTTTCGCACCGGCGATGACACATGAGATCGAATCCATTCGGTACAGGCTTGGGTCCATGACGCATTCGGAATCGCCGCGACCGCATATCCGAGGATGAAAACAAGCGCCGTTTTGATGGCGATCATCGTCATCGAATCAACGATTTCGATATTTATGCTTCTGGCGAAGAAGATGTTTACGGCTTCCCAAAAGACCAGACCGGCCGCGAATCCACGCAGACTCGTGCCGAATCTTCTGGCGAGCTGCGCGATAAGGGCGATAAGCAGTACCGTCAAAAGCAACGGCACAATCGTCAACGTGATGGCATCAGTCTTGAACCCGATACCTTGGCTGAGCAGCACCAACGCCTCGGTAAGAGGCACCGAGAAGGCGGAGAGATTGTCCCCGCCTTCTTCCATGGATATGACCAGAAGCATTAGGGCCATATAGCAGCCCAAGGCAACGGCGTAAATAATCATGGACACTGCCGCGACGGCAAGCCCTTTCAGCCAATACTTCAGGTTCGTCATCATAGCGATTGGGAAGCGAGCACCTCTCGCATGATTTCAGCGGTCTGTCCGGGAGTACGACCGACACGGATGCCAACGGCCTCAAGGGCTTCTTTCTTATCCTGCGCGGTGCCCTTGCCGCCGGAAACGATGGCGCCGGCATGGCCCATCTGCTTGCCTTCCGGCGCGGTGAATCCCGCGATGTAGGCCACGACGGGCTTGGTCATATGTTCGGAAGCCCACTTGGCAGCGTCCTGTTCGGCGCTGCCACCGATTTCGCCGATCATGACAACGGCTTTGGTGGCTTCATCGTTCTCAAAGGCTTCCAAAGCCTCCTGCAAGGTCGTGCCGACGATCGGATCGCCGCCCGCGCCAAGGCATGCGGTGAAACCGATGTCAGACAGCTCCCCCATCAGCTGATAGGTCAACGTTCCGGACTTGGACACCAAACCCAACGGGCCGCGGGACACGATGCCATCTGGAATAATGCCGAGGTTGCAGCCCTTGGCGTCCTTAGAAGATGGCAGCGTCAACAGACCAGGACAATTCGGCCCAACGATGCGCACGCCCTTACGCAAGGCCAACTCGACGAAATACGCGCTGTCCGCCACCGGAATGCTTTCGGTGATGACGACAATCAGTTCGATGCCGGCTTCAATGGCCTCAACGACGGCGTCCTTGGCGAAGCGCGGCGGCACGAACACGACGCTTGCTTTGGCTCCAGTGGCTTCGATGGCTTCAGAGCAGTTGGCGAACACGTGAATGGTGGCATCCTCGCCATTTTTGGCTTCAGGGAAGGTGACGTCCAGCCCAGCCTTGCGGGCGTTCACGCCACCGACGATGTTGGTGCCGGCCTTGAGCATGCGGGCCGTGTGGGTCATACCCTGATGCCCGGTCATGCCCTGGACGATGACCGGAGCGCCATCTTCAATGAAAAGCGTCATTTCAGCGAACCTCCTTGGCCGCGAAACGTGCGGCCTGCTGTGCGGCTTCCTCCATGGTCTGAGCGACGTGCAGGTTGGCGCGGCCGGCTTGGGCCAAAATGTTCAGACCTTCCGCCGCCGCATTGCCATCGAATCGCACGACGATAGGCTTGCTGCTGCCAAGTTCGTCAAGCGCCTCGAGAATGCCCTTCGCGACCTGTTCACACGAGGTGATGCCACCGTACACATTGATGAGCACGGATTCGACCTGCGGGTCGGACAGCACGATTTCAAGACTATTCGACATCACTTCGGCGGAAGCGCCTCCGCCGATGTCGAGGAAGTTTGCGGGCTTGACATTCGTGCCCTGATCCTCGCCTGCGCCTGACACCGCGTCAAGAGAGCTCATGACGAGTCCCGCACCATTGCCGATCACACCGACGGAACCCTTGAGATGCACATAATGCAGTCCATGTTCGCGGGCTTTTTGCTCATATGGATCGACATGAATCGGATCGGTGAAACGTTTCCAACCATCATGGCGGAACGATGCATTGTCATCAAGGGAGATCTTGGCGTCCAGCGCGCACAACGACTTGGAAGATTCGTCATCCGGATCGCCGATTTTTGCAAGCGGGTTGATTTCCACAAGCGTGGCGTCGTTCTCCTTGAAGCAACGCCACATTTTCAGCAGAATCTGCGCGGCCTGATCAACATCGGCATGATAGAAGCCGATGCTTTCAGCCATCTTGGTGGCCGCTTCCAAATCGAAATCGTCAAGAGCATCGATATGCAGACGCTTCACGGATTCCGGATGCTCTTTGGCGATTTCCTCAACCTCAGTACCGCCATTCGCAGTGGCGAGCACGTCGAAATCACGAGAGGACCGGTCCACTGAGATGGAGACGTAATACTCGTGAAGGATGTTCTTCGCCTCGGCCACCAGCACGCCGCTGACCTTGTGCTTGTGAATGGTCATCGGCAGAATGTCTTCCGACGCGAGAATGGACTCGTCACGGGTCTTGGCGAGCTTGACTCCGCCGGCCTGGCCACGGTGTCCAATCTTCACCTGCGCCTTAATCACATTGGGATATCCAATCTGGTCGGCCGCTTCGGCGACTTCATGGGAGTTCTGGGCGAATATTGCCTTAGGAGTCGGGATACCCTGTTCTTCGAGCAATTCCCTGGCTTGATACTCATAGAGATCCATGGATCATTCCCTTTGGTTGTTTGTTCTGAATGGTTGACGAAAACGGAGTTATCAGGCAGGCATGCACACCAGCGAGCTTGTCGGATAATCGCCTAGCGATTTCATGCCGTCAATACCGGTAAGTTCCATGACGAAGCTGAATCCAGCAACGACGCCTCCGCACTTCTCGATGAGGCTACGCGCCGCATTGGCGGTTCCACCGGTGGCGATCAGATCGTCGACGATCAATACGCGCACTCCCTCATGGACAACGTTGGTTTCGATTTCCATTGACGCCTGACCATATTCGAGGTCATAGCTTTGCGACATGGTTTCTGGAGGCAATTTGCCGGCTTTACGGACCGCGATAAACCCCTTTCCGAGACGGGCGGCCAACGCTGGACCGAACAGGAATCCACGGGCTTCAAGGCCGGCGACCATGTCGAAATCATCGACGTCTACTGGCAATGCCGCTTCAAGGGCCCCCATCAAAATACCGAACGCGCGCGCATCAGCCAACACCGGCATGAAATCGCGGAATAGGATGCCCTCCTTCGGAAAGCCCGGAATAGTACGTATTTTCGATACAAGATATGCTGCGTCTTCGGCTCCAACTTTGTTCAAGCCCGAAACGGTGATATCCGATGCTGCCATGACAGTGGTTTCCTTCTACCTTGGTTTACGGCACTTTGAATTATAGGTTTCCCGTGCGAAAAAGAACGGCGAAAACCTCAAAAATGAGATTTTCGCCGTCTAAAAATCAAAGAAATCAATCGTTCTTCTGCTCGTCAATGGGCTGCTGAATAACATCGGCATCCTGTGCGGGCTCTTCAGTCGCGTCGACGACAGGCTTCTGGTCGGGCTCGTCTTCCTTGGATAGCGGATTGCCGTTCTCATCGACCTCATCATCATGCACGTATGCCGGACGGACATATTCACGGCTGATGGCGTTGAAGCCGAAACGCAGTTGCGATCCTTCGGAATCAACGACGATCTCCTCGTATTCCGTATCGACGGAAACGACCTTGCCGATGATGCCACCGATGGTGATCACTTCAGTGCCGGGCTGCAGACTAGAACGGAAATTCTGACGTTCAGCTTGCTGCTGCTTGGCTTTCTTGGACTGCCAGAACATCATGCCGAACATTACAACGATAAGAACAACGAGAAAAAGGATATCCAAAATAAACTCCTCGGAGTCAGGGTCTCAACCGGAACACATTACTCAAGATGTGAAGTCTATGACATCTTATTGACATCATATGCGGATTCGTCGGGAGTAATACCAAGATGCTCCCATGCCTTGCGCGTGGCCACGCGGCCTTTCGGCGTGCGGATGAGGAAGCCCTCACGTACCAGATACGGTTCGCATACCGTTTCCACCGTTTCCGACTCCTCGCCCACCATGGCCGCCAGATTGTTCAAGCCGACGGGGCCTCCGTTGAAATTGGTGACGATGGCCTTAAGCACTGCTATATCCAGACGGTCAAGACCTTCGGTATCGATCTGATAAAGCGCCAACGCCTCCTTGACATCATCGGGACGCACCGATTCGAGATCGTGCACGATGGCCCAATCCCTAACACGACGAAGCAGGCGGTTGGCAATTCTCGGCGTGCCGCGGGAACGCATGGCCAGTTGGCGAGCGGCCCCGTCCTCCAACTGGATTCCCAACACTGCGGAGGAACGCTCAATCAGCTTTTCAAGCTCCTCATGCGGGTAGAAATCCAGATGCGCCGTGAAACCGAACCGCGCACGCAGCGGCGAGGGAAGCATGCCCTCTCGCGTGGTGGCACCGATAACCGTAAACCGAGGCAATGTCAGCGGAATGGATGAAGCTCCAGGGCCTTTGCCGACCATCACATCAACACGGAAATCCTCCATGGCGATGTACAGCAGTTCCTCGGCGGCACGGGGCAGACGGTGGATCTCATCGATAAAGAGCACCTCGCCGGCGTCCAGCGAACTCAGAATCGAAGCCAAATCACCAGCATGTTGGATGGCGGGACCGGAAGTGACGCGGATTGGAACTTCCAATTCATTGGCCACAATCATGGCCAAAGTGGTTTTGCCAAGTCCCGGAGGCCCCGCAAGCAGGATATGGTCCGGAGGAACGTCACGTTTTCGAGCAGCATCGAGGAAAAGCTGCAACTGCGCTTTGAGCCTTGGCTGTCCGATGAATCCCTCGAGGATATGAGGACGAAGCTCCTCGTCGCTGACCGGTTCGTTGCCGACGGGTGCGGCGGAAACCATACGGAGGGATTCCTCGTTCGCCCCGGTGTTCGGCTGTTCGAATGTATCAGTGTTCGTCATAATGGTCCGTTTCATCTACCTCTATCCAACGATGTCAGCGCGAGCTTCAGCACGCGTGGAACATCCTCGGCGTTCAACGGCGTCTCGATTTGATTATCGGCGCAAACCGTCTGCACCGCATGGACAGCGTCCTGCTGGTGCCATCCCAAAGACATCAGACCTTCGACGACCTGTTCGGCCCCAGTGTCTTCAGGAGTCGAAGCGGTTGCGGAAGAACCCTCGATCTGGCTCAGATCAATGGAACCTTTCAGTTCGAGGATGATTTTCTGCGCGCCTTTCTTGCCTAATCCCGGAGCCTTGGCCAACGCAGTGGCATCACCATCCGCCACAGCCCTCGCAAGTCGATCGGGAGGCAAAGTGGACAGCAACGATAGCGCGACTTTCGGTCCGATGCCACTGACCTTCTGCAATTGCAGGAACATGCGTTTCGAGGCCAGCGTGCCGAAGCCGAATAAAGTGATGGCGTCCTGGGACACATTCAACGAAGTGTAGACCTTGATTTCCTGGCCGGCGTGCATGGAAGCCAAGTCGGCGGATGGCATCCTGACCTCGTAGCCGACTCCCCCGACCTCGATAATGGCCGATGCGGCGTCTACCGACTCCACATGGCCACGTAGCATGCCAATCATTATGGACGTCTCCTTCGCACAGGTCTAGAACATCTGTTCGATACAGCTTACATGCCTCTGCGGACGCCTTGTCTGCGCGCTGCTTTTTGCGAAGCCTGCGCCCACTGTCGTTGCGCCGCCGTGAGATGCTGTTCGCGTTCGCCGCCTTGCAGCGCACCAGCCGGACGCAACGCGTGACAGATCGCAATAGCCAGCGCGTCAGCCGCATCAGCCGGCTTTGGCAGCGTGTTCAATCCCAATATCCGCGCCACCATACGTTCCATCTGGATTTTCTCTGCTTTGCCGTTGCCGGTGATTGCAAGCTTTGATTCCGTCGGCGTATGCAACGCTACAGGAATGCCGCGTTGCGCCGCAGCGAGCATCGCCAACCCTGCCGCCTGTGCGGTTCCCAGCACCGTGTTACGGTTTTCTTGCGCGAACACTCGTTCGATGGACACCGCATCGGGAGCAAATCGTTCGATTTTTTCCACCAAGCCGTTGTAGATGGCCAGCAGACGCAGATCCTGGGAGGTTTTTGGATCGGAACGCACCACATCCACGTGGATAAAAGAAAGCCGGCGGTATGCGCCGGCTTCAATCACGCCGACCCCGCAGCGAGTCAGCCCGGGGTCGACGCCAAGAATAATCACGCTGGATTACTCCTCGTCAAGCTGGGCCATGACCTCGTCGGAGGCGGTCCAGTTGGAGTAGATGTTCTGGACATCGTCCAGATCATCGAGGTTGTCGATGAGCTTGGAGACCTTCTGGGCATCCTCAAGGCTCAGCTCGACCTCGTTCTTCGGCATCATGACCAGATCAGCGGAATCGTAATCGAAACCGGCGTCCTGGAGAGCCTTGCGCACGTCGATCATGTCGGACGGATCGGTGATGACGGTGAATACCTCACCATCGTCGGTCACGTCTTCGGCACCGGCTTCGGCGGCCTTCTCGAACAGGTTGTCGAAGTCAACGCCTTCGGCCGGAACAACGATCTGTCCCTTGCGTTCGAAGTTGAAGCTCACGGAACCAGTGGTGGCCAGGGAGCCATTGCCCTTGGTCAGGGTGGAACGCACGTCGGCGGCCGCACGGTTGCGGTTGTCGGTGAGGCATTCGATGATCAGGCCAACACCTGCCGGGGCGTAACCCTCGTACACGATGTCTTCATAGTTGGCGCCGCCGGCTTCCTCACCGGAACCACGCTTGACGGCGCGCTTGATGTTGTCGGCCGGCATGGAGGCCTTCTTGGCCTTGTAGATGGCGTCATACAGGGACGGGTTGCCGTCGGGATCGCCGCCACCCATACGTGCTGCGATCTCGATGTTCTTGATCAGCTTGGCGAACAGCTTGCCGCGCTTCGCGTCGATGGCGGCCTTCTTGTGCTTGGTGGTCGCCCACTTGGAATGACCTGACATAATGCTCCTAGGCAGGTTGCGGATGTTTCAAACGAAATGATTCTAAAGCGGTTCGCCGACAAAATGCCGAATACGAACCTGTGGCATTTCGCTTTTCGAACTTTTGGATGGGGTCTGCCCCCGGCTGTGACTACCGCCGATATGTTTTCTCCCCTATGACCATTTGGCGCTTGGCTTCGAAGATGCGTTGGAATACGGTGACTAATCCCAATCCGGCCAACAGTATCATGGCGATGGCGAGCCACAATCCCTGACGCGTCAATCCGGTGATGGCCATGCCCACCAGAATGATGGTCAAGCGATCGGCACGAGTGGCGATGCCGTTTTTCACCTCATAGCCGACTGATTCGGCACGAGCACGGGCATATGAAGTGACGAACGATGTCATCACGGCCACCGCGGCGGCGGCGATACCGATCATGCTCGTATAGTCAGGCGTGTTGTCGATGGCCGTATGCCACCAGTCACGATGCATAAGAAAGAAGATGATCACGCCTACGAGCATCGCCCAATCAGCGATGCGATCGAGCGTGGAGTCGAGAAAAGCCCCGAATTCGGTCCCACCCGTGGTAAGCGCGGCGATCGAGCCATCCAACGAATCGGCAAGCACAAGCAGAGTCAGAACAACCGCTCCCCCAAATAGCCATCCGGTCACACCGGTGGCGATGGCCACGACGATGGTGCCGACAGCACCAATCACCGTCACCGCATTGGCGGTCAGTCCTATGGCGATCAACGCTTTGGCTATTGGCTCGATGAGTTTTTTGAACGGCGCACGAAGATGCTCAAGCATGTGTTACTTCCTTCTCGATGAGAAAATGAGAAACGGCGCACAAACCTCTTGTCGAGATTCGTGCGCCGTTTCACGGTTCATGGTCGCGTGCGACTTGTTGCCACCGGTCTCGCTCAGTCGGCGAGGGCGGCCTTGAAGTCGTCTGCGGTGTTGACCTGGACGCGCTTCTTGATTACGGTCAGAATGTTCGCCTTCGCCTCATCGACCGGCACGCCGTTCAACTGGCTGCCGTCGCGGAAGCGGAAGCTGACCGCGTTGTTGTTCATATCCTCTTCGCCGACGATGAGGATGAACGGCGCCTTGGACTTGGATGCGTTGCGGATCTTCTTGCCGAAGCGATCGTCGGACAGGTCGATCTCGCAACGGACGGTCTCCTCTTCCAAGCTGGCGATGAACTTCTGCAGGTGCGGGGCGAACTCGTCCGCGACCGGCACGCCAAGCACCTGGACCGGGGCGAGCCATGCCGGGAAGGCGCCCGCGTAATGCTCAAGCAGCACCGCGAAGAAGCGTTCGATGGAGCCGAACAGCGCGCGGTGGATCATCACCGGACGCTGGTGCGTGCCATCGGCGGCGATGTATTCGAGCTTGAAACGTTCCGGAAGGTTGAAGTCGAGCTGGATGGTGGACACCTGCCAGGTACGTCCGATGGCGTCACGGGCCTGCACGGAGATCTTCGGACCGTAGAAGGCTGCGCCGCACGGATCGTCGACCAAGTCCAAACCGGATTCCTTGGCGACCTCGGCCAGCGTGTTGGTGGCTTCCTCCCAAATCTCGTCGGAACCGACGTACTTGTGCGGATCCTTGGTGGACAGCTCCAGATAGAAGTCATCCAGACCGAAGTCCTTCAACAGGCCGAGCACGAAGGTAAGCAGGCTCTTAAGCTCGTCCTTCATCTGCTCGCGGGTGCAGTAGATGTGGGAATCATCCTGAGTCAAGCCGCGCACGCGGGTCAGGCCATGCACTTCACCGGACTTCTCATAACGGTACACGGTGCCGAATTCGAACAGGCGCAGCGGCAGCTCACGGTAGGAACGCTGGCGGGACTTGAAGATCAGGTTGTGCATCGGGCAGTTCATCGGCTTCAGGTAGTAATCGAAGCCTTGCTTGATGACGTTGCCGTTCTCGTCCTTCTCCTCGTCCAGACGCATCGGCGGATACATGCTGTCCTTGTACCACTGCAGGTGGCCGGAGGTCTCATACAGGCCGCCCTTGGTGATGTGCGGGGTCTGCACGAAGCTGTAGTGGTGCTTGCGGTGCATCTCACGGGAGTAGTCCTCCATGGCATTGATGACGGCCGCGCCCTTCGGATGGAAGACGGCAAGGCCCGGACCGATCTCATCCGGGAAGGAGAACAGGTCCATTTCCGCGCCGAGCTTGCGGTGGTCGCGCTTGGCGGCCTCCTCCAGACGGGTCTGGTATGCCTTCAGGTCCTCCTTGGTGGCGAAGGCGGCGCCGTAAATGCGCTGCAGCATCGGATTGGCCTCGCTGCCGCGCCAGTATGCGGCGGCGGAACGCTCGATCTTGAACGCCTTGATGTAACGGGTGTTCGGCAGGTGCGGACCACGGCACAGGTCCTTCCAAACCACATTGCCTTCACGGTCGACGTTATCGTAGAAGCTCAGTTCCTTGCCGCTGATTTCGGTGGCGGCTTCCGGGTCAAGATGCGCTTCCTTATCCTTGATAAGTTCAAGCTTGTAGGGCTGGTCGGCTTCCTCGGCAAGAGCCTCTTCCTCGGTCACCACGCGGCGGCGGAAGGACTGGGAGGACTTGATAATGCGCTGCATGCGCTTTTCGATTTCCTTGAGGTCCTCCGGAGTGAAAGGAGTCTCGACATCGAAATCGTAGTAGAAGCCGTCTTTGATGACCGGTCCAACACCAAGCTTGGCGTCAGGGCGAATCTCCTGCACGGCCTGGGCCATAACATGGGTTGCGGAATGGCGCATGATGGCCACACCGTCCTCGCTATCGAGCGCGATGGGTTCCACAACGTCGCCGTCGTGCAGCTCGGTATAGAGATCGCGGGGTTCGCCGTTCAAACGCACCGCGATGATGTTCTTGTCGTCGGAGAAGAGCTGGACGCCGGTCTGGTCTGCCGCCACCTCCTTCTTTTCGCCGTTGAGTGTGATGGAGATGGTCTGTTCAGCCATGAGTTGTCCTTTGCTATCGGGGTCCGCGTTACCAATGTGCAGGCCTGGACTATATATCAACGATGAACAAGATAGGGTCAAGCGCAGACAACGGCACGCCATTTCGGTGAACGGAAGAACAACGCTGATTGAATGTCGCGAAAGGAAAGGTCCTTTACTGTTTACTGTCCGATGACGTGCGCATATGTATACTGCGGAGCCTGACGTGTGGACTTGATCATCACTTTGTCAGAGGGGCTGACCGATACCGTAGCGCCATACTTCACTTTGAGCCGCGACCCGACGCCACCGGCCAGATTGACCGCGTTCTGCAGATTGTCGCTGTCGCCGATCGCGCGAATGGTGAATGGGGATTTCAGTTTGGTGCCATCGCAGACGAGACTGCCGGCCGTGCCACTGATGTAAGTGCTGGTTACCACGCGGACATTGTTGATCTCAATGACCTCGGCACCACTGTTGCGCAATTCCTCAAGCAACGTGAACAATATCGCGGAGTCAATCTTCTGTTTGGAACCCTGCGATATGCGGATGACCACGCCTTCTCCCGTAGCCGCGAGACGGCCGGATAGGATGCCGTTGGTCTGCGCGTTCTGCTTGGCGATTTCCGCGGCTTTCTCATTTTTGTCCGCGGTGTCTTTCAAAGCGTTCAGCTGGCTGGAGAGTTCGTTCTTACGCTGTTCGAGCTTTTGGACCTGAGCATTGGTCTCGCTGATGAGCTTGGTTAATTCATCTTCGCTCATCGTCTCATAGGTGGATGTCGTGTTGTTTATCTGGATCACATAGCCGAAGCCAAGCAAGGCGCACAATATCGTGACCAGAATGCTGGAATACAGTCGGGTTCGTGTGACCTTCGCATCAAGTGAGATTCGCTTCTTGGCCTTGACCATGGGGAACGCACCGGTTTGGGTGCTGTCATTGTTCTGGTCCTTGACCCTCTGCTCATGGATTCTGGACAGCATGTCCTTGCTGTTCGCGTCTTGTCCGCTCATACCGCATCAACCTTTAAAGATGAAGCGTCGAATGGAGGACACATTGGTAAAGATTCGTATGCCGAGCACTACGATCACTGCGGTCTGCAGCTGGGAGCCGACTCCCAACTGGTTGCCGAGGAACACCAGCAGCGTCGCGGTGATGACATTCGAGAAGAAGGAGATCACGAACACTTTATCGGAAAAGCTGCGTTGGAAATACGCGCGTGCGGCGCCTAGCAACGCATCCAACGCGGCCAATACCATAATCGGCAGATACGGTTGGAGCTCGATGGGGATGTCCGGACGAACGAATACACCGATTACCACGCCGATGATAAGTCCCAAGACAGCTGCCATTACTTGTCCTTCCTCACATGCGTCGTGTCGCCAGCCACTGCAGCATCAAGTGTAATCGATTTGCTTTTGCTTATCTGCGGATAGATGCCGGCCTTTTTGAAATCGTCATACAGTTGTTTCTGCGTTGTCTTGCTTACCGATTTCGCCAAGGTCGCCTGATTGCCTATCGCCTCGATTCGATATGGGCTTTGCACCGAATTGACTCCGATGAGAATCGTCGATCCGGCGGTTCGAATCGAGGTTTGCACGCCAAGGCGGTTGCCGTTGATCGCGATCGCCTCCGCTCCGGATTGCCATAGCAAGGAGACAAGCAGCTGCAAATCGGAATCGGTGACGACTCGAACCTGGCTGCCATTTTCTCTTGGCAGTGAGGAGTCGGCATTGTCGCCGCTGACGGAAAGCGGGTTGGCTACGGTCAGGACAATGCCTTCCCCTTGCACCGGAAGCGTTCCATTGACCATTTCATCATCCTGCATCGTCTGGTTTAGGGACCAGCTTGCCAAGGATTCCGATTCAGATTCGATTTGCGACCGCAAGTCGTTGACGCCCTTGGTGAGGTCGCCGACCCGCTTCGTTTGTTCGGTCAGCTGGCTTGCCAACTGCTTGCGTACTTCTTTGCGTGGGTCAGTGCTCAGCTGGCGCACGAAAACGCTTCCCGCGGCACCCACAGCGATGCAGATGAGGAACACCAGAATCCTGGTGGCCCAAATCGAAACCGCCGAACGTTTTTTAGTGGCCAGGCGGGAGTCCGAATACAGGACGTCCATCGGACGATTGGTCAAATCGTCAATAAGCCGAAGCGAATCGTCATCGACATGTCTATGGCGTTGCGGCATGGCGGGCATGGAGGCCGGTTGCACATGATGGGATGACAGGCCGGCGAAGGATGACGAAAAAATGGCACGATGCTTTGTGGGTACGTTCTCCGGGGAAACGGGGAACGACGCGAAACGTGGAGCATCGGACTTCATATATGCGTCAATCCTTGCTGTTTGTATCGTTCTTCAACAGTTGGATGCCTTGGCGCATGTAGATGTACCCTGCAAGCCAATACAGTCCAACGCCCCAGATTCCGGTGGCAAGACCGCATAGATGCAGTGTATCCGCAGCGGAGTTGGACCAGATGTCGGCGAAGATCAACGCGACGATGGCGATAAGCAGCATCGCGGTACCGGCCTTGCCTACGAAATGAACAGGCAATGGGCCATAATCGTGCTGCGCCAAAACCAGTATCAGAACAGCCATGATCAAATCTCGCAGGCCGACGACGATCAGCATCCACCATGGAATGATGTTCGCCACACCCAAAGCAAGAATGCTGCAGAAGATCAGCAGACGATCGGCAATCGGATCGAGAATTTGCCCGATTTTGCTCACCTGATTGAATGATCTGGCGATCAGTCCGTCCAAACCATCGGATATCGCCGATAGCGCAAGCACGACCAAGGCGGTCACCATCCTGTGATGAGAGACCAGCATCGCGATAAAAGGAATCGAAATGATTCTCAGCAGGCTGATGAAGTTCGGAACCGTGAAATAGATGTCTCGCGGTTCCGGACTGTATTGCTTCTTAATAATCAGTTTGCTCATATTACAAGCAACACTACATTCTCGAAGCCTGCAACGCGGTGACTATTATGCCACGGGCACCAACTTCATACAACTGGTCCATAAGCTGATTCACCTTCGCCTTCGGAACCACCACACGCACGGCCGCCCACTGCTTATCATGCAGAGGCGAAATCGTCGGGCTTTCGAAACCCGGAGTGATATCCACTGCGGCGGACACCTTCTCGACCGGAATGTCGTAGTCCATAAGCACATTACGCTGGGCAGTGAGCACGCCTTGCAGACGCCTGCTCAGAATCGTCAGCCGCTCGTCATCCGCCTCAAGACGAGGGGAACGAATCAATACGGCTTCAGAGTGCATCAACGGTTCAGCGAAAATGCGCAGTCCCGCATTACGCAGAGTGGTCCCTGTGGAAACCACATCGGCGATCAGATCGGCGACGCCAAGCTGAACGGACGATTCGACGGCGCCGTCAAGGTGCACGGTTTCCGCGTTGATGCCATGCTCGACCAGATAGTCGTGTACGAGCTTGTCGAATGTGGTGGCGACTCGCTTGCCTTCAATATCCTCAAGCTTGGTAATCGGCGAATCGTTCGGGGCTGCGAAACGGAACGTGGAGGCTCCGAAGCCAAGCTGCATATGCTCCTCCGCATCGGTGCCGGAGTTCACGAGCAAATCATGCCCGGTGATTCCAACGTCGATGGTGCCGCGACCGACATAGACCGCAATGTCGAGGGGACGCAGGTAGAACAACTCAACATCATTGTCGGGATCCTCCACGACCAACTGGCGAGGGTTGCTCCTCAAACGGTAGCCGGCTTCCGCCAGCATGTTCCAGGCGGGTTCGGACAGCATGCCCTTATTAGGCACAGCGATTCTTAGCATGTTTCTCCTCTAAAAAAGGCCACACCTTCAACTGGCATGGCCCCGGGTTTCTCACAGGTTCTTGTAGATGTCCTCGAGTGTGATGCCACGATCGATCATCATGACCTGCAGATGGTAGATGAGCTGGCTCATTTCTTCGGCCGTGCGATCAGCACCCTCATATTCGGCGGCGATCCAGGTCTCTCCAGCCTCTTCGACGATCTTCTTGCCGATGAAGTGCGTGCCTTTGGCAAGCTCGTCGACGGTCAGGGAACCGGCCTGCTTGGTGGCGGCTTTCTCGCTCAATTCCGCGAACAGCGATTCAAAAGTCTTCATATTCGTATGCTTCCTTGTATGGTGGGCGTTCACGCCTTGAAGGCTGCTTCGGCCTTCTCGCGGATGGAGTCGATAGCCTCGGCCGGATTCTCGGCACCGTACACGGCGGAACCGGCGACCAGCACATCGGCACCGGCTTCGGCAACGATATGGGCGGTCTTGGGGCTCACGCCACCATCGACCTGGATCTTCGTCTTCAGGCCACGGCGGGTGATTTCGTCACGCAGACGACGAACCTTGGCCATCTGGTTGTCAAGGAACTTCTGACCGCCGAAGCCCGGTTCGACCGTCATGATAAGCACCATGTCGAATTCGTCAAGGATGTCGAAGATCGGCTCGACCGGTTCGGCCGGACGGACCGCGAAGCAAGCCTTGCAGCCCATGTCGCGCAGCTGACGCGCAAGACGAACCGGAGCATGCGTCGCTCCCATATGGAAGCTGACGGAAGCCGCACCAAGCTTGGCGTATTCCGGAGCCCAACGGTCCGGATCCTCGATCATCAGATGCACGTCGACCGGAAGGTCAGTGACTTGGCAGATGCGAGCCACAATCGGCTCACCCAACGTCAGATTCGGAACGAAATGATGGTCCATCACGTCCACGTGAACGAGATCGGCGTTGGAAATGGCCTTAAGGTCACGTTCCAGATTGCAGAAGTCAGCGGACAGGATGCTAGGTGCGATTTGAATAGTCATGGTTCTCATTCTATGGAAGGTAATCGACTTGATGTTACTTGTTGTCGGGCTGGTCATCGGCATATGAGACGGATGAGCCATCGTTTGCCGTGATTTCATCCTTGGTTTTCGTAAGGTTGGCCTTCGCGGTCGGGAGACCGGTTTCTCCATCCTCGACGAGGCTTAGCTCAATCTCGGTGACGGTGCGCAACTTCTCGGCAAGCAGCTCGGTGGACTTTCCCATCTGCTGAATAACGATGAAAGCCACCACGCCAAGCACGAACACCGCCATGGACACCCATACGTTGATGCGCACGCCAAGGAACTCGTGCGCGAAATCAATGCGCAGAGCCTCGATCCAAGTGCGTCCCGCCGTGTACCACATGATGTATATGGCGAACAAGAACCCGGCCTTGAGTTTTTTCATGATTTTGGAACCAAGGAAAACGATGAGCGCAGCACCGATGAGATTCCAAATCATCTCATACAGGAAGGTGGGGTGGAACAGCGTGCCTGTCGGGCAGGTCGCTCCGTCATAGCATTGTTCGCTGTGACCGATGGCGCTTCCCTCCATATTCAACTTCAAACCCCAAGGCAAGGTCGTCGGCGCGCCGTAGAGCTCTTGGTTGAACCAGTTGCCCAGACGTCCCACGGCCTGCGCCACGAGCAATCCTGGCGCGACGGCGTCACCGAGCAGAGCCACTGGATAATGCTTGTGACGACACCATGCCCAAGCGGCAAGCGCTCCAAGCAGGACGCCGCCCCAGATGCCCAGTCCGCCATTCCAGATGCGGAACATCTCCACCCAATCGCCGGTCGGTCCGAAGAAACGTTCCGGAGTGGTGATGATGTGGTATATACGCGCACCGATGATGCCGCTCGGCACCGCGACAAGCGTGATGTCGAGAATCTGATCGAAATTACCGCCATATCGTTTCCAATGAACGGTTGTCATCCATACCGCCAGCACGATGCCGAGCAGAATGCACAGCGCGTAGAAATGGATGGTCACCGGCCCGATGGAAAACTGCGAAATGGTGGGTGACGGAATGTAAGCAAGTGTCATGGTTTCCTGATGGTAGTCCACGTATACGATATGGTACGTGGACTACCAGTATGTTGTCTTTGGACTGGTTCAGTTGCGGGCGTTGTGGATGCCTTCGGCAAGCTCCTCAGTCTTCGCCGCCAAGGCCTTGAGACCGGTGGCTTCGTCGACTGCATGCTTGCCGGATTCGTCAAGCATGGTATGCACCAGAGCCGAGCCTACGATGACACCGTCCGCATACGATCCGACACGAGCCCCCTGTTCCGCGGTGGACACACCGATGCCTACGCACACGTTTTTCGCACCGGCCTTGCGGGTACGGGCGACCAGTTCCTTCGGGGACGCATCGATGGTGGAGCGTTCTCCGGTGACGCCCATGCGGGCGGCAGCATAGACGAAACCCCGCGCATTGTCCGCAACGACTTTCAGACGGTCTTCGGTGGAATCCGGAGATACCAGGAAGATGCGGTCGAGTCCGTGACGGTCGGAGGCTTCGATCCACTCGCCGGCCTCGTCCGGAATGAGATCCGGGGTGATGAGACCGGCTCCACCGGCGTTTTCGAAATCACGTGCGAATCGTTCGACGCCGTAATGGAAGATGAGGTTCCAATAGCTCATGACCAATGGCACTCCCCCGGCGTTCGCCACTGTTTCCACCGCTTTGAATACGTTGGCGATTTTTTCACCATTGTCGATGGCGATTTGCGATGCCGCCTGGATGACGGGACCGTCCATGACGGGGTCGGAATACGGCAGCCCGATTTCGACCGCGTTCACGCCGTGTTCGACCATGGTGCGGAAAGCTTTGAGCGAATAATCCGGATCAGGGAATCCGTATGGCAGATATCCGATGAATGCCGGCTTGTCGGCGGCTTTGAATTCATCGAACATGGTTTCCGTCGGGCTTGGCTTGTGGCTGATGCCGAGTGGCTGGCCGGACGGCGTGGATGATGTTGCGTTCGTCATGATGGTTGCTCCTTTTCTCACTCGCCGTCCGCGTTGTTGCCTTGCGCGCCGTTGGATTCCAAGGCTTTGGCCTGCTCGTCGGTCAGGTATCCGAACCATTTGCCGGCGGTGTTCATGTCCTTGTCTCCACGGCCAGAGATGTTGATGATCATGACCGGATGCTCATACCCTTTGGCCTTGAGGTCTGCAGCTGCCTTGTACGCGCCGGCCACTGCGTGGGAGCTTTCGATGGCAGGGATGATGCCTTCGGTTTCGCACAGATCCTTGAACGCGCTCATGGCTTCCTGATCAGTGGCCCAGGAATAGTTGACGCGGCCGATATCCTTGAGCCATGCATGTTCGGGGCCGACGGAGGCGTAATCCAAGCCTGCGGAGATGGAGTACGTGTCAAGGGTCTGGCCTTCGGGGTTTTCCAACAGATAGCTCTTGGCTCCTTGGAACATGCCCAGTTCACCGGTACCTGGCGCGAATCGAATGGCATAGCGACCGGATTCGGGCCCGTTACCGCCGGCCTCGTAACCGTACAGGTTCACTCGTTCGTCATCGAGGAAGGCGTTCATGATGCCGATGGCGTTGGAGCCGCCGCCGACGCATGCGCAGATAGCATCGGGATGGTCGATGCCATACCAATCCTGCAGCTGCTGTTTCGCTTCCTCTCCAATGATCTTTTGGAAGTCGCGCACCATGGATGGGAACGGATGAGGTCCTGCGACCGTGCCGAGCAGATAATGGGTGTCTTTGACGTTGGTGACCCAGTCGCGCAGCGCCTCGTTGATGGCGTCCTTGAGGATGCGATCACCCAAGGTGACTTCGACGACCTCCGCGCCAAGCATGCGCATGCGGGCAACGTTCAGCGCCTGACGGCGGGCATCGATTTGTCCCATGTAGATGCGGCACTTGAGTCCCAGCATGGCACAGACCGTGGCAGTGGCCACACCATGCTGGCCTGCACCGGTTTCGGCGATCACACGGGTTTTGCCCATGCGCTTGACCAGTAGGGCCTGTCCAAGCGCGTTGTTGATCTTGTGGGCGCCGGTGTGGTTCAGGTCTTCACGCTTGAGGAACACACGGGCATCAAGACCGGTTTTCTCCTTGAGCCTCTGCGCGAAACGAGGCGCTTCAGTCAATGGGGACGGACGTCCAACATACTGCTGGTTCAACCGCGCCAATTCCTTATGGAATTCCGGATCGGCCCTGGCTTCCGTATACACGCGTTCAAGCTCGTCGAGCGCCGTGATCAGCGCTTCCGGAACATAGCGTCCGCCAAACTGTCCGAAATATGGTCCTTCATGGCTTGCCAACGGGGTCTGTTCGGATGCCTTCACTCTTGCTCCTGCCTTTACTAATCGTTCCACTGCCTGCTCATGGTTGGCCGCGGTGGCCACGCCTTCTCCCACCAGCACCGCATCCGCGCCGGCACGGGCGTAATCCTCAAGCTCAACCGAACCGAACACACCGGATTCCGCCACGCGAATCACATCGTCCGGCAAATCCGCGGCCAGTTCGTTGTACTTGTTCACATCCACCTTGAGGTCTTTAAGATTGCGGGCGTTGATGCCAATGACCTTGGCCCCGGCATTGATGGCCCGTTGAATCTCCTCACGGGTGTGTGTTTCCACCAGCACCGTCATATTGAGGCTATGCGCGAGATCGAGCAGCGACTTGAGCTTGACGTCGTCCAATGCGGCGACGATGAGCAGCACCAGATCGGCACCATGCGCACGTGCTTCCCAAATCTGATATTCGGTAACGATGAAATCCTTGCGCAGCACGGGAATCCTCACTGCGGCGCGCACCTTGTCGAAATCTTCAAGAGAGCCAAGGAACCGACGGCCTTCAGTCAGCACGGAAATCGCGCTTGCACCTCCCTGCTCGTATTCGCGGGCCAAAGCGGCCGGATCCGGAATATCGCTCAAATGGCCTTTGGATGGGGAGGCACGCTTGATCTCGGCGATGACCGGAATGCCATCCGCCTTTTTCAGCCACTGGCGCACATCGATTGGCGCTGAAGCCTCGAACGCCATCCGCTTGACCTCAGCGAGCGGCACGTTGTTTTCTCTTGATCGCTGATCCTCGACGGCTCCCGCCACCAATTCATCGAGCACAGACATTACTGCTTCCTTTCACAACACAATTGAACGGTCAGAATGTGACTCACAACTGGCGAAGCTGCGCGGCGATCTGTACCGCTTCAACGCTGGCTTCGGCCTTGTTGCGAGTCTCCTGCCACTCACTGGCCGGCACGGAATCGAGGACGATTCCAGCTCCGGCCTGCACGCTCGCTTCATGGTCGCGAATGAATGCAGTTCGAATGGCGATGGCCATATCGAGGTTGCCTGAAAAATCAAAATAACCGACGGTGCCGCCGTAAATACCACGGTCGGCCGGCTCAAGTTCATCGATAATCTCGATGGCGCGCGGCTTCGGCGCTCCGGACAGCGTTCCCGCGGGGAAGGCGGAAGTGAACACGTCGAACGCCGTCATATGCGGATCGACCTGCCCGGTAACGGTTGAGCAGATGTGCATGATATGGCTGAACCGTTTGATGTCCATCAAGGAAACGACTTCGACGCTTTCCGGACGGCACACGCGGCTCAGATCGTTGCGGGCCAAATCGACCAGCATGATATGCTCGCTGCGTTCCTTCGGGTCTGCCAATAGTTCCTTGGCGAGACGTTCATCTTCCTCAGGAGTGGCGCCTCGTGGTCTGGAACCGGCGATTGGGAAAGACATGGCATGGCCGTTGTCCACCTTGATCAGTGTTTCCGGGCTGGAACCGATGACGTTGAAATCACGTCCTTGAGCATCGGTGAGTGCCATGAAATACATGTACGGGCTCGGATTGAGGGTACGCAGCACACGATACACATCAAACGGATCGGCGGGAGAATCAATATCCAGTCGCTGCGAAATGACCACTTGGAACACATCGCCATCGATGATATGGCGTTTGGCCTCTTCAACGGAACGTTCGTAATCGCTTTTCTCCGTGCGGAATCGCAGTTGGGGCTGGCCGACCGACTCGTCGAGCACATTGACCCGGGCTTCGTTTTCGACGGGTGCGGCAGCCTTGCGCTGCATATCATCCAGACGTGCCAGCGCTTCATCGTAGGCGGCATCGGCACGAGTCGGACGGTCATCGACATTCACGGCATTGGCAATCAGCCATACCGAGCCAGACACGTGGTCGACTACTGCGATGTCCGTGGCGAGAGCCAGAACGGTTTCCGGCTGTCCGGTCTCATTCGGGGCTTCGGCACGGAGCGTCGGTTCCCAATGTCGGATGGAATCCCATCCGACAGTACCAACGAGGCCACTGGTCAGATTCGGCAATCCCTCGACGTGCGGAGCCTTCAATGTCTTCAGCGCGGCATGTGCCACTTCGACAACATCACCGTCGGTGGGCACTCCGACAGGCACCTGTCCCAGCCAATCGGCTTTGCCGTTGTTCGAACGCAGCTGCGCCATGGAATTCACGCCGATGAAGCTGTATCGACTCCACGCTCCGCCAAATTCAGCCGATTCGAGGATGAACGTACCGGAACGGCCTCCTGCGAGACGCTCGTAGAAGCCGACTGGGGTCAATGAATCAGCCAGCAAACGACGTACGATGGGGATGACACGGTAGCCTTGGTCGGCCAATTCATGGAACTGCTCACGGCTTGGCCATGTAGCACCCCACTTGAGGGTCTGTACGCTGCATTCGCTCACCGCTGACCCTCCTGTTCTTTGGTTCGATGGCCCACGACCACAGGCAGCTGTCCGCCTTCTTCAAAGCAGGAACGTTTGCCGGTATGGCAAGCCGCTCCCACTTGGTCAACTTCTACCAGAATGGCATCTCCATCGCAATCCAGCGCGAAGGACTTCACATACTGGGCATGTCCCGACGTATCGCCCTTACGCCAATACTCCTGCCTGGACCTCGACCAGAATGTGACGCGTCCGGTGGTGAGGGTACGTCTGATGGCTTCGTCGTTCATATAGCCGACCATCAGTACCTCTTTGGTATCGAACTGCTGGATGACGGCCGCGACCAAGCCTTTGTCATCGTGCTTGAGACGCTGTGCGATGCGCGGGTCGAGAGTGGTGGTGTTGTCGTATGCTTCGTTGGTCATGATGGTATTGCGATTCGTTGTTCAGTACTACAGGGTTGGTTTGCGTAGTTTCCGTGGTTCTATTCAGCGTACGGTGTATCCGGCTGCCTTGATGGCGTCTTTGACTTCACCGATGGTGACTTTGCCGTAATGGAAAATCGAGGCAGCGAGCACGGCATCGGCGCCCGCCTCGATTGCCGGCGGAAAATCCGAGGCTTTGCCGGCGCCGCCAGAAGCGATAATCGGGATTTTGACTTCCTTGCGGACAGCTTTGATCATCTCCAGATCGAAGCCTTGTTGGGTGCCATCGGCATCCATTGAATTAAGGAGAATCTCCCCCGCACCAAGTTCTTGGGCGCGCTTGACCCACCAAATGGCGTCAATGCCAGTGGATTTGCGCCCGCCCATGGTGGTGACTTCGAAACCTGACTGCGTATGTCGTTCTCCCTGTTCGCGACGTGCATCGACGGACAGCACAAGCACCTGATTGCCGAATCGTTCGGCGACACGACTGATGAGGGTAGGGTCATTGATGGCCGCGGTGTTGACGCCGACCTTATCCGCACCGCAACGAAGCAGGGAATCGACGTCTTCAGGGGTACGTACGCCGCCGCCGACAGTCAGTGGAATAAAAATCTGTTCGGCGGTGCGGCTCACCACATCGACCATGGTCTGCCTATGGGAGCTTGACGCCGTCACATCAAGGAACGTCAGTTCGTCCGCGCCCTGGCGGTAGTATTCCGCGGCGAGTTCGACCGGGTCTCCTGCATCGCGAAGATTCTCGAAATGCACGCCTTTGACCACTCGTCCCGCATCGACATCAAGACATGGAATGACTCGGACCGCCAGTGACATGCTGCTCTACTCCTTCACGCATAACGGTTGCAATGATTGCAAGAGTAACCGCAATACGTTACGTCGGTTCATGCGGATTCCGAGTAGCGGACAGAACCGGGCCTTTCGGAGGAATCAGTCACGTTCTTTGGCTGCAAGCTGTCCGCATGCGCCATCAATGTCCTGTCCTCTGGTATCACGCAGCGTGGCTGTGATGCCAGCGTTATGGAGAATCTCAAGGAATCTACGCTCGTCTTCTGGTTTGGACGCGGTCCACTTCGATCCCTCGATCGGATTGAGCGGAATCGGATTGACATGCGCCCAATCATCTCCATAGTGGTTCAGACGCTTCGCCAGCAATTTGGCATGTTCCGCCTGGTCGTTGATGCCGCGCATCAAGGCGTATTCGATGCTGACTCGCCGTTTGGAAGCCAGATAATAATCATGCGCAGCGTCGAGCACCTGTTTGGTGTTGAAACGCTTGTTCATGGGCACAAGTTCATCGCGCAATTCATCGCTCGGCGCGTGCAGGGATACTGCGAGACGTACTGGGATGCCTTCTTCGGCCAGTTTCCTGATGCCAGGCACCACGCCAACGGTGGAAACCGTGATGTTACGTGCGGAGATGCCGAAGCCTTCGGGAGGCATGGAACTAATTTGGCGGACTGCGCTCAAGACGGATTTATAGTTGCCCATTGGTTCGCCCATGCCCATGAACACGATGTTGCTCAGTCGTCCGGAGCCTCCGGCCACTTCACCGTCACGCATGGCCTTCGCGGCCACACGAACCTGCTCAACGATTTCGCCTGCGGACATGTTCCTGGTCAGTCCCAGTTGTCCAGTGGCGCAGAATGGGCAACCCATGCCGCAGCCGACCTGGCTGGAAATGCAAAGCGTGGTTCTGGTGGGATAACGCATCAATACGGATTCGATCAGCGACCCATCAAACAGGCGCCACAACGTTTTGATGGTGGTGCCTCCATCGGCGACTTGGCGTGTCACCTCATGGATGAGTTCCGGGAAGAAAGCTTCAGCCGCGTCGGAGCGTCTTGCCGCCGGAAAATCGGAAAATTCTTCCGCATTGACATCAAAATGGCCATAGTAATGATTAGCCAGCTGTTTGACCCTGAATTTCGGCAATCCAAGTTCCTTGGCCTTACCGATACGTTCCTCTTCGGACATATCGGCGAAATGCAGTGGCGGCTTGCCACGGCGGGCATGGTCTTTCGACAGCACATCCCGGAAGGCGCCCGAAGTGCCTCCAGGAGTGATGCCTGTTTCCGGCTGATCATTCATGGAATTCACGGTTATTGGCCCTTTCTCACATTCCGGTGGCCCACAGGAGCACGCACACGAAAGGAGCGCACAGGAGGATGGAGTCGACACGATCCATCACTCCGCCATGACCTTTAAGCAGATGGCCCATATCCTTAATACCAATGTCACGCTTCAGCATGGAAGCGCATAGGTCGCCGAAGGTTCCGGCTATACCGATCATGAAACCAGCGACAATAGGCACCCACCATCGAACCGTCCAAACGGATGGCTCGTAAGTGCAAAACATCACCACAAAAGAACCGGCCATGGCGAACAAGATGGATCCTGCCAGGCCCTCCCATGATTTCTTCGGTGAGATACGGGGACTGAGTTTATGTTTGCCAAGCCATGCACCTGCAAACAGACCACCGGTGTCACTCAGCGCGGGCATGAAGACAAGCATGATGGCATGTGCCACCGGATGACCGTTGAACGTCAACGGCATGATCAGGCAGGAGGCAAGCAGCGGAATGTACAGAACGGTGAACATGGAGACTGCCACATGGCTCAGTCGGCTGTGGCGCACTTCACCCTGTTCATGATTGAACGACGATTCGAGACGAGCACCTGCATCGGTGTGCGACAGTTTGTCCGCCACGGCCAGGGAAAGCCGACTGCCGAACGTCACCTTGGCACTTGCGGCGATCGCTACAAGCAGCAAGGAGGCCAGTACACAGACCGTCATAGCCACAATATGATGCTTGCTGTAGTAGGTGGCCAGCAAAGTCACCGCGGAACATGCCCACAGCGCCACCACGGGAATATGCAATCCCGCGGTGGCGAAATCGACGCGCAGCTCCCACAATGCGAGCACCATGAACAGCACGACAAGATAGACGAACAAATCAACGCTGATCAACAGGCATGCCAAGATGATGGCGATCAGGACGACCGCCGTGGCGATGGCCTGCGGCATGTTGCGTCCGGTTTTCTTGTTGATGGCGTTAATGGCCTCTTCGGCTTCTTTTTCGCGTTGCTCCTGTTTTTCCATCGTGGTCTCTCCTGTGGTACCGTGCGTCGATTGATGATTATGGAGATTCGAAGGAATCAGACCTCCATGATCTCCTTCTGCTTGGTTTCCAGCAGAGCGTCAAGCTCGTCGGTGGTCTGCTTGGTGACCTTGTCGAGTTCCTTGAGCAGACGATCGCCTTCGTCCTCGCCCATGTCGCCGTCTTTGATGGCCTTGTCAAGGGATTCCTTGGCCTTGCGACGAATGTTGCGCACCGCGACCTTGCCGTCTTCAGCCTTGCCCTTGGCAATCTTGACGTATTCCTTGCGACGCTCTTCGGTCAGCTCCGGCATGGTCAGGCGAATGACGTTGCCGTCGCGACGGGGGCTGGCTCCGAGATCGGAATCACGAAGCGCCTTCTCCACGGCGTTGGCCTGGGACGCATCGAAAGGAGTGACCGCCAAGGTGCGCGGCTCCGGAACACCGATGGTGGCAACGGCCTTCAGCGGGGTCGGTGCGCCGTAATAGTCAACGGTGATGCCGTTAAGCAGCGCCGGATTCGCACGACCGGTGCGAATACCGGAGAAGTTCTCCTTGGTGGATTCCACGGACTTGGCCATCTGCGCCTTGGCCTGATCGACGATAGTTGCCATTGTTTGCTCCTTTAATATTGTTGGTTTAATCGATATTCGGCTTTGAATGTCGTCACTCGGCGAGGGTGGATTCCGCGGTGGAAACCATGGTGCCGATCTCCTCGCCCAGCAAAGCCTGGGTCACATTGCCGGCGCCCTCGAGTCCGAAGACGCGGATGCGCTGCTTGTTGTCCCGCGCCATGGAAAGCGCTGCAGCATCCATGACCGCAAGATTGTCGACCAATGCACGGTTATAGCTCAGCGTGGCGAAGCGCTTGGCGTTCTCGTCTTTGCGCGGATCGGCAGTGTATACGCCGTCCACGCCGTTCTTGCCCATCAGCACCTCATCGCAGTGGATTTCCAGAGAACGCTGGATGGACACGGTGTCAGTGGAGAAATACGGCATGCCTGCTCCGGCGCCGAAAATCACCACGCGTCCCTTTTCCAGATGACGAATGGCCTTAAGCGGAATGTACGGCTCGGCGACCTGTCCCATGGTGATGGCGGTTTGCACGCGCGTGGCCTGTCCCTCCTGCTCGAGGAAATCCTGCAGAGCGAGGCAGTTCATCACCGTTCCCAGCATGCCCATATAGTCGCCGCGGGAACGATCGATGCCGGCCTGCTGCAGTTCGGCGCCACGGAAGAAGTTGCCGCCACCAACAACGATGGCGACCTGCACACCTTGCCTGACCGCGGGAACGATTTCCTCCGCAATACGACGAACGACGGTGGTGTCGATGCCGACTTTGCCTCCGCCGAATGCCTCTCCGGACAGCTTGAGCAGTACCCTGCGGGGATTGTCGCCAGTGTTTTCGCCAGTCATGAAATGCCTTTCTTACCCGAAAACCCATGAAATTTACCGTTTTCAAGACTATCGGCAAACACAGACACCAAAACACGATGGGGTTTAGTGCAAAAAAATGTCCGCAATCCTGTTGGATTGCGGACATTGGAGATATGCCAAGCCCACGTTCGAAAGCGTGAGCTCAATTCACATCAGATTCACTCGGCGTCGCCCTTGCCGACCTCCACACGAGCGAAGGAAAGCGCGGTTCCCCCGACTTCCTTGAACAGGTCGCCGACGGTCTTGGACGGATCCTTGACGTACGCCTGCTCAAGCAGCACGGTCTCCTTGTAGAATGCGCCGAGACGGCCTTCCACGATCTTCGGAGCGATCTTCTCGATCACGGCCTCCGGCTTGCCCTTGCTCTTGAGCTCCTCCGTGGTCTTCTCGGTGGCCACGCGACGCTCGGATTCCAGCACATCAGCCGGAACATCCTCGCGGGTCAGCCACTGGGCGCCCATCGCGGAAATCTGCAGAGCGGCCTCATGAGCCACAGCAGCGCCGGCTTCATCGGTGGCAATCATGGCCACGATGCTCGGCGGCATCTCAGCGGACTTCTTGTGGGCGTAGACCTCGACATGCGGGCCCTCGACCTTGGCGAACTGGCCTACCTTGACGTGCTCACCGAACAGAGCAGCGGCTTCCTCGACGGCTTCCTTCACGGTGGTGTCACCGGAGGCTGCTGCCAGAACCTCATCCACGGAGGATGCTTCGGCCTTGACGGCGTCATCGAGCACGCTGCCGGCGAATTCCACGAACTTCGGGGTCTTGGCCACGAAGTCGGTCTCGGAGTTCAGCTCGACCGCATAGCCGGTCTGGCCGTTGGCGGATTCGACAACGGTGGAGGCGATGGTGCCTTCCTGAGCCTTGCGGCCTTCACGCTTGCCAGCGGCCTGGATGCCCTTGGCGCGGATGATTTCCTTGGCGCGAGCCACATCGCCTTCGGCTTCGGTCAGGGCCTTCTTGACGTCCATCATGCCGGCGCCGGTTTCCTCGCGCACCTGCTTGATCAGAGCTGCAGTGATTGCTGCCATTGATTTGTCTCCTCTGAAAATTTGGTGATGCCCCGATGATGGGAGGCATAGCACCTCCCATCATAGAGCATGGTCTCACTCGGCCTTGGTTTCGCCTTCAGCCTCAGCCGGGGCTTCAGCTGCCGGAGCGCCCTCGGTGAGGAGCTCCTTTTCCCAAGCAGCCATCGGCTGCTCGGCTTCGCCTTCGGCCTTGGCGGCCTTGCCGGAACGCTCCAGCAGACCTTCGGCCACTGCGTCAGCCATGAGGCTGGTCAGCAGTTCGATGCCGCGGATGGCGTCATCGTTGGCGGCGATCGGATACTCAACGGATTCCGGATCGGCGTTGGTGTCGACGATGGCGACAACCGGAATGCCCAGCTTGTGGGCTTCCTCGACGGCCAGAGCTTCCTTGTTCACATCGACCACGAACATGGCGGACGGGGTGCGGTTCATGTTGCGGATACCGCCCAGCTGCTTAGCCAGCTTGTCCTTCTCACGCTCGAGGAGCAGCAGCTCCTTCTTGGTCAGACCGGAGCCGTGCACGTCGGTGAAGTCCATTTCCTCAAGTTCCTTGAGGCGGGAGACGCGCTTGGACACGGTCTGGAAGTTGGTCAGCATGCCGCCGAGCCAACGCTCGGAGACATACGGCATGTTCACGCGGGTGGCCTGAGCGGAAACAGCTTCCTGAGCCTGTTTCTTGGTGCCGACGAACAGCACGGTGCCGTTGTGGGCAACAGTGGCCTTGATGAAGTCGTAGGCCTTGTCGATCATGTCGAGCGACTTGAACAGGTTGATGATGTGGATGCCGTTGCGCTGGGTGAGGATGAACTGCTTCATCTTCGGGTTCCAACGACGGGTCTGGTGGCCGAAGTGCAGGCCTGCCTTCAGCATGTCGCTCATAGTGATCTGAGCCATGGTATTGCTACCTCTTTCTTTGTCGGTTCTTGCCTGGTCATGCGTTCCTGCGTGCAGCCAATGCCTTGCAGGCATCAGCCGACCGACACAGGTCGTCGCGAGCATGACGCGAATTGGTTGCGCACCGGTTGACAATAATTGGGCGGTTTGAAGCACTCGCGGCAGCGCTTCTCACCAAATTGGCGCACAAATACTAAAAATACCATGGGGCCACGTCTTTCTGACGTGGCCCCATGGTTGAATCGTCGTTCGCTGTTTCGATCACTTGCGATGGGTGCGCATGTAACGCATCGCCTCGCGGCGTTCTTCCTTTTCCAGACGATCAAGATAGACGTGACCGTCCAAATGATCAGTCTCGTGCTGCAGCATGCGGCCCATGATGCCATGGCCTTCCAACACTACCGGCTTGCCGTCCAGATCAATGCCCCGCACGCGAGCATAATCGGCGCGACGAGTCTTGTACCACAATCCTGGAACGGAAAGGCAGCCTTCATCGCCATATTGCTCTCCGCTGGTCTCCTCCAACACCGGGTTAAGCACATAGCCGATTTTGCCGTCGATATTGTAGGAAAACGCACGCAGACTCACACCGATTTGATTGGCGGACAACCCGGCGCGTCCCGGGTCATCAACGGTATCCAACAAATCCTGCACCAGATGGCGCACCGCGGGCGTGATCTCCTTGATGGGATCGCATGGGGTGCGCAGCACTGGATCAGGTACGACTCGAATCTCACGGATTGCCAAAATTAACGCTCCTCGTTGTTCTTGGTTGCGGAAGGCTCGACGGACGGTGCCGTCTCGTCATCCGGTTCATCGGACTGCTTCTTGATTCTCTCCTGCATGGTATCAAATGCCTGCCGAACCTTCGGGCTGACGGATTCAGAAGCCTGCCGCATGCTTTCCGACGCCTGCTTGACGGTTTCGGTGGTGCGGTCGAGAATCTGGACGGTCTTCGGCAACGGCCTGTTGGAGGGTTTTGGCGCGTAAATCACGTTTTCGATGACGTCTGCGTAGCGCTGCAGCACCTTGGGACGAACAACTTTCAGGCTTGCCGTCAAGGTGCCGTCCTGTTGGTTGAATTCCTCATCGAGAATCTCGAATTTTCGTACGGATTCCGCACGGGAAACGTTCGCGTTGGCCTTTTCGACATACTGCTGCACGAAAGCGCGCACGGCATCGTTTTCCGCTACCTGCTTCATGGACATACCGGCATCAAGACCCTGCTGGGAAAGCCAAGAACGAGTCATATCAGGATCCAGTTCAATCAAAGCGCTGATGAACGGCTTGCCATCGCCAATGACCACAGCATGGGACACGATAGGACAGGTGTCGATGATGTCCTCCATCGGGGCGGGGCTGACGTTCTTGCCTCCGGCTGTGATGATGATGTCCTTCTTGCGGCCGGTGATATACACGAATCCATCATCGTCGATGGCCCCCAGATCGCCGGTCCTCAGCCAACCATCAGGCATTTTGACTTCAGCGGTCTTCTCAGGATTCTTGTAGTAGCCAAGAAAAACATTGGGGCCCATGACCTGCAGCTCGCCATCATCATCGGTGCGCACACCCATACCCGGCCCGGGCTTACCAACGGAACCGACGCGATTCGCATTTTGCCAGTTGACGATCATCGGAGCCGCGGTTTCCGTCATACCGTACCCCTGAATGAACGTGATGCCATCCATGCCATTGAAGAAGTGGGCAAGGTCGACGTTCAGCGGGGCGCCGCCGCATGCCAGATATTTCAGGTTCGGACCAAGCGCGGAACGAATGGACTTGCCGACGACGGACATGAAGAAGGAATGCTCGGCTCGGGCCACCATCGAATGATGTCCCCCGTCCTGCTCATCCTTGGACCATTGCACGAAATGATCGAACGCCTTGGCGAAGACCCTGCCGCGAATACCCGCACCGGCCTTCTGCGAGGCAGCGTTGTACACTTTTTCGAACACACGTGGCACGCCAAGCAAATACGTCGGTTTGAAACTGCGCAGATCGGCGAGCAGATGCTTGGCTCCAGGCAGATAGCCGACCACGCCTTGTCCGCCAATCGCCACGTATTGGATATAGCGGGCGAAGCAGTGCGCCAACGGCAGGAACAGCATCAACCTGTTGGGCTGGTACAGCATCTCGTCAAGAATGATGTAGCCATTGAGCACGATATGCGTGAAGTTGCGATGGGACAGCATCGCACCCTTCGGACGTCCCGTGGAGCCCGATGTGTAAACGATGGTGAGCATGTCGTCCGCCTTGATCCGGGCAATGACCTGATCAAGGGTATCGTCATCGACGCCCTCTCCGAAATCGGCGACCGCGTCAAGACCGTCCGCTTTGAAATTGAACACGTAACGCAGCCCTTCATGCATGTCACGAATCTGTTCGAGCGTCTGCGTGTGGACGGAATCTCCAGCGAAGGCAATAACCGGCTCCACCTCTTCCACGATGGAAGCGGCCTGCTTGGCCGAATCGGTTTCATAAATCGGAACGCTTACCGCGCCGATGGCCGCACATGCGAAATCGACCACACCCCACTCGTAACAGGTGGGAGAGTAAATGACCACCATGCTTCCGGCTTTGACTCCAAGACCGATAAGGCCCTTCGCCACGGCGCGCACACGAGCGAGCATCTGGCCTGCCGTCACATCATGCCATTGCCGAGTCTCATCATCCTGCCATTGTGCGATAAGATCATCCGGATTCTTCTGCGCACGACGCGACAGCAACGCATATACCGTGTCATCATCCGTGGTGCTGTAGGCCGGCTCTGGTACAAATTCTCTCAACATGGTTCTCTATAGTAGTTCCCGTATGCTTAAGGCACGCTGAAAGCCCTTGGCATCGACTGCGAACATCGACGCCAAGGGCTTTTTGCAGATTCCTACCGTATCATCGCATCAATGCGATCACCCGAAATCAGCCAAGACGCACTTCCACGTGGAGCCTTTGAGCCTGAATGCGGTGTTGCATCTCAACCGCGTTTCGCCGATGTTGAGCAAAGCCGCACATTCGAATTTCGTGGTCGAAGTCAACCAGCCGTTAATGGCGGACACGTTGATGGGAAGCAGACCAATCTTGGCATATAGATTTGCGTCTTCCTTCATACAATGGCCTATTATGGAAGCTGCGATTTTAAGCCTACGCATACAGTCCTCCGTTAGAATACGCTCTACATGCGCCGGCTTTTGCCGACCACGGAAGATGTCGATGGCATCGCACGACATGCGCGCGCCCAATAACGCCAAGGAATAGGCTTGCTTCGCGTCCCACGGTGTGGAATCGGACCGGATAACATGGAAGGGCACCCGCATGCCGGATAGTTGTGTTTCCAAAAACCCATCATATGAAGGAAGCTTCTCGACGGATTTTCCTATGCACTGCAGCCATTGGCCATTGTTTTCCGCTTCTTTAAGACCGACATACGAATCAGGGTCTGACGGTGGGATTTCGTCAGGCTCATTGCCTTCTATCTCCTTGTCGTCTTCCGGCTCCCGCTCAGAGCCGGACTGCCATTCCGGAGGTGAAACGCCATCGTCAGATAAGTCGTCCATTGCCATGGATCCCTCATTTCTTTACCTATTTAATGTCATCCAACTCTCTTCACTGAGAAGGACCAAAAACATTAATACATAAAGACAATCCCCCCGTCAAGTCGACGGAGGGATTGTGGATAACTTTTTTTATCCACAGGACGAAGCTATCTGATCAGTGGCTCGAAGCGACCGTAACCGGACAACGTTGGAAGCTCTTCAAATCGATATAACCGGTCGTGGCCATGGCTCTGCGAAGCGCCCCAACAAAATTGGTGGTTCCGTCGGCGTTATGGCTCGGGCCGAACATGACCTCCTGCAAGGAACCTACGGTGCCCACGTTAGTGCGGAATCCGCGCGGCAACGTCTGGTGGCGGGCCTCGGCGCCCCAATGCATGCCTTTGCCAGGAGCCTCGGAGGCGCGTGCCAGAGGCGAGCCCAGCATCACCGCATCGGCGCCCAGCGCGAATGCCTTGACGAAGCTGCCGGAATCACCCATACCGCCGTCGGCAATCACCTGCACATAGCGTCCGCCCGATTCGTCCATGTAATCGCGGCGGGCCTCGGCGACATCGGCGATGGCTGTGGCCATCGGCGCGTGCACTCCAATCGTGTTGCGGTTGGCGGATACCGCACCGCCACCGAAGCCGACAAGCACGCCAGCGGCTCCCGTGCGCATCAAATGCAACGCAGCCGTGTAGTTGGCCGCGCCGCCAACAATGACGGGGACATCCAGGTCATAGATGAATTTCTTAAGGTTCAGGGGCTCATGGTCCTTGGAGACATGCTCCGCCGACACCACGGTGCCACGAATGACAAACAGATCGACACCGGCCTCAAACACGGTGGAATAATAATCCTGCGTACGCTGCGGAGACAGCGCGCCGGCTACGGTGACGCCGGCATCACGAATCTCATGCAGACGTTCGACGATGAGTTCCGGCTTGATCGGCTCAGCGTAAATCTGCTGGATGCGTTCGGTGGCCTTGTCCGCAGGCAGCTGCGCGATTTCGTCCAGCAGCGGCTGGGGATCGTCATAGCGGGTCCACAATCCTTCTAGGTCAAGCACGCCAAGCGCGCCCATCTTGCCCATGGCGATGGCCGTGGCCGGGCTGGTCACGGAATCCATCGGGGCGCCGATGACCGGCACGTCGAATTCATAGGCGTCGACCTGCCAAGAGGTGGACACATCCTGAGGATCACGGGTACGACGGGAGGGAACGATGGAGACATCGTCCAGCGAATAGGCCAGACGGCCCTTCTTGCCCAAACCGATTTCAATTTCCTGAGACATGGTTTCAAGGCTAATGCTCAGCTATGACAGTGCCTTCGCGCGTGTCCCCACGGTTTTGGACATTTCCATACGGAATTAACACACGTGTAATAAGACGGAACCCATCACCTTCAATTCCGACAGGGAGGACAAACCATGGCCAAAATCAAGGTCGAAGGCAAAGTCGTCGAACTCGACGGCGACGAGATGACCCGTGTCATCTGGAAAGACATCAAGAACCGTCTGATCCTGCCGTACCTCGACGTGGATTTGGATTATTACGATCTGGGCATCGAAAACCGCGACGCCACCGACGATCAGGTGACCGTCGACGCGGCGAAGGCCATCCAGCGCGAACATGTCGGCGTCAAATGCGCCACCATCACCCCGGACGAGGCGCGCGTCAAGGAGTTCGGCCTCAAGAAGATGTGGAAGTCCCCCAATGGTACCATCCGCAACATTCTCGGCGGCACCATCTTCCGCGAGCCGATCGTCATGAGCAATGTGCCTCGCCTGGTCCCGGGATGGACCAAGCCGATCGTCGTGGCACGTCACGCCTTCGGAGACCAGTACAAAGCCACTGATTTCAAGGTCCCGGGAGCCGGCACCCTCACCGTAACCTTCACTCCGGAAGACGGCTCCGAGCCGATTGAGCACGTCGTTTACAATTATGGCCCTGACGGCGGAGTTGCCCAGGTGCAATACAACGTGAACGATTCCATCCGAGGTTTCGCACGCGCCTGCTTCAACTATGGTCTGATGCGCGGCTATCCGGTGTACCTGTCCACCAAGAACACGATTCTCAAGGCGTACGACGGCCAGTTCAAGGATACGTTCGCCGAGGTGTTCGAAAACGAATACAAGGACAAGTACGAGGCGGCTGGCCTGACCTACGAGCACCGACTCATTGATGACATGGTGGCAAGCTCCCTCAAGTGGCATGGCGGCTATATCTGGGCTTGCAAGAACTACGATGGCGACGTGCAGTCGGATTCCGTCGCACAGGGATTCGGCTCCCTTGGCCTAATGACCTCCGTGCTGATGACTCCCGACGGGCAGACCGTCGAAGCCGAAGCCGCGCACGGCACCGTGACCCGCCATTATCGCCGTTGGCAGAAGGGTGAAAAGACCTCGACCAATCCGATCGCCTCCATCTTCGCATGGACCGGCGGTCTGAAGCATCGCGCCGACCTTGACAACACTCCGGAAGTCAAGCATTTCGCCGAAACTTTGGAGAAAGTCATCATCTCCACCGTCGAAGGCGGACAGATGACCAAGGATCTGGCCATGCTCATCGGACCGGACCAGCCTTGGCTCGATACCGAGGGTTTCATGAACGCCCTCGACGAGAATCTGGCAAAGGCTCTGGCAGAGTAATCTATCTGAGCTGTCGAAAGCCCGTATGCGCAATCACACACGCGTACGGGCTTTTTGACGTCCGGATATTACAATCGATGGTCAGTATAAGGAACGTCTATTCTTCAGCAAAGGACATGGCATGATTCTGCATCGCACAATCCCGGCGAAACGTCTGCTCGCTCTGCTGGCATCGGTCTGCATGGCAACAGCCATGGGGGCCTGCTCGCCCAACGGTGATTCGCAATCGCAGCAACAGCCGTCATCACAATCCAGCGCAACAGCCGATGCCGGCAATGTGGCGATTTTCGCTCCGACAGACAGCATCACCATCTCTCAACAGACGCCATTGAGCAAATGGGAAAAACTCGTTCCCGAAATCGTGTCCTCGTTGAAACGGACCGGTGTCAAAAGCGGCGACATCACCGTGAAAACCGCTTCGAACCTCGACAAACAAAGTCAAAGCGTCCAAGACTATGTGGTGAATCACATCAACGGAACCGAGCATTCGTCCACGAAAGCCAAAACCACCTTGATGGTGGCGCCTGTCGCCGAGATGCCGGAATCCGACAGGCAATACGGCGACTATGCACGGCATGATATCACGTGGAACTCCGACGCGTCGGATGAGGACGAACAGGATTATGCGCAATCAGCGCAACGGCTGGTTTCGGCGTTGCAGCTTGCGCAGAATGAAGGAATGAAGGTCGTTCTGATCTCCAATACGCTTCAAGGGTATGCGCCGGACGTGTACGTGCCGATGACCACGGCCGAGCAGATTGGAGAACTGCAAGCCAAAGAGCTCGTCAACAAGCTCGAGCTCGACAAGGCATCGTCCGATGCCCCCAAGCAAATCGAGGTACTACTCCCCTACGACGCGGCCGACGGACATGATGCCAAAACGGACACGTCCTTCGCCCAGAACATGTTCAAAGGCATCTGGAAAGTGCTCGAACCGTATTTCAAGGACGGCAAAGCGGCATCTCCTTCCGAGACGCTCACCGCTTCGACCACCAAGGATGACTGGCGGTCCGTGGCATTCGATTCGTCAAAAGCCGAACAAATCAAATCGGTGCTTGCCGAACGTCTCGACGCGGACAAGGACGATTCGCACCCTGTCCACCTTGATGGCGTCATCTCCTGCAACGACTATGTGGCGAAGAACATCGCCGACGAGTTGGACAAACTCGGCTACACAGGTTCCTCAGCCGATATCAACCCTTCCATCTCAATTTCCGGCATCGTGGACAGCATCACGGGCAAAAAAGACCTGAAACGGCAGGCAGTGCCTGACCCTGCGAAGACGTCGTCATCGGATGACGACAGCGATTCCGATAACAAGGAAAACGCAAAATGGCCGATCATCACCGGCTATGGGGCCTATATCAGTTCCATGCCGAACATCGTCAACGGCAAGCAATGGATGACCGCCATGGAGAACCGCAAGGCGTTGGCCGATGACATCGCGCAGACATGCGTGCGACTGAACACTTCGGGCAAACTTTCCAAACTCGGTTTCATCCGTTCCGCAACGGTCGAGGGGAAGAAAATTACGACCATCCATGAGGAGACATTGGCGATCAGCGCCGACAATCTCAAGAAAACGCTGATTGAACCCGGCTACATTTCGCTGGCGGATGCGGGCCTATGATTCTTCCGGGATTCTTCCGGATATGGTGGGGGCCGATGGCATCACTCGGATGTCACCGGCCCCCACCATATTTCGAACATCATTCGGCGTGAGCCGCCGGCTTCCTCGGCACGTAGAGGACCTTGTCGATCAACGTCCGGTAATGTTCAACCACTGCCTGCCTGCGGGCCTTCATGCTCGGCGTGACCAAACCGTTCTCCTCAGTGAACTCGTCGGGAACGATTTCGAACTTGCGGATTGATTCGGCACGTGAGGCGAGCTCATTGGCTTTGTTGACGGCACGCTCCACTTCCGCACGCACAATGGGGTTCTTCGAGGCTTCATCCAAATCAGCGACCTGTTCCGCTCCCTTGGATTCCAGCCATAGGTTCGTCTCCGCCAAATCAAGGGAGATGATTGCGGCGATGAATGGCTTGCGATCGCCGATCATGACGCATTGGCTCACCACCGGCGAAGTCATGATGGATGCTTCCATCTCGCATGGGGAGACGTTCTTGCCGCCTGCGGTGATGATGAGATCCTTCTTACGCCCGACGATGGAAACGAAGCCGTCATCATCAATGGAGCCGAGATCACCGGTATGCAGCCATCCATCGACAATTTGCTGCTTGGTAACGTCAGGATTGTTGTGGTATCCGGCGCATACGGCAGGGCTCTTTATGCACAGCTCCCCTTCTTCGTCGACCCCCATGGTCACGCCTTGCAGAGGCAAGCCGATGGTGCCGATCTTGTAGCCTTCGGTCGGATTGACGCTCGAGGGGGCGCACGTTTCGGTCATGCCGTAGCCTTCCAATAGCGGCAGACCGACACCGTTGAAGAAATGCGCGATAGAGGAATCAAGCGGCGCTCCGCCGGAGACCGCATACTCGACGTGGCCGCCGAACACTTCCATGATTGACGAATACACCAGCTTGTTGTACAGGGCATGTTTTGCGTTCAGCGCGAGTGGAATGCTCCCACCGGACTGCTGAGCATGCGACCAATCGTATGCCGTCTGGGTGGCGTCAGCGAAAACACGTCCCTTGAAACCGGCTCCGGCCTTCTGCGAGGCCGCATTGTAGATCTTTTCGAAAATCCGCGGCACGGCGAGGATGAACGTCGGTTTGAACGCCTTGAAATCGGCGAGAATGGTCTTCAGATTGCTGGACAGACCGAGTGAAACGTTTCCGGCAAAGCAGAAGAACTGCATGTATCGGGCGAATACATGGGCGAGCGGCAGGAACAGCAGCAGTCGACGATTCGGTTTCATGGCGATGTCCGGCATGGAGTTGACGCCGGAATAGGTGATGAACACGAAATTGGCATGCGTCAGTTCAACGCCCTTCGGGGTGCCAGTGGATCCCGACGTATATACGATGGTGGCTAGATCGGAGCCTTTGACCGTTTGTTCACGTTCAAGGAATTCGGCGTCGGAGACCGCGCGGCCGTATTCGATGATCGTGTCAATTGCACCAAGTCCGATGACGTACACGTCGCCAAGATCCGGGCACTGATCACGGACGGATTCGATTTTGTCGCGCTGGAAATCATCCTCAGCGAACGCCATCTTGACATTGGCATCATTGAAAATCATCTTCACCTGCGCCGGCGAATTCGTTTCATAGACCGGAACGGTAAGGGCGCCGATGGACATGATGGCCACATCAAGCGCGGTCCACTGCCAGCAGGTATGCGCGATAATGGATACCGAATCTCCAGGCATTACGCCACGAGCGATAAGTCCTTTGGCGAGGGCGACGACCTTGTTTTTGAACTCCGCAGCGGTGAACGCCGCCCATTCGCCCTGAGCGTTCTTGTATTCGACAAGATTGTCGTCAGGAGTGCGTTCCACACGCTCCTCAAGTACTGAGAAGATGTTTTTGTCCGAGTCAATTCCCTGTTCCAAAGGGCGCGTGTATTCCTTGATCATAAGCTTCTCGCTCCTCGAAATCTAATGTACAGACAGCATTATAGCCGGAATACCGCACTTTTTCTTTAAGGCCACGACCCCAGGACAACGACAACACCCGTGGATATGGCCGTTACAACGGTTTCAGTTCAACCCGCATCGACCTCACTCTGCCCGACGGATCCGCATAATCACGTCCTCCGCTCTTGAGGCCCCAATGCAGGCATCCATCGGCGCAATGTTCCGAGCCACCTTCAACACGAGCGAAACGCTCCCCCTTGGCGATGACGGCCCCGACCGGTCGCGTAGTGACCGCGGGTTCAAACGTCGACGTCAGGCTTCCCGTTTCCGCACCGTGGCGAAGCGTTACCACGGATTTGCCCGCCACTTTGCCACTGAAGGCGACCACACCATCCGCGGGCGCGATGATGGCGTCTTGCGGCCGTGCACGCAAATCCAAACCGCGATGCCCAGGCAACCATTGTTTAGCCGGCGCATCATATTCGCCGATTACTTGCGCGTGCTCCAAAGGCCACTGCATTGATGTGCGGCATGCCGCTTGTGCGACTTCATGCGCCACGTCATCAGCCGATTGCGCGTATGCCGACGCCGTAGGTTGCGCGCAGCATATCGTGAACGCGATATTCGCCAATACGCATACGGCCATCGCCGCGGCGCACCGGTGCCGGTTGCGCTTGTCAATGTCATCGGACATCTTATTGTGTCGAACACGACGACGGTATTCCCATTTGTTCATGAGGCCTCCTGTGGTCCGCGTCTCTATCGGGGAATCGATATCATGGCACGTTCGAAGACCGCCCGTCGACTTGGAACGACCTTGTGGTCGGAGAACAACACTTATCCACAGATGCCGGGCGTGTCGCGCCATGACATGCCAAAACGCCACCGAACGTGGCATACGATGGGACGCATGAGTGACAACACTACGCAACGCAAGGCATTGCAGCAGTTGGAGAGCGAGCCGTCCGAGGAACGCATCGCCTACTACCGCAAGCCATTCATGGTGCTATGGGCCGCCATTCAGGAGGCTTCAAGCGAGCTGCAGGACGATTACACGCTTTCACCCGAATTGTCCCAGTTATGGGTTGGCGAGCAAATACGGCAGGTTTCGGATTCGCTAGTGGATCGGCTCGCGGAAATCGCCGTGGCGCATGGCGAGTCAAAATCGAATGTGGCACGTGCGGCCAACGCAAGTCCCGACAACGTCATACGTCGCTTCCCTCGACTCAAGGCTGATGCGGCACACGACCGCACACTCATTGACGACGTGCTCGATTCGTTGGAATAGCAGCGAAAAGTTCTTATGGAAACAAAAAAGCCCTTGGAAAACCAAGGGCTAAAAAGCTCCTGCGACTGGGCTTGAACCAGTGACCGTTCGATTAACAGTCGAATGCTCTGCCAACTGAGCTACGCAGGAATATGTTCCGGAGTACCCGAAACTGCGCTCCTGCGACTGGGCTTGAACCAGTGACCGTCCGATTAACAGTCGGATGCTCTGCCAACTGAGCTACGCAGGAATGTTCCCACCGGAAGACTTAGCTTCCGTGCACAAGTCACATATATTACACGAATCAGCCATTTACGCAAATCATACGTATCACAGCGTGTCGCAACGTCACCATTCAAGCTCTTCGATATCCATCGGATGCTCGTTGACCTCAATCGATGACACACGTCCATCATGCATGCGAATTACACGGTCCGCAATCGGCGCAATCGCAGAATTATGCGTCACGATCACCACTGTCGCGCCCTTCTTGCGGCTCATGTCCTGCAGAATGCGGAGCACTTGCTTGCCGGTGTTGTAGTCAAGCGCGCCGGTCGGTTCGTCACACAGCAGAATCTTCGGATTCTTCGCCACCGCTCGAGCGATCGCCACACGCTGCTGCTCGCCGCCCGACAACTGCGCGGGAAAATTGTCGACGCGGTCCGCAAGCCCTACGTCGGCGAGCGCCTGTCGGGCGTCTTGTGCGTCGGGAACGATTTGTGAGGCGAGTTCTACGTTTTCGCGTGCGGTGAGGTTGGCGACGAGGTTGTAGAACTGGAATACGAAGCCGATGTCGGTGCGGCGGTATGCGGTGAGTTGTTTGGGTGTGTAGTTGGAGATGTCTTTGCCGTCGATGATTACTTGTCCTGAGGTGTTGGCGTCCATGCCTCCTAGGATGTTGAGCACTGTTGATTTGCCTGCGCCGGATGCGCCGAGGATGATGGCGAGTTCGCCTTGTTCGATGGTGAAGGAGACGTTGTCGTTGGCGGTGATGGTGGTGGATCCCATGTGGTAGAGCTTGGTGCTGTTTTTCATTTCGATGTATGCCATGTTCCGCTCCGTTTTCTTGTTTGGCGTCCATGCCGTTTTTGTTTGTTGTTTTTAATATACGACTAAAGTGGTGTTTGTGGTTCCACGCCGAGGGAAAGGATTTTCCATGGATGTCTCCGATGATGCCGACCGTTTGCAGACGTTGTTGTATAGTTCCTATTCCGCCGATGTTGTCCGGCAGTTGGAGCGTCCTTTGTTGGATGATGGTGTGCCGTTGATGCGTATGGCTGCTTCTGCGGTGGCTCGTGTGACGTTGTCGTTGCTTGATGATGAGGATTTGGATGTTGAGGATGCGCGGGTCACGGTGTTGGCTGGCGCTGGGGACAATGGTGGCGATGGCTTGTATGCGGGGGCTGAGTTGGCGCGTGAGGGTGCGCAGGTTACCGCGGTTGCTGTTGGCCGTTCGTTGCATGAGGATGCGTTTAGGGCGTTTGTTCGTGCGGGTGGGCGTGTGTTGGTGTTGGATCCGGCGGCTGATATTTCTGGGTGCACGTCTGGTTTTTCCGCGGGTGAGGCTGGTGAGCGGCTGCAGGCTGCGGTCGAGTGTGCGCGGGGTGCGCATGTGGTGCTTGATGCTATGACGGGGATTGGCGTGGTCGGCGCGTTGCGTGGTGTCGCTGGCACGTTGGCTTCGTCTTTGGGTATGGATGGCGTGTTGCCGGACAAGCCTGCGTTGCCGAACAATGACCCTTCCGCTGATTTGCCGTTGGTGGTGGCCGTCGATGCGCCGTCGGGTGTGGGTGTTGATGATGGTTCGTTGCCGGGGCCGTATATTCCTGCGGATGTGACGGTGACGTTCGGTGCGATGAAGCCGTGTGCGATGGTGCCGCCGGCTTCGTATGCTTGCGGACGGATCACGTTGGTCGATTTCGGTTTCGATGTCGATGATGCTGTTCCGTTTGCCGAGATGACGGATGGCGATTTTGTGGCGGATTCGGTTCGTCTTCCGTCTCTTGCGGATGGCAAGTATTCGCGTGGAGTGGTTGGTTTGGTGACTGGTTCGGCGCGGTATCCGGGTGCTGCCGTGTTGTCGGCGAGGGCCGCGGCGTGCGCGAATGTGGGCATGGTGCGTTATCTGGGGCCACAGCGTGCGCAGGATATGATATTGTCCGTGTTGCCGGAGGCTGTGTTGGGCAAGGGCCGGGTGCAGTCGTGGGTGGTTGGATCCGGCGTGCCCGCCGAGGGTGACGTTGCTTCCGGTGATGACATGCAACGTGCGACCATTGCCGCGCTGCTGGATCATTACGCGTTGGAGGATGGCGATGGCTCGCGGAACGAGCGGGCGGAGGGCATGCCTCCCATTGTGGTTGATGCCGGCGCGTTGGATTTGCTGCCGTGCCATGTTGTGCCGCAGGTCGTTATCACTCCGCATGCCGGCGAATTGGCCGCATTGCTGAATCGGTTGGATGCCGATATGGCTGATGTTGTTTCCAGGCAGTGGGTGGAGGCCCGGCCATTGCGGGCGGCGTTGCGCGCGCATGAGCTTACGGGGGCCACGGTGCTGCTTAAGGGCGCGGTCACCATTGTGGTTGGAGCTGATGGAGATGGGAACACGCGGATCATCCTGTCCGGGCGCGCGCCTGCCTGGATGGCCACCGCCGGTTCGGGCGATGTGTTGGCCGGCGTGTTGGGCGCGTTGCTGGCGCAGCAGGACGACATGCTGTCCGACGATCCGGCTTTGGTTCCGGAGGTCGCCGCGGCCGCCGCGTATATGCATGGGCTTGCCGGCGCGATGGCCAGCGGGTCGGAGCAGCGCGGATGGCATCGTCCGCATCTGTATGGGCATGCGGGCAAGACTCCGGCGAGCGCGATCGGGCATCCGATTGTTGCCGGTGATGTCGTCGCGGCTGTTCCCCGGGCTTTTGGCGAGCTGCTCCGCTGACCGTTTCGTGGAGGGTCATTCCACTGATTTCAATGCTTCGAGCATGTCCACCGTTTCGAGCTGGCGGTATACGATCCAGCCGAGCACGGCTAGTACCACGGCCACGACGATGGCCGGGGCCGCCAATGCGATCCAGCTGATGGCGGGGTCGAACATGACTTCGTCGGGTGGCACTTCGGTGATGATGTATCGGTGCAGCCATTCTCCGAAGCCGTATCCGGCGAGTATGCCCAGCAGTGACAGCAGGATCGTTTCGCGGTAGATGTACATCGTGGTCTCGCTGGTGTGGAAGCCGAGCACTTTGATCGTGGATAGCTCGCGTATGCGTTCCGACACGTTGAGGTTGGTCAGGTCGTAGAGGATCACCACGGCCATCAGCACGGCCACGAGAATCAGCACTTCCATGATCTGGTTGAGCGATCCCACGATTGTGGACACCATGTTCTTCTGCGTCGTGTTCTGCACGACGCCGCGCACGGCGGCCAGTTTCATGAATTTGGCGCCTTGGCGTTCCGTGTTGGCGTTGCTGTGGTCTTTCAGTCCGACCATGTATGCGTTTGTGCTGTACTGGTCGCCGAACACGTGTTCGTAGCATTGCGCGTTCATGAATATGAAATGGCCGATGTACATTTCGCTGATGCCGGCGACTTTGATGGTGCGTTGCGCGCCGTTTTCGTCGTTTACCGTGAAGGTGTCGCCGACCGAGACGTTGAGCATTTCGGCGAGCCGTTCGGAGATTACCGCGCCATTGTTGACCAGTATCTGTGGTTGGTGTGTTTTGCGGTCGCGTAATGTCAGGTATTCGTTGAAGTTGTATGCGTCGTCGGTGGACAGCAGGGTGATCGACTGCTTATCGTTCTCCTTGCCTGCGGTTTTCGACAGTTCCTCGTAGCGCACCGCTGTCGAGGATTGGACGGTTTTGCCCTTCAGCGTCGTGGCGATTTCCTCGCGTTGCGAGCTGTTGGTGTCGGATTCCTCGGCGACGATCAGGTCGTAGTGGATGAGTTCCTCGAACTGTCGGTTTCCTATCTGTCCGATCGAGGATTGGACGGCGAGGCCGGCCGTCAGCAGGGATACCGCTCCGCATACGCCGAAGATCGTCATGAACATGCGTGTTTTGTATCGGAAGATGTTACGGGCGGTCACTTTGTGTGTGAAATTCAGACGGTTCCATAGTGGTGGGAAATGTTCCAAAAGAATTTTCGAGCCTTTGGCCGGCGGCTTGGGCAGCAGTAGGCTCGCCGGTTTTTCGCGCAGTTCCTTGGACGCGGCCAGCCATGCCGGCACGACGGCGCTTATCCATGCAAGTGCGAATGCGGCCATGGTGATCCAGGGGTGGAATTTGAGCATGATGTCCGGCATGGTGAATCCCGCGCTGTATGCGTGGGCGACGATAAGCGGCAGCAGCGTGTGGCCGGCGAGCACGCCGATGCATGTGCCCAGGGCGGATGCGGCGAATCCGTATACGGTGAATTTGAGCATCACATCCGCGTTGCCGTAGCCGAGCGCCTTCAACGTTCCGGAATTGGTGCGTTCCTCGTCCACCATGCGTCCCATGGTGCTGAAGGTGACGAGCGCCGCGACGAAGTAGAGGAAGATCGGGAAGATGTCCGCCAGTTTCGCCACGATGCCTTCGATGACCATGTACACGCAGTAGCCTTGCGAGGTCAGGCCTTCGCGGCGGCCGCTGACGGAATAGGCCGGGACGGTGAGATTGTCGATCTTCTCCTCGGCGAGGGTTATCTGCCGTTCGGCTTCGGGCTTCTGCGCGTTGAATTCGGCGAGTTTGCTCTGGTATTCCGTTTCGGCCTTGTCGATGTCCCTCTGGCCTTGGATAAGCTGCGTGACGCCGTCTGCGACTTGCTTGCCGGCCTGCGACACCGCTTTGCCGAGCTCGTTTTGTTTTTCGGCTATCTGTTTGGATGCCTGTGCGAGATTGTCCGCATTGCTCCGATACGCCTGCGAGCCTTGGTCGAGCCGCGCTACGGCGTTCTGGTATTGTTGCAGTCCCGCATTGTAGGCGTTCAGCTGTCTGTTGTATTCGGCGCAGGCTTCGTTGTACTGGTTGATCGCCATGTCGTATTTGCCGCGTATTTGTTCGTAGAGTTTGCCGGTGATACCGGTCTGTTCCCATTTGCCGAGCGTCGCGCCGACTTTGTCGAGCACGGTTTTGCTTGTTTCGAGTTGTCCTCGCGCCGCGTCCAGCTGCGTTTTGCCGTTCGCCAGCCGGTTCCATGAATCGGAGAGCTGGTTCTGTCCTTGAGCCAGTTGCGTCTGTGCCGCCTGCAGTTGCGTCTGTCCGGAGGCGACCGACGCGTTGGCCGAGGCCAGTTGCGCTTGCGCCGTGGCCAGCTGGGCCGCGGCCGCCGACCCTTCCTCCACTGCCTCGGCGCTGCCTTCGCTCAACTGGTCCTTGGCGTTGTCGATCTGCTGTTTGGCATCGTCCAGCTGCCGTTGCGCGTCGGCAAGCTGCTGTTTGGATGTTTTGACTTTGTCCTTAGCCTCGTCGATTTTCTTGCGCTGTTGGCTGCGTATCGTCGCTTCGCGGGCTTTTGGCTGGTTCGCGAGCAACGTCACGAGCTGATCCTTATGCTTCTGCACGGCATCGCGGTATTCGGCGCTCCAGTAGTCCAATCCCTCGGTGTCTTCGTAGGTCGCCCGGGCGATCATCTTCACGTCGGAATCGAACTCTCCCGGAACGGCCACGGCATAGCCTTTGAGCTCGCCGCCGCCGGCCGTGGATTGTCCCATGTTGAGGCAGGACAGAGTCTCGCTGGCCCGGACGAAACCGACGACGGTGAATTTGTGGTGGCGTAGCACGGTGCCGCCTGCGATGTCCGTTTTCTCGGCGACGTTCAAGGTGCTGCCGACGGCGAATCTGTCGCGTTCTTTCATGTCCAACGCGATTTCGCCGGTCCGCTTCGGCAGTCGTCCTCCGTCACGTCATAGGTGGAGACGGCATCGGGTTTGGAATAGATGCGCATGCTCCTGTCGGTGCCGGAGATGACCACGTCCTTGAAGTACCCGTATTCGACTTCCTTGATGCCGTCGGCCTTGCCGATGATCCTCTCGTCGTCTTTGGAGATGCCGTAGTTGGAGACCACGGTGATGTCGGCGAGGTTGTTACGCCCGTAGAAGCCGGCGGCGGTCGCCTGCATGTCCGGCCCGGTGACCTTCAGTCCCACCAGCGCGAATGAGCCAAGCGCCATGAGGCATACGATGGACACGACCCGGCCTTTCGACTTGGACAGTGTTTGCCGGATGTCCTTCCACAGCATGCGTTTCACCATTCCAGCTCCTCGATGTCCATCGGATGCTCGTTGGTTTCGATTGATTTGGCGCGGGCGTCGTGCATACGGATCACCCTGTCCGCGATGGGGGCGATCGCGGAGTTGTGCGTCACGATCACCACCGTCGCCCCGCGTTTGCGGCTCATGTCCTGCAGGATGCGGAGCACCTGCTTGCCGGTATGGTAGTCGAGCGCGCCGGTCGGTTCGTCGCATAGCAGGATCTTCGGGTTCTTCGCCACGGCTCTCGCGATGGCCACGCGCTGCTGCTCGCCGCCGGAAAGCTGCGCGGGGAAATTGTCGACGCGGTCGCCAAGTCCCACATCGACCAGCGTCTGCACTGGATCGGCCGCGTTCTTGACGAGTTCGGAGGCGAGTTCCACGTTCTCCTTGGCGGTGAGGTTGGCCACCAGATTGTAGAACTGGAATACGAATCCGATGTTGTTGCGCCGGTAATCGGTCAGTTGCTTCGCGTCGAAGTCCGAGATGTCGACGCCGTCGATGATGACCTTGCCTTCGGAATTCGTGTCCATGCCGCCCAGGATGTTGAGCACCGTCGATTTGCCGGCTCCGGATGATCCCAGAATGATCGCAAGCTCGCCGCGTTCGATGCCGAAACTCACATCGTTGTTGGCGGTGATTGTGATGTCGCCCATATGGTAGCGCTTGAAGCTGTGCACCATTTCGATATATGCCATCGTCGGCCCCTTCCTAATGCTTTCCACTAGGACACCCGTCTATTCAGACAACATGTTGATTTAATTTCGGATTGATTGTATGTTCGAAATGGTCGGCATGACAATCATCACAATCGCCGAAAACGTCTAGATTAGCCTTTTTCAAAACCCAAGCGAGCCTTTCCGCCCCAATGACTTTCAGGAAACGCCGCACGCGAAGACGAAAACGTCCTTCACGAACATGGGTACGGTACACTGGCGGAAGACAGACGCACGCTACAAGAAGGGTTTCCCGATGACCGTTGCAGTTCCGACCATCACCGACGTCGTTTTCGATTTCTGCGGAGTGTTGCTGGATTGGCGGACACGGGCATGCCTTGAAGGCAGATTCGACGACGCGACCGTCGACCGCATCTGCGCCGACGACGACCCCTGCGGCTTCTTCGGATACGAGGACCGTATGGACGCCGGGGAGGACTTCGATTCGATATGGCCCGATGTGGTGGCCGAGCAGGGAGAACGCGTCGCCGGGATCTTCCGTTATTACATCGCGCATTACGACGACGCGCTGCCACGCATGCTGCCCGGCATGGAGCGGCTGCTGCGCGATCTGAAGGCGGCCGGCTATGGCGTGTGGGGATTGACGAATTGGTCCCATGAGACGTTCCATTTCGCATTCGAGAAGTTCCCGCAGCTTGCCGAACTGCTGCAGGGCACCGTCGTCTCCGGCGTGGAGAAGATGCACAAGCCGAACGCCGACATCTACGAACTGGCGATGAGCCGTTTCGGCCTAAGCCCCGAGAGCAGCGTGTTCCTCGACGACACCGCGAAGAACGTCGCCGGGGCGCGGTCGGCCGGCATGCACGCCTTCCGTTTCGTCGACGCCGACCAGGCGCGCAGGGACCTGGAATCCTTGGGCGTGCGCGTGTGAGCGCGGCGGACGTGCGCCTGCGTCCCGCGGAACGGGCCTCGGCCATGCGCCCATATCATCGTCCGCTGTAGGCCGCACATCCACCGACCGCGTGTCCACTATGCAAAACGAAGCGCTATAAATCGTCGTTTCGTAAAGCGACGCTGGTATAAATGGGCGTTATGACCCTCCTTCAGCTGAAATACATCGTCAAAATAGTGGAATGCGGCTCCATGAACGAGGCCTCGCACGAGCTGTACGTATCCCAGCCCGCGTTGAGCTCCTCGGTGAAGGAGCTTGAGAACGAGCTCGGCATCGAGATCTTCACCCGTTCCTCCCAAGGCATCGCGTTGACCGTGGACGGCGCGGAATTCCTCACCTACGCGCGTCAGGTCCTCGATCAGGCGTCGCTGCTGGAGGAACGGTACAAGAACGCGAAACCCCGCAAACAGCTGTGCTCCGTGTCCACGCAGCATTACATGTTCGCCGTGGAGGCGTTCGTGGAGATGATCGAGTCCACCAAGTCCGACGAATACGAGTTCACCATCCGCGAGACCCGCACGAAGGACATCATCAACCAGGTGGCGAACATGCTTTCGGAGATCGGCATCATCTACCTGTCCGACTTCAACAAGGACGTGATCGGCAAGCTGCTGCGCGAGAAGCATCTCGAGTTCCATCCGCTGTTCCGCGCGCCGTTGCACGTGTTCATCTCGCGCGACAATCCGCTGGCCGGCAAGAAGAAGGTCACCATGGACGATCTGAAGCCGTTCCCGTTCATCCAATACGAGCAGGGCGAGGAAGGCAGCTTCTTCTTCGCGGAGGAGGCCGTCTGGCCGGAGTACTCCCCCAAGCAGATCAACGTGACCGACCGCGCCACGATTCTGAACTTCATCATCGGCCTGAACGGCTACACGGTGTGCACCGGCATCGACAACGGCGATCTCAACAACGAGAAGATCGTCACCGTGCCGCTCGACACCGATGAGACGATGCTTGTCGGATGGATCACCAATGAGCGCGCGAAGCTGTCCAAGGCCGCCGAAACGTACTTGGAGAAGCTCAAGTCGGTGGTCGCCAGCCACGGCTACACGCTCATCGACTGACCCCGGAACAGAGGAACCACAACGAAAAGGCACTGTACTGCCCGAAAGCAGCACAGTGCCTTTCTGTCATATCCGAGATTATAACAGCCGATGAGCGCGGTTCAGCGCGAACGCCGCAGTCAGGCGCCGTACTGTTCCAGGTACGCGTCGGCGGCGGCCTTGATCTCCGGTGTGACGTACGGGGTGCCGTCGGCGTTCTGGATGTGCTGGCCGGCTTCGAAGATCTCCTTCACGTTGGCGATGGCGAACACCGGGAAGCCGAATTCGGCTTCGACGGCCTTCACCGCGGACGTGTCGGAATCCTTGGTCTTCTCCATGCGGTCCACGCTCAGTACCAGGCCGATGACCTCGACGTTCGCCTCGGCCTTGAGCTTCGGGATGACCTCGCGCACAGCGGTGCCGGCGGTCATCACGTCGTCGACGAGCAGGACCTTCATGCCGTCCGCAAGCTGCGTGCCGACCATCATGCCGCCGTCGCCATGGTCCTTCTTCTCCTTGCGGTCGAAGGTGTAGCCGACCTCCATGCCATGGGCGGACGTCAGCGCGATGGCGGTGGACACGCCCAGCGGGATGCCCTTGTAAGCAGGGCCGAACACGGTGTCGACATCCTTGGGCAGGTTGCCCGCCTCGATCTCCTCGACAATCTTCTCGGCGTAGAACGCGCCGAGACGGGCGATCTTGCGTCCGTCGTTGAATGCGCCGGCGTTGATGAAGTACGGCGACTTGCGGCCGGACTTCAATGTGAACTCGCCGAATTTCAACGCCTGCGATTCCAGCAGGAACTCGGTGAAACGATGGTCAAGCGATGCGGTCATCTGCTTGTTCTCCTTACATTGATCGATTACGAAATTTCAGCGCCAGGTCTCGCCTTTGGCGAGCTTGTCGGCGAGTTCGGGACGTTCGTCGAGCAGATCGTCGAGTTCGCGGGCCACGCGCAGCGGCGCGGTCGGCTCGAACAATGCGGCCGCGCCGACTTCGACGGCGTTGGCGCCGGCATACAGGTATTCGAGCGCGGTCTCGCCGGAGTCGATGCCTCCGATGCCGATGATCGGTATTTCTGGCAATGCGGCGCGCACGCGCCATACCGCGGCCAGTCCGACCGGCAGGACGGCCGGGCCGGACACGCCGCCGGTGACGTGCGTGATGACCGGCTCGCCGGTGCGGATGTTGATGCGCATGCCGAGCAGCGTGTTGATCAGGCTCAATGCGTCGGCTCCGCTTTCCACCGCGGCTCGTGCCGGCACGGTGATGTCGGTGACGTTCGGGGTGAGTTTGACGATCATCTTCTTGTCGGTGAGCTTGCGCAGTCTGGTGATGAGGCGGCTCAAAGCCACCGGGTCGGTGCCGACGCTCATGCCGCCTGCGGACACGTTCGGACAGCTCACGTTGATTTCCAGCATGTCGGCCGGGGAATCGTCGAGCTTGGACACGACTTCCGCGTAGTCGTCGTCGCAGTGTCCGGCGACGTTGGCGATGACGGTGGCGTTGATGGCCTTGAGTTTCGGCAGATCGTCCTCAAGGTAATGGTCCACGCCGGGATTCTGCAGGCCGACGGCGTTGATGTTGCTGGAGGGGCCTTCCGCAGTACGGATGCCAGGATTGCCTTCCCATGGCACCGGAGACACGCCTTTGGTGGTGACGGCGCCCAGCTGGCTCACGTCATAGAACCAGCGCACGGCAGCATATTGGAACGTGCCGGAAGCGGTCGCCACCGGATTCTTCCACGGGATACCAGCCACCTGGGTGGGATGCTTCCATTCGTGCTGTTCGTACAGGTTCGCATGTTGTTCTGCGGTCATGCTCACTCCCCCCATCCCAATTGTTCGCGGGTGAACACAGGTCCGTCCGAGCAGACCTTCAATCGTCCTTCGGCGGTGTCGACGGTGCACAGCACGCATGTGCCGTATCCGCAGCCCATGCGCTGTTCCAAGCTCAGCTGTGCCTCGACGCCGCGTTTCGCCGCCCATGCGGCGACGGCCTTCATCATCGGCAACGGCCCGCATGAGAGGATGACCGGCTTCAGCTCGCCGTTCACCAGTTCATTTTCAATACGGTCAAGGAGCGTTACGACATTGCCTTCGGATTCGTCGATGCTGTATGTCTTGTCCGCGTACCGGCCGACGTATCCGTCTCCGAAACGCACGTTGCGGTATCCGAACACCGCGGTGCTCGTCGACCCCTCCGATTCGGCGATGGCCTGCGCGGCGCGCACCAGCGGCGGCACGCCGAGACCGCCGGCCACCAGCACGTAGTTCGCGTTCTCCTTGGTGTTGAAGGAGTTGCCGAGAGGACCCATCACCCGAATGGTGTCGCCCGCACGCAATTCAGAGAATTCGGCGGTGCCTTTGCCGACGACGGCGAAGATAAGGCTCACCTCATCGCCATCCACTTCGGCCACGCCGAACGGGCGGGGCATCAGTCTGCTCGGATTGTTGGAATACACGTCGACGAACTGCGCCGGCTTGGCATGTCCCGCGATGAATTCGTCGCGGAATGTCAATCGGTACACGCCATCGGCCAGCATGCGGTTGTCGACGATTTCGACCGTGTGCCTGCTGGGGAAGAATCCCGCTTCCCTCGCCTGGCCGACGGTCGACATGAACGTTGCTGCGGCGGTCATGACTCCCTTTCCTGTGTTTCGTTCGATTGTTCTGGTAGCTTACGGCAGTACCGCGCGCAGATTGTCGCGCATGTCCTTCGCGGCCTCGCGCGCCGATTCGGCGACCAAGTCGAGCGCATCGTCTGCGCTCATGGATTCGCTGTATTTGCCGGACTTCTTCCAGGCTCCGATGATGCCACGCGACGAATTGACGAGCGCGCCCATGCCGTCTTTGTCGAACATGCCGGCCACGCCTTGGGCGGTACCGCCCTGCGCGCCGTAACCGGGGACCAGGAAGAACGTGTGCGGCATGCGCGCCCGCAACGCCTTGCCTTCCTCGGGATGGGTGGCTCCGACCACCGCGCCGACACGGGAATACCCGTTCGCGCCGATGGTTTCGGCTCCCCAGCCTTCCACGAGGTCGGCGACATGCTCGTACACGCGCTCGCCTGAGGCGAGTTCGAGTTCCTGCAGTTCGCTGCTGGATGGATTGGAGGTGCGTACCAGTACGAAGATGTCCTTGTCGGCACCAGTGGCGGCTTCGACGAACGGGGTGATGCCGTCGGTGCCGAGGTAGGGGTTCACGGTGACCGCGTCCTCATGCCACGGGTCGAAAGCGTGCTCCCCCGCGTTCACACCGCTCAGATGGTGGGCGTAGGCGGCTGCGGTGGAGCCGATGTCGCCGCGCTTGACGTCGCCGAGGACGTACAGTCCCTGCTGTTTGGCGTATTCGCAGGTCATGCTGTAGGCGTCGATGCCGGCTGGTCCGAGCGCCTCATACATGGCGATCTGCGGTTTGACGGCCGGGACGATGTCGGCTACTGCGTCGATGATGGCGCGGTTGAATTCGAAGAAGGCGACGGACAGTTGGGCTGCCGGCGCTTCCGTCGGATCCTCCACCTGTTCGGCGATTTCCTCGGCGAAGCTGGCCACGACCTGCTTCGGCACCAGCGCTTCGGTGGGGTCGAGTCCCACGACGCTTGGATTCTGCTTGTCTTCGATGGCTTCGATCAGACGGTCCATCAGTCCTCCTTGTCGATGCGGCTGAAGGCCAGCTTCGAGCCGATGATGGTGGCGAGCGGCCGGCCGGTGACCTGCCATCCGCCGAATGGGGTGTTACGTGCCGAGGAGTGGAACTTCTCCGGGTCGACGGTCCATTCCTCTCCGGTGTTCAGCACCACGAGATCCACCTGGTCGCTTTCGGGCACGCGGCCCAGATCAAGCACGCGCTTGGTGTCGTCGTCTCCCGGCACGGCGTCGGCGTAGTCGTCGAGTACCGCCGTGATGTCCGTTTTGTCGTGGCCCATGAGTTCGGCCGGACCGGTGGACATGAGTTCGATGAGACGTTCGTCGGAAATGAATCCGCCGTCGACAAGTACCTTGTGGCAGACGCCGTATGCGCATTCCAGCCCGATGATGCCGTTGGGCGCGTCGAGGAAGCCGAGTTCCTTCTCTTCCATGGTGTGGGGCGCATGGTCGGTGGCCAACAAATCGACCGTGCCGTCGGCGACGGCTGCGATGGTGGCCTGGCGGTCCGCTTCGGAGCGCAGCGGCGGGTTCATTTTGGCCAAAGTGCCGTACTTAAGCAGCGCCTCGTCGTTCAATGCGATGTAATGCGGCGCGGTCTCGCAGGTGATCGGAAGTCCTTCGGCCTTGGCTTTGCGGATGGCGTCGAAGGAGATCGCGGTGCTGACGTGCTGGAAGTGCACGTGCACGCCGGTTTTGCGGGACATGTCAATGTCGCGTTCGACGATTTTGAGTTCCGTGTCCTCCGGAATGCCTGGAACGCCAAGCTTGCGGGACACCGGACCGTCATTGACCGCGCCGGTGTCGTGGTGTTCGCAATGCTCGATGAGGTACAGTCCCGACTCCTTGACGTTTTCGAACACCTGTTCGAGAATGCTGGGGGTCACCGCGGAACCGTCATCGCTGATGGCGGTCACCGGATGCGCCAGCTGGTAGGCGTCCTTATGCTCGTCGCCATGTTCGGGCAGGTAGCCGATCCAGTCGGCCACTTCGGTGGCCTCATGGCCGGCACGCCCCTTTGAGGCGCATACGCATAGGTCGTAGCGCACCGGCAGTTTCACGCCATGAGCGGCCTCGTAATGCTGCAGGTAATCGATGACCGTGTCGTATTCGGCGTCGAGCACTTCGGAGGCGCCCGGCTGGCCGGCCTCCACCTTCACGCCATCCATGGCCGGCACGGTGTTTGGCATGATGAGCACGTTCGTGTATCCGCCGGATGCCGCCGCCGCGCAGCCGGAGATCATGGACTCCTTGTAGGTCTGTCCGGGATCGCGGAAATGCACGTGCGGGTCTTCGAATCCGGGGGCGATGGTCATCGCCGAGGCGTCCACGGACGCGTCCGTGTCGGAGGGGACGACGAGGTCAATGACTTCGCCGGTGTTCCAGACCTTGATGTCGTGAAGGGTGAGGGTCATGATTTCAGAACTTCGCTTCCTCGTCGCAGTAGTCGCAACGGTATTCCTGACGGTCGGAATGCACCAGATGGAACATCTGCACCGCAGGCTCGGTGGTGGTGACGCAGCGCGGGTTCACGCATTTGATGATGTTGACGACATGTTCCGGCAGGGTCGGCTTCTTCTTTTCGACGATTTTGCCGCCGCGGACGATGCCGACGGTCGCGGTGCGCGCCACGAGGCCGAGCACGTCGAGGTCGATGGATTCGGTCTCATCCTCGATTTTGATGATGTCCTTCGTGCCGTACATGTGGCTGTCGGTGTTCATGATCAACGCGAGCTTGGTTTTGGACGGGTCGATCTTCAGATACTCAAGTACCTTGAGCGCGGTTCCGGCGGGCACGTGATCGATGATGATGCCGTTCTGAATGCTGGTGACTTCCATCAGGCTTCAACCTCCTTGGCTGCGAGCGGTTCGTATCCCGGCAGTTCGTCACCGACCACCGAGCTTTCCAATGCCATGCGCATGAGCATACCGTTCTTGACCTGTTCGAAGTAGGCTGCACGCGGATCGTCGTCGACTTCCACGGCGATTTCGTTGACGCGCGGCAGCGGGTGCAGCACGGCCATGTCCTTCTTGGCGTACGCCATCTTGGCTTCGTCGAGGATGTAGGTGTCGCGCAGACGCAGATAATCGTCCTCGTTGAAGAAACGTTCTTTCTGCACGCGGGTCATGTACAGCACGTCAAGATCGCCGATGACGGAGACCAGATCCTTGACTTCGGTGTAGGAGCAGGATTCGGTGGCGTTGATGCGGTCAAGCACGTACTGCGGGGTCTTGAGCTCGTCGGGGCTGATCAGCACGAAGTTGACGTTGCCGAAGCGGCACAGTGTTTCGATCAGGGAGTGCACGGTGCGGCCGAAGGTCAGATCGCCGCACAGGCCGACGGTCAGGTTGGTGACACGGCCGAAGCGCGATTGAAGCGTGGCCAGGTCGGCGAGCGTCTGCGTCGGATGCATGTGTCCGCCGTCGCCCGCGTTGATGACCGGCACGGAGGCGGCGCGGGATGCGACCAGCGCGGCGCCTTCCTTCGGATGGCGGATGGCCACCACGTCGACGTAGTTGGACACCGTCTTCAACGTGTCGGCGATCGTCTCGCCCTTGGTGACGGAGGCGAGCTGGGCGCCGGCGAAACCGATCACCTTGCCGCCGAGGCGCAGCATGGCGGTTTCGAAACTCAGACGCGTGCGCGTACTCGGCTCATAAAACAAAGTGGCAAGCACCCTGCCTTCGCAGGTGTGTGCCACTTCTTTACGATGGGAATCGATGTACTGCGCTTTGTGCAGCATTTCCTGAATCTGACGAATGGAAAGATCATCGAGAGTGATGACGCTTTTTCCGACCATCGGCGTTTCGACCGCCGGTTCGAGTACTGAGGACAACGGCTCACCTTTCATGCAACTTGTGGTTGAAGGTGGCCACTGAAAGTGACCTAGCCAACTATAGCCCGAAACACTGACCCGGAGCGTTCACCGCGTGTTCACCGAGCGCCCGCTCGAATCGTTTCATGAAAGGCCGTAGAACAGACGTTCCGTCACGTCGCGCGCCTTGCGCATTACGGCAAGCAGATCGTTTTCGAAATGCTGTCCGCGATTCGCGTCGTATCCGAGATAGACGGCGAGTCCTCCCAGCGAATACGTGTCATCCGGCAGGATATCCGCCTGGTTGACGCGCCCGCTCCACAGGTAGCTGCCGTTGCGTGCGGCCGTGCACATCCACCATGCGCGTCGCAATACGACGGCGTCGCCGGCGGAAACCAGCTTGCGCCGCTCCAACTCGTCCAACGCCTGCATCGTGCCGTTGACTCGCAGGTTCACGTTGTCGCCGGCATGCTGCAACTGCAGCAGCTGAATCGTCCATTCCACGTCGGACAGACCACCTTTGCCCAGCTTCAGGTGACGGTCCCTACGCACGCCGCGCGGCAATCGCTCGGCTTCCATACGCGCCTTGAGCTTGCGTATTTCGGCGACCTGCGCCTCCGTCAAATCGATCTTCGGATAGCGCAGCGGGTCGGCGACGTTCATCAGGAAATCCTCGGCGAGCGCCGCGTCGCCTGCCGCGTAACGCGCACGCAGGAGTGCCTGGTGCTCCCATGTGCTCGCCCAGGAACGGTAGTATTCCTCGCAGGACGCGTAGGAGCGCACGAGGGGTCCGTTTTTGCCTTCGGGCCGCAGGTCCATGTCGAGTTCGATTTTGGGTTCGAGCGTGGTCGGTCCTTGCAGGATGGCGCGGAGGTCTTCCTGCACTTTGCGTGCGAAGAGGTTGGCTTGGTTGTCGTCGGCGTTATCGGACGGCCGGTAGATGATGATGACGTCGGCGTCGGAGCTGAAGTTCACTTCCCTGCCGCCGTAGCGTCCCATGCCGATGACGGCGATTGCCGCCGGCGCTTCGTCGAGTCCCATTTCCTGCGTTTGGTGGCGGATGGCCCAGGTGAGCGATGCGTCGATGGCCGCGTCGTATACGTCGGTCATACCTGCGAGCGACGCCTTGTCGTCGATGACGCCGCTCATCCACCCTAGTCCGATGCGTTCGATTTCGTGGCGTCGCATGGCGCGGATGGAGTTGGCGAAGTCGTTGATGCTGCCTGCGTTGCGTTCGAGTGAGGCGTGTGTCTGCACGTCGAGGCTTTCGCGTGAGCGTGGCTGCAGGTCGTTGTCGCTGCCGAGCCAGGTGACGGATTCGACGGATTTGTTGAGCGCGTCGCCCAGGAACCGCGAATTGGACAGGATGTGGCACAGGCGTTGCGCGGCGGACGGCGAGTCGCGCAGGAAGCCGAGGTATTCGCTGTCCGTGCCAAAGTGTTCTTCGAGTTTGCGCCAGTTGAGCAGTCCCATGTCGGGGTTCTGCCCTTCGCCGAGCCATTGGAGGGCGGCGGGCAGGAGGATGCGGTTGATTTTCGCGGCACGGGAGATGCCGGCGGTCAGTGCGGTGACGTGGCGCATGGCGGCGTCGGGGTCGGCGAATCCGATGGAGGCGAAGCGTTCCTGCATGGCGTTGGCGGACAGTTCCACTTGTTCGTCGTCGAGGCCGGCGTTGATGGGCAGCATGGGCCGGTAGTAGATGTCCATGTGCAGGTGGCGCACTTCACGTCGGGTTTCGTCGTATTTGTCGACGAGTTCCTCGGGGTGCATGTGGAAGGCCCGGGCGAGTCTGCGCAGTTCGAGGTTGTGGTTGAGTTCGTCGTCGTTGGTGTCGCGTTTGCGTTCGATGCCGCCGAGACTGGCTTTGCCGAGGTCCGGGAACAGGTGGGTGCGTTTGAGCGCCCACATTTGCTGGCGGTGTTCCATGACGCGTTCGAAGCGGTAGTCCCAGGAGAGTTTCTTGGCTTGTCTGCGTGAGACGTATCCGCCTTCGGCGAGGCGTTGCAGCGATTCGAGGGTGGAGCTGGTGCGCAGGGTCTCGTCGGCGCGGCCGTGGACGAGTTGGAGCATCTGCACGGTGAATTCCACGTCTCGTAGGCCTCCGCGGCCGAGTTTGATTTCACGGTCCTTCAGGGGCGCGGGGATGAGGTCTTCGACTCGTTTGCGCATCTGCTGGCAGTCGTAGACGAAGTTGTCGCGTTTGGAGGCGGTCCATACGAACGGTCGGGTCATGTCCATGTACGCTTGGCCGAGGTCGGGGTCACCGGCCACGGGGCGGGCCTTGAGCAGGGCTTGGAATTCCCAGTTTTCCGCCCACTGTTCGTAGTAGGCTTCGTGCGATTCGAGTTTGCGTACGAGCGGGCCGTCCTTGCCTTCGGGGCGCAGTCCGCCATCGATCTGCCACAATGTAGGTTCGGCGACGCCCATGAT
>OOBJ01000061.1_pt1 | contig 101002 bp, 83 predicted proteins | sample 1671331 | NCBI WGS metagenome assembly OOBJ01 (sample SAMN06348145, study PRJEB24527) | human gut metagenome | biome: human gut; feature: ankylosing spondylitis patient; material: feces | host: Homo sapiens | place: China | collected 2015-10 | reverse complement strand
AGCGGCGTCGCGCTCGCGATGCCGAAGCGCTCCATCGCCTCGGGCTTGGCCATCCCGCCGTCGACCACGGCCCTGGCTGCGGCGACCTTGGTCTCGAAGTCGCATCTCGAGCGCTTCTCGCCCATTTTCAGCAGGCCGTCCCTCCCGGTCGCGCGGTACGTCTGCTGCCATTTTCGCACGGCTTCGGCAGGGATGCCCAGACTTCCGGCGACGGACTTGTACCCCCGGCCCTCGCCGAACATCCCGGCGGCCAGCTCCCTGACCGATCGGTCGTGCCTGCATCGCAGGCCGATGGACATGGAAAGCCTTCCATCTCTCGGACTTCTATTTCCATGTCCAAGAAATGGGAGGCAGTTCACGAAGCCGGCGGGCCCTTTCTTGTGGGACGCTTGCTGTTGTCTGCCGCACTGCGGCTAGTCCTCGAACTCGTAGACCGTGGTGTAAAGCGGGTCCTCGCCCTCGTGTACCTCCACGATCTTCTCGACTTCCTCGGGCACGTCTGGCGTGGGGCAGGGCGCAGGTCCCGCATACCGCACGCAGGTGCCGCAGCTGCTGCTGAGCGAGCGCGGCACGGGGCACATGCGGTTTTCCCAGCCGGCGCCTTTGAGTAGCTTGGCGTAGCGCGTGGCGCCAAAGTGCGAGTAGAACAGGGCTATGTAGCTCTTGTAGGCCACGGCTCTGCCTACGCCTTGGTGAGGGTGAGCTTCCACCCGTCCTCGGTGTCCTCCACGGCCACGTCGTAGCCCTGGCTCTTTCCAAACCTCGTAACGTTCTCGCGTGCGGCCACGGCGTCTACCAGTACAATCACACCCTCGGGGTTCTCCTTCACGGCGTTTCTCGTGAGCACGACCGGCTCCGGGCACGAAAGCCCCTGTGCGTCGATGGTCTTCATGGCTACTCCTTTGCGGTCTTGAGGTTGGTGAGGGCGATAACGGCAACAACGACGATGCCAATGACAACGGCGATCATGCCGTTGACGGTGGGGCCGTCGCCGCTGGCGGCGAGGCCAAAGTTGTGCGCGAAAGCCGCGCCAACAAAGAGGCCGAGGATGGTCACGGCGCTATCGGTGTTTCCCTCGCCGGAGAGGATGAGCTGGCGCAGCGGGCAGCCACCCAGGAGCACGCAGGCAAAGCCGGTGAGATAGAGGCCCAGGAAGTTCCACAGGCCGTCGCTGTGGGCGATGGGCTGGTTCTCAAAGCCAAGGTTGAAGTACGAGGTTCCGGTGGTGGCGGAGAAGATGAGGTTCATCACCAGCGCGGAGACGAGCACGGCCACAAAGCCCAGGAGCAGGCGATTCTCGCGGAAGAGGATCATGTCGCGGATGCCGCCCACCATGCAGAAGCGGGTGCGCTGGGCAAGCGCGCCCACGATGATGCCGGCGATGAGCGAGATGGCGAGAGGCGCGTGCATCAAACCGGGGCCTTTCTCGCTAAAGAAGATGAAGGCGGGCGCGGCAACGAGCAGAACCAGGAAGACGAGGGCAATCACGGGAAGGATGCTGCCCTCGGACTTGGAGACCTTGCGGGTGCGGTTGAGCGAGTAGCCGCGGTTGAGGAAGAACACGCCGGTTGCGATGCCGCAGACAAAGCCCACAAAGGCCACGATGGCGTTGAGGTCGCCGCCGGCGATGCGCAGAATCATGCGGAACGGGCAGCCCAGGAACATGAGGGCGCCGATCATGGCAAAGAAGCCCAGCACAAAGCGGGTCATGGGCGCAGAGCCGCCGCGGGGCGAGAACTCCTTGGTGGCCAGGGCCGCAAAAAGGCTGCCAAAGATGAGGCCTATAATCTCGGGCCTGATGTACTGGACCACCTCGGCGCGGTGAAGGCCAACGCCGCCGGCGGTGTCACGCAGGAAGCACGCGATGCAAAAGCCCATGTTCTTGGGGTTCCCAAAGAGCACGAGCGAGGCGCCTATCACGCCCATGATGACGCCGGCAATGATCGTCATCGCCTTCTCGTTCTTGCTAAGGTTCATGTGACACGTTCCTTTCCTGACCGTCCGTGTAGGGCTGGGGACTCATATATAATTGTTTGGATTCATGAAAATTTGTTTGTTATTAGGCGAAAGGTACTGGTAGACCGATGAACGCGTATTTGGATAACGCCGCCACTACGTTCCCTAAACCAGAATGCGTGCCTCGGGCCATGTACGAGTTCATGACCACATGCGGCGCAAACGTGGGGCGAGGCTCGTATGCCAGCGCGTTTGACATCGAGGGCGTGGTGCTGGAGACCAGGGAGGCACTCGCCTCGCTCTTTGGCGCGCCGGATGCCCGGGACATCGTCTTCACCCGAAACGTGACCGAGTCGCTCAACCTCTTGATAAAAGGCCTTCTCCACGAGGGCGATCACGTGATTGTCTCGTCCATGGAGCACAATGCGGTCATGCGACCTCTTGTTCAGCTTGAGTCGCGTAGTGTGAGCTTTACACGCTGCCCGTGCGACGAGACGGGCATGCTCGACATCGATGCGCTTGCTGGGTGCCTGCGGCCCAACACGCGCGCCGTTGTCATGCTGCACGCCAGCAACGTGACGGGCACCGTGATGCCTGTGGCCAAGGTGGGGGAGTTCTGCCGTGCGCACGGGTTGGCGTTCATTCTCGACTCAGCGCAGACCGCGGGCGTGCTTCCCATAAACATGGAGGTCATGGGCATAGATGCCGTGGCGTTCACTGGCCACAAGGGGCTTCTCGGCCCGCAAGGCATTGGCGGCGTGGCGCTCACGGAGGAGCTTGCGCATCGCGTTGAGCCGCTGGTGGTTGGGGGTACGGGCTCCGTGAGCGACAAGGAGACCATCCCTCGCTTCATGCCGGATCGGCTTGAGGCTGGCACGCCCAACCTGCCGGGTATCGTGGGGCTGCATGCGGCGCTGGAGTGGCGCGCTGCGCAGGAGGGCGGTGCTGTGCTTGCACACGAGCTTGGCCTTACGCAGCGGTTCCTCGACGGCCTGGAGTCGCTGGAGCGTGCCGGGCACGTGCGCGTGTGCGGGCGCCATGACGTGGAGCAGCGCGTGGGCGTGGTCTCTCTTGCCACGCCGGGGCGCGATGAGGCCGAGGTGGCGACCCTTCTGGACGAGCTTTACCACATCAGCGTGCGCGTTGGGCTGCACTGCGCGCCCTCTGCGCACAAGACCATTGGCACCTTCCCCACGGGCGCCATTCGCTTCTCGTTTGGGTGTTTCAACTCGGAGGACGACGTTGACTATGCGCTTCGCGCACTGGCGGAGCTTCTGGAGAGGCGCTAACAGTTGGGGGCAGCACCCCGGTGGCAGCGTGCGTGTAGAACCGTGTGATTATCCAAGAGAGGCCGGGGTGTAGCTGCGGCGATGCGCTCTTGCCGCGCTCCTGCCGTGCTGTTGCCGTGCTCTTGTCGCAGTCTTGCCGTGCTCTTGCCTCAGAAGAGTAGGGCGTCTCGCTTGTTACCGGGACGTGGGATCCCCTCTGCGTTTCCGCAGGATTTTGCCGAGAGGCGCGACGAGCCGGTAAGAACGGGTGCGGCGCGGAGCGGCAGCGCGCCACGCTCCACGCTCCGCGCGTGCAAGCACTTCTCACTGCGCACTTCATCCCATTCAAAGCAGGCGTAATATCGCGTGTAGTTATGCAAGATTGGCTGCTTCGATGCAGGGATTTCCTCGTCATTGCCGTATCATTCTTGCATGACCGCGTGAAAGGAACCCTGCATGGCGCGAAAACTGACCGACGTGGAACGTATGAATCTTGATTATCTGAGGGAGACCCTCTGCCAAGTTCTGGAGCCCTCGCAGAAGAACAAGGCTGCGTCCGTGGCGAGCGCGCTGGTGCGCGTGCGGGGCGACGTTGTGACCGACGAGGACATCAAGCGGATCGTGGGCAAGTATGGCAAGGGCGCTCAGGTGGCGCTGACCGCGGCGGTGTGCTCTGAGGCGCTCGACCCCGTGGAGGGGCAGGAGGGCGTCTACACGCTGCGCGTTCCGTCGCAGGTGGAGGGCGCTGACGGCGCTGGCGAGAAGGCCGAGGGCGACGCGGGCACGGCTGGCGCTGTGGACGAGAACGAGCCCGCGCCCGAGGTCGTCGATACTTCCGAGACGGTCGAGGAGCCCGCCGCTGCGGACGGTACCACTGCAGCCGAGGAGCCCGCCGCTGCGACGGACCCCACGCCCGCCGACGCCTCGAAGCCCGTCGACGCTCAGGTGCCCGAAGCATCTGCACAGCCCGGTGATGCCGCACAGCCCGCGCCCCCCGCGCGTGTCGAGAAGCCCGGTCGCTCCTCCGCCCCGCGCACCCAGCGCGGACGCCTGCGCCGGGTGGGGAAGGGCAGTCCCTCTCATCCCACGCAGCTCTCCGAGGTTCCCTACGTCCGCCGCGGCGGCCCCGCCGAGACCGAGGTGCGCGCAAAGATCCTCGAGCTTGACCAGCGCTTCTGGATGAACGGTTGGCTTCTCAGCCACCCCGGCGCGTACACGCTCTTCGAGCGCCAGCTCACGGCCATCAATGACGCCCTGGTAAACGGTGCGCTCCCCGGTGACATCACGCGTCGTCAGCTTGCCTACCAGATGGGCGGCGACGAGAAGTTCTTTGAGTACGGCTCCGACGGCCACAAGCTGCTGCGTGCGATGGGCATGGAGGACGTCATCCGCCACCGGCCCATGCCCAAGCCTGACCTTCTCTACCACGCGCCGCGTCGCAGGAAGCACATGCGCGTGCTGGTGACCGAGAACCTCGATCCCTGGCTTGACGTGCACGACCTCATGTACGAGGAGGGTCGCACAACCATCCTGGGCGAGCGCATCCATGCCGTGGTGCTGGGCGGGGGCACGCCCATCCTCGAGCACAACCGCCTTGCGCTGCTCCTTGACACGCTGGGCGCAGACTCCGTTGAGGTCCTCTACTGGGGCGACATCGACCGCGCGGGCATCGACATCATGGTGCGTCTGCGTGACGTTTTGGGCGAGCACTACCCCTTTGCGCCCTTCACCCCCGCCTACCAGCTCATGATTGACAAGGCTCAGGAGCGCTATCCGGATCCCGCTGACAACGAGCAGACCTGCCAGGTGAACCTTGGCATGCCGGACATGTCGCTCATGTGCGATGACCTCACCGAGGAGGCTGCCGCCTATGCGCGCAGCGTTGTGGAGGGCTGCCGCCTGATCCCGCAGGAGATCCTCACCCGCCGCGACCTATGAGACAAAGGGACCTATGAGACAAAGGGACAGTCCCTTTGTCTCATGCGAACACGAGGAGAACATCGTGAACAAGCTGCTCTTCATCGAGTACCCCAAGTGCTCTACCTGCAAGCGCGCCAAGAAGTGGCTGGACGAGCATGGCGTTGCATATGCTGACCGTCACATCGTGGAGGAGAACCCCACGGCGGCGGAGCTCGCGGAATGGCAGGCCCGCTCCGGGCTTCCCGTGCGGCGCTTCTTCAACACCAGCGGGCAGCTCTACCGGCAGATGGGCGTGAAGGCTCAGCTGGATGCGGGGATGAGCGACGCGGACGCCTTCGACCTTCTCGCCACCAACGGCATGCTGGTCAAGCGGCCTCTGGTTGTGGGAGAGGACTTCGTGCTTGTCGGCTTCAAGGAAGCCGAGTGGTCGGAGCGCCTCCTCTAGGTGGGATTGATTTACCGGGCAACGGGATTCCGTTACCGGGCGAATAAATCCCATCACCCCTGCCGGAGGATTTTCTCGAGTGGACGTCCCTTGGCCAGCTCGTCCACCAGCTTGTCAAGCACGCGCACCCGGTGCATGGTGGGGTCCTCCACCGCTGCCACGTCAATGCCGCAGACCTTGCCGCTCACCAGTGCCGCCGCGGGATTGTACGCCGGCGCGTTATCAAGCCAGTCGGTAAAGCTCACCGCCTTCAGGCGGCTGTCGCAAAGCTCCTCGGGAGCGTAGCCGAGAAGCCACTCAATTACGGCGCACAGCTCCTCTCGGCTCCGACCCTTGCGCTCAACCTTGGCGGCGAGAAGGTCAACGTAGCGCTTGGCCGGCCCGTCCACCTGCGCACAGACGAGCGTGACATCCACGCCCTCGCCCGGCCCCTTGCCAATGGCAGCGCGGATGTCCTTGCGAATGCCCAGCACGTAGTCGCGCCCGCCGTCGTCGCGCTTGAACGCAACTACGCTTCCGTCGTAGGGCGCGCCATCAAAGGTTGCGTGCACCTTGATTCGCCCGGCGCCAAACACTCGCGGCACGTCGAGCGGCACCCGCACGAATGCGCCGTCGATGCCCTCGACCTTCTCGATTGGCGCGCTAAAGCTGTAGGTCTTCACGTCTGCTCCTCTCGGTGGCCTTGTGAGAGCATTTGGTCCCGCGAGAAGTATACGCATGCGCCGGTGCGTCGGCTCCTCGCTGTTCCCGCGGCCCATCGCCGGTGCGGCGGCTCTCGCGGGTCCCATGTTTTCGTCGTGCTATCCCGCTGGGTCAAGTTTGTTGCCATGCGCCACGCGCTGCTATGCGGCAAGCCCGCGCGTGCTATATCCAACGCATCGACGAGAGGGGAGCAACCATGGCGTTCCAGCTGCCTGCCTATCACCACCCAGATTTCTCTGCGCTTGGCTTGGACGACGCGCCCAACGTGAGGTGGGGGACCGTCGAGCAGAACGGCGTGATACCAGAGGGCTTCCACAGCACGTCAATGTACCCTGAATATTTCAAGATTGATGGTAACTGGAAGCTGGCGTCCTCTTCTCGCATGGATGCCTGCATCGTTCTGAGAGATGACGGCAGCCTCCATGTGGTCACCGGCCGTCATCTCAAACAGGGAGACCTTGTCGCCCTGGGAAGAAGCGAGGACGGCTCCGAGGGAATCTACGTCCACACGGACGGCTTTGCGGACCCTGTCGCGTCCAATGGCGAGAAGTTCTCGTTCCGTCAGGGCCGCAGCCGCGAAACCGCCTACACGCGCGACTACGATGACCTTATCGAGCTGCTGAAATACGAGCGCGACCACGGGTTTGTCGAGTGGGTGATGGGCCCGGCGTTTGCGTTTGACGCGGATTCTCGTCACGCCATGCAGCGGCCGGTCGAGGAGGGTTACGTTGACGCGCTCTCTGGCGGTAACGCCCTTGCCACGCACGACCTCGAGGGTGCCATGTTCCACACTGCGCTTGGCCAGGACATTCGCACGCAGCAGAGCATGCCCAACGGCCACTACAACCACTTGGACACCATCAACCGCGTGCGGAGGTCCGGATCGATCGCGCAGTTTGTCGATGACTACGACTTGCACGACGGCATCATGTACGTGTGCGTGAAGAAGAACGTCCCGTTCCTGCTAGCTGGGTCAATTCGCGATGACGGACCGCTGCCCGAGACCATCGCGGACGTGTACGAGTCCCAGCACCAGATCCGTGTGCTCGCGCGCAAGGCCACGACGGTCATCTGCATGGCTACGATGCTGCACACAATTGCGACCGGCAACATCACGCCCAGCTATCACGTCGACGATGACGGCACCGTGCGGCCGGTCTACATCTATGCCGTGGACGCCTCTGAGTTTGTCGTCAACAAGCTGCACGATCGGGGGAGCCTCTCGGCAAAGACGATTGTCACCAACGTGCAGGACTTCATCTTCATCGTGGCCAAGGGCCTTGGCGTGCTCTAGGGCCGGCCGGGGAAGGCCGCGGCTCTAGGGCCGTCGGGCTCTGCGGTAGGCAGGGCTCTAGGGCCGTTCGGGCGCGGCTGCCCTAGAGCACAAACTCAATGGCATGGCCCTCGATTGCCTGGCGCGGCTCCAAGTACTCCTTTGCCATGAATTGGCGCATGTACTCGATGCCGGGCTTCCAATCGAGGAGCGCCCAAATGAGGAGCTGCCGCTTGGCGCAGACGGTGGGGGAGGCGAAGGCCTTCCGACACATGGAGAAGTCTTGGTTCGAGAAACGCTCAGTGGCACTCATGACCTGTTGCATAAGGGTGTCGAGGCCATGGTTGTCGAACAGGTCTTCCATCGTGGCGTTGACAATAACCAAGCCTCGCGATGCAAGCTCCCGCGTCCGGCGCACGTCGTCGACGTACTTCTCGCGCACATGGTCCTTCTCGCCGGCAACCTCTTCCTGCAGATGGACGTTGCCCGGATTCACGGTTGCTGCAATGGCGGCTGCGACAATGCGGTCCAGCTCAAGGTGGCCGCCGCCTTCGTAGTTGATGCCAACGGGCGTAGCGGGCACCCGCATGTCCGGGACTCGCGACTCCTTTGCGTTGCCAAGCGCGTTGCCGTCATGCGCGGTCGACCGCTCGTTGAGGATGAGCGTGCCAATTCCGTACCCCAGGCGCTCGATCGGGAGCGTGGCTATGGCGGCAATGAGCGATTCTGTGGGTGACCATGAATTGTCTGATACATACTTTATGCATTCCCTTGCAGAGTAGAGCCCCGGAATGCCGTGGCATCGCGCGATGAAGTTTTTGATTTTCTCGACAGTTGTAAGCGGTGGTATTCCGTAGGTGATGGGGCCAAGCCTCGGACTGTCTGCGTCACGCGAGTATCTTCCGGTGAGCTCGTAGCCGAGAAGTACCAGCACCTGGGGAATCATCACGGTTGCGAGCTCGACAAACAGGAGCTCGGGCGACGCAACTTGGATTCCGTTGCCAATGTCCAGGAACGCGTCATCTGGAAGCCCGGCCGAGTAGATAGTGCACGAGAAGAAACGGGCGCGAACGCTGCTGGGGTCAGACGGTACGGCAACATGCAGCGGTGCGCGTTGGGTTGGCTGGGGCATGCCCAGCCAGGTAAGGTGGGCGGCCGCTGGAGACCAGCGCTTCCTGCCGTCCGGACGTTGGGATGAGCGGAGAGGGGCCCTTGCCATGCGGGCTATGGGCCGATTAACCTGCGGAATCTTTCCACATCTGATTGCCCTGAGCGCTCGAAGCGCAGATTGTTTGTTAAGCGACAGCTGCATGACCTACTCGCCTTCGGCCGATGGTTGGCGAGTAGTATACGAATGCGCTGCTGTCGCGAGGCGCTAATATTCAGTGAATTTTATTTTTAAACTATGCATTGTCATCCTCTGTCACTTTGGGTTACGTGATAGGGACTTTTTCGAGCTCGTTTGCATCCACGGGGGGCAGCAAGACCTGGTTTTCTCCCCTTTGTCAGCAGCCAGATTGTGCTGCTGCATGGTGCATGCAGCTTGCTGACAAGGACCTTTCAAGGTTCTGACCAAAATCTGTCATAAATTCTGGGTTTTCCTCGCGTGCGGAAATGAATAGAAAAGTTCTGGCTTGCCCCGCGCTCAGGCCCCCTATGCCTTCCCTGCTCCCCAGCCCCTATGGCACCAACGTTGTTACCGGCTCGGCTTGGGATCTGATTGTTTTCCCAGGTAAGGTTTGATGGAAACTGCAAGCCGGTAACAACACCCGCTGCCCAATTGCCGTTGTTACCGGCCCGTTTGAGATTGCGCGTGCCAACTGGACAAATGTGCGAGCCTCATGACTGGTCGGTAACAACAGCCTTGCTGACTGCAGGTATCTCGCCCGCTTGTTACCGGCTCGTTGTGTGAGTGCTGTTGTTATCTGGGGCAATTCTCAAGTGTGACGATGGCCCGGTAACAAGAGCTGCGTGCCTATCTGCGCGCCCATTGGTGTTGTTACCGGCCTGTTGGGAGGTGGCATCCATCAACTGGGCAAATGTCTGAGTAACGCGACACGCCGGTAACAACGCAGTGTCCTAGGAACAGCGCAGCGCTCTTGGTGCCGGGACCTTTGGCTGTTCCAACGTCAGCGCTCCACAATGAGACAAAGGGACTGTCCCTTTGTCTCATTGTGGAGCGCGTGTGACACTTGGGCAGCGGTAGACTTGCCGAGAAATAACTACTCACACTGTGCAATACTTCACAAGGCGTGAAATAGTACTCACTGTGTGAAGAAATGGGGGCCAGGGCTTGAGCCAAACCGTCAGCGACGTTTCGCCGGCAGCACGCGACGTCCAGCGCGCCGCACGCGAAGTCCAACCGGCCGCGAGCGATGTCCCGCAGGTCACGGACCGTCGCACGCGTCGCACGCGCCTCGCGCTCCGGGACGCGCTCGCGGAGGAGATAGCCGCCACGGGCGACCTCTCCCGCGTCACGGTGACTGCCGTGACCAGCCGCGCCGGCGTCACACGTCGCACGTTCTACTCGCACTACAGGGACATCCCGGACCTCGTGAACTGCATCGAGAAGGAAACGGTCGCGGAGCTCCGTCCGCTGGTGGCGCAACTTGCCAGCGTGCATCTCGACCAGCTCGCGGATGCCATAAACCACCAGGAGCCCTGCCCCGGCTCGCAGGAGGTGCTCTCCTACTTCAAGGAGCGCGGCTCGTACCTGCGCCCGCTTCTGGGGGAGGGCGGAGACCCGGCCTTCTCGCAGCGCATTCGCTCCATGGTCCACGAGGTCGTGGCCGGCCGCGCGCTCGACGGCATCGACCTGCGCGCTGTGGGCGCCTTCTTTGACTACTACCTCACCTTTGCGATATCTGCCGAGGTCGGCGTGCTTCTGCGCTGGCTCGAGGGCGGCATGCGCGAGAGCGTGCGCACCATGGCTCGCATCATGACCGCCCTCATGTTCGTGCGCCCCGGCGACCTGTACGACAGCCCCATAGAGCTCGACCTGCCCAGCTTTGCGCTGGCAGTCATGCTTCCCGACGAGGAGGACAACAACTGATGACCGAGAACAACGCAACTGCAGAGCCGCTCGAGCTCACCGAGAACGGCGCGGAGCTCTATCCCGCAACGCCGCAGGACTTCACCGGCGCCGACCTGCGCCTGGGCATCGACGTTGGCTCGACCACGGTCAAGCTCGCCGTGATTGACGCCTCGGGGAACCTGGTCTACGCCAACTACGAGCGCCACCACACCGACATCCGCGCCACGGCCAAGGAGCTCTTCGCGGGCGCCCAGCGCGTGGTGGGCAACGTCCCCATGCGCGTCTCGATTACCGGCTCCGGCGGCATGCTGCTTGCCAAGTGGCTCGACCTCGAGTTTGTCCAGGAGGTCATCGCGTCCAAGCGCGCCGTGGAGGCCCTCATCCCGCAGACCGACGTCGCCATCGAGCTGGGCGGCGAGGACGCCAAGATTATCTACTTTGACAACGGCATCGAGCAGCGCATGAACGGCACCTGCGCCGGCGGCACGGGCGCCTTCATCGACCAGATGGCAACTCTCCTCAAGACCGACGCCATGGGCCTGAACGAGCTGGCCAAGGGCGCCACGCAGATCCACCCCATCGCCAGCCGCTGCGGCGTCTTTGCCAAGTCCGACGTCCAGCCGCTGCTCAACGAGGGCGCCCGCCCCGAGGACGTGGCCGCCTCCATCTTCCAGGCCGTGGTCACGCAGACCGTCTCGGGCCTGGCCTGCGGTCACCCCATCAAGGGCTACGTGGCGTTTCTCGGCGGTCCCCTGCAGTACCTCTCCGAGCTGCGCCGCCGCTTCTACATCACGCTTGACCTCGACGAGGAGCACCGCGTGGTTCCCACCAACGCGCACCTCTTCGTGGCGACCGGCGCCGCGCTGGCGGGCGAGTCCGACAAGCGCGTGACCTTTGCCGAGGTCATCCGCTCGCTCGAGCAGCTGAAGGACGTCCAGGGCTCCGAGGTCCAGCGTCTGGACCCGCTCTTTGCCACCGAGGAGGACTACAAGGAGTTCAAGGAGCGCCACAACAAGGAGGTCGTGCCCAAGGGTGACCTGGCCAGCTACCGCGGTCGCTTCTTCATTGGCATCGACGCTGGCTCCACCACCATGAAGTGCGCCGTGGTGGGCGAGAACGGCGAGCTTCTCTACACCTGGTACGGCAACAACAACGGCGACGTCCTGGGCACTGCGCGCCACATCATGGACGGCATCTACGACGCCATGCCCGAGGGTTGCACCATTGGCCACGTGACCACCACGGGCTACGGCGAGGGCATCCTCATCGAGGCCCTGCGCGCGGACTCTGGCGAGATCGAGACCGTCGCCCACCTGCGCGGCGCGAAGGCCTTCGTCCCAGGCGTCGAGTTCATTCTCGACATTGGCGGCCAGGACATGAAGTGCCTCCAGGTGCGCAGTGGCGTCATCGAGCACATCATGCTCAACGAGGCCTGCTCCTCGGGCTGCGGCTCGTTTATCGAGAGCTTTGCCAAGTCCATGGACATGAGCGTCCAGGACTTTGCGAAGGTCGCCGTGACCGCAAAGGCCCCCGTTGACCTGGGTAGCCGCTGCACCGTCTTCATGAACTCCCGCGTCAAGCAGGCGCAGAAGGAGGGTGCGACCATTGGCGACGTGGCCGCGGGCCTCTCGTACTCCGTGATCAAGAACGCCCTCTTCAAGGTCATCAAGCTGCGCGACTTTGACGAGATTGGCAAGTACTGCGTGGTCCAGGGCGGCACCTTCATGAGCGACGCCACCCTGCGCGCCTTCGAGCTGCTCACTGGCCGCCAGGTCATCCGCCCCGATATCGCCGGCTGCATGGGCGCCTACGGCGCGGCGCTTCTCGCCCGTGACCGCGCGGGCGCCACGGGTACCTCGACGGTCCTCTCGCGCGAGGACATCGACAACCTCAAGGTCAAGCACACCAACGTCCACTGCGGGCGCTGCGCAAACAACTGCCTGCTCACGATTAACGACTTTGGCGGCGGCCACCGCTTCATCACGGGTAACCGCTGCGAGAAGGGCGCGGGCCGTTCGGGCAAGACCAAAAACGACGCCCCCAACCTCTTCGAGTTCAAGAACAAGCTGCTGTTCGACCGTCCCTGCCTGGATGCAGAGACCGCGCCGCGTGGCACGGTGGGCATCCCGCGCGCGCTCAACATGTACGAGAACTACCCCTTCTGGCACGCGTTCTTCACCAAGCTGGGCTTCTCGGTGATGATCTCTGACCAGACGTCCTCGAAGACCTACGACGCCGGCATCGAGTCCATGCCCTCCGAGTCCGCGTGCTATCCGGCAAAGCTGAGCCACGGCCACATCATGAATCTCCTTGCCAAGGACCCGGACTTTATCTGGATGCCCTGCATCCGCTGGGAGCGCAAGGAGGACGACACCGCCACCAACCACTACAACTGCCCCATCGTGATGAGCTACCCGCAGGCGCTGGGGCTCAACGTGGACGAGCTCTCGGACCCCAGCGTGGAGTACCTTGCGCCCTTCGTTCCGTATGACGACAAGCGCGAGCTCAAGCGCCGCCTGTACGAGATCATCTCGGTCCAGCGCGAGCAGGACGCCGCCAAGGGCAAGGGACGCTTCCACGGGCAGCACATCACCCGCGCAGAGATCGACGAGGCCGTGAACGTTGCCTGGCAGGCCGACATCGACTTCAAGAACGCCATGCACCGCGCCGGCGACGAGGCCCTGGCCTGGATGGAGGAGCACAACGCCCACGGCATCGTGCTGGCAGGGCGCCCCTATCACAACGACCCCGAGATCAACCACGCCATCCCCGAGCTGGTTCACTCCTTTGGCTTTGCGGTGCTCACCGAGGACTCTGTGGCGCACAAGATGAGCCCCGAGCGCCCCATCCGCGTGGTTGACCAGTGGATGTTCCACAGCCGCCTCTACCGCGCCGCCCGCTTTGTGGCCACCCGCAATGACCTCGACCTCATCCAGCTCTTCTCGTTTGGCTGCGGCCTTGACGCCCTCACCACCGACCAGGTCCAGGAGATCCTCGAGGCATCCGGCAAGATCTACACGGTGCTCAAGATCGACCAGGTCTCCAACCTTGGTGCCGCCCGCATCCGCATTCGCTCGCTGATGGCGGCCCTGAAAGAGCAGCAGGAGCAGCTCGAGGAGAAGACCGCCGAGGGCGAGGCCAAGGAGGTCGAGCCCGTGGGCGTGCGCCTGGCCGACGGCTCGCTCGAGCGCGCCCGCAAGACCGACCTCTCGCGCCGCACGCCCGTCTACCGCGAGGCCAAGAGCGCGGCCTTCCAGAAGGTGCGCTACACCAAGGAGATGCAGGACGCGCACTACACCATCCTCGCGCCGCAGATGAGCCCCGTGCACTTTGAGCTGGCCGAAGCTGTCCTTCGCGACTATGGCTACAACCTGGTGCTTCTCCCCTCGGTTGACCAGGGCGCCGTTGACGCGGGCCTGAAGTACGTGAACAACGACATCTGCTACCCGTCCATCCTCACGGTGGGCCAGATCATGGAGGCAATCGAGAGCGGCAAGTACGACCTCTCGCACACGGCCGTCCTCATCTCGCAGACCGGCGGCGGCTGCCGAGCCACCAACTACATCGCCCTTATCCGCAAGGCACTGCGCGAGAGTGGTCACCCTGACATCCCCGTGATCTCGATCAACATGGCCACGGGCCTGGACGAGGACAACCCCGGCTGGTCCATCAAGGACCCGGCCCTTCTCACCAAGGCCATCTACATCCTGCTCTACGGCGACCTCATGATGCAGTGCGTCTATCGCACGCGTCCGTACGAGGCCGAGAAGGGCTCGGTCAACGCGCTGCACGACAAGTACATGGCCCGCATGAAGGCGGCCGTGCACACGCTCAACAAGCGCAGCTTCGAGCGGATCTGCCAGGAGACCATCACTGCCTTCGATCAGGTGCCGCTCGTGAACGACCGCTCCAAGCCGCGCGTGGGCGTGGTGGGCGAGATTCTCGTCAAGTTCCACCCCACGGCCAACAACCAGCTGGTCAAGGTCATCGAGGCCGAGGGTTGCGAGGCCAACGTGCCCGGCCTTGTCGACTTCTTCCTCTTTGGCCTCACGAGCCCCATCAACATGAAGGGCGAGCTTGGCTCCAAGGCGTCCAAGCGCCTCACGCACATGGCGGGTATCAAGCTCATCGAGGCCGCCCGCAAGCCAATGGACCGCATGCTGGCGCAGTCCTCGCGCTTCGAGCCGTACGAGGACATCTTTGAGCTTGCCGACAAGGCCGAGCAGGTCCTCTCCCTTTGCAACACCATGGGCGAGGGCTGGCTGCTCACGGCCGAGATGGTAGACCTCATCGAGCACGGTACGCCCAACATCGTGTGCGCGCAGCCCTTCGCGTGCCTGCCCAACCACGTGGTGGGCAAGTCCGTGATCAAGCGCCTGCGCCAGATGCACCCTGAGAGCAACATCGTGGCCGTCGACTACGACCCCGGCGCCTCCGAGGTGAACCAGCTTAACCGCATCAAGCTTATGATCAGCGTGGCCAAGGAGAACTACCGCAAGGATCACTCGCGCGGGTTCCACCTTGAGAACCCCAACGACCCCACGGTGAACGACGCCGTGGCGCCGTACGTGGACGAGTCGCGCTACCACCACGACTCCATCGTGAACGAGGGCGGCGTGGGCCACGGCGCGCCGGCGATTCACCTCTCGGACGAGCAGCTCGCCCAGATCGAGGACGCCAAGCGCCGGGCTGGCGTGATCAAGTAGGGAAGGGGCCCGCGGGCGATGGAGCTTCCGTCGCCCGCGGGCTTCTCTGACTCCTCTTCTACCAGAACAGCCCCGTCGTCACACATCCGTTCTCGATTGCGTGATGACGGGGGGATGATATTGGCGCACATGGCAGACTGCTGACGTAGGACGCCGGATCCGAATCGTTCGGTCCGGCGTCCTTGAGAATGATTGCAGAGAATGTTGTGAACAAATTGTAATTACAAATTAGTCATGCTACATTGGTGTCAATCGAAGGAACCTCAAGGGAGGGCACGAAATGAAAAACGACAAGAGCGTTGCCGAAATCGTTGAGGTAAACAAGAAGGTCCCTTGCGAGAAGCCCGTCCACCAGCAGATTGACATCATGGAGGCGTATACAGACACCCATCGCGCAAACGCCTCCTCCTCGACCGCGCGAAGAGAGATGGAGTGCCTTAAGGTGCTCTATCCTGTCACCTTCCGTCACGTTGAGGATGAGGATCTTGTCGTTGGGCGCACTGACGTCCTGCCCGTGGGCTTCGGTTGCGTCACGTCGGTTGGCGGGGTAGGGCACTATTGCAGCTTTGCCAAGCTCAATGCCCTTCGCTCTCAGACCGATGACCCCAATGACCTGCGTCGCATCGATAATATCGAAGCGTACTGGGACAAGAATGACACCCGCTCGATCTTCTACGAGCAGGTGCTCACGCCAGATACCTTTGGCAAGTTCGTCGATGGCAAGTATGGTGCCGTTGTGACCGCACGTCTATCCGGGACCATGCTCGACTACGAGTCCCTCGTCTCCCTCGGTATACCTGGCTTAAGGGACAAAATCGAGCGTTGCCGTGTCGCCAGCCCCGGTAACAACGAGTTCTTCGACATTATGGGAGAGTGTCTTGATCTCCTCGCTAAGACCATCCGCTGCCACATAGGCCTTTGCGAGGCAGCCAAGCAGGGCAAGTCCCAGTGTCGTGTGGCCGAACTTGATCGCATCGAGGATGCGCTATCTGGCATTCTCGTCCACAAGCCCGAGACCCTCATGGAGGGCATTGAGCTCTGCTGGCTCTACACACTCATGGCTGGCGTCGTCAACTACGGCCGTGCGGACGTCTACCTTGGGGAGCTGCTGGCGCATGATCTCGATGCTGGGGTTCTCAGCGAGTCCGATGCCCTCGCCATCATCAAGTCCTGGTTTAAGCTCATCGACGCTCGCCACTCCAACGTCAATGGCCGCATCATCGTTGGGGGACTTGGCCGCAAGGCGCCCGAGGCATCCGACCGCTTTGTCCGCATCGCAATCGAGGCCGTCCGCCAAAACCGCACTGTGGAGCCTCAGTTCACTCTGCGTTGTTACAGGGGCATGGACGAGAGCATCTACCAGCAGGCGCTCGATTGCATCGGCTCGGGTTGCACGTACCCGATGCTGCTCAATGACGAGGTTGTGGTTCCCCAGGTCATGAGCGCCCTCAACGTTGACGAGCGTACCGCGGAGGACTACGTGCCCTTCGGCTGTGGCGAACTCGTCATCAACCACGCAAGCGTTGGGACGCCCAACGCCCTCATCAACGTGCTTAAGCTCTTGAATGTCTCCCTCAACAAGGGGATTGACAACTATGACGGCGTCGATCGCTCCAACGGAGTCAGGCTGAAGGCACCAGAAGAGCTCAAGAGTTTCGATGACGTCTTCGAGCAGTACGAGCGCTTGCTGGAAAAGTACTTCTCCGACTGCGCACGCATCCACTGGTACTCCTACGAGCTCATGCGCACCCAGTGCGACTTCCTCATGACGTCGCTTCTCACAAATGACTGCCTCGAGCGCGGCCGTTCTATTCTCAAGGGTGGCGTTCGATACCTCGGAGGAACTGACGAGACCTATGGCAACATCAATGCCTCCGACTCGCTTGCCGCAATTAAAAAGGTTGTCTTTGACGAGGGGCGCTATACCCTTCGCGAGGTAGTTGACGCTACCAACGCCAACTTCGAGGGTTACGAGGCACTGAGGCATGACCTGCTCGCCGCTCCCAAGTACGGCAACGATGATGACTACGCCGATGACATTGCCGTGCGCCTCCATGAGTTCATCTGCCGAACGGTGAGGAAGACCGGCGAGGAGGTTGGCTTCCACAACTACGGAACCGTGCTGATCAACAACCAGGTGAACACTGAGTGGGGTAGGAAGACTGGCGCGAGTCCCGATGGCCGCCTGTGCGGGATGTTCATGAACAATGGCAACAACCCACAATCCGGCGCCGACCATAACGGTCCCACGGCGATGCTCAACTCGCTGGTCAAGCTTGACGTCAATGACCATGCCGGTTCGGTTCAGAACATCAAGTTCACGCATGACATGTTTGTGTCCAAGATGCCGGTGCTGCGCGCGTTAATCAAGACCTACTTCGAAAACGGAGGATGCCAGCTCATGGTGTCGGTCGTGGACCCCGGCGAGCTCGAGGACGCCATCGCGCACCCTGAGCTTCACCAGAACCTCCTCGTGCGCGTCGGGGGTTTCTCGGCTCGCTTCGTCGCCCTCGAGAAGGATGTGCAGCAGGAAATCCTGGCGCGTACGTTGAACGGATGATTCTCATGCCCACCGTTTTTGACATCCAACGCTTCTGCGTGAACGACGGGCCAGGCATTCGCACGACGGTCTATCTCAAGGGTTGTCCGCTCACGTGCCCCTGGTGTCATAACCCGGAGTCTAATAGCCCTCTACCACAGCTGGCCTTTATCGCCGAGAACTGCGTTGGTTGCGGCCGGTGTGCAGAGGTGTGCGAGCAGGGTGTCCATGACTTTTCGTCAGGTGCGCACGTGGTCGACTTCTCGCGATGCGTAACCTGTGGCCGCTGTGTTAGAGCATGCCCGCATGATGCGCTCAAGCTCTACGGCCGCGAGATGAGCGTTGAAGCGATTGCAGATGTCATCGCTCGTGACGAGGCATATTATGCTGCCTCGGGCGGAGGCGTCACAATCTCGGGGGGTGAGGCCATGAGCCGCTACGCTGACACCCTCGCCATTGCCCGGGCAGTGAAGGAACGAGGCTGGCATCTTGCACTTGAGACGAGCGGATTCGGGCCTACGGCGCACTTCGTTGAAATTGCGCGCTTCGTCGACCTCTTTCTTCTCGACTACAAGGTGACAGGGGAGTGCCGTTACAAATCGGTTGTTGGCATGCCCGAGAGTATGGTTCTCGAAAAAATCGAAGCTCTTGGTGCGGCGGGCTCGCAAATTGTTCTGCGCTGTCCTATCATTCCCGGCTTCTCCGATGACATTGAGCACTTCAAGCGAATAGCCGATTTAAGTAGACGTCCCGGCATCGATCACGTGGAGCTGCTTCCCTACCACGATTTCGGCATTGGCAAGGCGAAGAGCATAGGCTCACATCAGTACCTTAAGGACGTAGCGGTGCCCACTGCCAATGCGACGGCAATGTGGATTGCGAAAATTGAATCGTTTGGCGGACGTGACATCCGTAAGTCATAATGGGTAACAATCAACTTGTATGTACAACCCATCGACTTGAGGTCCGTCATGAGCAAGCACGACGCGGTCTACCGTGACCTTCGCAAGAAGATTCTTGATGGGACCTACGCCTCGAGAAGTGCCCTCGAGAGCGAGGAGGTCCTCTGCAAGCGCTACGAAGTGAGTCGGCCCACATTGCGTAAGGCGCTCGATGCCCTTAAACAGGACGGCCTCATCCACAGCCGCCAGGGCTCGGGCTTCTTCGTGAACCCGCCCGAGTTCTTCATCGAGAACAACCTCACGACCCTTTCGGAGCGATACGCTGGGCAGCACGTTAGCATCGAGAGCCGCGTGCTTGAGCTTGAGAATGTCCCCGCGGGCGAGATGGCAGAGCAGTTCCAGGTGTCGGAGACGGACTCCCTCATTCACTATCGGCGCCTTCGCATCGTCGGTGGGAAACCGCACGCCCTCGAGAACACCTACATGCCTCTCTACCTCTTTCCCGGGTTTTCGGAGAAGGCCCTCTATGGCTCCATGATTCACTACATCGAGGACGAGTGCGGCTACTCGATTAGCCATGTCAACAAGCGCATCTCCGCGATCAGTGCCAGAGGCGACGTTGCTGAGCTCCTCAACGTAAAGGCGGGTACGCCGCTCCTCCAGGTGAACCATATGGTCTACCTGCTCAGAAGCGTTCTCGTGCAGTCTACCGAGGAAATCACGCTCGACAGCGGCATAACAATCACATCTGTTCGATAACGCAGCGTTTGGGCCAGCGGATCTGGCCTGCCACCTGCGTCTTTCGCGGTCCAAGATGGTACCGCCCGCCGTCGGAACTACATTATCAGCTCAAATTAGTATTGACAAATAAGTAAATAGAAACGACTATATCAGCATAACGGAGGGGGGACAGGTCGCCCTCCCGATAATTCGCCTAGTGGTGAGGAGAGAAGATGGGCAAGCGGGTAGTGGCTATCACGTCGTGCATCACTGGTATCGCGCACACCTATATGGCCGCAAAGGCGCTCGAGAACGCAGCCGAGGAGCTTGGCTACGAGATTAGCGTCGAGAAGCAGGGCGCTTCCGGTGCTGAGGATGTGCTGAGCGCCGAGGACATTGCTGCAGCCGATGCGGTCGTTTTCGCGACCGACAAGGCCGTTGACGAGTCCCGCTTCGTTGGCAAAGACGTTCTCAAAATTTCTTGCGATGCGGGTATCAAGGACCCCAAGGGTGCCATCGAGAAAGCTGTCTCAAAGACCGGGACCGTCCGAATCTCTGGCGAGGAGCAGTCCGCCACTTCAGTCGAGGTGACAACTACGGGTTCTTCGGCCGCCTCGGGTGCGTCGACCATCTTCAAGCACATCATGAACGGCGTCTCTCACATGCTGCCCATCGTTGTAGCGGGCGGCATCCTGACTGCAGTGAGCTATGCGTTCGGCAATGTCCTGAGTGACTCCGGAATCGTATGGGCGTTTGAAGCCGAAGGAACGCTTCCCTACTACATCAGGCAAGTCGGCGCCACCTTCGGCCTGGGGATGATGGTGCCGGTCCTCTCCGCCTTCATTGCTGACTCCGTTGCTGATCGTCCCGGCTTCGTGCCTGGTCTCATTGGGGGCCTCATTGCGGTCCAGATTCAATCCGGCTTCATCGGCGGCATCCTTGCTGGCCTCTTTGCGGGCTACCTCACGTACTGGCTGAACAAGGCCATCAAGCTCCCGCCAGCGTTCACCGGCCTAAAGCCGATTCTCATCCTCCCACTGCTCTCAACGACCATCGTTGGGCTTGGTATGTACTACGTTATTGGAACCCCGGTTGCTGCACTGACTGCTGCCATTACGAGCTTCCTGAGCTCGCTCAACGGTGCCGGCAATGTTGTGCTCGGTATCGTGTGCGGTCTTCTGTACTTTGACCTTGGCGGCGCGGTTTCGAAGGTCCTCTATGCCTTCGCTATCGGCGCGCTTGACGCCGGCGTCTATGGCCCCATGGCCGCCGTCATGCTGTGTGGTATGGTGCCTCCTATTGGCGTTGCATTCGCGACCTTCTTCAAGAGGAGCCTCTGGACCCAGGAGGAGCGTGACTCCGGTAAGGCTGCTATCCTTCTCGGCTTCTCCTATATCACCGAGGGTGCAATTCCGTTTGCGACAAGCTATCCGCTGCAGGTTCTGCCCGGCTGCATGATTGGTGGCGCCGTGGCTGCGGTGATGTCCCTGCTCATGGGAATCGAATGCACGGCTCCGCACGGTGGCATCTTCCTTCTCTTCATCCCCAACGTTATTAACAACATTCCGGGATTCCTCATCTGCCTCATCGTGGGTTCGCTCGTCTGCGCAGCGATTGTCATTGCCCTCATGACGCTCAGGCAGAACAAGGGCAAGGCTGCCGGGGGACAGCAGACCGCTTAGAACCTAGAGGACAAAGACGTTGCCTGACAAGCCGGTTGCGCTCTTTGCGCGTCCGGCTTTTCTATGGATGAGCGTGAATCCAATGCGATGAGTCTCTTCGCGCGCAGCACGAGCTGCTCGAGTATCATGGCACTGGATTTTCAGTAGGAGAGGAGAGGTAGTGCTCAAGCTCGTCTTTGTCGATATGGATGACACGTTCCTTACGCCCGAGAAGACCATCACGCCGCTCAACCGCCAGGCCCTCGACCTTGCGTACGAGCGGGGCATCCAGTTTGTGCCGTGCACCGGCCGCAACCACACCGGTCTTCCGGAGGAGTTGGTGCGCCATCCCAGCGTGCGCTATGCCGTGTGCTGCAACGGGGCAATCGTCCGCGACCTGCGCGAGAACCGCAACCTGCGTGAGGTCACGCTCGACCACGCACTTGTCCACGACCTCTGGCACGAGCTCCAGGACCGAGAGGTGACCTTCGACCTCTTTGCCGACGGCGGCGTCTTCACGGCGCGCGACCGCTGGCACATCATCGACGAGATGGACGTCTCCGAGGCCACCCGCTATGTGGTGACCTCCGTGCGCACCTGCTGCGACAAGAGCGTGGACCAGATGATTGACGCGGTGGGCTCCATCTGCCGGGTGAACGTCTTCTACCTCAACGAGAATGACAAACGCGCCGTGTGGGAGGCCGTGGACGCGCGCCCGGAGCTCACGCGCGCGTCGTCGCTGCCCTGCAACGTCGAGATTACCCACGCGGGTGCCGACAAGGGCGCAGGCCTCACATGGCTCTGCCACTACCTGGGCTTCTCGACCGCAGATGCCGTTGCCTTTGGCGACTCGTCAAACGACATCGCCATGCTGCGCGCCGCCGGTGACGGCGTGGCCATGGCAAACGCCACCCCGGAATGCCTGGCCGCGGCGGATCACGTGACGGCAAGCTGCAAGGACTCCGGTGTGGCGCGCTACCTCATGAGGGAGGGGGCTCCTCTCTCCGCAAGGGTGTAGACTTTCGGCTGGTGAGCAAAACGGCCCGCACGCGGCGGGCCACCACACGGCAATCCGAAAGGAAGACCGCATGAGCGACGTTCTTGAGCGCTTCCTGCGCTACGTGCAGGTTGATTCCCCCTCCGACCCGGACAACGAGGAGGAGGTGCCCTCGAGCCCTCTGGAGCACGGCATGGCGCGACTCCTGGCGGATGAGCTTTCCGCCATGGGCTGCCAGGACGTGAGTGTGGACGAGCACGCCTACGTGCTGGGTACCGTTCCCGCCTCCGCTGGCGCCGAGAACCTCCCTGCCCTCTGCCTGTGCTCGCACCTTGACACCACGGCCGACGCCCCCTCCCTGGGCGTGCGCCCGCACGTGGTGCGCTACGAGGGCGGCAGCCTCGTGGCGGGCGTCGTTGACGGCCAGATCATCGAGACCACGCCCGAGCAGGTGCCGGATCTCGCGGGCTTTGTGGGCAAGGACATCGTGTGCTCCGACGGCTCGACGCTCCTCGGTGCGGACGACAAGGCCGGCGTTGCAGAGATCTGCTCGCTGGCGGCTCGTCTCCTCAAGGACCCGAGCATCCTGCACCCCACGCTCAAACTGGCCTTTGTTCCTGACGAGGAGATTGGCCATGGCGCGGCTCTGCTCGACCTTGAGAAGCTCGGCGCGGCCTGGGGCTATACGGTTGACGGCGAGGCGCTGGGCGAGTTCAACTACGAGACGTTCAACGCCGCCGAGGCCCTGGTGCGCGTGCGTGGCGTGATGGTGCATCCGGGCTCGGCCAAGAACGTGATGGTGAACGCCATTACGGTTGCTGCCGAGTTCGATCAGCTGGTGCCCGCTGCCGAGAGGCCCGAGCACACCAGCGGTCGCGAGGGCTTCTTCCACCCCACGGTGATTCGCGGCACGGCGTCCGAGGTCACACTCTCCTACATCGTGCGCGACCACGACTCGCGGATCTTCTCGCAGCGCCAGCAGACGCTCAAGGACATCGCCGCGTTCCTGAACAAGCGCTACGGCGAGGGAACCGTCAGCGTGACCCTGCACGAGCAGTACCGCAACATGGCCGAGGCCTTTGGCGACTGCCCCTTCCTCATCGACAATGCCCTTGACGCAAACCGCGAAGCGGGCGTGGAGCCGCAAGTCATCGCCGTGCGCGGTGGTACTGACGGCTCGCAGCTCTCGCTGCGTGGCCTGCCGTGCCCCAACATCGCCACCGGTGGCTACAACGCGCACTCGGTGCGCGAGTTCATTCCAGTGTCTTCGCTCGAGATCACGGTCGACATCCTGCAGAACCTTGTCGCCAAGTTCGCCGTGCCGCAGACGGCCGGCAAGCAAGCGGCCGGCCAGCAGGTGGCGCGATGAGCCCCCAGGTGGCAGATCTCTTCTCGGTGGCCGCAGCCGTGCTGCCCGTGCTTGCCTGCCTTGTCGAGTGGGCTGGCAGCGTTGGCATCTCGGAGCGCCACCACAGCCACCACGACACCTACGTGATTTCTTCGGCGCTCTCGCGCTCGCTGGCGTTTGCTATGGTGCTCATGGGGGCCATTGGGCTCATGCTGGGCTGGCTCTGCGACGTGGGAGGCTTTGACGCCAGCGCGGACGTGGTGGTGCCGTTCTTCTCGTCCTTCGTGGTCGTGGTCTTTGTGCTGTGGGCGTTCATGCGGCGCTACCGCGTCTCGCTCTACGACGACTTCATGGACGTGCGGCCCTACATTGGCCACATGCGCACCGTGAAGTACGACCAGATTGAGCGCATGGAGTGGACTGGTGTGCGCTGCGGGACGGGCTTTAGGAGCCTCGTGATCTACCCAGCGGGGGAGCTCCCAGTGAAGCTGCCGGGCGTGCTCGACCTGGAGCACATCCTCGTGCGCATCGATCGCGACGACGCGCTGGTTGGTGGCATGCCACAGCGGCGCTAGCTGGGGGTCTCTCGCCTGCGCGCGGCGCCGCCCCCATGGCGGCAGCTTTCGCGGAGCTTGCCTGAACCTGACGTATGACATTCGCCCTGCGGCTTCGTGCCCCTATGATGGTACGTAGCCGCACAACTGCGTTTTCCGGGGGTTATCGCCTTGATCAAGCTCGTTCTCTCTGACATGGACAACACGCTCATCCCGTTTGGCGCGCGCCACGTCTCGCCGCGCACGCTCGAGGCAATCCACGACGTGATCAACGTCGGGATTCACTTTGGCCCGGACACTGGGCGCGACTACGTGGAGCTCATGCGCTTCTTCCACATGGACGAGTCCTGCTTCATGACGGGCATCATGTCCAACGGCAAGCGCGTGCGCGTGGACGGGCGCGACGTGTGGACCTACTCGATACCGCACGACTGGCTCCAGCGCGTAGCTGACGCGCTCAAGCCCGAGCGTGGCATGTTCCTTGTCTGCTTCCCCCTGGACACCAACCTCTTTAACCCTGGCTACGCGGTGGGTGCCTCCGAGGAGGAGATGAGCAAGTACGAGAGGCTCGTCCACTTCAACGGCGGTCGCGTGGAGGACGTTCCCAACATCGACTTCATTGCCGCAGCCATCGCCTGCAACGGTGACGAGAAGCGCCATGCCTACTGCCAGCAGCTCGTTGCCGAGGCATGCCCCGAGGTGGAGACCATCATGTCGGTTCCCAACTGGTTCGACGTGCTGCCGCGTGGGGTCAACAAGGCCTCTGCGCTCGACACCATCCTCGATGCGGTGGGCGCCACGCGCGATGAGGTTGTGGTCTTTGGGGACTCGGGCAATGACGTTGCAATCCTGAGCGAGGTCCACTACTCCGTCGCTGTGGCAAACGCGACGGACGAGGTCAAGGGAATCTGCAACTTTAGCTGCGGCGCGTCTGCGGACGAGGGCGTGGCGGACGCACTGTTCGAGATTGCCCGTGCGACGCGTGCGCATGAGGTCCCGGCGTTCCTAAGGGAGGGCTAATGGTACGGCTGATTGCGGCTGACATGGACGGAACCCTGCTCGACGAGAACTCGCTGCTCCCCGAGGAGACCTTCGAGCTCATCGAGAAGCTGCGCGACCGCGGGGTCATCTTCTGTGCAAGCTCCGGGCGTAGGTACGAGACGCTGCGTTGGATGTTCGAACCGGTTGCCGACAGGATGGACTACGTGGGGTCCCTTGGCACGCAGGTCTATGCCGACGGCGTGCTTCTCGACCGCGAGGTCTTCTCGACGCGCGCGGTGCTGAGGCTCTTCCGCACGTGCCAGGAGTTCGACTGCTTCCACCTGGTGCTCTATGATCGCACGCACACCTACCTGCTTAACGACCAGAGCAGCTATGTGCGCGAGCTGGACAAGGACCTTCCCAACGCCGAGCGCGTGTACGACCCGCCGTCGCCGGACGTGAGCATTATCAAGGCAGCCATCTGTTACGACCGCCCGCACGAGATCATGGACATGGTCTACGTGCTCGAGCGCGAGCTGGGCGATGTCTTCTCGTTCATGCCGTCTGGTAACACCTGGATTGACGTCACGCCGCGCGGGATAAGCAAGGCCACGGGGTTGGAGGCGCTGCTTGGCTATTACGGCATTGACCGTGCGGACGTGGTGGCGTTTGGCGACTCGATGAACGACTACGCGATGCTGCGCTACGTGGGGCATCCGTACGTGATGGGCAACGCGCGCTACGCGGTGAAGCAGATTGCCGAGAAGGTCGTGGGCACCAACGTCGAGCACGGCGTGCAGGCGGAGATGCGCAGGATCCTCGAGGAGCTGGGGTAGGGCGACTGCGGCGTCTCCTTGCGTGTCTCGGCGCACTTTTGTCTTCTCTATGGAGACGCGCTGCGGTGTTGACCGAGAGTGGGCTTGAGCATATAGTTACTTCTTGCGCTGAGGCGCAACCCATTGCGGGGTGGAGCAGTTTGGTAGCTCGTCGGGCTCATAACCCGAAGGTCGCAGGTTCAAATCCTGCCCCCGCGACCATAAATTCAAACCCTGACCTGCGAAAACAGGCCAGGGTTTTTGCTTTGAAGGCCGTTGATTCTCGGCGACAGTAACAGTATTGGAAACAGTATTGCGGGCGTGACATGCCCAACATCAGGCCGATATCCGACCTCCGTTCTTACACGGCAGTGCTCGACGAGGTGGCGCAGGGATCGCCGGTGTTCCTCACTAAGAATGGGCGCGGGCGCTACGTCATTCAGGACATCCCCGACTACGAGCGCAATGAGGCCGAGAAGACCCTCCTTGCCCAGCTCGATTACGGCAAGCGCGTTGCTGACGAGCGTGGGTCTCTCACGACCGAACAGGTTAAAGGCATCTTCGAGGGGCGCTTTGCGCAGGAGGCCTAGATGGAACTCGTATGTTCGCCCGTGGCGGTGGACGATCTGAACGATGCAGCCGATCGTTTATTGGGGAAGCCAATGGCTAGCGCTAGCGCAGTGATGCCAGGCTGCGTGACATAGGCTCATAACCGGGCAACTCAATCACGTTTGCACCCGTCCGGCTCACTCGCCCGTTGTTACCGGCCCGTCTTGTCAGCTGGCTGTTTTCGCAGGTGAGGTCTGGCGAAAGCTGCTGGCCGGTAACAACCGCCACGCGGCCATTGCCGTTGTTACCGGCTCGTTGGGGGACTGTGCTGTTACCTGGGAAAACGCTCGGGCATCGCGACGGCCCGGTAACAAGGCCCATCAACGCAGCTCAGTTGCCGGGCAACTCAACCCCGCTCATCTTGAGGGCAGTGCTTTGGCGCTGAAAAAGTTTCTGTGAAGGCTTCCGACCATGACGGTGGGAATGTCTCTCTCGTGGCTTTCTCCATTATTATATGGGGGTATCTGGGCAGTGACTTGACCTCACGCCGCCACACCAACATCCTGCGGAGAATGACATGGGTTCCAATTGGGTTGTTTGCTCTACTGCTGTGACCTTTGGGCGCGGTTCGGACGAACCCATCGAGCGTCTTAAGGCTGCCGGCTGCGAGGTTCGACTCAATCCCTATGGGCGTCCGCTGACAAAGGCGGAGATGTTGGACTTTGCGGGAGATGCCAATGCCATCATTCTCGGCAACGATGACCTGCCCGCTAGCGTTATCCGGCGGCTCAAGAAGCTAAAGATCATCGCACGCTACGGTGTCGGCTTTGACGGTGTGGACGTGGCTGAGGCCCGTGACCTGGGCATCGAGGTCACGTATGCCCCTGCGTCTAACCGCGAGGAGACTGCGGACTTCACGTTTGGGCTCATTCTCGACTTGGAGCGGCACATCTCGCAGATGGTCATAGACACGCGGTCGGGCGGCTGGACCAAGCTGACGGGCACGAGCCTATACGGCAAGACCATCGGCATCATCGGCGTCGGGCAGATTGGATGCGCCGTCGCCCGCAGGGCCATGGGTTTCGGCATGGACATCCTGGGCTACGACATTGTGCAACGCAATGAGGCAACGGTTTATGGCGTTGTCTACACCACACTGAATGACCTGCTGAGAAGATCAGACATCATTACGATTCACCTTCCGCTTGATGAGTCGACGAAGAACCTCATTGGTGCACGCGAGCTTAGGCTTGTGAAACCGGGTGCCATTCTCATCAATACCGCCCGCGCGGGGATCGTGCGCCATGGCGCGCTTGACAGCGCGCTCCAGTCGGGGAGGCTTGCAGGCTTTGCGATAGACGTCTTCTCCAAGGAGCCGCCAGAGCACCAGCCCTACTACGACTACGACAACGTGCTCGTTACCCCGCACGTGGCGGGCAATACCTACGAGAGTAGCCGCCGGATGGGCAATATCGTCGTGGACAACATCCTTGCTGTTAAGTCTGGCGTCGAACCACCGGATCCCATAACCCCCCAGCACCTGTATGAGTCCATGATGGTGATGGGACAGTCGGCAGATAGCGAGTAGGGCATGGTGCCATGCTCTTGAGGAGCAATGCACAAGCGCCGGAGGGCCTCCACTCCGAAGAATTAGGTTATTCACCTTCATAGTAAAATTAATCAATTACTCGCAGACATACGTGTGTCTGGTGAGCAAAATTATATGTAGAAACTATGTAGTAATAATCGTTCATAAAGAAAAATATACGTATTAAATTTCAAACACGCAGTTAAAATGCCACAAATACCCCTAATTAAATACAAATAATGCCTTCTCTAAAACACTGCTTGTTAATGTGATGAAACTATGTTCAAATATGAGCAACAAGCAAGATAAATACATTCCTAGCTTGCATCACAAATATCGAAAGCAGGAGGGAAGACGTGATAGACCTCAGTCTTACAAAGTTTCCCAAGGTGACGGTCATTCTTCGCGGATACAACTACGAACAAGTTCGATGCGTTGTGAAGAGCATGGTCGGAACCAAGCTGGGCGCCGTTGAGGTTGCGATGAACACGCCCGGTGCGGCCCAGACCATCGAGAGAGTCGCAAATGAGTTTGGCGATGACGTTCTCGTCGGCGCGGGAACCGTCATCTCTACTGCGCGTGCTTACGCGGCCGTCGAGGCGGGGGCTCGCTTCGCGCTCTCCCCAATCTGCTTTACCGAGGAGATCTTTAGCATCTGCAAGGCAAACGGCCTTCTAACCGTTCCCTCGGCCTTCTCGCCTTCTGAGGTCTGGAACATGTTCGAGATGGGCGCGGACATCGTGAAGGTCTTCCCCGCAGGCACGCTTGGCCCAAAGTACATCAAGGACATCCAGGCCCCTCTTAATCCCATGCCAATCATGGTTGTTGGCGGCGTGAATGGTGACAACTGCCAGGAGTTCTTCGACGAAGGTGCCTCATATGCCGGCATCGGGTCCGGCATCTTCGATCCCAAGCACATCATCGAGATGGATGAGGGTGCGCTTAAGGCCGACATTGAGGCGTTCGAGCAGAAGGTCCGTTGGTAGCGGGTAGGGAGGCTAAGTTCCGATGGTACTCAATCTTTTTCCAGAGGACATTCTCCTCAACATTGACGCAGAGAGCTGCCAGGAAGTTCTTCACCTGGTATCAACCCACCTCTTTGGCGAGGGCAAGGTTAAGCGATCCTACGAGGAACATCTGGTGAGCCGGGAGAGGGAATATCCGACGGGGCTCGCCCTCGGAAGCATCAACGTCGCAATTCCCCACACCGACTACCAGTACGCAAATACCACTCAGCTGCTGGTCGCAACGCTAAAGAAGCCAGTCGAGTGGCACAACATGGAGGACTCTGATGAGTCGATTCCGGTAAGCGTGGTTGTTCTTTCCGTGTTCGATAAGCCCGAGCACCAGCTTGAAGCCCTTCAGAAAATTATGGGTGTCTTGCAAAACCAGGAACTCGTTGCACAAATCGCTGACGCCGATTCCGCGCAACAGGTAATAGAGCTATTCAATTAGGAAGGGTAAAAGCATGGAGAAAAAGACGGTTATCGTGTGCTGCGCCTCATCGATGATTACGTCGACTATGGCGGTTGCCAAGGTGAAGGAAATTGCCGCTGCTTGTGGTGCGCCTGAGCCTCGCATTATTCAGTGCAAGTTCTCCGAGGTTCAGGGCAACCTCGCTTCGAATCACGTGGATTTCATTGTTCCTACGGGCAAACTCAAGGGTGTGGAGACGGGAGATGCGCCCGTAATTAAGGGGACTGCCTTCGTCACGGGAGTTGGCGAGGATAAGGCAAAGGCCGAAATAGAGGCTCAGCTTAAGGCGTAAGCGAAAACTGCAACCTAGGAGGTAGACGCAATGGACTTTGTGGTAACTGGTCTCCAAACCATCGCTTCGATGGGTCCTATGGTCATGATGCCAATCATCATCTTGATTCTCGGCCTCATCTTCCGTGTGAAAATCAATGTTTTACTAAAGTCTGCCTTGCTGGTGGGTATTGGCTTCGCGGGCGTCAACATGGTGATCAACTGGTTTGTTGCCCAGGTCGCCGATTCCGTAACCAACATGGTTGCGAACTGGGGAATCCAGACCTCCATCATGGATGTGGGATGGCCCGCTAGGGCCGCTGCGACCTGGGCGTTCCCCCTTGCCGCAATTGTTGTCTTCGTCGTTCTCGGCGTGAACGCCCTCATGTTGATTACCAAGACGACCAAGACGGTCATGGTCGACTTCTGGTCTTATAACCACTTCATTTTCACAGGCGCTCTGGTTTGGTATGCCACCAATGGCAATCCCTGGATTTCCATCATCGCCTCTGCTGTTGACTTCATCATCACAATCAAGATTGCGGACTGGACCACTCCTGTCGTCGAAGATTACTTCGAGCTCGAGGGTGTCAACTTCCCGACCTCTAACTCCGCAATCTGGGCTCCGGTTGCATACGCGCTGAACAAGCTTTGGGATGTCATCCCCGGCATTAACAAGATCGACATCAACCCCAAGGGAGTTCAGGAGAAGTTCGGCTTCGTCGGTGAACCCATGTTCATGGGCTTCATCATCGGCGCGGCAATCGGCCTTCTGGCAGGCGACTCGATTGACAAGGTCCTTATCGTTGCCATGAGCACCTCCGCAACGATGGTCCTCACCCCCAAGATGATGCAGATTCTCATGGAAGGTCTCCTTCCTTTCGCAAACGCCGTGAAGGAGATTCTCCAGAAGCGCTTCCCCGGTACCGACTTCGTAATGGGTATCGACGCTGCCCTGACCGTCGCCAATGAGTCCGCCATCACGGTTGGAATCATCATGGTTCCTATCACGCTCCTGCTTGCTGCAGTCTTGCCCGGCAACAAGCTTCTCCCCATCGCCGATATTGCTTACCAGGCGATGTGGCTCGCTGCGTGGCCTGTTGCGTTTGGTAAGGGCAACATCTTCCGTGGTATTCTCTCCACGACCATTATTACCTGCATCGTGCTGTGGATTGCTACCGCCCTTGCGCCGGTTCATACCCAGCTCGCGATCGCCGGCGGCTTCGTACTCCCCGATGGCATGCAGTTCATCTCCACCGAGGACGCTGGCGAGCACCTTATCGGCTTCTGCCTGCAGTGGCTCGCAGGCTTCCTTGCCTAGTTCCCTATACACGCAGTACCCGCATGAGGGGCGGAGCATCACGCTCTGCCCCTCTCTTTCCAACGAATAGCGAGGATGGCAATGAAGATCACCGGAGTTCAGATTTACGAGGTAAAACCAAGATGGATTTTCTGCAAGGTCGAGACTGACGAGGGTGTCAGCGGGTGGGGAGAAATGGTCTCAGGGACCAAAACGCGAACAGTCGTCGAGGGAGCAAGGGAGCTTTCCCAGCGAATCGTCGGTCGCGATCCCTTCGAGATTGAGAGGATTTGGCAAGAGCTGCACAGATCCTTCTTTCGTGGTGGCCCGATTAACGGGACCATTGTTTCTGGACTCGAGATGGCGCTATGGGACATCAAGGGTAAGGCTCTCGGCGTCCCAGTTTGGCAGCTTCTGGGAGGGAAGGCGCGCGACCGCGTGCGGGTATATTCCTGGATTGGCGGGGACCGGCCGTCTGATGTCGCGAATGGCGCCGCGGACAGGCTGGCGAAGGGTTTCCGCGCCGTGAAGATGAACGCAACGGAAGAGCTTCATTACGTTGATACCTACGACAAGGTTCAGCAGGTTGTCGACAGGGTAGAGTCAATCCGGAGTGCTTGCGGGAACGAAATCGAAATCGGTATCGACTTCCATGGCCGCGTCCACAAGCCAATGGCAAAGGTTCTCGCGTATGCCCTTGCCCCGTATCACCCCATGTTCATTGAGGAGCCTGTTCTTCCGGAGAACTGGGAATCGTTTGATGACATCTCCCGGGAGGTACCCATCCCTATCGCCACGGGAGAGCGCCTGTATTCGCGCTGGGAGTTCAAGCGCCTGTTTGTGCAGGGGGCAGTTGATATTATCCAGCCAGACGTGTCGCTCTGCGGGGGCATCCTCGAGATGCGTAAGATTATCGCGGTGGCCGAGGCGTTCGATATGGCTGCTGCACCTCACGCTCCCTATGGGCCCATCGCTCTTGCTGCAACCCTTCAGGTCGATGCGTGCTCACCCAACGTGTTCATTCAGGAGCAGAGCTTAGGCATCCATTACAATCAGGGCTTCGATCTTCTCGACTTTGTTAAGAACAAAGAGGTCTTTCAGTATTCGGACGGATACGTTGATGTTCCCAGCGGGCCTGGGCTGGGACTGGAAATCGACGAGGAGATAGTAAAGGCGGTTTCTGCCGAGGGCCTTGTCTGGAGAAATCCCAGCTGGAAGAACTATGACGGAACCATAGCGGAATGGTAGGTAGCCATGATCAACACCGTCCTCGGAGAGATTGACCCCCAAGACCTGGGGACAACCTACATTCATGAGCACCTCTACGTCTCTCCCGACGAGCTCGAATGCTACTACGATTACACTCTCGACGTGCCCTCGAAAAGCATCGAGGAGGCCGAGCTGTTCAAGGCGGCGGGTGGCTGCACCATCGTGGACATGACGCCACTTGCATATGGTCGAAATCCCGAAGCTCTCCGCTTGATATCTCAGCAAGCTGGCATCAACGTGCTCTGCGTCACGGGATTTCACAAGGACCTTTGGCTTCCGCGTTGGTTTGACAGTCTGTCTGATGCAGAGATTGCTCGCGAGCTGACACGCGAGATCGAAGAAGGAATAGGCTTCTCGAAGGTCAAGCCGGCGGCTGTCAAGATTGGCACGTCCTTGGGAAAGGTCACGGAGCGGGAGAGGCGGGCGATTAGAATCGCCGCCCAAGTTGCGTCCAGGCATCATCTCCCAATTATTACGCATTGCGACAAGGGCACGATGGGCATGGAGCAACTCGACCTGCTTGAGGCTGAGGGTATGAACTTGGCGCACGTGTGCCTCTCGCACACGGACCTAACTCTTGACCCCGCCTACATGAAAACCTTGATGAAAAGAGGGGCGTTCCTTTCTTTCGATCATGTTGGTAGGGATTTGGTGGGGCATGACTCCGTCCGGGTGTCGCTACTGAAGGACTTTGTTTGCTCTGGCTTCGGCGGCCAAGTTTGCCTAGCAGGAGACATGGGCAAGAAGAATTACTTCAAGTCATATGGTGGTACGCCCGGCCTTGACTACATCCTCACAGGCCTCAAAGAGCAACTCCTCAAGGAGATTGACGAACAGGACTACTGGCGGATGCTCGTGGAGAATCCCATGCACGTCCTAGATTGGTCGTAATCCCTCCGAAAAAGCACTTCCTTGCTCTCATTGTCTTACAGGAAAGGGAAACCATAATGCAACGTAAGATCGATCAGCTCGAACCATTCCAGAGGGCCATATCAAAGGCGCACCTTGCGTCGGCAGGAATTGCGATTGACTCGCTGGAGGACCCCGATAAGCCGCTCATTGCGATCGCAAACAGCTGGAATGAGGTCTGCCCCGGCCACGAGCCACTCCGACAGCTTGCTGCCGAGGTTAAGAAGGGCGTGCTCGAGGCCGGTGGGGAGCCAATAGAGTTCAACACTATTGGCATGTGCGATGGCGTCGCCCAAGGGCATCCCGGTATGCGCTACTGCCTGCCGCACCGCGACCTCATCACCGACTCCTGCGAGGCCATGATTGTGGGAGAGGGGGTCTTCGACGGAGTCGTCTACATGGGATCATGCGACAAGATCATCCCGGGTATGCTCAACGCTGCAGCGCGTATTAACCTCCCCTCCGCCATCGTTACCGCAGGACCCTGCTATGACGAGATAAAGCCCTCGCAATCCAAGGCTCTTCGTGCGGCGTTTCTGCGTGGTGAGGCTTCGGAGCGCGACGTGATAGAGGGAACGCTCAAGTACTACACCGGGCCTGGCATCTGCCCGTTCTTGGGCACCGCGAACACCATGGGATGCCTCTCGGAAGCGCTTGGTATGATGCTTCCGTACGGTGCCCTCTGGCCGAGCTCAACAAGTCAACGGAGATTCAGCGCACGGCAGACCGGTGCGCGTGTCGTCGAGCTTGTCCGCAAGGGGATATGCCCTTCCGACATCATGACCCAGGGGGCGCTTGACAATGCGGTAAAGCTCCTTGCCTCTATCGGCGGGTCCCTCAACGCGATGGTGCATCTTCCGGCCCTCGCGCATGAGCTTGGACTGGAGGTCACCTGGGACAAGGTTGCCGACATCACTAGCCACACTCCCGTCGTGTGCAACGTCGTCCCCAATGGTGACATCAGCTGCATCAACCTCTACAAGGCGGGCGGAGTTCCCGCTGTGCTCAAGACCATAGAGGGGGACCTCGACACCTCGGCGATGACCGTTACTGGACGGACGCTGGGTGAGAACCTCGACAGGGACGTTCCTGTTGACCGCTCGGTCATCCGGACGCAGGATGATTCAGATTCAGTTTGCAATGGAATACAGGTGCTTTACGGGAACCTTGCTCCCGAAGGTGCACTCGTGAAAACCAGCGCCGTGCCGGCCGAGCAGCATGTTTGGACAGGCAAGGCCCAGGTCTTCGAATCTGAGGAGGAAGCGTTTGCTGCATACAATGCGCATGCCATCAAGCCTGGCACCGGTGTAGTCGTGCGTTACGAGGGCCCCAAGGGGGGACCCGGAATGAAGGAACTGCACCGCGTCACTGAGATAATGAAGGGCATTCCGAATTCGGCAGTTATTACGGATGGTCGCTTCTCAGGCGCTTCTGGCGGCCTTTCGGTAGGATATCTCTGCCCCGAGGCGTTCGAGGGAGGGACAATCGCCCTCGTGAGGGATGGCGACGAAATCCATGTTGACCTCAACAAGAACCTCATCGAGCTGAACGTCTCAGACGAGGAGCTGAGTGCACGTCGCGCATCGTGGGAGCCAGTTGTTCACGAGAACGGAGGACATCTGCTCGAACGTTACTCGAAGCAGGTGGCTTCTGCGAAGACCGGTGCTGTGTTGAGCTAACTATTACAATTCTTGCGGTGGGAAACACCTTTGAGGTACCGTTCGGCTCTCGACGCCGTTCGGTACCTTGTTAGTTAGTTTAGAAACTTTCCAACCACGTTCGCGGATGTTCTGTCGTTTTCGGAGAAGGCATCGCTGTGGATGTCCATCGTGGTAGAGACTTTGCTGTGTCCGGCTTGCTTGCTGGCGATTCGGAAGTCCACGCAGTTTGCGATCAATAGCGAGATGCTCGTGCGCTGCAGCTCGTGGAAGCGGAGCCCGACGTAGTGTCTGCACACCCGCCTGCGCCTGTTGCTGCGGGAGCAGGGCCTCCCGTCGTCGTCAACGGGGATGCTGCGCTCGTTCAGCTTGGTCCTCTTCACTGCTAATGTGATTGCAGCTTTTATCGGCGTAGTTGGGAACTTTGGCAGATTGGATTCCTCAAATCACCCAGTAGCATTTTCTGCATCTAACTCAATTGTCGGGCAACTCAATCCCGTCGAGCTTCTACGTCGCGTCCAGTGAGTTCGGTCTTTGGGTGCGTCCATATCGTGACGGACATGCCCGCGGATCACCATCCCATTTTTTTGTGAGTCTGAAGCAGAAGTGCTCCGGGAAGCGGTCGGGGTTCCTCGTGACGGCTTGGTTGAGCGTTCTGGTCTCCACGCCGTACAGCTTCGCGAGGTCGCTGTCGAGCATGACCTGCTCGCCGCGAACGGTGTAGATCATGCTTTTGATTCGGACGTCGCTCACGGCGAGGGAGGGTCTTCCCTCCTGAGAGAGGTCGATGGTCGTGCGGTCGCTGGAATCTTTGCATTTCTCGTCCATGGGCGCTGCCCTCCTCGCAGGCGGTAGAGGAATTGTATCAGTGGCCACGGAGGAGAGATAACGTCGCAATCATCAGTCGCTTAGTCCGCTTATGCAACTCCGTTGCCCGGCGATGGAATCCCATTGCCGGACAAAGTTATCCCGTCCCGCCTGGGCACTCGAATCCCATATACAAGTCAGCCTTTGTCACAGGGGCTGCGACAAAACCACTCTTAAGGTGCGGATTCGATGATGGGATACTCAGGCAAGTCCAAGCGGAGCACCTCAATTTACTGGCCGTCGGCTGGGTGAGGCCATGTGGAAGGGGAGGGGACATGCTCTTCACTCGCGGAAACATTCTCGGAACAATTGATGTGAAAACCCAGGAAGAGGTTTTCGAGAGGCTCGCGGAACGTGCGGTGAGCTTGGGGCTTGCCCACGATGCGCAGGCAATAGTGCGTGACTACAAGGAGCGAGAGGAGGAGGCATCGACTGGCTTTGGAGGAGGCATCGCCATTCCTCATTCCAAGACTGATGATGTCTCTGAGCCCACGGTGCTCTTTGCGCGGCTGTCCCAACCTGTCGAGTGGAACTCGATTGATGGCAAGCCGGTCCAGACCGTTATCTCCATCCTGGTTCCCAGCGGGGCGAACTCTGAGCACCTCCGGCTGCTCTCATCGCTTAGCCGCAAGCTCGTGCACCCCGAGTTCGTAGAGATACTCAACAAGGGCACTGATGATGAGGTATTCGAGGCAATCGATGGAGTGCTTTCGGGCAACGCCTCCTGAGGACGAGGGGACGGGGCTTACCTGAATGGCGTGCCGACCGTTGTCGGCCAGTAGAAAGGAGCGGGCAATGTCCAAATCGATCGTTGCGGTGACCAACTGTCCAGCTGGCATCGCGCACACCTACATGGTGGCGGAGGCGATTAAAACCAAAGGTGAGGCCCTCGGCTACGAAGTTCACGTCGAGACCCAGGGTGCCAATGGTGTCGAGAACCAGCTGACCAAGGACCAGATTAAGGATGCCGACTATGTCATCCTCGCCCTTGGCAAGGGTATGGACGAGGATGACCGTGTGCGCTTCGATGGCAAAAAGGTCATCGAGCTCCCGGTGTCCGAGGCCCTGAAGAACATCGACTCCGTGATGGGCAATCTCGAGGGAGAGGCAAAGCTGTATCGAGCCACCTCGGTTGACCTCGGTGGTCGTAATGGCACCGGCGCTGTGACCGGGTTCATGAACCACCTGATGGCTGGTGTTTCCGCTGCTCTGCCGTTCGTGATTGGCGGCGGCCTTCTCATGGCCATCGGCTCGATCATGATTCAGTTTGGTGCCCCCAACATCGAGCCGGCCGATGGCCAGGTTGCATCCATAGCGTGGGTGCTCAACACCATTGGTTCGCTGGGCTTCTCCTTCATGGTTCCCGTCATGGGCGCGTGGATTGCACAGTCCATTGGCGGCAAGCCCGCACTCGCCCCCGCGTTCATCTGCTCCTACCTTGCGAACAGCGCTGACCTGCTGGGTACCCAGACGGGTGCCGGCTTCATTGGCGCGGTGATCATCGGCATCCTCGTTGGCTACTTTGCTAACGCCCTGAGGAAGATTCAGCTGCCTAAGAACATGCACGGCCTGATGGGTTTCCTTATTATCCCGTTAGTCAGTCTGCTCGTCTTTGCGCTTCTGACCTACTACTTCATTGGACCCATCGCCGCTGCCCTTATGAACGGCCTGGTCGTCATGCTTTCGAGTATTCCTGAGGGTGCAAAGCTTGCGGGTGCCTTCCTGGTTGGCGCCATGCTTGCCTTCGACATGGGTGGCCCTGTCAATAAGGCTGCGTGGTTCTTCTCCTTCTCGCTGGTTGCTTCTGGCGTCTACGACTGGTATGGCATCGTTGGCGTTGTGACCATCCTGCCGCCCATGGCAGCCGCCATCGCAACTTGGATTCGTCCTTCCCTGTTCACCGAGGGCGAGCGTGACGCTGCGATTCCTGCACTTATCGTTGGCGCTACGGTCGCAACCGAGCCCGCCATCCCGTATGCACTTGCCGCTCCCCTGCCAATGATTTCTGCGAACGTCATTGCCGGTGGCGTTGCTGGCGCAATCTCCATGGCACTGGGTGTGCAGCGCATTGCCCCCGGGATTGGCATCTTCGATCCTCTTCTCGGACTGATTTCTCCTGCGTGGGCCTACTACATCGCAGTCGCAGTGGGGCTTGTGCTTAACGTGGCTCTGATCATTATCTTCAAGTCAATCTGGCTTAAGCGCCAGGCCGAGAAGGCGCAGCAGGCCGCATAGGACGTCATCTCGTGATGTAACTGATTGCTGGTACGCTGGCACCTGTCCTGTGAGGCGGGTGCCAGCTCGCCAATGAAATCAAGGGGGTCGAGCGCAATATGGACTTCAATGAGGTCATTGACAGGCATGGAACCTATTGCACACAGTGGGATTACGCTGCAGACCGTTTTGGGTCTTCAGACGTGATTCCCTTCTCCATTTCCGATGCTGACTTTTCGGTTCCCGATGAGATTCTCACCGCCATTAAAAGTCGTCTCGACCACCCCATACTTGGCTATACGCGTTGGAATCACGATGGGTTCAAGCAGCCCATCGTGGAGTGGTTTGACCGCAGGGGAGGGGCACGCGTCAATCCCGAATGGATTGTCTACAGTCCTAGCGTTATCTTTACGGTTGCAACGCTGATCAGGCTCAAGTCAAACCCTGGGGATGCGGTTGTAACCTTCTCCCCAATGTATGATGCGTTCTTTGGCGCTATCCGCGGAAACGGGAGGGTACTAGTTCCTGTTAGCCTCTCGTCTGCCATGGATGACTACCAGATTGACTGGGATGGTCTCGAACGGGCATGCACTGATCCCCTTGCAAAGGTGTTTCTCCTGACCAACCCCCACAATCCAACTGGCAAGGTGTTCACGAAGGCCGAGCTGCAGAGAATTGCCTCGATATGCGCTGAGACTAACACCTTCCTTATCTCAGACGATATCCATCGCGACATCATCATTGGCGATGTGCCCTATACGCCTATCACAGAGGTTACCGAGAAGAACACCGCGCTTGCCTGCTCGTCATCGAAGACGTTCAACACCGCTGGGCTTATTGGGTCGTACGCGTTCTTTCCCGAGAAGGGCCTGCGGGAGGAATTTCTCTTTGAGCTCAAGCAGCGCAACGCGCTATCTAGCACGAGCATCCTGGGAATGTACGCTCAATCGGCAGGTTATCGCGAGTGCGACCAGTACGTCGACGACCTGCGCTCCTACATTCGTGCGAACATGGATGCCATTGGGGAGTTCCTCTCGACGAACATTCCGGAGATTAGGTTCTCGGTTCCTCAGGGGACGTATCTTGCTTGGATGGACGCCTCGGCACTTGGCGTGAGCGCTGCGCGTTTGCAGGACGCGTTGGTGCACGTGGGGCATGTTGGCATCATGAACGGTGCTGCCTACGGCGATGACAAGTACCTGAGAATGTGCGTGGCATGTCCGCGGTCAAAACTAGAGGAGGGTCTCAAAGGCCTTTTGGCGGGGGTGCGGAGCCTATGAGGTTCAGCGGTCGAGAACGCTCTATAGTGCTCGCGCTGCGAGAGGGACCGGCATCCGGCGCCGAATTGGCCACTCGCCTAGGCGTCTCTAGGAGGACGGTACTTCGTGACATAGCACGGGCGAATGACATCTTGCGGAGGACCGGGGCCGGACTTATCGAGGCCGAGCCAATCTACAGGCTCTCAATCCAGTCTCAAGACGCCCTCGATGCACTTCTCTCCTCGGTCTTCGATGATGAGACGGCTATGCTGCTGGCAATCCTTAGCTCTCCTCGTCCTACCGTGATGGACGTCGAGGAGCGCACGGGGCTCTCGAATGCCACCGTGAGGGCATGCGTTGGTTCCGCAAACCGTCGATACTCCCGCACGCTCTCTATCGAGATGAAGAGTGGGCGGGGTATAGAGGTTGTGTTCGAGAAGTCTTCACCGGCAGACTTTGTCGCAGCGCTCGCTGCCCGCGATCGTGCAGTGCTCACTGAGCTCCAGACGCTTGCTGGTCCCTGGATGACTGCCGCCGGGCTTATGTCACAGGAGATAGAGTCCTTCCAGCAGGAAATGGAGCCCTGGCTGACGCTCCAGGAAGCACGCACGCAGGTCTATGCGGCAATCGTCACAGCCCCGTTCGAGCTTGGAGAGCCCCTCTCGCTCACTGTTGCGCGCGCGTCAATCGACAGGCTCATCTCGAGGAAGCGCGACCTCCACTCGTGGCTCCTTGCGCATCGCTACGAGTTGATTGGCAGAGCTTCCGATCTTCTCGCCTCACACGGTATGAGGGTATCGCGGCCCGACCTTCCCACCGTCATGTTCGAGCACATTGCCCGCTCTGCAATGTTCACCACGCTCATGACAGATGAGTTTAGAACTCAGGTTAACCGCATTCGCATAGATCATCCCATTGAGTTCGACTTTGCCCAGGACCTCTGCGAGTACCTTGAGTCACTGCGCAAGGACGTGTTCTTGGAGCACGAGCTCTGTGCCCTCTACGTGATAGGTACAGGGCTCTGCTCGACAGGACAGTCCCTTGCGATTCTGCTGCTCTGCGGGAGAAGGTCACTTGAGTCAGTGAACCGAGCCATGCTCGAGAATACGTTTGACAACGTGACGGTTACTTCCGTGTATGACGTTCAATCGGCAGAAAGGGAGTATGGCACGGGTGCGTACTCGATACTCATCAGAGACGACTCCTTCGCGGACAAGGGCCTCGAGAGGCTCCCTTGGAATCTTGTTTGTCGGGGGATTCTGAGCGATGCAGACTTGGCAGCTCTAAAGCGCGCAGTTACGGACTCACAGTACCGTACGTCGCTTCCAGACATTCTCCCCGAAGTCTCCTTCGCGGAGATTGGAGTTGCCGGTGACGGATATCTTTCCATGCTCTCTTGCGGCCTCGAGCTTTTCCTCGAGAGGGGAGTTATCCGAAAGGAAGAGGTCGCGTCCATAATGGCGCGAGAGTGTCAGGGCCAGTGTCTGCGCTTCAACGGCGTTGCGGTACCGCATTGCATTACCTTAACGCCGGCAGACAGGCCACGGCTACTTGCGCTCACGCTTGACACACCTGTCAAAGTCGAGGATGAACCCATTAGCCTGATTATCGTGGTGCTGGTTAGCAAGCGCCAGGAGGATAAGAGCTCGATATTCTCGTACCTCTACTCAATGCTTGGGACCGGTGCCTCTCCCCATTCCGGCATGAGGTATCAGGAACTACTTGAGGTGCTGGAGGGAAACTCTGATGGCATCAAGCAAAGAGTGCATTAGTCGTTTTGTTGACAACAACTGGTCGGCGATTGTTGCCGACATCGCAGAGCTTGTCAGCATTCAGAGTATTGGGGATTCGGCCACTGCAGGGCCCGATGCGCCATGGGGCAAGGGACCGCGGGATGCCCTCAACTGTGCGCTGAGAATGGCGTCGAGGCTTGGTCTCCAGGCTCACGACTGCGGCGGGATTATCGGCTTTGCCGATGTTCCGGGCGAGCGTGATGGCCAGGTGGCGACAATCGCGCACTTGGATGTAGTGCCTGCGGGTCCTGGATGGAGTTCGGATCCCTTCGCTCTGCAACGGCGCGAAGGCTATCTTGTGGGAAGGGGAGTGCTTGACGACAAGGGACCGGCTGTTCTGACGCTGTGGGCAGCACGCTTCCTTTCGACGCACGACTGTGCGGCAGATCGAAAGGCCGTCCGCATCCTGCTTGGAGCGAACGAGGAAACAGGAATGGATGACGCGCGGTGGTACGTTCGCAACTATGCCGCGCCAGACTTCCTGTTCACTCCGGATTCTGCATGGCCCGTGGTTTGTGGTGAGAAGGGCTCTCACAATGCCGAGCTTGCCTGGAAGTGCGATCCACAGGGGAAGATCGTCGAAATCGCCGGAGGGACGGTTAGGAATGCGGTTGCCGCGTCTGCCAGGGCGATTGTCCGCGTGAGCGCTGATGAGCTTCCGGCAGAGAAAGGCGTTACGGTGAGGGCAGCCGGAGCAGGGCTGTCTGAGGTTCTGGCACGGGGCACGGGTGGACATGCAGCGGAACCCGAAGGCACCGTGAGCGCAATTGGCGTGCTGGTGAGGTACTTGCTGCAGAATGGCGTTGGCTCAGTGCGCGAGCGGCGATGGCTCGAGTTCGAGAACATTGTCTTCTCGTCCACAGATGGCTCGGCGTTTGGTATCAACGCGACGGACGACCTATTCACGCCGCTGACCATCATTAGCGGGACAATTGAGACAAGGGACGGGCATTTCGTACAGACCACCGACTGCCGATACCCAAAGTCGACTAGCCCTGATGCCATCCCCGCTGGTATCGAGAAGGTGTGCGTGGAGTACGGAGTCGAGTATGCAGAGGTACATAGGGGCTCGCTGCTCTACGTTGATCCCGAGAGGCGCGAGGTGCAAGTGCTTTTAGACTGCTACGCGGAGTGGTTTGGCGATGCGGCCAAGCCTGTAACTCTTGGCGGCGGAACCTATGCGAAACGCTTTCCGTACGCCGTGGGATTTGGGCCGATTGGCGACCCCGATGAGAGTACCCCGTCTTGGGTCGGCGGGATACACGGAGCAAACGAGGCGGTATCTGAGAGGTCGCTAAGGCGGGCGCTCTGCACCTACATCAGTGCCTTGGAGCGGTTGTCGGTGCTGCGGGATTGAGTTGCCCGACAAATCAATCCCGCGTGATGCAACGCTCTGGGGCGCCGCCTGCGATTACTACCCCTCTGTCTTATCGATGCTAACCACCTGGGACCAAGGTACAGATATCTCGCTTCCGTCATCCAGGCGCAGTGTGAGTCCCGGGCGACGGTCTCCTGGCTTGTCACCTCGGCACCTGCCCACGCCCACAATCACACCCACGAGCGACTGGCCCTCATCCAGCTCAACTGCTACGCGTACGCCACTTTTCTCAAACTTGACCCATTCCGAGGACCCGTGCATGTCGTCGCGGAATGCGGGTCCCTCGGGACGGAAAACGTATCCAGCCTCGCTGAGACGGTCAGCGAGCTTCTTCTTTGCGTAGGCACTGAGCTCGCCATATGCCATGTTTGCCAAACGTGCTGCCAGCGTGGCGTGAGGGTCGCCCTCTCCGCAGGCAAGCTCGTACTTCTTGAGGGCAACGAGCATAACGTAGACTTCGGAGAGGTTGAGCGGCAGCATGATGGGATGCACGGACGACTCGAATGAACCACCGTAGCCAAAATCGGCTTGCACGCACATGTCCCCAATGCGTACGCCATCGCGAAGGTCAGACCTGCGCTGTCTAGCCGTGTTCTCGCTCGACCTAAGGACTCCGAAGGCCATGTTCAACGCGACTCCCTTCTCCACGGGATGCACTTGGTGTCCCGCCGATGGCAGGACACCAAGTGTATTCGAGACTTGCCTGACGCTGAGGTCACATTAGACGGCAGCCGCCCAGAGGGCCTCTCGTGCATTGCTGTCCGCGCAGCCAAGGGCATCTGCTGCCGCCGAGACCTTGGACGTGAGGTCCTTGCCCCATGCATCGACGACGTGGCCGGTCTCGAGGGAGTGCTTGTAGCTCTGGACGGTCTTTCCAACAAGGCGCGTGAAAGCCGGGCACAGGCCGGGCTCCTCGTCGAGGAGCTTGGCAAGTCCGCAATGGCCAAAGTCCGCGAGGTCCTCTGCCTGGCGCTCGAGGGCCTCGTAGCCGTGTCCCTCCAGATTGCGTCGGCAGCAAGCGGCTAGCCCGCGGGAGAGGGGCTCGCGAACGTCGCCAGGCTTGATGCCGAGCGACAGCGCGTGGACGAGGGCCTGGCAGCAGGAGTAGGTCGGCCGGAAGACAAGGTCAACGCTTGCGTCGGACGGCAAGGGAGTGCCCACAGTCACGGGGAAGGACCCATCAGGCAGCTGGAAGGCCACAATTGCCTGGATTGACCCCACAAGGTCCAGGTCGGACTCAATGCCATTCAGTGCGTATTCGCGAATCTTGGCCACCTCCGCGAGCATTGCTTCCGTGTCGATGTCCTTGCAGTTCTCCGAGACTTCAAAGCGCTTGATTTGGATAGCCATGGCGTTTCCTTTCTGTTGTTGGTTCTCCTTGCCTGGCAATTTCAATTTACTTTTCGAAGGCAATTGGGAACATCAAGCGCGGCTTGCTATTTAGGGTCGAACCTGGAGGCTAAAGCCCCCAAGCCGCAATCTAGCCATGGCTTAACGTGCGAGAATGGCGTAGACAGTTTCCAAGCGCTAGCCGGCGGAGTAGGGCAGACCTCCCGCATCTGTCCTGTTGTCCCGGGGTGAGCCGTCTACTGGGGGTGTGACAGGAATGGACAGGCTGGCTGCGTTCGAAGAGATGCTCGCGGACGTTCAGAAACAAGCGGCGTTCGAGCAGGCCGAGATGGACAGGCTCAAGGCGGAGGGCAAGGTGAAGACGGTCACGTACCGCCAGTACTTCTCCAACCGCATGTTCTACAAGATGATGCTCGACAAGTACGCGCAGTACGGCCTGCTGGATACGTAGGCCGTACTGCGCACTCATGCAATCGATGCAATCAGTTTGCCGGGCAACATAATCCCGTTTGCCCCGTCCGGCTTACTCGCTCGTTGTTACCGACCCGTTGGGGGGCTGTTGTCGCCCACCCTTGAGGTTTCGTCTGGCATGGAGCCGCCCGCGAGATCTATTGGCTCGTGCCAAGTAGCTCAACAAGCGCATCTACGTCCTCATCCGCAGTCGCCCAGCTCGTGGCCAGGCGCACGACGGTGCGGCCGTCGGCCAGCTGCTCCCAGAAACTCATCTCCACGCGGGCAGAAAGCTGTGCATAGAGCTTCTCGTCAAGTGCGACAAACACCTGGTTGGTCTCCTGCGGGTGCATGAGCTCGCAGCCCGCGGCCTTGAGGGCCTGGGAAACTCGCTCTGCCTGCGCTACTGCCTGAGCGCCAATCTGCTGGTAGAGACCATCGTCGAGCAGCGTCTCAAACTGGATGCCCGTGACCATTCCCTTGGCGAGAAGCGCTCCGCGGCGCTTCATGAGTGTGAAGAAGTGGGGGCACGTCGACGGCTTGGGGAAGACCATCGCTTCGCCGAGAAGCGCGCCGCATTTGGTGCCGCCAATGTAGAACGCGTCGGCCAGACGCGCCAGATCGCTCAACTGCACGTTGTTTCTCGGCGCGGCAAGCGCGTAGGCAAGGCGCGCGCCGTCAACGTAGAGCTTCATACCGTGCGCGTCGCACGTGGCGCGTAGCGCGGAAAGCTCGTCCAGCGAGTAGAGCGTGCCGTATTCGGTTGGCTGCGAGATGTAGACCAGCCCCGGCATGACCATGTGGTCGTGGTTCTCGTCTTGCTCCCAGGACGTAGCCAACGCGTCAACGTCTGCGGCGTTCAACTTGCCGTCTTTCTCGGGGAGCTGGATGACCTTGTGTCCGCACGCCTCGATGGCGCCCGCCTCATGGATGCTCACGTGGCCGGAGTCCGCGGCGACGACGCCCTGCCACGGGGCAAGAAGCGCGTCGATTGCGACGGCGTTCGCCTGGGTGCCACCAACCAGGAAGTGCACCTCTGCCTGCGGAGCGTTGCATGCCGTGCGGATGAGCTCGCGAGCGTGCTCGCTGTGAGCATCCGTGCCGTAGCCCGGGTTTGCCTCCATGTTAGCCGCCGACAGCCGCTCGAGGATGCGCGGGTGCGCGCCCTGCTGGTAGTCGGATGCAAACGGCAGCTTTTTCTCGACAGTCATCGTCGATCCTTTCGCAACGACGCCCAGACCCATGCGGTGGCGTCTTGTGCTTCGACACCGTGCTCTTCCACTGTTGGAAAGCTATTCCTGATATGCTTTCAGAATGCCACTACCGCAGACGACAGACCGAGGGAGCTCCTCATGTTCATGATTATTCTTATCGTCCTTATTGTGGTTCTCGTACTCTCAACGGGCTACGTTGTGCGCCAGCAGCACGTTGCCGTCATCGAGCGCCTGGGCAAGTTTCACGGGTTCGCCGGCCCCGGCTTCCACGTGAAGTTTCCCTTCATTGACGTCACGCACGACGTGAGCCTCATGACCGAGGACGAGCACATGACGTTTGACGCCAAGACCTCGGACAACGTGACCATCGAGCTGGACGTCTCGATTCAGTATCACGTTGACTACGGCGACGTTGAGAAGGGCGCGGATTCCGGCGTCTACCGCAGCTTCTACACGCTGCAGGATCCCGTGGGGCAGATGCAGGACTACCTGGCCGACGCGCTGCGCTCGCAGATTCCTGCGCGCACGCTCGACGAGGTCTTCTCCGAGAAGGACGCCATCGCCCACGCCATCGATGAGGTTGTTGCCGCCAAGATGCTCGACTACGGCTACGTGCTGGTGACCACCCTCATTACGCGCATCAAGCTGCCGCAGGAGGTTCAGGAGTCGATGAACCACATCATCGCCTCGAAGAACAACCTCGAGAGCGCGACCAACGACGCCAACGCTGCCAAGGCGAAGACCGTCATTGCGGCGCAGGCCAAGGCCGAGGCCATGGCGGCGGAGGGCAAGGGCATCGCCGACCAGCGCGTTGCCATCGCCCGCGGCATCAAGGACTCTATCGATACCATCCGCGAGTCCGGCGTGACCGAGGAGGAGGCCAACCGCCTCTTTGAGTTCACCCAGTGGACGGACATGATGAACAACTACGCGGCGAGCGGCAAGGCTACAACGGTGCTGCTGCCCGAGGACTTCGACCAGAGCGGCGTCTTCAAGAGCATCGTTGCGGGAAAGAAGGCAGCGGAGCAGTAGATTGCGGCCTGAATCGCCGATTGAGTCCAGTGTGCCCGGCCGCGTGGATTGCGCGACCGGGCACACTGCATCGAACGTGCCTTCGTTACACAAAATTTGTTCGCTTTGCGCCGAACTGCCATTCGTTACACCTAGTTTTAAGAACACCATGAGTATCGAAGCCTTGGAAACAGCAAGATGTTGTATCAAGTGCTTCGATAGGCACAATATGTAGACTCCGATACTTTGGATACTCCGGAAACTGGGTGTAACGAAGGGCAGTTCGGCGCACGGAAAACGAAAATCGTGTAACGAAGAGAAGTTTGATGCAGCAGGGAGTCGGAATGCCCCCTAGCCCTGTCTCAAACGGCGCTCTAGGCGCTTGCTTACGGCAACGAGCGCCATCACAATCACGTAGTAGATGACGGCAACGGCGATGAACGGCTCGAACGCGCGGTACGTGAGCGCCTGTACGCTCTGAGCCGCGCGCATCATGTCCATGAGGCCGATGGTCGCTACGAGCGATGAGCTCTTGAGCACCGTGATGACCTCGTTGACCAGCGCAGGGGCCACCGAGCGCAGTGCCTGGGGAATGACGATCTCCCACATCATGAGGTGATAGGGGAGGCCCAGCGCACGCGCGGCGTCGTATTGGCCGCGGTCAACGCCCTCGATGCCGCCGCGCACGGTCTCGGAGACGGTGGCGGATCCATTGAGCCCCAGCGTGAGCACCGAGGCAGCAAACATCGAAATCTTGTACCCCGTGAGCTGCGGCGTTGCAAAGTACGCAACAAACAGAAGCACTATGAGCGGGATGCCTCGGAAAATCGACGTGTAGAAGTCTAGTACCACTCGCAGCGGCTTGCATGGCAGCACCTTGAGCACTGCGATGAGAAATCCCAGCGCAAACGCCAGGACCAAAGCGGCCCCCGTCACCTCAAGCGTGACGGAGAGGCCGCTTATGAACATTGGCGCATATGGTTCGATGACCGAGAAGTTCATGCCGCTCTCTCGCTAGTTTGCGCTGGTAGAGCCCACGCCCTCGGTTGCAGAGCCGGAGGCCGAGAAGTTCCCGCCCCACTCGAAGTCGGCGCCCACGTAGGTGCCGATGAACTGGTCGATGGTACCGTCCTCGAGCATCTCGCCAATGCACTGGTCAAAGGCGGCGACAAACGACGCCCCCTTGGTGGCCATGATGCGGTAGACGCCCACGTAGTCCTTGGTCTCGTCGCGGCCGAGAAGGCCAAGCACCAGACCCTCGTTGGCGTCGCGCATGGACTGACCCTCGGCACCGTCGCACACGTAGGCGTCGATGCGGCCGGCGAGAACCTCCTGCAGGCACTGGTCGCCACCGTCGTAGGTGTGGACGTCGGCATCGGGCAGCACGGCAGTGACAAACTTGTTCTGCACCGTGCCCGTGGTGCAGGCAATGCTCTTGCCGGCAAGGTTGTCGACGCTCGTGATGGCGTCGCCGCCCAGGGTGAGCACGCCAACGAGCGGCTGATAGTAGCCACGGGTGAAGTCGTAGGTCTGCTCGCGCTCCGCGTTTGAGGACATGGCCATCGTGAAGGACGTGTCGCTTGCCTGGACGGAGGCAAGCGTGGCCGCAAACTCCTGCGGCTCGAAGTCGTACGTGAAGCCCAGGCGGCTGGCCGTCTCGTCTGCCACGGCGATGTCCAGGCCAACGACCTTCTGGGTGCCGTCGGACTGCATCTCAATGTAGCGGTACGGCGCAAATGCGTCATCGCCCACAAAGGTGAGGTGCTGGCCGGAAAGGTCGGTCGTCGAGGCGCTGCTCGTGGCGGTTGCGTCCGCGGAGCCGGTTGAACTGTCGCTTTGCTGCGCGCTTCCGCAACCAGCGAGAGCAAGCGGAGCCAGGGCTGCCCCCGCTGCCATCACGCCGAGAAAAGACCTGCGATTCATCGAACCATAAAGATTGGTGCTCATCTGCGATTCTCCCATGTCCGTATGCAGTGGTGCCCATTGTAGCCCACTAAAATCCCAGTTGCTTAGTGGGATACACACTGGTAGCTTTTTCGGAATGACGCTGCGGCCAGGACGCCAGCTTGGGCTGGTCCACGCAAAGGCGGCGCCCGGACAAAGCCGGACGCCGCCTGGGGTGACGGGAAGCGTGTCTCTCTTGCCCTAGAGCTCCTTGCGCAGCTGATCGACAAGCTGCGAGAAGTATGCAAGCGCATCCTCGACGGGCTTGCTCGTTGCCATGTCCACGCCGGCACCGCGCAAAAGCTCGATGGGAGGCTTGCTCAAGCCGCCCTTGAGGCAACCCAGGTAGTCCCTCACGGCGGGTGCGCCCTCGCCGAGGATGCGGTTCGAGATGGCGATGGCCGCCGCGTAGCTCGTGGCGTACTGGTAGACGTAGTAGCCGTAGTAGAAGTGGGGGATGCGCGCCCACTCAAGGCGGATGCCGTCGTCAACGGTCACGGCGTCGCCAAAGTACTGGGCGTTGAGCTCGCCCCAGCGCTCACAGAGGGCATCGGCCGTGACGCCACGGCCGTCGGCGTTCGTCTCGTTTACGTCGCGCTCGAACTCGGCGAACATGCACTGGCGGTAGAGCGTCGCGCGGAAGGACTCCACAAAGTTGTTGAGTACGTAAGCGTGAGTTGCGGGGTCTGTGGTGTGCTCGAGCAGGTAGTGCGAGAGCAGTGCCTCGTTGCAGGTGGAGGCCACCTCGGCCACGAAGATGGGGTAGTCGCAGTAGGTGGGCGACTGCGCATGGCACGAGAGGTAGGTGTGCACGGAGTGACCCATCTCGTGCGCCAGCGTGAAGACGTCGTCCAGGCTCCCGTCAAAGCTCGTGAGGATCACGGGGTTGGTGCCATAGGAGCCCGAGGAGTATGCGCCGGAGCGCTTGCCGGGTGTCTCGTACACGTCAATCCAGCGCTGCTCAAGGCCCTTGCGCACAATGGCAAGGTATTCCTCACCCAGCGGCTCGAGCGCCTTCAGGATGAGGTCCCAGGCCTCCTCGTAGGTGAAGGTGAGGTCCACGGAGCCGACAAGCGGCACGTACATGTCCCAGAAGTGAAGCTCGTCCACGCCAAGGGCGTCCTTGCGCAGGCTTGCGTAGTTGTGGAGCGCTCCAAGGTTCTTGTGCACCGCGTCCACGAGGTTGTCGTAGACCGAGGTTGGGACCTCGTTGGCGTCGAGGCAGTACTCCAGGGCGTCCTTGTAGCGGCGCGAGTCCGCAAAGAACTTGAGCTGCTTGACCTGGGCGGAGAGAAGTCCGGCGCAGGTGTTGCGGTGCGCGCCGTAGCTCGCGTAGACCGAGTCGAAGGCAGACTTGCGCAGCGCGCGGTCGTGGTTGCGCTCGAGGCCAATGAAGCTGCCGTGGCTCACGGGGTGCTTCTCGCCCTTTGAGTCCGTGGCGTCGGCAAAGGTGAGGTCGGCATTGTTGAGCTGCGAGAACACGCGCTCGGGCTGGGCCGCCGCGTCACCGGCGCGTGCGAGGATGGCCTCCTCGGCAGCCGAGAGACGGTGCGGGCGCATGCGCAGCTCGCGGTCGATTGCGCGGCGGTAGTGCTCAAGGCCGGGCTCCTCGGCAAAGAAGGCGGCGAGCTTCTCGTCTGCCATGCCAAGGAGCTCTGCCGAGAACCACGAGCAGGCTCCCTGCGTCTCGACCTCAAGGCTCATGACCTGGTCGGAGTAGACCTGGTAGCGAGCCACACGGGTGTCGACGTCTGCCTGGCGGTCGGCGTAGTTGCCCAGGCGGTTGAGGGTCACGTTTGCCTCGTCCAAAAGCTGCAGGTAGGCGAGAAGGTCCTCCGCCGAGGTGCTCACGCGCCCCTTGTACGCCGCAAGCTTTGCGGGGAGTGCCTTGGCGTCCTCGAGCTGGCGCTCGAAGTCCTTGTCATCCGCGCACATGGACGAGAGGTCCCAGCGATACTTCTCGGGAATCTGGTCGCGAGACTGGTATTGCATACGTGCTCCTTAGGGTGGAGTGTTTTCAGACTTCCCCATGGTACACGCTGCAACGCGCTGCGGTACGCGCGCCCTGCTCGCCGGCTATGCGCGAGCGGGGAGCTGCGCCACGGCCTCAACCATCACGTGGCCTTCCATGGCATGGAGCAGCTCGTTGAGCCAGAAACCCTCCCTGAGCTGAGGTGCATTGTCCAGCGCGTAGACGCGCAGCGTGTAGGTGTGGTCGCGGTCGGGTGGCTGCGGACCGTTGTAGCGACAGGTGAGGAGCGGGTCATGGCTACCCACCAGGCGCGAGGCAGAGGAGTTCTTGCCCTGCACCATCCCGGCGAAGCGCTGGTTGGAGGCGTCCTCAGGGAATTTGGTGACGCTCGCGGGGATGTCGCAGGCGCACCAGTGAATCCAGGGAAAGCCGCACACGGGAATGGAGTCGATGTCGTAGAAGACCACGGCCAACGTGGCCGTGCCCTCGGGAACGCCCGTGACCTCGAAGGGGAACGAGCGCGTTGGCGTGCCAGCGTACAGACCGCTCCTGTCGGCGTACTTCGCATAGGCGTCAGGAATGTAGCCGTTCCCGTCGAGCTTCACATGCACGTCCATGGTTGCCTCCCGGTGTTGGAATGCCACGTGCCTCTCGCCTATTGTATCCGCGACTTGCGAGGGCGTCAGTTGGGTGCGATGCCACATGTTCGAGCTGCGAATGTGTGGCGAGAGGGTACAGGTTCGTGCCCCGAACGTGTGGCGACCTGCACGGGTCACTCTTTCGTTGTCGAACCTGTAGCGGCGGCGGGCGAGGCGGCGCCGGCGGGGGCCGCGCGAGCCGAGGGGTGCATGCTAGAATTACCTCGTCTGACGCGAGGCCCGCTGCGGCCGGACGAAAGGCTCCCATTACCGGTCGCACGCACGCGACCCACCACAGACGAGAGGCGCTTCTGCGACGCCGACAACATGTGAGGAGAAACCATGCTCAAGGACACCAGCATCACCCGTCGCCAGGCGCTCGCCGCGTTTGGCTCCATCACCGCCGGCCTTGTGCTCGCGGCCTGCGGCACCAGCCAGACGCAGTCTACGGATACCACCTCTACCAGCGATTCCTCGTCCTCCTCGGACGCTTCCGCCGCCACCGAGGACGTGACCGTTCGCGTGGCCTCCCTCAAGGGCCCCACCACCATCGGCCTGGTCTCGATGATGGACACCACCTCCGGCGTGCCCACCGAGGACGCGCCCACCGAGCCCGTCGAGGGCTCCACGGGCATCACCTACTCCTATACGATCTCCGGCGCGGCCGACCAGGTGCTCCCGCTGGTCATCCAGGGCGAGACGGACATCGCCCTCGTGCCTTCCAACGTGGCCTCGGTCCTCTACAACAAGACCAGCGGCGGCATCCGCGTGATCGACGTCAACACGCTGGGCGTCCTCTCCGTGGTTACCGGCGACACCTCCGTCCAGCAGTTCGAGGACCTCGCCGGCCACACCGTCTACCTCTCCGGCCAGGGCGCCAGCCCCGAGTACACGCTCAACTACCTGCTCGACCAGGCCGGCATCAAGGACCAGGTGACCATCGAGTTCAAGAGCGAGCACAGCGAGTGTGCGGCCGCCATCCAGGCCGACCCCACGGCCGTCGCCATCCTGCCCGAGCCCTTCACCACGGCAACGCTGGCCAAGGACTCCTCGCTCTCCGCGCCCGTGAGTCTCACCGATGTCTGGGATCGCTACGCTGGCGGTTCGGGCAGCCAGTTCGTGATGGGCGTGACCATCGCCCGCTCGGAGTTTGTGGACGAGCACCCCGCGGCCATCGCGGACTTCCTCTCGCGCCACGCCGAGTCCGTCGACACCGTGAACGGCGATCCGGCCGCCGCGGCGCCGCTGGTGGTGAAGGCGGGCATCGTGCCAAGCGAGGCCATTGCCGAGAAGGCCATCCCCAAGTGCAACATCGTGTGCACCACGGGCGAGGACATGCGCTCGGCGCTCTCTGGCTACCTGCAGGTTCTCTACGATGCCGACGCCTCCTCGGTGGGTGGGACCCTCCCCGGCGACGACTTCTACTACGAGGCCTAGGCTGCAACCAGGGTGTCTGCCGAGAACAACAAAGCTTCCGTGACCCTGCGCGACGCGCTGCGCCGCGCAGGTGCCGTGGCATTCTGGCTTCTCGTGTGGCAACTGGCGAGTATGGCCGTTGGCTCCGAGCTCCTGCTTGCTGGTCCCGCTGCGGTGCTTGTGCGCCTGGCACAACTTGTTCCCACGGCAGCCTTCTGGTCCACGGCGGGCTTCTCGTTGGCGAGAATTGCCGCGGGCTTTGCCGCGGCCTTCGTGCTTGGCCTGCTGCTGGGCCTCGCCGCGCACCGCTGGCACGCGCTGGCCGAGCTTCTCGCCCCGGCGGTGAGCTTTCTCAAGAGCGTGCCCATCGTTTGCGTGATTGTGCTGTTGCTCATGTGGGTGGGTTCGGTGCGGGTCTCGGCCATCGCGGTCTTTCTTGCCGTGTTTCCCGCCATCTACTTCAGCGTGCTGGAGGGGCGCTCGGTGGCGGACCCCGGCCTGGGCGAGCTGCTTCGCGTGATGGGGGTGCCCGGCTGGCGCCGCTTCCTGGCAGACACCTGGCAGCAGCTCCTTCCGTATCTTGTGGCAACGTGCAGGAACGCCTGCGGCATGGCCTGGAAGGCAGGCGTAGCCGCTGAGCTCATCGGCAGCCCGCGCGGTTCCATGGGCGAGCGCATCTACCAGGCAAAACTCCTGTTAGAGACCGGCGACCTCTTTGCGTGGACCATCGTGGTGGTGGCACTTTCCTGGGTGTGCGAGAAGGCCTTCCTGGCGCTCCTGCGCGCAACCGCTGACTGGGCGCTTGCAGCGAGTGTGCCGAGGGCTGCGGCGGCGCAGCGCCGGCAGCCAGTGCCCGCGCCCGCGGGAATCTTGCTCGACGACGTGACCCTGGGCTACGACGGCGCGCCGGTTGCTACCTGCAACCTTGTGCTGGCTGCAGGCTCGCGCACGGTGCTCGCCGACCCCTCTGGTGCCGGCAAGACCACGCTGGTGCGCACGGTCTGCGGACTTCTCGCCCCGCTCTCGGGGCGCGTGCAGGTGCCGGGAGCGGGTGCGCTCTCCGTGCAGTTCCAGGACGCCCGGCTGGTGGAGGCAATGACTGCCGAGCAGAACGTGCTGCTTTGCTCGGCGGGCGCGCTCTCGGAGGACAAGGCGCACGCGCTTCTGGAAGAGTTGCTGCCTAAAGACGTGCTGGGCAGGCCGGTCTCGGAGCTCTCCGGCGGTCAGCGTCGTCGCGTCGAGCTGGCGCGGGCGCTTGCGCATTCCGGCGCGGCGGTTGTTCTCGACGAGCCCTTTGCCTCGCTCGATGCAGACTCGCACCAGGCAGCGGCGGCCTTCGTGCTGCGTCACCTGGGCGGCCGCACGCTCCTTGTGGCCTCGCACGCCCCTGGTGACGTGGAACTTCTCCGCGCGACTCCCGCGCGTCTGGGTGACGCGCGCGGTGAGGGGTAGCAAAGTATTCTCGAAAGAATAATTCTTGCGAGAATACTCGCCCCTGTCGCCGAGACGTGCCTACTTCGAGTACGCCGCCCGCACGCTGACGCCGGGAATGGCGCCGATGCGCCCGGCCAGCGCGGCGATGGCGTCTTGCGGCGCGTCGACCGCCACGGAGATAATGTTCATGTGCCGCTTGGGATAGGGGATGCCCATGCGCCCAATGATAATGCCGGCGCTTTCGTGCAGCACCTCGTTGAGGTGCGCGACCGAGTCCGGGTCCTCCACGATGATGCCCAGCACCGCTACGCGCGTCTCCATGTCTGCCTCCCGTGGCCTGCGTTTCTCTCCGCCTCAACCGACAGAATACGCGCCTTGGGCGCGGTGATGTCGCCGGAAGGCTCCGGATGTTGCAAATCGCGCCATAGGGGAGGCTCCGGCGACAAAAAATCGCCGGAGAGGGGGTTTCTGCGACAATCTGCGCAAAACGTGCCCCTCCGGCGACAAACGCCCGTGCCGACCCCGCGCCCTACCGCGCGAGAAGCGGCGTCAGCGCTCCCTGCGACACAATCGTGACCTCGTGCATCGCGCGGCTGATGGCGGTGTAGAGCCTGCGGCGCGCAAGCGGCGTGTCCGGGTAGACCTCGGCCTGCGCATCGGGTACCACCACGTGGTCAAACTCGAGGCCCTTCGCCAGGCGCAGGTCCATCAGTACCACGCCGGTCGCCGGCATGAGCGAGTTGCGGTCCACAAGCTGCACGCGCTCACCCAGCTGCTTCGAGAGCCAGTTGGCGCGCGCGGCGTCGGCTGCAACGATAGCGGTGAGGCCCTCCTCGTCTGCTGCCTTCTCGGCAATGCGTGCCAGCTCGGCCACGTAGTGCCCCGCATCGCCGTCCGCCACCTCCACAACGCGCGGCAGCGTGCCCGCGCGCTGCACCGAGGTGAGGCGCGCACGCTCGTCCAGCGGCAGAAGGCTCGTGAACAGCTCTGTTATCTCGGGGCTCGAGCGGTAGCTGGTGAGAAGCTCGCAGGTTTCGACCTCGCCATGCGTTGCCGAGAAGATTTGGCGCACCTGGTCGAAGCTCGCCGTGCCCTCGCGGATGGCCTGGTGCTCGTCGCCCAGCAGCATGAAGTGGGCGCGCGGGAAGTAGCGCGCCAGCACCATGAGCTGCGTCACGGTGTAGTCCTGCACCTCGTCCACCATCACGTAGCGCGCGGACTTCTCGCCACCGTCCATCACCAGCAGCTTGAGGTAGACCCACTCGGCCGCTGTTAGTGCACTCTTACCCAGCACGCGCATGCCGATGCGGTCGATGCGCAGCCAGTTGCCGCGCTCGATCTCGTCGTGAGCGCCGCTAAAGAGATGTCGCACGTAGGCGAGGGCGTAGGCGGCGCACTCATCGTCGTCGGCGGGGCTTATGGTCTGGCCAAAGACCTCGACCTGCTCCTCCACGTCCAGGCCCAGCATCTCCTCCCAGACCTCCTCGCTCTTTGAGAGCGCCGCGAGCTTGCGGTCAAGGCGGTCGTGCAGCTCATCCTTTACCAGCGCGGTGAGGCGCGGGCCAACGGGGATCTGCGAGAACTTGGCCACGGCACCCGCCACCGAGGACGCCTTGAGCATCACGCGCTCGCCGCAGCGGACCTCGCGCAGGTCGTCGGGCTCGAGCGTCATCGTGCGCACGCCCTCCTCCAGGCGCGCGAGCTCCTCCGGGTCTCCGTCGCGCCCGTCGCCGCGCTCGGAGAGGCCCAGGCTGGCGAGAAAGCCGCGCCACGTGAAGATGCGCGGGTTCTTCTCGCCCATGCTTGGCAGCACCGTGTCAATGTAGTGGCGGAAGACGTCGTTGGGCGTGAAGAGGAAGATCTGGTCGGCCGAGAGGGTCTTGCGCTCATGGTAGAAGAGGTATGCCACGCGCTGTAGCAGCACTGAGGTCTTGCCCGAGCCAGCGATGCCGCTCACGAGCAGCACGGGCACGTCCTCGTGGCGGATGACCGCGTTCTGCTCGCGCTGGATGGTCGCGGTGATGGCCGCGAGCTTCTCGGAGTGGTGCTTCTTGAGCGCGCCGAGAAGCAGTGAGTCCTCGATGGCCACGGTGGTGTCGAAGTAGGAGTTGAGCACGTCGCGCGTGATGTCGAACTGGCGGCGCAGCAGCAGGTCGACGGTGCGGGTGCGGCCGTCAACCTGGTAGGAGGTGGGACCCATCTCCTGGTTGTAGTAGGTCTCGGCCACGGGGCTGCGCCAGTCCACGATGAGCGGGCGCTTATGCTCGTCGGTCATGCCAGCGGCGCCAATGTAGACGTCGCGCGGCGGACGGCCGGGGCGCATCTCGAGCGTGACCTTGGCGAAGTAGGGCTGGCGCAGCAGCAGGAGCACGCGCTGCAGCTTCTCGACGGTGAAGTCGTGGTACTGGTTGTACGTGTCGATGACCGAGTTGAGCGTCTCGATGGCGGCGAGTGTCTCCATGGTCTCATCGGTGCCGCCAAAGTCGGGGCGAATCTCCTCGCTCATCTCGCGGAGGTCGTCCGCGGCGCCCTTGTGGCTGGTCTCTATCTCCTCGGTGAGGGTGTCGCGCAGGTCGCAGAGCTGGGCGTATATCGTGCTCAGGTGGTCCTGCTCCTCACGGAACGTTGCGTCGTGCGTCTCGTCTGCCATGCGTCCTCCCAGTGCCCGGCACGAAAGCGTGACGGACTATTGTAGCGCGAGAGGAGCGGTCGACGCGACGCCGGCGCGTCACGCGCGCGACGTCCGCACGGGGAGCAGGACCGCGTGCGCTAGGCCGTTGCGTCCTTGCCGGTCACGATGCGCACGGTGCAGGAGGGGAAGCCCCCGGCGTTCGAGTACGTCACGGTGCAGGGAACGCGGTTGGGGAGCACCTTGGGGTCGAGGCCTGCTCCCAGCGCCAGCGCGCCCATCTCCTTTGCGTTGATGCGGCCCACCAGCTCCTCAAAGACCTGGCAGCGCCAGGTGGAGCCAATGCCCAGCGGGCCCTTCTCGCGCACAAACTCCCCGGGCGCCGAGGTGACGGAGTGTTTTGTCATCTCGAGGCCGGCAGCAAGGACCATCGTGGTGCTCTCAAAGACAAACTCCTCGAGCCTCTCGGGCTCGCGCCTACGTGCGGACATGCGTGTCTCCTTGGTGCGTTGGTGTTCTCGATGCGGGCGTCGTGCGCCGCCTAGTCGCAGGCCCTCTCGATACGATGGCGCAGCTCGTCGATGCCCAGGCCGGTCTGCGCGGAGGTGAGCAGCATCTGCTCTCGCGACACCTCGAGCTGCCGCGAGAGAAGCTCCACCTGGCGCGTCTGCTTGGGTCGACTGAGCTTGTCGGCCTTGGTGAGCGCGACCACAAAGGGCAGGTTGTTCTCGCGGAGGAACGCGAGCATGTCCTGGTCGAGCTTCTGCGCCTCCAGGCGCACGTCGACAAGGGCAATGACCAGGTTGAAGCTGCGCTCCTGGGCAAAGTAGCCCGAGATGAGGTTTGCCCAGCGCTGGCGCTCGGCCATCGAGACGCGCGCGTAGCCGTAGCCCGGAAGGTCCACAAAGCTGATGCCGTCCGCCTCGAAGAAGTTCACGTTTGCCGTCTTGCCCGGCTGCGACGAGACCTTCGCGAGCGCCTTGCGCCCCAGCAGCTTGTTGAGCAGCGACGACTTGCCCACGTTGGAGCGGCCGACAAAGGCCACCTCGGGCGTGGTGGGGGCGGGGAGCCCGTCGACGGTGCCGTATGAAGCGATGAAGCGAGCGTTCTGCAGGTTGAGCGCCATGGTTTCCTCTTTTCGCGATGCCTTTGGGTGACGATTCTACCCGAAGCCGGCGGTGCCGCCGCAATTCTCGGCGTCGAATCCCTTGCTGCTTGGACTTCGCGCTCGCGACGCTCCCGTATTCCCCTGGATCTCGCGCTCGCGACGCGGCCGTGCGTAGTTCGGGAGAGCCGTGAGGAGCTCGGAGGGAAGTCGGGGGGGAGCCGAGGGTGAGGATTCCGCCGCCCGGAGTGCGTTTCTGACCCCCTGCCACTCGGGGTAGAATGTCGCCGTAACGCGAGCAGACAGGGAGGTGCGGCAGCGTGAGCGAGGACCCCAAGGACCAACAACCGGACGAGCAGCCCCGGCGCTCTATTCTCGTCACGCTCCTCATCGCGGCGACAATTGCGCTGCTCGCGGGCTTCCTCGCCTGGGGCGTCCCCCAGATGCTTAAGGTTGACGCGCGCGATGACGCGCAGGGCACGGTCGCAGCCCCGGGCGCCGAGCCTGAGCTCCAAGGCCCAGACGAGCGGCCCGCCGCAGAATGAGACAAAGGGAAACTCCCTTTGCCTCACGTAGTTTTTCGCTGAATGCGGCGTGGCGGCGCGCCACGCTCCGTGCACCCCCTTCATCATTGACTAAACGCAACAAATGCAAGCACGCGTAGTCGCCGCCGGGCGGCGCAAGGAGGGGGAACTGTGGATCTTCTCGAGCTTCTCAAGGCAGCGATCTATGGCGTGGTCGAGGGCATCACCGAGTGGCTGCCCATCTCGTCGACGGGGCACATGCTCCTTCTCGAGCAGTTCATGCCTCTCAGTGTCTCGGAGGACTTCTGGGACATGTTTCTCGTGGTGATCCAGCTCGGCGCCATCATTGCCGTGCTTGTCGCCTTCTTCCACGAGCTCAACCCCTTCTCGCGCTCCAAGTCCGCCGACGAGCGCCGCTCCACCTGGACGCTCTGGGCCAAGACCATCGTCGCCTGCATCCCCGCTGCAGTGGTGGGCCTGCCGCTTGACGACTGGATCGAGGACCATCTGGGCAGCCCCTTCGTGATCGCCGCCGCGCTCATCGTCTACGGCATTGCCTTCATCGTGATCGAGACCGTCCGTGAGCGTCGCGCACAGCGCCTGATGGCCGCCCCTGCCGCAGGCTCCACCGTTGCGGCAAGCGCGACAAGCGCGACCGGTGCGTACCGCCCGCGCCACTTCTCCGGCTCCGACAACGGCGCGTCACAGCCGCAGCAGGAGCTCACAATCTCGCAGGTGGCAGACGCGGACGCCCGCATCCAGAACATTGACGACCTCGACTGGAAGACGGCCCTGGGCATCGGCCTCTTCCAGGTGCTCTCCATTGTGCCGGGCACCTCGCGCTCCGGCTCCACCATCATCGGCGGCCTCATCCTGGGGTGCTCGCGCACCGTTGTGGCGCAGTTCACGTTCTACCTGGCCATCCCCGTTATGGTGGGCGCCTCGGGCCTGCGCCTGGTGAAGTACTTCCTCAAGGGCAACACGTTCTCCGGCACCGAGGCGGCCATTCTCCTTACGGGCTGTGTCGTAGCCTTTGTGGTATCGCTTGCGGCTATCCGCTTCCTCATGGGCTTTGTGAAGAAGCACGACTTCAAGCCCTTCGGCTGGTACCGCATTGTGCTGGGCGTTGCAGTTATCGCATACTTCGCGCTGGTGGCGGCCTAGGCGCTGGCGCAGACGCCAGCGCCGACGCTGCAACTGCCGGCAGGCGAGAAGAACAAACGGCCGAGAGGAGCGCGCATCATGCTCAAGGAGCGCGAGGGTTACATTCCCTTTGCGGGATACCAGACCTACTACCGGGTGGCGGGGGAGTGCCAGCCGGGCAGGCTGCCCCTTCTCGTCCTGCATGGCGGTCCGGGTGCCGCGCACTACTACCTGCAGTCCCTTGACGGCATTGCCGAGAAGTATGGTCGCGCCGTTGTCTACTACGACCAGATCTCCTGCGGCCGCTCCAAGACGCCGCCCATGCCGGAACGCTGGGGCTGCTCGCTCTTCCTCGACGAGCTGGCCTGCGTGCGCACCTACCTGGCCACGACCTTTGGCTGGGACCGCCTGCACATCCTGGGTCAGAGCTGGGGTGGCATGCTGGGCATGATGTACGCCATCGGCGAGCCCTGGCACGAGCACGGTCACGAGGGTCTTGCCTCGATGGTGGTGGCCAGCTCGCCTGCGAGCATGGACCTGTGGCTTCACGAGGCAATACGCCTTCGCCACTACCTGCCGCGCGAGATGGACGAGGCCCTCGCACAGGCCGACGTTGACGGTGACTATACCCGTCCCGAGGTACGTGCGGCAACGGCCGAGTATTACCGTCGCCACGTCTCCAAGGTTCCGGAGGACGAGAGGCCCGCTAACCTCCACAGTCCCGAGCCGGACCCAGTTGGCGACGAGTGCTACCACTTCATGCAGGGCATGAGCGAGTTTGTGGTTACGGGCGCGCTCTCGCACTGGAGCGTGGTGGACCAGCTGCCCACGATCGACGTCCCCACCCTCGTGACCTCCGGCGCTGCAGATGAGTGCACGCCGCTCGTGGCCAAGCAGGTGGCAGACGGCATCCCCGGCGCCCGGTGGGAGCTCTTCCCCGATGGCACGCACTGGGTGCACGGCGAGCAGCCCGAGCGCTACAACGCCGTGGTCGAGCGCTTCCTCGAGGAGCACGAGTAGCGCCCGCTGCGCCGGCCGTGCCCGCAGCGTCCGAAGCACCGGCCGCGGCCCAAGTCGCCCCAGCTACGACGCCATCTTTGTGAGCGCGTAGAACGTTCCCGTGGAGGCGCTGGCGAGCGTCTCTGCGTCCCAGGTTCTGGAGGTCACGTCGCTTGAGGTGGGGTCATGAACGGTGAAGGTGCCGTCGGAGCCCTTCTCGACCACGAGGATCCAGTGGTCATAGGGGGTGAGGCTGTCGGCCTTGATCTCCATGGCAACCACGGTTCCGGACGTTACCACCGCCGAGATGTTGTCGGCCGAGGTGTCGTAGGCGTGGTAAACCACGCCCAGGGAGTTGGACTCGGTGGTGAAGAAGTCGCCGCTCAGGCTTGAGTCACCGTTGGCCAGGCCGTCGTTCTCGGCCAGCGCCGCAATGGTCGCGGGCGTGTTGTCGGTCGAGCCAGTGAGGCCGATCGTCGCCATGGCCATCACCGTGGGGCCAGAGCCCGTCACCGCGAGTGCACTGCCGGCATAGTCCACCGTGCCCCAACGGGAGTCCCAGTCGAAAAGCTGCGGGTAGCTGCCAACCGAGGCCTCTTCGCCGTAGGCCTGCGCCGTCTTGTCGGACTCCAGGTAACCGGCGACAAGTGAGATTGCGTCCGGCTCGTTGAGTGCCAGCTCGACCAGGCGCTCGTCGGGGTACTGGTCCGCGTTGCTCGCAATCTGGGCTATCTGGTCGTCCTGGTCCAGACGCGAGGTGAGCGCCTGCGAGAGGCTATCCGAGATGTCCGTGGCAACGCGGGGCTTCTCCTCGGCCTGCTGCTTCTGGGCGGCGTTGTTGGACACGCAGCTCGAGATGGCAAAGACGAGAAGCACCACGGCAACAATGCCCAGCACCAGCGCCGCGATCATGCGCGCATCCGGCCCGCCCGAGCGCTTCCCGCGTCCCGCACTCGCAAAGCCGATGCTGCGGTTGCGGAGCTCGTAGCCGCGCTGCTTGCCCCTTCCGCGCGGTCCAGAAACCAGCGGCCTCTGCTGGCGGGGGCGGCCGGACCTGCCGTGACGGGCGCGTCGGGAGCCGCTTCCCTGTCGTGACTGGGGCTCTCCGCCGCGTGGGCGAGAGCTGCGGAGGCTGTCAGCGCCTCGCTGGGACCTCTGGGACCTGTCGTCGGAGTACTCCATGACCCCTCCTTGCGTAGTGCGCGCGCAACGATGCGCATGCGCACTACGGTCGATGCAACTAAACGAATGACATGAGAGCAAGTTTGCCCTGCATGGCAAATCCCACCTGTCTTGCATGCACTATAAGACAGTGTTGCGTTTTGGACGCGCGGGAGTCCCCTCAGCGGTGCCAATGCTCTATAACACCGCCTCAAGCGGCGCTGTATTGGGCGTTGGAAGGAAAAGAGCGCACCTGCGTATCGGTATGGTGCTTGCGTGACTAAGCCGCGTCGTATTCAATTGTCACACTTTTTATACGTATAATCCGAGGGAAGTATTCACCCTTTTATGGGTGGACCAAATGCTCGATCCGTTAGTTGAGAGGCGTCACGTGGCTAAGCAGAGAAACGACAGGCAGGAAGCCATCAGGCAGATCATTCGCGACAAGTCCATCCGCACCCAGCGTGCGCTTGTGGAGGAGCTCCAGGCACAGGGTTTCTCGTGCACACAAGCCACGGTCTCGAGAGACATCACCGAGATGGGCCTGCGCAAGCTCCCCGAGGGCATCTACGTGCTCTCCGAGGACCTGCACCTGCAGCGGATGCTCTCCGAGTTTGTGGTGGACGTGCTGCGTGCCGAGAACCTCGTGGTCATCAAGTGCCAGCCTGGGACTGCCTCGGGCGTTGCCGCGGCAATCGACGGCGCCGCGCTCTCGCACGCGCTGGGCTCCGTTGCCGGCAACGACACGGTGCTGGTGGTTGCCGTTGACGGCCAGCATGCCGCCGACCTGCAGGCGCTCGTGAAGAAGCTCGGCAGCAGCTCGAAGTAAGGCATCGCTAAGCGTATGTCCGCGCGGGCACGCCGCGCGGACATACGAGACACGCAGACAGCACGCACAAGAGAGGGGCCCCGGCGCACTGCCGAGGCCCCTCTTGCTCTCCAGCGTATGGAGGCACGCTTCCCAGAGCCGCTACTGGGCTGGTGCTCCTCCGGTGTTGGTGCCGGTATTCGTTCCGGTGTTTGTCCCGGTATTGGTACCGGTGTTCTCGCCCGGGTTGGTGCCGGTGTTTGTCCCAGTGTGGGTACCCGTGTTCTCACCGGTCCCGCCGTTGCCGTTGCCACCGTTGCCGCCAGTCCCGCCGTTACCGCCGGTACCGGTGCCGGAGTTGGTCTCGGTGCCGTTGGTGTTGGTCTCGTTTGTCTCCGTGGTGGTGGCGTTGGTCGTATTCTCCGTTGTGGTAGTGGTGGTGCTGTCGGTGACAGTGTTCCATGATGAGCTCGAGTTGGTGGAGGCGGGGGTGCCCACAAAGTCCCAGGAGCTGTTGTCCTTGTAGGTCACGGTCTCGGTGGACTTGGGGAACTCCTTGCGGTCCAGGCCCTTGAGGACGGTGTTCATGTAGTCCGTCCAGATGGGCTGCGCCGTGGTAGGCGTCGAGGCGAGCGCTCCCTTGTAATGCGCGGCTTGGTTGTTGTCGCGGTTGCCGCACCAGACCGTTGTGGTGAGCTGCGGGGTGAAGCCGCAGAACCAGAGGTTGTCGGCCTTATCCGAGGTACCGGTCTTGCCGCCCACGGGCTGGTTGGCAGTGAAGTAGCGATGCACGTAGCTCGTGGTGTAGCCCGCGTCCACAACGCCCTCGAGGACCTCTCGCGCATCCTGGGCCACGCCCTCGTCGATGACCTGCTCGGGATCGTTCTCGTGCTCGTAGACCGTGTTGCCGTTGCGGTCCTCGATCTTGGTGATGGCGATGGCGTCGCGGTGCACGCCGTTGGTGGCAAAGACGCTGTAGGCCTCGCACATCTCGAGCGGCGTGACGCCCGAGGAGCCAAGGACCAGCGAGGGGACGGACTGGAGGTCCGAGTCGATGCCCATGAGGTGGGCCGTCTCAATGAGCTTGTCAACGCCAACGGCCATGACCACCTGCGCGTAGCCGGTGTTGGACGAGAGCTCGGTCGCGCGCGCAAGGCTCACGTAGCCGTACTGTGCGTTCTCGTAGTTGTGCGGCGTCCAGGTGGACGTGATCTGCATGGGGGAGTTGCAGTTGAGAATCACCGACGGGTTCATGCCGTCGACCATGGCGGCCATGAGCATGAACGGCTTGAAGCTGGAGCCTGCCTGGCGCTGGCTTATCGCGAGGTTGATGGAGCTTTGGCCCTTGCTCTGGTCGTATCCGTAGTTGGTGCCGCCCACCATGGCCACGATGTGCCCGTTGGTGTTGTCAATGGAGACAAGCGCCGCAGAGAGCTCGTCGTTGCCAGAGCTGGAGACCAGGCTGTTCACCGCCTCGTCGGCGGCGTTCTGCTTGTCGGGCTCGAGGGTGGTGTAGACGCGCAGGCCGCCCTTGAGGATGGTGTCGTTGTCGAAGTCGTTCTGGAGGAGCGTCTTTACGTAGTCGGTGAAGTAGGGGTATGAGCCGGTCGTCTCGTCCTGGAGCGAGCCGGGGTTGAGGGTGAGCTCCTCGGTGGTGGCCTCGTTGTACTCGTCCTGCGTGATGTCGCCCATCTCGAGCATGTTGCCCAGGACCTTGTTGCGGCGCTCGACGCAGGCGTCGGGGTTCACGAACGGGTCGTAGTAGGAGGGCGAGTTGGGGATGCCCACAAGCGTTGCTGCCTCGGCCAGGGTGAGCTCGCTCGCGTGCTTGTTGAAGTACGTGACGCTTGCGGCCTCGATGCCGTAGGCGCCCTCGCCGTAGTAGATGGTGTTGAGGTACATGTTGAGGATCTGGTCCTTGGAGTACGTCTTCTCCATCTGGATGGCGATGTAGGCCTCACGCACCTTGCGCTTGAGGGTCAGGTCGAACTGCTCGGACGAGAGGACCGTGTTCCTCACCAGCTGCTGGGTGATGGTGGAGGCGCCCTCGGAACGGCCGCTGAGCTGGCTCACGATGGCGCGCAGGATGCCCTGAGGGTCAACGCCGTTGTGCTGGTAGAAGCGCTCGTCCTCGACGTCGACCGTGCCCTTCCTCACGTAGTCCGAGATGTCGTCCAGCGTGACGGAGCGACGGTTCTGGAGGTAGTACTCCGCAATTTCGGTGCCGTCGGCAGCGTAGACGATCGTGGGCTCTGCCACGAGGTAGGCGTCTGCCGACTCGTAGTCGGGCAGGTCCTGGAGCCAGGAGTCGACCACGGCGCCCAGGGAAAGGGCGAGCGCCAATGCAAAGAGCGCTATAAAGCCAAACACGCCGGCGATGCTAAAGCCGACGGCGTGCGTACTTGCGTGCTTGCGAGCCCTGCGGGTTCTGATGCCCATGGAACCTCCTCGTGTGGACACAATCAAATTCATTATAGAGAATGGGCCTCGTGAGCTTGTGTCCGTTCTGCGTGCACACAACCAATGAAGTGGCCGGCCAGTTTGCTGAACTCCACGTGATAGCATCAGCAACCGAAAAGCGCTTGAGCTTCGACCTCACTATCCGTTCCGGTAGAGAAAGGCTCCCTTGATGTATTCCCGTCGCCTGTACTTCGAGGACGTGCTCAACGTCGTCTCCTGCTTTGCGGTGGTGGCTCTGCACTGCTCGCTTGCTGTGTTCTCGCCCGAGAGGGGCCTTACGTGAGAGAGGGCGCTTGTCTGCCAGGCGGTCTTCATCTTTGCGGTTCCCATCTTCGTGATGCTGAGCGGCGCAAACCTCATGGAGTATCGCAAGCGCTACTCCACCGCACAGTTCTTCAAGAGGCGTGTGCTCAGAACGGGGCTCGCCCTCGTTGTTGGCAGTGCGGTGTTCTACCTCATTTATTATGTGGCATTCCGCTTCTTCCCCAACTCATATTGGGGTGTGCGAGACTATACAGACGCCTTCTCGGTGGGGGACTTCTTTGACAGGCTCCTCACCAACAGGGTGAACGACACCTACTGGTTCTTCTATTCAATCATTGGCGTGTACTGCGTGGTTCCGCTGCTCTCGCTTGCCGCGGAAAGAAAGCGTCTGCTCGAGGGCATGCTGGCAGCGGGCTTTGTGGTTGCCTTTCTCATCCCAGCGCTGGGGTGGGCAAAGGTGCTTTCCCCTGAGTACCAAAAGACGTTGACAGGCGTGCCGCTTCTCTCGAGCAGCATGGTTTTCTATTTCCTGCTCGGCTATTACCTTCGCAGGTACGTTGCGGACGCTCGTGACGTGAGGCTGGCTGCCCTTGTGGCTACGGTGGCGTCGCCCGTGCTCATGCTGCTCATCAGCAAAGGCGTCAACGCCGGCCTGCCACAGTATGACTCGACGCCTATTAGCGCGGGGTTCCCGCTTGCGGCAACCTTTGCCGCGGGGCTCTTCTGCCTTGTCCGCTGCCTGGAACCCAGGCTGGAGACCCTGGGCCCCCGTGCGCGCGGAGTCCTCACAACGCTTGCATCCACGTCCCTCTACGTCTACCTGTTCCACCTAGTTGCCATCTACTGGCTGAGCATGAACGTCCCGCCCCAGACCATCGAGTTCTTCCAGCGGCACCCTGTGGCAGAGGCCCTTCTCGCCTTTGCCATGACAGAGGCCGTAAGCCTCGTGATTGTGCTGGTGAAGCGCTGGCTCAAGGCGAGGAGGGCGCGTCGCCAAGGCTCTGTGGCGTGACCTGCGCCTAGTAGGCCGTGATCTTGTACAGCTTGACGTAGCCGTTCTGGTAGGCAAGCTGGAAGCCAGGGGTGTTATCGTCAACTGACTCGATGCCGGCCCAGTCCTCCGCGTGATAGAAGTCGTTGGCCTCCTGGATTGCGTGGGTGGTGTCCAGCTGGGCAACCCAACGGACCCCCAGCCGCTCTGCGGCCGCCTTCACTTTTGGGTTTGTGGCAATCTCGTTGAGCTTTGTGCGGATGAGCTGGGCGTCTGCGATGTCCGTAGCTTTGCCGTCGATGTCGTATAGGTTGTCGTTAAAGCGGTAGAGCATGTGGACGTCGTCGCTGCCGTACGCAAAGAGACTTCCGTCGTAGGTGGAGTTGGCCACGATGTCGTCTCCTACGATGCCCTTGAGCTCGCGCACTGCGCCGCGCTCGTTCACGGTGTATGCGTTCCACTCCCCGTAGGCGCCTCTGAGCGTGTACTGGAGCCTGGCGAGCGTACCGCCCTCATTGGGGAAGACCCCGTAGCCCTCAAGGGTGACAACCAGCAGGACTGCGGCGGCAGAGACAACGGTTGCCGCGGTACCCGTTGCCTTGCGGTGTGAATTGCGCGTCATGAGGTTGCGCGCGCCCTCTGCAATCCACGATACGCCTTCGGCGGCAAGCGCAATTGAGACTATGGCGAGAATTGCCGCGAGCCTGTTGGAGTCCGTGTACCAGAAGCCCGTGAGAATCTGCTTGAACAGGCTGAACGTGGACGTGGCGACGATGCACATCACCTGCAGGAGCACATAGGTTGCTACCAGGCCCGGAAAGCGCCTCTTGGCAATGTCGGCCGCTATGCCCACGGCAACGAGCGCAAAGAGGATGGGCTGCCCGCCTCCAAGAGTTTGGAGGAGGCTGCTGGGAAGAAAGAGGAACACGGATCGTATTGCGTCTCCCACGGTTGTGGTGGGCGCAAACTGTCCGGTCACCACGCCACGAAGCGGGGGTGCAATAAAGAGGACCAGCCACAGCACCACAAAGGCGAGAAGGACAAGTGCCCCAATCACAAAGCTGCGGGGTGCCGACGCCCCTTTTGCCCGCTCCTCTCGCGCAGTCTGTACCGTAAGCGTGGGAACGCAGATGATGCCGAGCGAGAACAGTGCGTTGGGGTGCACAAACGCCAGCGCAAAGAGCGTGAGCACCAATGCCGCAACGGTTGAGGGACGTCTGCTGTCCCTGTCGCGCATGAGGCGAAACGCCAAGGCAAGCCCTATGGGAAGCAGGCTCACGGCAAAGATGTTGGGGTACACCGGACCGTAGTACGTTCCAGCGTAGGGCATGGCGGGGAAGAGGCCGCAGAGAACCGCTCCGGAGTAGAGTGCCACGCGGTCATCGTCAAACAGCTCGGAGACAAAGAGCGACATGGACAGCGGGAAGATTACGGCGCCCATAACCGCAATCGAGGCGTTGACGGCAAGCGGCGCCGTGACGTTGCGGGCGAGGACGATGAGGGCGCACAACTCGTGGAAGGCTGCGGGATAGTAGCCACTGCCGCCCTCAAAGGGGTCCGCTAGCAGATCGCCAGCGGTGAGGTACGTGTTCACGTGAAGGGTCGACATCTTCTGCGTGTCTGCGAAGGCACGAATGACTCCCAGGTGGGTGTCGTTGTCCCACTGGTAGATGAAGCTGCTCATGTCGGTGCGCTGATAGAGATAGATAAGTGCGCAGGAGATGGCGCCTACCGCAACGTAGAGGCATGCTGCAGGAACGGTGAGGTGCTCGCCAAGCCTGTGGGGTTCCTCATGGTGCCCACGAAGGCGACGCAGCGCCACAGCGGCGACGGCGGCAATGGCAAGCGGGGCAAAGACGGTGACGATGTTTGCCGGGATGCCTGCGGCGTCGTAGACAATGCCTGCGATGCACATCCACGTCACAGAGACGGTGGGGGCTAGCACGAGCGCCGGGAGTGCTGCGAACCTAGCGGACAGAAAGACCATCCAGCCGGGGGCGTAGAGGACCAGAAGCATGAGAAACATAGAGGTACGCATGGGTGCAAGACTCCAGTAAGGGCTGACGGGAATGATTACATCTGTAACAGGATACAAGAAGTCCCGCTCGCGCCCCCACGCCCCACGGGGCGGTCTTCGTGCAAACCGTGCGGCAAGGGCATGCCTCACGTGGAGAAACCCTCAACCTGCGCTATCCTTGTGCGTGCGCGGCCGCAGGTGCGGTCCGCGAAGACACGCGAACACACACGGAGGACAGAGCTTTGCTGCCAGTCGAAGAACAGCTGAAGGTCATCACGTCGGGCACCATGCAGATTGTGCCCATGGACGAGCTTCGCAAGAAGCTTGAGCGCGGGGTGCCGCTCAACGTCAAGCTGGGCGTCGATCCCACCAGCCCCGACCTTCACCTTGGCCACGCCGTCCCCCTGCGCAAGATGCGCCAGTTCCAGGACCTGGGCCACAAGGTCACGCTCATCATCGGCAACGGCACCGCGCTTATCGGCGACCCGTCTGGCCGCGACTCCACCCGCCCGCCCCTCACCGAGGAGCAGGTCGAGGCCAACGCCAAGACCTACGTGGCGCAGGCCATGAAGGTGCTTGATCCCGAGAAGACCACCATCGTGCATAACGGCGACTGGCTGAAGCCCCTTGACCTCTCCAAGATGCTCAAGCTCATGAGCCAGTTCAACGTGGCACGCATTCTCGAGCGCGAGGACTTCCACAACCGCTACACCAACGGCCAGTCCATTGCCCTGCACGAGTTCATCTACCCCGTGCTTCAGGCATACGACTCCGTCGTGGTGAAGGCGGACGTCGAGATGGGCGGCAACGACCAGATCTTCAACCTCCTTGCCGGCCGGGACCTCATGCGCGCCATGGGCATGGAGCCGCAGGTGGCGCTTACCGTGCCGCTGCTCGTGGGCACCGACGGCGTGAAGAAGATGTCCAAGTCCTACAAGAACTACGTTGGCCTCACCGATCCGGCGGACGACATGTACGGCAAGATCATGTCCATCACTGACGAGCTTGTGCCGCTCTACTTCCGCCTGTGCTCAACGCTTCCCGTGGACCAGATCGACGCTATCGATGCCCAGTTCAAGGACGGCACGGCCGATCCGTATGCCCTCAAGCGCGAGCTCGCCCGCAACATCTGCGACCTCTACCATGGCGTTGGTGCGGGCGACGCCGCCCAGGCGGCCTTCGACGCCACGTTCAAGAAGGGCGAGGTCCCCGAGGACATCGCCGAGTTCCCTCTCTCCACGGTCCAGGTGAACGACGAGGGCAAGGTCTACCTGGCCAAGCTCCTGGTGGACGTCAAGATCGCCAGCGGCACGGGCGAGGCCCGTCGTCTCATCGACGGCGGCGGCGTCAAGATCGACGGCAAGGCCGTGGAGCCCAAGTGCTACAACGTGGACCCTGCGCTCTTCTCGGCGGGCACCGTGTTGCAGAGCGGCAAGAAGCGCTGGGCTAAGCTGGCGTAATGAAACCAAACTCTCGCAGCAATCGCTGCGTGTGGTGGGCCATCACGGGGCTTTGGTCCCTTCTTGTATGTGTACTCCTCGAGGTCGGCACCCTTATTGGAGCGCCGGCCTCGAGCCCCTTTGTCCTCGCTGAATGGCGTCCCACGCGCATGCTCGTGTTCTTTGTACTGGCGCTACCGCTTGTGTCCTGGGCGCGCAGGCGCCTCGCTGAGCTGCGCGAGGAGCACGAGCGGAGAAGGCAGCTGCCATCAGGCGAAGATGCGGACTCCAGGCACGTAACACCCCGCATGCTGCTCTGGCGGTCGCCCGAGTACGTCTTCCTCGCAATGTCTCTCTGTTCGGGCATCCTGTGCGCCTTTCTGCTTCCTGCATACACCTCGTCCTCATGGGACGGCTTCACGCACTTCGATTACGCAAACGCGATTTCGTACGTTGTTGACGCGCAGTACACGGGCGCCGACGCCCTCATGGCATCGAGCAACGCTTTCGTGTGGTCCCAAGCAATCGAGGGACAAAACGTCTTTCCCACAAAGAACGATGCCGCCGCGCGCGAAGTTGTCTACGACACCCTTGAGGACGCCGAGGAGAACGATGCCCTCGTTGTCTGCGAGGGGACCAGCGCGTTCACCGGTGACACGTGGATTTCCGCCTCTCACGTGGGAAACATCCCCAATGCCGTGGGGCTTTGGGCGGGCAGGCTGCTGCACCTGGGGTTTGACGGTCGCTACCTCATGGGCCGCATTGCGGGTGTGCTGTTCTACTCGCTGACAATGTTTCTTGCCATGCGCCGCATGAAAAGCGGAAAGCTGGCGTTGGGGGTCTTCTCGCTTTTCCCAACGCTGGTGATTCTCTCTGCTAGTTATACCTATGACACCTGGTCGGTATCGCTCATAGCGTATGCCTTTGCGGCGTTTGTGGGCAACTGCCAGAAAGGGGAGTGCGAGCTCACCCTTCATGATGCCTGCGCTCCTCTTGTTCCCTTTGTCCTGGGGGCGCTTGTGCGCGCAGTGTACTTCCCCCTGCTTGTGGTGCTTCTCGTGCTTCCCGCGAAGCGGTTCTCGTCCCGGCGCGACAGCGCGTTGTACCGTGCGCTGGTGGTGCTTGCAGCAGCGGCGCTGCTCGCCTCGTTTGGGATTCGCTTCCTCGTTGCGCCCGGAGGCGGAGATCCGCAGGGGTCTGCCGACGTCTCGCAGGGCAATCAGGTTGGCTTCATCTTGGCGGACCCCATCCGCTACGTTGGGGTGATGCTGGCTACCACGGGGCACGTCCTCGCCCCTGATCGCCTGGTGGCTTTCGAACCGTTGGCGTTCTCGGCGCCGTACGTTGTTGCTCCGTCTGTCCCCCAGAGCTCGGCAATCAATGGGCTGCTTTTGGGTCTGGTTCTTGTCGTGTGCGTCTTGGACCGCACGCAAGATGACCTTGTGCTTGCTCGCCCGCTGGTTAAGGCACTTGCGATGCTGGGTCTGGCGTGCGGGTGGGGGCTTGCCATCACGGGTCTGTACGTGTCCTTTACTGCCGTGGGGGCGCCTCTGGCCGAAGGGGTCCAGGTACGCTACCTGCTGGCGCTTCTTCCCCCGGCGGGGATGCTGCTTCTCGACTTTGCCGCAGTTGCTCGCAGGGACCCAGGCAAAAAGCTTCGCTGGCTTGCACCTGTCGCCGTGCTGGGGTCCTCCGCACTGCTCGTGGCGGCGCTGCTCGTTACCTTTGGAGTTGCATAAGTCGCATTCGACACATTCGTGCGTCTCGGCGCAAGCCTTGGCTCAGAGAATATCTGAATATCTGCGCCTGCCACTGCGCAGGGGGGTGCATGTTTCTATGATTGCACTGCAGAATCCTCGGCCGGGGATGTTCCCCGCGTTGCATTTGAGTGACAGGGAGAAGAGTTTGACCACTTCAAGGGGCATAGAGCTCCTGGCGCCCGCCGGTGGGCCAGAGGCGTTCAACGCCGCGCTGGCTGCCGGTGCCAATGCCATCTACTGCGGTTTGGGCAACAATTTCAACGCCCGCCGCGGTGCGCACAACTTTACCGAAGAGACCTTTGGCGAGGCCTGCCGCCGCGCACACCTGGCTGGCGCGCGCGTCTACGTGACGGTGAACATTGCCGTTGCCACGCGCGAGATTCCGCAGGTGCTCGAGCTTATCCGCCGCGCCTGGCTGCTTGGCGCGGATGCCTTCATCATCCAGGACTGGGGGCTTCTCGCCGAGGTGCGCCGCAGCTGGCCGCAGATCGAGTGCCACGTCTCAACCCAGGCAAACGTTCACGACGCCCGAGGCACGGCCTGGTGCCGTGAGCTGGGCGTGGCGCGTGTGACGCTCTCGCGCGAGCTATCGCTCGACGAGATGCGCACCATTGCGCAGGAGGGCGTGGAGCTTGAGGCCTTTGGCCACGGGGCCCTGTGCTTCTGCTATTCCGGCGTGTGCATGATGAGCTCGCTTGCCGGCGGGCGCTCGGCCAACCGCGGCCTCTGCGCGCAGCCGTGCCGCCTGCCGTACGACCTGGTGGACGAGGAGGGCCACGCAATCGAGGCCCCCGGCCGCACGCGGCCGCTCTGCCCCAAGGACTATTGCGTTGTTGATGACCTTCCCCAGCTTGCCGACGCGGGCGTGGCCTCGCTCAAGGTCGAGGGCCGCATGAAGTCGCCAGACTACGTGTACGCCGTGATCTCTGCCTACCGCGGAGCGCTCGACGCGCTTGCGGACGGCGGCGAGAAGGACGCGCGCGCCGACGCTGCGCGCCACCGCACGTTGCGTCGCGTCTTCAACCGCGACTTCACGGATGCCTACCTCTGGGGCCGCTCCGGCGACGAGATGATGAGCTACGAGCGCTCCAACAACCGCGGCGAGCTGGTGGGCGAGGTCGTCTCGTCCCGCAAGCTGGAGGACACACTGGTGCGACGCGGCGGCTCGGACGGCGGGCGCGAGCGCATGCGGCGTCTCACCCGCGCGGACGTGGAGATTCGCCTTGACCAGCCGGTGGGGGAGGGCGACCTGCTCGAGCTGCGGCCGGTGGAGGATCCCTCCCAGTTCCTCACCGTGCGCGCCGAGCGCGCGGCCGCTGCCGGCGAGACAATCGCCTGCCGCGCTTCTCGGCCCATCCCGGCTGGCGCGGTGGTGCGCGTGATTCGCTCGCAGGCGGCGATGGACGCCGCTGCGCGTGTCTCGGGGCTGGACGTGCCGCGCCGCCGCCCCGTCACCGTGAGCGTGCGGGCGCGTCTGGGCGAGCCGTTCTCGGTGACGCTTGCCTGCGCGGACGGGAGCGCCGTTGCCACGGCGGAGGGCTTTGTGGTGGAGCCTGCCCGCACCAAGGCTGTGACCAGGGAGGACCTTATCGAGCACGTGGGTCGCATGGGGCAGAGCCCCTTTGAGCCCGTCTCGTTTGAGGTGCAGATGGACGAGGGCGTGGGCATGGGCTTCTCGGCCGTGCACAAGGTGCGTGCGCAGGCATGCGAGGCGCTTGAGCAGCAGATTCTTGCTCCGTACGATGCGCGCGCGGAGCGGCTTGCCGTTGCGCCCTCGGCACGCGGCGTGACCGGGCGCCTGGTAGAGGTGCGCGAGAAGGACGGCCTTGTCGCGCCGGACGCTTGGACGAGATCCGCGCCAGAGGCATGTGCCCTGGTTGCCACGGCCGAGGCGGCACGCTCCGCGTTTGACGCCGGTGCCACGCGCGTTTACGCGACGGCAGACGCGCTTGCGGATGGCGCCGCGTGGCCGGAGGGCGTGATTCCCTGGCTGGACGAGGTGTGCCGTGAGGGCGACCACGCCCGCCTGGACCCCTGGGTGCGCGCCGGGCAGCCCGTGGGTGTGGGCAACGTCTCCGAGCTGGCGCTCGCCGCATCGCGCGGGGCGCTGGCCGAGATTCGCACCTGCATTCCCGTACACAACGAGAGCTGCCTTGTGGCACTCGAGGAGGCGGGGGCAGCGGGCTTCTGGCTTTCGCCCGAGCTCACGCTTGAGGAGGTCTGCGCACTGGCGGGGGCTGCCTCCGTGCCGGTAGGACTTGTGGTCTCCGGGCGCGCCCGCGCCATGACCAGCGAGCACTGCGTGCTGCAGGCTGCTAGCCGTTGCATCCACGACTGCCCCAACTGCGAGCTGCGCCGCCGGCGCCTCTCGCTGCGCGACATCGACGGCAACCTCCTGCCGGTGCGCACGGACGTCCATGGGCGCTCGCGCATCTGGGCGGCGCACCCGCTGGACGCAACGCCGCAGGCAGACGCCCTTGTCGCAGCTGGCGTCACGCGCCTTATGGCGGATGCCACGCTCCTCTCGCCTGAGGAGTGCGCGTTTGCCGTCGAGCGCGTGGTGCGCGCGCTTGCCGCCGCGGCCGAAGGGAGGCGACCTGCTCCTCGTGTGCAGGGCGCAACCTCCGGGCATCTTTTCACGGGCATTGGGTAATATGTTACCTTGTAACCCATCATTGCGCTAGGAATTCGCACATCGTGAGTTCGAGCGATACTACAGGCGCGGGGGCACCCGCGCGGGAGGAGAGGACCATGGCAGAGAACGAGACCCCCAGCACCGAGCAGACCGCTGGCGATACGGCCACCGAGGCCAAGCCGGTGCTCAACCGCAAGCTTCTGTCCGAGACCATCGACATCATCCGCCAGAGCCTGCAGGCCGACGGCGGCGACATCGCCCTTATCGACTGCACCGATGACGGCGTGGTGACCCTCGAGATGCAGGGTGCCTGCGCCGGCTGCCCGCTCTCGACCTACGACATGTCCGAGGGCATCGAGCGCATCCTCAAGGAGCACGTGCCTGGCGTCACCCGCGTGCAGCCTGCGGTTCTCTAGGTCGGGTGCTGCCCCGTGTGGCTGAACGACTTCTACCATTCGCTCAACCCTATCGCGTTTACGCTCGGACCCTTCCAGGTGCGCTGGTACGGCATCGCGTACCTGGCGGGGTTCGTGTGCGCGGGGCTGGTGATCGCGCGCGTTGCCAAGCGCTGGAAGCTTGACCTCTCCACCGATGACGTGCTCTCGGTGATGATTGACATTGCCGTGGGCATTATTGTGGGTGCGCGCATCTTCTACGTGGTCTTTTACGGCGCGGGGTACTACCTCGAGCACCCGCTCGAGATCTTCGCCCTCAACCAGGGCGGCATGAGCTTCCACGGCGGGCTGGTGGGCGCTATTGTCGGCGGCACCATTGCGTGCAAGCGCTGGAAGCTCTCGGTGCTCACGGTGGCCGACCTCGCGGCCATTGGCGCACCCATCGGTCTTTTCTTTGGCCGCTGCGCAAACTTTGTGAACGGCGAGCTGTGGGGTAAGGAGACGTCGCTGCCGTGGGGCGTGATGTTCCCCAGCGGCGGCGCGGTGTACCGGCACCCCTCGCAGCTCTACGAGGCCCTGCTCGAGGGCGTGGTGCTGTTCTGCGTGCTGTTCGCGCTGTCGCGGAGGCGTCCGCCCCGGCCGCAGGGCACCTTCATTGGCACGTTCCTCATGCTGTACGGCGTGTTTAGGTTTCTTATCGAGTTCGTGCGGCTTCCGGACGCGCAGCTGGGATACCTTCTCGGCACCGGCTGGCTCACGATGGGCCAGGTCCTGAGCCTGCCGCTCGTGGCGGCGGGGATTGTGGTGCTGGTGCTGGCCTCGCGGCACGACCGCCCGCAGGTGGGGCACCTCGACGCCGAGGAGGCGTAGGCTGCAGCTAGGGCGTGACACGCAAAATCTGGGTTGGGCTGTCCTCAGGTTGTCGCTTTTGTGGTTGCCGGTAATGTTTGGCGCCAGAACTGCACAAAAATGCTCTATCGGACGGTTTCTGGCTGCTCGCGGCATAAAAATGCTCTATCGGACGGCGGTCGTTCTGGATGCTCATCAACTATTTAATCAATATTGCAGTTCTTTGAATATTATTAAGTTCATATACATAAATGTGCAATTATAGTTGTAATTTTGATTTCCTGTGTCAGAAGCGACCGTACGATAGAGCATTTTTATGCAGAGACTTCGGAATCGCCGTCCGATAGAGCATTTTTGTGCAGAGTAAAAGTTTCAGGCTTAAGATTCCCGTGCTGTGACCTGTGCGCGGCACACAATCACAGCCGAATGTGTTGCGCGACGACGGCGCAGCGAGAAGTGCCGACGGCTCTCGTCTATACTTCAGACAACATTCAAACCGAGGGCACGGTTTGGGCAGCTGTGAGGCCTGCAAATGGATCCCGGTTCTACTCCGGGTCAGCAACCAGAACTGTGCTCAGATGCGCGCGCCGCGCTACCGCTGGTGCTGCGCCGTGAGGCTACCGTCGCCACTCGACGGCCCTGCCTGCCCTCGATGCTCCCAAGGGAGCAGATCACAGGGAGGCGGGTATGAAACCCACAAAACCCACTGGCATGTCTGGGCTGTGTCTGCGTGACCGCATTCTGGCGGTGACGTTGTCGCTGGTCACGGCGGCGTCGATGGTGCCCACGCGAGCGCTGGCCGAAGTCATGGCGGATACATCGTCAGCGACGACGGCAGCCGCCCTGGCCGAGGCAAGCGCCTCCGATGCCGCGTCGGCAAGCATCTACTCCACCTACCTCACCACCAGCGCAAGCTCCACGGGTGGCACCTACGCCTACGCCGCCTCGGACACGCTGTGGGCGTGGGCGCGCGAGAAGGGCGCCAGCGCCCCCATCGACCCTGCCACCCTCACCTACCAGTGGCAGGCCAGCTCTGACAACTCTACCTGGGAAGACATCCCGGGCGCCACCACGCAGTCTCTCCCGCTGGCAAGCTACGCCGGCCGCTATGTGCGCTGCACGATAACCACCGCCGACGGCAGCTCCTCTCGCACAACACGCAGCCGCAACAAGGTTGCCGCCGCGGGTTCGGTCAACCTCGTAAGCGTGTCGCTGAGCAACACCGGCACGCTCGCCCCAGGCGACACCCTCTCTGCAACGGCCAAGGACGCAAGCGGCGCCGACGCCACCTCAAACGCCAGCGTCACCTGGTCCTGGTACGCCAGCGACTCGGCGTACGGCACGGGCGAGAAGATCGCCGGAGCTACGGGTCCAACGCTTAACGTGACCTCGGACCTTCTCGGCAAGTACGTCTACGCGAGCGCAGACGGCGGTTACGGTGCAGCCAAGAGCTCCGTGGCTGGCCCCGTGCAGGAGGCCGGCGCCGTCACGCTGTACAAGGTGACCGTCGACGCCTCTGGCCGCGCGACGGTTGGGCAGACCATCACCGCCACGGCCTACACCGGCTCCTACACCCAGACGACCTCCGCGGACGTGGTGCACTACCAGTGGCAGTGGGCGGCAAGCAGCACGACAGATGACTCCGCGTTCACCGACATCCCCGGTGCCACCTCCGCCACCTTTACCGTTCCCGAGCAGACCACCGACGGAACGTCGCTTCTCGGCACGTACCTGCGCGTCAAGGCGACGAGCAGCAACTCCGTGGTCTCCACCAGCGTGCCGTCCTACTACGGGACCAGCACGCAGGACCCCGTTGGCCCCGTAGCGCTTGCGGGCGGCTATGACGTCTCGAGCGTGAAGCTCTCGTCCTCTGTCACAAACGCGCAGGTGGGGGCCACGCTCACGGCGCAGCCCCAGTACCAGGAGGCCTCAAGCTGGGGCACGTACGAGACGGACCTCCCCTCGGACGCCAAGCTCGCGTGCACCTGGTATGCGGCGGACGACGCGGCCGGCACCAACACGCGCGAGCTCACTGCAGAGGACGGCGCCACCGGAACTACCCTTGCGCTTTCCTCGTCACTCGAGGGCGCGTACGTGTGGGCCAGCTGCAGTGCCCTCATGGCATCTGCCACGAGCGAGAAGGTCCAGGTCAAGGCTGTGGGCAGCTATGACCTCCACCACGTTCTGGTGTCGCCAACCTCGGGCACGCTTCTCACCGGTGCCACCGCAACCGCGACGGTCTACGCATCGCAGCTCTCGGGCAGCAACGTGGAAGTTACCGGCAAGGATGGCGTGACCCTGCAGTGGTACGTTGCCAACGCCGCCGACGCACCGGCAGAAGAGTGGCAGCCGCTTGACGGCTGCACGTCGGCCAGCATCGAGGTTCCGCAGGCAGCTGCGGGAAAGAACCTCAAGGTCATGGCAACGAGCGGTGCCACCTCCGTCTCCAAGGCCTTCGACCAGCCCGTTGCTGACAGCACCACGCTTGCAGGCGCCGTTGCACGGCTCCAGAACGAGAGCTGGCGGCCAACACTCACGTATGGCACGGACGCCAACGTGAACGACGTGCTTCTCGCCAAGCTCGCGGAGGAGGGCGTGGAAACCACGGGCCTCACTGTGCGCGTGACCAGCGTCTCGTTCCAGGACACCAACAGCAACGCCACCGTGGGCATCTCCACCGCAGACGCGGACAACGGCGCCATCACGTACTTCTCGTGTGACACGAGCAAGGTCTCTAACTGGAACATGTCCTCGCTCCAGACGGTGAGCTCGATTACGTTCGCGCTCACCCGCGGCGACGAGACCGCAACGTTCACCCCCAACCGCACCTTCCAGGTGCCTTGGGACGAGAACGCCGCGCGCGCCGTGCTCCAGGCCAAGGCCGATGCCATCACGCTGGGCTTTGCCGATGGTGACTCCGCAGATTCCGTGACGCAGGCCTTCACGCTGCCGGCAAGCCTGAGCGGCGCCAGCGCATCGTGGACCGCGAGTGACAGCTCCGTGAAAGTGACCGGCGAGAGCTGGGACAGCACCCTCACGGCAACGCCCACGCGCGGCTCGGCCGACACGCCGGTGACGCTTTCGGCAGCCGTGTCCTTCACGGGCTACGGTATGCCCGATGTCACGGTTACCAAGGACTTCCCAATTACTGTCAAGGCGGACCCCGAAGCCGTTGCCGCAGCTCAGGCTGCCCTCGCAGGCAAGGTCGAGGCGGGCTTCACCTACGACAAGGTCAAGGCCTTCTCTACCGGTGCCGCCGTGGACCAGACTGCGGTCTCGGGCGACCTCCAGCTTCCCACCACGCGCACGCTTGGCGTGGACGGCAAGTACTACGCCGTCTCCTACAGCAGCAGTGACCCCCTCGTTAGCTTCAACGGCTACCACGCCACGGTCGTGCGCCCGCTGGGCACGGCGCGCACTGTTGCCATAGCCTGCACGGTCACTGACAAGTCGAACCCCGAGGTCACGGCCACCAAGACGCTTGAGTTCACGCTCTCGCCCGTGAGCGAGCAGGAGATAGACGAGGCGGTCTCGCTCATGCAGGACGCCAAGGCGGGGTATGCCCTGGCGCTTCTCGACGGACAGAGTGCCGCCAACGTGACGGGCAACCTGCGCCCGTTCTTGGGCGCCTATCGTGATGCCTCCGGCAACCTTGCCTGGGCGCACGACCGCGACACGCAGTCCGCGCACCCCGGCATTGTGCTGGTTGACCTGCCCGGATACAGCGACATGGGCGGTATGTCCTGGCGCACCTTCAAGTCAAGCCGCCCGGACGTGATCTCCCACGAGCTTCTCACCTACACCAAGCCCACCGACAACACACGGGTTACCGTAATCTCGCGCCTTGCTGACGAGCGCTTCCAGGCCTACTACGAGTTCTACAAGGACGACCCCATGGTGAGCGACCAGCTCAAGGCAAAGCTGGCAAGCCTTGTGAACCAGGATGTCTCGGCCACGTTCACGGTGGCGGGCACCTCTGGCCAGGACGCGCCGGAGCAGGTTACCGCTAGCTGCGCGGTCATTGGCCCCAACGCTTCCGGGGCCAGTGTCAGCTGGGCGCCAGAAACCTCGCTTGCCGTCGAGCCGGGCACCACCGCGGCGGATCTCACTAAGCAGGTTCTTGACGCCAACGGCATCACCTACGACGCCGACCTCTACACCTTCACCAAGGACGGCACTTCGCTTGGCTATGACGCCGCAACCGGCAAGTGGTGGCAGCTCTTCATCAACGGCAAGTCCGCAACCGTGATGGCCTCGAACTACGTCCTCAAGGAGGGCGACAAGGTCGTCTGGTACTACTCTGCCTGGGGCGACTCTCTGCCGGGACAGGTCACGGGCTCGGTCAAGGTGATTGGCAAGGACGCCTCGGGTCTCGATCAGGTGTGGGCGGACACAACGTCTCTCACCCTGGTGGAGGGCTCCACCGCCGCCGACCTCTCCGAGGCGGCGTTTGCCGAGAAGGGCCTCACGCACTCCTCGTCCACCAGCACCTGGGGTTACTACCTGAGCACCATCACCTCGCCCGTGGACGGCCGCGAGCTGGGTTGGGACTCCACGACGGGTGCATACTGGCACCTGTTCGTGAACGGCACTGCCTCGCAGGTTGGTGCCAGCAGCGTGAACATTGCCAACGGCGACGAGGTCGTGTGGTACTACTGCACGGATTCTGACAGCCTTCCCAAGAGCGACGCCCTGGTCATTGACCCAACGGCCACGCGTCCTACCAGCTTGAGCGCAGCTTGGCCCGGCTACAAGGGTACAGGCGAGACGGGTGTGGTTCGCGGGCTCTCGACGCCCGTGCCTGGTTCCGGCACCTACGCCAAGCTCGACTGGGCGCAGTCGCGCCTCACGACTGCCATGTACGTCAACGCGAGCGACGCGATTATCGTGAACGGCGAGGTATATGACGCCGCGCAGACACGGCTCTATCGTCGTGACGCGTCCACCGGCGTGGTTCTCGACGAGGCTCGCCTGGCCGCAAGCGTGGACTCCACTGCGCGCCTGCAGTACGCCGACGGTCTCATACTTGTGCCTCTGCACGGTGGTCGCATTCAGGCGCTCACCGCGGACATGCTGACCACGCTCTGGGTCTCTGCGGCGTTTCCCACCTCGACCAGCTCGAGCGGCAAGGCCGTTGACCAGCAGCTCCTCTCGTCCATCACCGTGCGTGACGGCAAGGCGTACTTCTCGACCGTGGCCCCTGACGGCAGCGATTCCTGCGGAGGCTACGTGGCCTGCGTGAGCTTGGCTGACGGCAGCCTTGTGTGGTCGCACGAGGGAACGGACGCAGGCTACTACTGGACGGGCGCCGTGCCCACATCCGCGGGCGTGCTCACCGCCAACGACGCCGGGCGGGTCTCGCTGCTTGACGCGGCAACGGGGCGCGAGGTCTCTTCGGTCGATCTGGGCACGCGCTGCCGCGCCCAGCTAGCAGTAAGCGGCAACGTGGCCTACGCGGTCACGACCGATGGCGTGCTGCACGAGCTCTACCTGCGTGCTGACGGCTCTCTGACGGTCGGCTGCAGTGTGAGGTTTGGCTCGTACTCCACCTCGTCGCCCACCATCTGTGACGGCCTGCTCTACGTGGGCGGGTCCTCCTCCGCAGACGTGACGCGCGGCGCGCTCTTTGTGATTGACCTTGCGTCCATGAGCGTCAAGCACGAGGCCCTGGTGCCTACGACCAGCGTGGAGGGTCAGGTTGGAACCGGCGACGTGAAGAGCGCACCGCTGGTGAGCGTAGCCGCCGACGGCAACACCTACGCGTACTTCACCTGCAACGGCAAGCCCGGCGGCGTGTACGCATACCGCCTTGGCGACGCCGAGGCAACCACGCTCTACCAGCCCGCAAACGACCTCTGGCAGTACTGCATGAGCTCCATCGCCTGCGACGCAAGCGGCAACCTCTACTTCTTCAACGACTCCGGCACCCTATTCAAGCTGGACGCCGGCGCCACCACAACGGTGCCGGGCGAGAAGGGCCAGGGCGGCCAGGGCGGCAACGGCGGCTCCGCAGGCGGCACCGGCGCTCAGGGCGGCAACGGCGGCCAGAGTGGCTCGAGCTCCACGGGCGGCGCCGCCGGCAGCGGCAACGGCGCAGCTACCGGCAAGGGTGGCGTCAGCGGCAACGGCGCAACCAGCACGCCTGCCGCCAGCTCCGCCACAACTGCCAGCACCTCCTCGTCAGAGGACGGCTCGCTTCTGGGCAGCTATACATCCGAGGACGTGACAAGCGTCACCTCCGTTGGTGACAAGGACGACGCGGTTACCGGCGAGGTGCCCGCAACTGACTCGGCGGCGCAGGCGGGCCCTCCCATCTGGCCCATCGTGGGCACCTGCGTGGGTGCCGCGCTGCTTATCCTGCTGCTTGCCACGCGTCGCCGCGACAAGAGCGATGTCACCGAGGGGAGGCGCGGCTAGATGTCAGACAACGGCACGCCGACAAACGGCCAGCAGTCAGCTGGCGGCAAGCGCACTGTCAGGGTGATCCTTGCGGCTCTCGCTGCAGCACTCATCGCATTCTGTGTGTGGGCAATGTCCGTCTACGCACAGGGCGGCGACCCGCTTGCCTGGGCAACGGGCTCTGCAGCGTTCCAGACCACTGCAGACGAGACGGACCAGGCTACCAGTCAGGACACCGCCTCCTCGCAGGAGGCGCCCCAGACGGCCACCGTCACCACGGACGACGTCTACGCTGCACTCGCGTCGCTCCAGTTTGACGGCACGGACGTCTCTCTCGAGAAGGACGCCGCCCACGTGGTTCTCTCTGCGGATGGCATCTGGGTCGAGGAGGCAAGCGCGGACGCGCCCACAGACATGGCTCTTGCCTGTGCCCAGCGCTCCGCGGCCCTTGCCACTTGGGCCTCCGAGCAGGACGTGGGCATCCCCAGCGTCACCTGGATCTGCGAGGACGGCTCCGGTGCCGTGCGCATGGCCGTGACCATGCCCACGGACAGCGCCCCTACCACGGGTGGCTTGGCCACGCTTCTCTCGGCAACAACCGGCTACGGCATCTCTGGCAACGCGTATGCCCAGCTGGACACCGGTGACGTCTCGCAGTTTGCGGGCACCGCACCCACACTTCCGGATGGCACGGCCGTCTCCATCGACGCCACTGTGACATCAGCGGGCGAGAACCTCTCCGCCTCGGACGTCGCAGCGCGTCAGAAGGACGTCAGCTCCGGGACAGTGGGCGTTACCGGGTCTGGTACCAGCACCACTTCCGGCACGGGTGCTTCCTCCTCGGGCTCTAGCAGCTCCTCGTCAGCAATCGGCACGCAGTCCGGAAGCGGCTCCTCCAGCTCCGCCGCACAAGACGCCAAGGTTCGCGTCACCGTGACCATCGACGCCCGCGCCGACGGGGGCTCGTCCAGCTCGTACGCCGTCTCGCTCAACCCAGGCGCCACGGCATACGACGCTCTGGTGGCAACAGGTGCCAGCGTCAACGCGCGCAGTACGGCCATGGGCGTCTACGTTGCTGCCATCAACGGGTACGCCGAGAAGGACCAGGGCGGCGAGAGCGGCTGGAAATACGCGGTCAACGGCAGCTACCCCAGCTACTCTGCCGGCGCCTGCACGCTCTCTGATGGCGATGCGGTGACGTGGGTCTACGTCACGTCGGCATAGCGTCAGAGATCGGAAAGTGCGTCATACTCGTCACATGCTGACCATGCGAGACACACATACCGCCTTCGACACTTGCCACCCGGCCGTGCCGGCGACGTACTTTGCCGCAACCATCCTCATCGCCATCTTCGCGATGCAGCCGGTCTGCGTGGGCATCTCGCTCGCAGGTGCGCTTATGTTCTCGCTTGCCGCGCGTGGATGGCGACGCACGCTCGGCGGCCTTCGCTGGCAGCTCCCCATGGTGGCCCTTGTTGCCGTGGCCAACCCGCTCTTCTCGGCATCTGGCTCCACGCTGGTGGCGCAGCTTGGCCCCATGGCCATCTACCAGGAGAGCATTGCCTACGGCGCCTGCGCCGGAGCGCTTCTCGTGGCGGTGGTCCTGTGGTTTGAGGACGCCGCCTGCGTGCTCACGCAGGACCGGCTGCTGCAGCTGGGCGCCCGCGCGCTCCCCACGGTGACGCTCGTGACCTCGATGGCGGCGCAGCTGGTGCCGCAGCTCATGCAGAGGTCGCAGTCCGTGCGCGCAGCCACGCTTGCCACCACGGCAGCCGCTCCGCAGGGCTCGCGCGACCGTGGCGTGCGTGTGGCGGACCAGCTCATGAGCTGGTCGATGGAGGACTCCATCGAGCGCTCCGACGCCATGCGCGCCCGCGGGTGGGGCGCCACGGACCGCCGTAGCTGCTATCTGCCGGATTCCTTTCGCACCTCTGACGCGCTCGCGCTTGCAGGAATTGGGCTGCTCGCGGTAACCAGTGCATTTCTCGTCTACGTTGCCTGCTCTCAGTGGCGCTTCTATCCCACCATGCCCCGTCTGGTTGTATGGTGGGGCTACGTGCCGTACGCCGCGCTGGCGCTTCTCCCCACGGTGCTTGACCTGGGGCAACGCGTGCGGTGGGGGAGGGTCGCATGAGCGCGCTCGAGTTTAGGGACGTGAGCTTCTCCTATCCCGCAACAGACACCGAACCCAACCCCGCGCCAGTCTTGGAGCACGTCTCGCTTGCCGTGCCCGAGGGTGCGTTTGCACTGCTCACAGGCAGTACGGGCTCCGGTAAGTCGACGCTTCTGCGCCTTGCCAAGCCAGAGGTGTCACCTACTGGTACGCTCGTCGGCAACGTGCTCGCTTTTGGCAAGGATGTGCGCGAGTTCTCTCCGGTGGAATCCGCCCAGACCGTGGGCCTTGTCTTCCAGAGCCCTGACAGTCAGATTGTCTGCGACACCGTGTGGCACGAGATGGCCTTTGGCCTGGAGAACCTAGGAACACCCGTGTCCGAGATGCGCCGCCGCGTGGCCGAGACGTGCATGTTCTTTGGCATGGAGCCGTGGTTTCGTCGGCAGACGGCAAGCCTCTCCGGTGGCCAGCGCCAGATGCTCGCCCTTGCCGCAACGCTCGCCATGCGGCCGCGCCTGCTGCTCCTGGACGAGCCCACCTCGATGCTCGACCCGGTTGCCGAGAAGGACTTCTTGGCCATGCTCTTCCGCGCAAACCGCGAGCTTGGGGTCACCGTTGTGGTGGCAACGCACGCTCCGGAGCCCATGCGCGACGTGGCTACCTGCGCCTTTCGCGTGGAGGACGGCCGCGTGCGCGAGCTCTCGCTCGACGATGCGGTTGCTGCCTGCGCGTTTAGGCCAGAAGACGTGGCGCCCGCAGGCAGCAAGCCCGCCGTCAGCGGCGAGAAACCTGCGCTTTCCCTTCGCGACGCGTGGTTTCGCTACGAGCGCAAAGCTGACTGGGTCCTGCGCGGGCTGGACCTCGTGGCGCCCCAGGGCAAGGTGACGGCCATTGTGGGCGGCAACGGTTCGGGTAAGACGACTCTCTTGCAGCTTGCGTGCGGCGCGCTTGCACCGCAGCGTGGGCGCCTCTCTCGTCCCCATGCGGCGTCACAGGCGTACCTGCCGCAGAGCCCGCGCGCGATTCTCTCTGCGCAGACCGTGCATGAGGAGCTCATGCTCTGGTCAAAGGGTGCAGGCTACGATGAGGCCCAGGTCGCGGCAATGATGGAGCGCTTGGGACTTGCGGGCGTGGCGGCGAGAAACCCGCTCGACCTCTCCGGTGGCCAGCAGCAGCTCGTGGCGTTTGCAAAGCTGCTGCTCACGCAGCCAGACCTGCTCATTTTGGACGAACCCACCAAGGGACTCGACGCGGCGGCGCGCACCAAGCTTGCGCGTCTTGTGCAAGGGTTGCGGCAGGAGGGGAGAAGCGTTCTTCTCGCCACACACGACCTTGCGTTTGTCTCTGCCGTGGCAGACTCGGTGTCGCTCCTCTTTGACGGGGCCGTCACCTGCACGGAAGGACCCGACGAGTTTCTCGCCGGGTCCTGGCTCTACCACGCGTGAGTTGTGGGCTGCATGCCGTCGCTGCGCCGTCAGCGCGGCGTCAGCTGCTGGCTAGAAGGTGAGGAACGGCTCCTCCATGCCCTCCTCCTCGAGGTCATCTTCCGAGAGGCCGTCAAGCTCCTCCATGTCCTCGAGCTCAATCTCGTCGCCGTCATCCTCGCCCCAGCCGTATGCGCTGGCGGCGAGCTCGTCCACGCTCGTGTCGGGAAGCGCGCTGGTCACCGAGCACAGGCCGTCGATGGCGGGCACGATCTTCTGCCACTGGGTGATCACCGGATCCTGAGGAACGCCCTCCAGCTCCACAAGGGAGTCGAGGTAGATCTCGCTTGCGCCCTCAAGCAGGTCGGACTCGGCGCGAACGCTCGCGAATTTTGACGCAAACTTCTCGAGGGCCTCGTCCGCCGAGTCCGCCTCAACCACGCACGGCATGAGACAGTAGTTGTTTGCCTGGTCCTTGTCATCGTTGTAGCTAAAGTTTCCAACGTAGAGCATGGGGCCTCCTCCGGTCGATGGGTGCGGCACATGCCCATCTTAGGCAATTCGGCGCAGCTTGGTGACGGTTTCCCGCAAGCGGGCGGTCGTTGTGTCATAGAGTGTTGCATGTTGGACTGCATTCGGCAGAAGGCGAGAATCATGACAGCGAGCACCACAGGCACCAAGCGACAGCGCGTCTTTGCCGCGCTCGAGGTGCCCTCGATTGTCGCCGTTCCGGCGGTGCTCGCGGCGTGTGCCGTAAACGGCGTGCAGGCGGCCGCGGGGCTCACGTTTCTGGTGGTGGTACTTTGCGTGGGACTTTTCCTTGCCAGCTACGAGGCGACGCGTCCTGCGCTTAGGCAGGTCATGCCCACCGCCACGCTCGCGGGACTGGCGGCGGCCGGGCGCATCCTCTTTGCGCCCATCCCTGACGTCAAGCCCGTCTCGGCCATCGCCATTGTCGCCGGGGCAACGCTTGGCCGGCGCGAGGGCTTCATGGTTGGGGCGCTAGCGGCGCTGGTCTCGAACTTCTTCTTTGGGCAAGGCGTGTGGACGCCCTGGCAGATGTATGCGTGGGGACTCGTGGGCTACCTTGGGGGAGTGCTGGGGGAGCATGGCCTCCTCGAGCGGCGCGGCGCGCTGTACGTGTACGGGTTTCTCTCGGCGCTCATGTACGGGGCGATTCTCAACGGCTGGTACGTGATTGGCTACGTTGAGCCCGTCACTTGGCCGGCGGTGGTTGCGGCGTACGCGGCGGGCCTGCCGTGGGACTGCCTGCACGGCGCGGCAACGGTGGGCTTTCTCGCGGCGATCTGGGTGCCGTGGGGTGCGCGCATCCGACATGCCGTCGCGAAGTACGGTCTGTAGCGAGTGGCTTGTCGCGAGGCTCGCCGATACACGTTTGGGCGGCGAATGTGTATCAGCATCCCCCCAGCCCCGCGCCAGTCGCACCCCAAAATGTGAAGAAACCCGGACTTCGGCCCAGCGTCACCAAACGTCGTGTCAGCTTCCCCTTGCGCCAGCGTCGGCAGAGAGTAAAATTTCATAGGTTCAATGGGTATCGACTGCGCTCGCAGCCACCGCCGCCCCGCAAGGAGCGCCCGGCCACGCGCTCTCGCGCCCGCAGCAAGCAAGAAGCGCGGACGCGTGCCCGCGCGCCGTGTGGATAGGAGACTCAATGTCCGGACACTCTAAGTGGGCTACCACCAAGCACAAGAAGGCGGCCATCGACGCCAAGCGCTCGTCGCTCTTCTCCAAGCTCTCGCGCAACATCACCGTTGCCGCCAAGATCGGTGGCGACCCCAACCCGGACAACAACGCCACCCTCGCCGCTGCCGTCCAGCGCGCCCGCATGGTCTCCATGCCCAACGCCAAGATCAAGGCGGCCATCGACAAGGCCTTTGGCGCCGGCGCGGACGCAGCCGTCTACGAGGAGATCACCTACGAGGGCTACGGCCCCGCGGGCGTCGCCGTCTACGTTGACTGCCTGACCGACAACAAGAACCGCACCGCCGCAGACGTCCGCTCCGCCTTCACGCACGCTGGCGGCAACCTGGGCACCACCGGCTCCGTCGCGTTCCAGTTCGAGCGCAAGGGCTCCATCGCCGTGGAGAAGGTCATCCACAGCGACGAGAAGAAGGTCCCCGATCGCGAGAACGCCGTGGACGAGGACGAGTTCATGCTCGCCGTGGCCGACGCTGGCGGCGAGGACTACGAGGACGCGGGCGAGGAGTGGATCGTCTACACCGCGTACGACAAGATGCAGGACGTCCAGAAGGCTCTCGAGGCCCAGGGCATCGAGGTCAAGGGCTCTGAGCTCACGATGGTGCCCACCACCCCCACGGACGTCACGGTCAACGACGCCAAGAAGGTCCAGCGCCTCATCGATCGCCTGGATGAGCTTGAGGACGTCCAGAACGTCTACAGCACCATGAACGTCACCGACGAGATCGCAGAGGCTCTCGCCGAGGACGAGGACTAGCGCATCGAGAAATAGCGCAGCCAACGGCGCCGGGAGCCACGAGCTTCCGGCGCCGTTTTTCTTTGGTAGCGTCTTGCGTGCAAGAAGCAATACCCTCCGGGCCCGTTCCGGCAGGGTATCTCATAGCCGACCGGAGGTCCCGTCGTTTTGCTCAAGTACACTTTAGTCATGTGCACTTGAGCAAAACTATGCTTTGGATTTGGGGCACCTGGCATCTGAATCCCAGGGGATAACGTAGAGGTTGAATCCGGATCTCATCAGCAACTACCATCGAACACTCAGGGTATGCCTTCGCCCCAATGCCGTAAAACATCTGAAGTATGGAGCGCCCATCGATGCACTGACATGTATGGACATACATTGCGATATTATTTACAGCAAATCAGGGTTAGCCTGCGGCGAGAATTGCCTCCGGGGGGGGGTCGTGGAAGAGACTGCATTACAGCGCGAGGACGCAGACGTCCTCGTTTTTTCTGGCGCGTTGATGCGCCCGGTCTCGAGCAGGGAAGACGCAACCCCTTCCACATCACAAAGCTCTGAGGCTTCGAATGTCGATTCTATCCGAGGGGCGGGGATATAAGTGCCCGCCGGAGCAGGAACTCTACGAACAAGTGCACCCAACCGCATCGCTTCGGTTTCCGGAATCAAGGCAGTGGCCTTGTTTTTTGTGTTTGCCTGGCATACGGGAGTGTTAAAGGCCCCAGATCTCGGAGCGAGGATGTGTGAGCTCTTCTTTGTCTGTTCCGGGGTCTTAGAAGCCTTGAATCATCACGGCAAGTATTCGTACACGCTTGACGAGACTGTCTCAATAGTTAAGAGCAAGCTGGCTAAGGTATATCCACTGTACTTCGTCACCTTCCTCATGGCTGCTCTGCTAGGTGGGGTTGGCTTGAAGGAGTGGACCATCGCTGACAATACCACTGCAGCAGTTCTAAATCTTTTGATGATGCAGACGTGGTTTTCAAACCTACAATTCTCATTCAATGGAGTTTCATGGTTTGTTGCAGACTTGATGCTCTGCTATCTCATTACACCCCTGCTGTCTTGGTGGATAAGGCAACGAGAAACATCAGCGGACGCATCTGTATTGCGTTCTTACCTCGTCCCTTTCGTTGTTCTGTTCTGCATTCGAGCGCTTTTGCAAATGGGCCAGTACAGGGGAGTCATTAACATCAGTAATCACTCTTTCCCTCTATCCAGGATGTTGGAATACGGAATGGCATTTGTTGCTGGAACTGCAATTCTTGCTCGGGGGGGGGATATCAATGGGGCGTCACCCATGCAGAGACGCTTTACGGCCGATACTTGCATGGAGGTGGTATCAGTCTCCCTCTATACCGGTGCACTGTTTGCCTTGAATGACGTTTGGTGGTCGAGGCCTGCGTGCACCGTCATTGCTATCTTCCTTATTTGTTCATTCGTATTCAGTCGGGGGGCGGTAAGCAAGTTGTTGTCTATAAAGCCACTTGAGGTGTTTTCGACTCTGCAGATGCCCTTCTATCTTTTTCACCAGTTGGTGATTATCGCCGTTGGATATTTGCTCGGCAATCTGGGTGTTGGACATCGGTGGACAATCGTTGCAGCATTTCTTGCTACGCTTGGCCTGTCATATTTATGGGTTTGTCTCATTAGAAAGAACAGCGCAGCAACTTCGTAAGCTTGTTTAACAGGGGTTATTGTGTGCTCGGAAGATGGTATAGAGGAGAGGCTTTGGACCAGATAGTAGTGGCAGTTGCCACGCATAAGCCGTACAAGATGCCGGATGACCCAATCTACCTGCCCCTGCACGTGGGAGCAGAGCTCCATCCTGATGTACTGCCTGATATGCAAGGCGATAACACGGGCGACAATATCTCTGCCCTCAATGCCAGCTACAGCGAGCTCACTGGCCTCTACTGGCTCTGGAAGAACTGCGATGCCCAATACAAAGGACTGGTTCACTACCGCAGGCTTCTGGGAAGCGCCGACAAGTCAAAGCAGCATCAGAAGGATCCGTACGAGAAGCTCGTGGATGGCCCAGAGCTGCTCACTCTCCTGAGCAGCAAAGATGTGGTTCTTGCCAAGCAGCGCAACTACTACATCGAGACGGTCTACGACCACTACTCGCACACCTTGGATGGTTCGCAGCTAGACAAGGTGCGCAGCATTCTCTCCGAGCGCTGCCCGGAGTACCTCCCGGCATGGGATGGCCTTATGAAGTCGACGCGTGTGCACGTGTTCAACATGTTCGTCATGCCGGCAGCCACGTTTGACGCATATTGCTCATGGCTATTCCCTCTGCTCGACGAGCTTGGACAGAGGATTGATACAAGCCAGATGGACTCCTTTGCTGCGCGTTGGCCTGGACGCGTGAGCGAGCGGATGCTAGACCCATGGCTTACCACCAATGGCATCTCATATGCCGAGCTTCCAGTGGTGAGACCCGAACCGGTGGACTGGGTTAAGAAGGGCTCCTCCTTCTTGGCGGCAAAATTCCTTGGCAAGAAGTACGAGAGGAGCTTTTAATGGCTGACTTCACCTGTTCGAAAAGGTCGAACTGCTAACTGAGTCTCTTTTATATAGCTGTTATAGAAACTAGTCGATCGGAACTATCTTATTTCTTTCGCTGTGACAGATGATAGGCGGATGTGACAATGACAACAGAACTAAAAGGCGCACCCCTAGTTTCATTGGTTGCTGCATTTTATAACGTTGAGGCATGTGTGCACTATTGTATGGACAGCTTGACTGCCCAAAGCCTTCAAGATTGCGAGATTATCTGCGTCGATGACGGCTCAACAGATAATACCGGTTTGCTCCTGGAACAGTATTCATCCGATTCGCGTGTTCGAGTGGTACATAAGTCAAACGGTGGGCTTTCTGATGCCAGGAATTACGGTGTCTCTATTGCGCGGGGACGTTATGTAACCTTCGTTGACGGTGATGATATTGTCTCACCATACTATTTGTCCTCCCTTGTTGAAGCTATGGAGGGCAAAGATGACAGAATGGTTATTAGTCAAGAGGAATCAATGCCATATTCTGTGACTGCAAATCCATCAGAAGTGGAATGGTCGTCTCATGGCAGCTTAATAACTTTCAATAGACAACAAGTTGTTGAAGAAGTTCTTTATGATCGGATACATCCATGTGCTGTTGCAAAGCTTGCCCCTAGACGAGTGTATTTGGATCACCCATTTCCGGTTGGATGTCTCTATGAGGAAATCCGAACAGTCATGACATTCGTGAGCGCACTCGACGGATTTGTAGTCATTCCTTCAACGATATATGGCTACATCATGCGTGATGGTTCAATTACTTGGTCAAAAAGTGTTTCTGTTAACCGGCTTGAACAATATCAGGCTGCAGCTGAGACTATTACAAAAGGCGCATTATCTCTCTGTCCCAGTCTTGAGGTAGCTGCACAATACCAGAGGGCACTTTTGTATACAAGGATGCACTCGCAACTACCAGTGGGTATATCTTTGCCTCCAGAAATCAAGAAAAAGGACGCTGAAATTCGCGGAGAATTAAAGAATCTCCTTCCTCAAGTAATGAAGAATGAATCAGTTCCCTTTGCCAGCAAAATCCGTATGCAACTTCTTGTGGCTGCACCAGATATCTATGACAAACTATATACACTCTATCGAACGAGAATTAAGGGTGTGCAATAGGTGCGATGAAACCTACGCTGAGCATTGTAATAGCTGCATATAATGCCGAAAACAGTATATCGAGATGCCTTGATTCGCTCGGTGGTGAATATGAAGGCGCAGTTGAGGTGGTCGTGGTAGATGACGGCTCCACCGATTCAACTCGCGACATTGTGAGTAGCTATGCCCAGTCTGACCAATCGATAACACTTATTAGTCAGGAGAACCGTGGGGCAGATTATGCGCGTGCTCGTGGGATAGCCAGTTCTCACGGCGAGTTTGTCCTTTGTGTTGACGCGGATGACTTCTTGCTTACTGGAGGAATAGCGATATTACTTCGTTGTATTCAGGATTATCCCCACGTTGATATGATTTGGTTTCAGTATTGCACTGATGTCTCACGACCAGAGGGTGCTGATAAGGGCATTTCAAGGCTGCCCAAACTTGGGATATTCGAGGGGGCTGACTTAATACATATCCATCAAAATGTCTTCCAAGGTCTAAGCAACACCCTCTGGAACAAGGTTTTCCGTCGTGAGATGTTCGCTGATGACGAAAGGGTCTCAAGGGCGCGGTATTATGGCGAGGATTTCTCTCGCGTCCTTTTGGCACTTTCTAAAGTCGCGAGCTGTCTTGTTATTAATGACGTGCTGTATTGCTATGTTGATACTGCAGGAAGTATTTCCAAGCAGTTCAAATTAACATATCTGGACGACATCAAATTGGTTTCCCAGCAGCTGCTAGAGGTAGCGCGAAAAGACGGAAACGAAGGAATCTGTGCCGCGGGAACTGGAATATTAGCCCAGTATTACAATCTATTCGTTCTATCGATTAATGCAGGAGATTCCGATACATTTGCTGAGGTAGCTGTTGGTTTACAGCAAACATTAGCGATGGCAGATTTGCCGAAAGGTTTCACTCCATCCAATAGAAAGCTGAGATTTATATATTCCTTGGTCACGATTGGGAATCTTTCGGAACTGAGGATTTGTGTCAAGTTAATTGAGCAAATTAAGAACACTGTGTCGCACATCGAGGAGGTTGTTAATGCATAGCAACCGTTTGATTCGCTTAGAAATTGTCCTCGATTCCTTCTACGAGAATCCATTTGTCGGACCGATTCTTATGGCGCTGTTCTTCATGCCGCAAGAATACGCAATAGGTGCGATTGCGTTTAAAGTATGGCAATACGCTCAGATGATTGTATTCTTGATTTCCTTTATTACTATTCTGCTAAAAAAAGAGTCAAGCATTCGGTGGTTACTTTTGTGCGGCTTTTACTTCTTTTTTTATATAGTCTCGTCTGCAATTAATGGTGCCTACGCTGTACTTAGCTCAAATATATATGAGTGTGCGCGTGGGATAGCATTCATTAGCCTCTGTGAGCATTACTATCAACGCTCTCCGAGGGAATTGCTGCGTACAATTGCTATTGGTGGAGGACTAATGTGCCTCCTGCATGTTCTGTCAGTGGCTGGAGTATTACTTGGTGTTATCCCCAAGTTTAACCCGACTCCACTCGGAAGTTATAAAATTGCAGGTATCAATTACTTCTTCTTGACTTATGACAATGAGTCCATTTTTTATCTGCTGCCCGCAATAGTAGCTATTCTTCTCTTTGGATGGGGGTTCTCGGGGCAATCATTAATAGCGGGGATATTTCTCCTCGTTATTACTGTCACAGAATTCTTGATATTGGAAACCGTAACTGGCATTGCGAGCTTATTGGTTTTCATTTTCGGGATAATTGTTGCCCTTATAGTCGTGAAGCATAAAGGCTCAAGAGTTCAGCTTCCATACACTGGCATTTACCTATTTTTGATCGTAGCCGCATTTGTTGTTTGTGCTCTTATCGTTGTCGGAGTTTCATCTGGAATGTTGGCTAGAGTTGCAATTTCTATGGGTAAAGACGGAACCTTTAGTGGCCGATCTGAAATATGGAACCATGCATTCAGCAGCATTCTCTCTCACCCACTTGTCGGCCGAGGTCGAGAGGGCTTTGAAATAACTACTAGCGTAATAGGGCAAACCCATGTTCACAACATTCTTCTCGAGCTGTTATACACAGGTGGTATTGCTACTCTAGGACTATATCTTGGTGGTGTTATTGCCTGTGCGGTTAGCTTGAAGAACAAAAACCTTGATGTTGTTGCTTTTTTTATTGCAATAGGAGGCATTGCAGCCTTCTATCTTGCTGCATATATGGATTGGTATCCTTCAATCCCAGTTACAGTTTTTCTGTTTTATTCTCCTGGTCTAATTTGCAGAGGGACACATCACTATCGGTTTTGCCAAATTCCGATGAGGTCAGATGATGCGAGGAATGCGGCTAGATGAGTTCTTTGCAAAGCAGTCGATGGGAAAAATAGGATATACTTATGTCAAAATATGCAATTCTTACCCTAAACGACCCACTGAATTATGGGAACCGCCTTCAGAATTTTGCTTTATCAAAAGTGCTTCGGTCTTATGGAACAACCAGCACAATCCAGGTTCGTAGATGCTCATACAATACAATAAACTTAGTTAAGAGGCGTATTAAAGACTATCTCTATCCCTTTAAGCCGATAATTAGAAATGAGAAAGTATCGCATATTCCTGCTGCAATAAGGAGGGTCCGGCGGTTTCGTGCATTTGAGTCGCAATATTTGGGAAGACCAGAGTATGAGCTATCTGGGATGCTCGGATTGGCGGGGAAAACAGAAGAAATTGGAACCCTTGTAATTGGTTCTGATTAGGTGTGGAACTATACGTTCTTGTTGGACCCAAGGGATTTGGATTTGATGCTGGGCAACTTTCCAGGGCAGATGCACAGGGTTTCATATGCAGCAAGTATCGGTGTGAACGGCATCAGTGATGAGGTACGTGGTCAGTTTGTCAGGGGGCTTGCTGGTCTGCACTCTATTTCGGTTCGGGAGACTGAGGGTGCTGATGCCATCGAGCATTTAACTGGCCAACGGCCGGCAATCGTACTCGACCCCACCCTTCTGCTGTCTTCTGCAGACTGGAGCTCAATTGCAGAAGAGAAGACCGGCAACGATCCGTTTATTCTCACTTACTTCTTGGGGGGATCTACCAAGAATGCTGATGAAAGGGTCTCGCGCTTGGCTGAGGAGCTGAAAATCGGGATCCGACGTCTCAATGACACAAGTGATCTGCTTACATATGCGGCTGGCCCTCAAGACTTTGTGGAGCTCTTTTCTCGAGCCGCGTGCGTATTCACTGACTCATTCCATGCTTGTTGCTTCTCCATTCTATTCAATACACCATTTTTTGTATTTGATCGAAATGGCTTTGAAGGGACAGCAAACATGAACTCGAGGATGCGGACACTGTTTTCCCAGGCCGGGATTCATGAATTACCTAATGATTTCGAGGGTTTCCATGGCTTTGGCTGGGAAGGGGTAAATCAAAAAATTGCCGATGCAAGGCAGAAGTCACTGTCTTGGATTGGCGAAACTATATGACCGGAAATGACTCGAGAAATGGTTCGGGTACCGCAGCCCTATATCGGGTAGCTCTTGGTATTCAATTCAGATTGCATTTTTGCTGTTAGTGATAGGCGACGCTTCTGGATCTCGCAATTGGACTAAAGGGTGGGGGTCATGTCAGTTAACCAGAGAAGAGCTGGTGCGATTCTCTCGTACGTGGCACTTGTAGTAAACGCAATTACTACGTTTATTTACACACCGCTTATCTTGTCATTCCTTACAACTAGTGAGTACGGTGTTTATCAGCTCATTGGGTCCATCATTGCATATCTAGGCGTTATGGATATGGGACTCTCAACGACACTCTCGCGTTTCTACGTTGAGGCAAAAGTTAAGGAAGATTCTGATTATGTCGAGAACCTACTCGCTATGTCGGCATGTATCTATGGTGTACTTACACTTCTCTCTGTTGGAGTCGGTATAGCCTTCGATTTCCTGCTGCCAACGCTTTTCGGAAAGTCGTTTACTCCCGGTGAGCTAGAGCTGGCGCACCAAATGATGCTCCTCGTTCTAATTAACTGTATCGTTGTGCTTCCTGGCAATTATTTTCTCGCTGTAATCAACGCTAACGAGCGTTTCGTTTTTGCAAGAACGCTTCGCATTGCGCGGTACCTTCTTCAATTTGTCGGTGTTATTGCGGTTCTTGAACTTGGTAGAGGCGCCATTGGTGTTTTGGCAATACAAGTGGTTTTGAACTTTGGTGCGGATATTGCATACATTTTTTACTATCGAAATAAGCTTCATTTGAAAGCAAAACTGCACTACTGGGATAAGAAGCTTCTCCTGCACATCTTCTCATTTTCTGGCTATATCCTTCTCAACATGGTCTTTGACCAAATATTTTGGAAGACTGGTCAAGTTGTGCTGGGGGTCGTTCTCAATGCTGCCGCAGTTGGTGTCTATGGAATTGCCACGCAGCTAATTACTTCCGGATATATGGAAATCTCTACGGGAGTCACATCAGTGTTTCTGCCGAGGCTAACGGCTATTAGTGCGAAGACTGAGGACATGACAGAAATCGAAGGGCTCTTTAATCGCATTGGCCACATTCAGGCACTTCTTGTTTGGGGAATCTGTGCGGGATTCGTAGCGGTTGGAAAAGAATTTATCTACGTATGGGCAGGCCCTGCATACGGTGAGGCTTATTGGGCGACGCTCATTTTGATGATCGGTCTCAATGTGGCACTAGTGCAGAATCTGGGTATCTCTGTTCTTCAGGCAAAAGATAAACAAGGATTTAGGGCGATTGTCTACATCGTGATCGCTGTGCTTGATTTGCTCGTCTCAATACCGGTTTCGGCAAGGTTCGGTGTCACTGGCTGCGCTGTCACTGCGGCTATCTTTCTGTTTGTCGGTACCGGCCCTATCATGAACTGGTATTACCACACAAAAATTGGTATAGATATCCCCAAGTTCTGGCATCAAGTTCTTCCCGTGCTTATTCCAGCAGTTCTTACGGCTCTCGCCACGCGAGCTTTCTCATCAATCACCAATATTGGTCCTTCATATGGCAGCATTTTGATTAAGTGTCTGTTCTTCATCGCTGTCTACTTTGCCCTTTGTTGGAAATGGTTCTTTACAGATTACGAGCGTGACATAATACGCGAGATAGCACATAAGCTCACTAGGAGTGCAGCGTAACAATGGATAAGAGAGCGAATGTTCCGTCTATTTCTGCTGTTGGCAGCCGTTGCTGCGGTTGTGGCGCCTGCACTGCCGCTTGTCCTGCTTCATGCCTAACGATGGAGCCAGACTCCTGTGGGTTTGTTCATCCAACATACAGCAGCGGCTGTATTGGATGTGGAAAGTGCGCTGAATCTTGCCCGGTACTTACCGTTGGCATAAAGGATGGGGCCGTATCTGTGTTTTGGGCGAAGGCTATGGATGACGGGATGAGGAAACGCTCTTCTTCCGGTGCTGTATTCGGCCTGCTTGCCCAACACGTGCTGGATGATGGTGGGTTTGTCTATGGCGCGGCATTTTCAGAAGACTGCAGATCCGTGAGACATGTGCGCATTGACGACAAAGATGAACTGGGCTCTGTCATGCGCTCGAAGTACGTACAGAGTTCGGTTGGCATGGATATCTATAAAGGGATCGAGCGGAGTCTTAAGGATGGCATTTGCGTCCTGTTCTCTGGCACCGCATGTCAGAATGCTGCCCTTCGAAACTACCTTCTCCTGAAGAAGGCCCCCATGAAGAACCTCCTTCTTGTTGAAGTGGTTTGCCATGGCGTTCCCTCACCAAAGCTTTGGTCGGAGTGGCTTGAGGATGTTTCCCAAAAGGCTGAATCGAAAGTTGATGAAGTCAATTTCCGGAGTAAGTCAACCGGCTGGTCGACTTACTCAGTTGCGTATTTCGGCGGGAAAGGGCTAGTTAGGAGTGAGGAGAACTCTCGCGACTGGTACATGAGGGCATTCCTACAGAATGCTTCTCTCAGAGAAAGTTGCCTAGATTGTCCCGCGAAGCGTTGTTGCGGTAGCGACATTACTCTGGGTGATTTCTGGGGCATAGAAGCCATACATCCTGAAATTGCTGATAGCCTGGGGGTGTCAGCTGTTATCTGCAACACAGAGAAGGGCGCTGCTGCGCTGGACGCTATCCGCAGTTGTCTTGAAACCGGGCAATCCTCGATGGATGAAGTGGTCAAAGGTAATCCATCGGTGGTCCATAGCGTGAGGCCATACGCTGGCCGGGATGAATTTCTGGCAGATGTTGCAAACAATACGAGCGTTGAATGTCTGATGGATAAGTGGACTTTTGAACCTACGCTGAAGCAGAAAGCCAGGAAGAAGCTATCCGCATTAAAGCGAAGGATTCTTGGGTAACGTTATTCTTCTCGCATTAATGCAACATGAGAAGAGTGGGCGAGAGGTGTTTTCATGAGTCAAGAGCACGAAGATACGATTGCGTGTCTACAGACGCAGGAGCACGTTGAATCAAGTAAGATCAGCTACTAGTCAGTGATACCGTGAGCTAGGATTGCATCTCCCAACTAATGTATCTTTTTAGTGTTTGCTTTTGATACCACCAACCTTTACGTGCCTGGCGATGGGGACCAGTTTCGAAGATAAAATTGCGCAATCAAACCTTCCAGGGGCTTGAAGCTCTGGCAATGATCATGGTCATAGATGATCATGCAAGTACGAGGGTTGGTATTCTTTCGAGTGTCTTTCCGTACAACTCATTTTATATGCCAATGCTCGTTTTTATCTCGGGCTATTTCTTTAAAGACAGAGGTGTAGGAGAGGGGATACAGCATAAGGTGCTTCATCTGTTAGTCCCCTATATCATTTGGTCCCTTGCTGGCGATGCTTTGTCATACATTCTTTATCGTTGCGGAATTGTCAATTGGTTCTCAAACCCGTTCAATCTCCGTACAATCCAGAACCTTCTTTTCTTAGAGCCTCTGTCTTCCATTACTGGGGCGGGATGGTTTGTGATAATGCTCTTCTGGGTTGAGGTTGGCTATCTGGTTCTGAATCGCCTGCTTTGTCTGGGCAAACGCAAAAAAGATTACGTACTTCTTGGCCTTCTGATAGTTATCGGGTTCGTCGATTTGAAACTATGCATGGACGGGCTGCCCGGAGCTAAGAGAATCAATCGCTTCGTGCTCAGGAGCATCTGGTATTTACGGTTTTCCACATGGGCAGAATGTTCCGTCTCTATTGGGAGAAGTACGTTGAGCAATGGAGGCTTCTCTATGCCTGCGGAGCTTGCTGTGCGGTCAACGTGCTACTCATATGCGTGTGCGGCGATAAGGTGAACTTCATTGCAACGAGCAATATGAGGAACTTCAATTCCTGGTGGATGCCTCTCTGTACCTCCATCACCGGGACCCTGTTTTGGCACAAGGTCATGCAGTTGATGTCCAGCCGAATCGGACAGGTTAAGGTTGTCGACTTTGTTGCCGAGAATACTTTCACAATCATGATGTCTCACCTGATGTTCGTAAACATCCCTAATTTCATCGTTTACTTCCAGATTCTTAGAGGAAGTACGGAATTCAGTGACTTTCCAGCAAAGGACTTTGTTGCTGGTGCGTGGGTTCGTTATATCCCCTCAACTCGACTTGCCGGCTTCTTCTGCGGGTTGCTTGGAAGTTTACTGGTCGCTTGGGTTATCAATAGGGTTAAAGAGCGGATTGCCGGATTGAGGCATGCTAGCCATTAGCAGGGAGTTGGCACGTCACGCTCTTGAACCTCCGAGTGTTCTTTTTGGCTTGGTACGGCTTTCTAAAGCAGCTGCCTCCCCTTGATAGCAGTCAGTGCTCCTACGAAGATAATTTATAGAATTCTTCGCATGCCAGGTATCTTTCGCATTATCCAAACCATTGCTGCTGATCCGAAGAATGCCACAGCCCACATGCTTAGCTCAAACAGTACAGGTGGCGCACTCCATGGCCCTAGCCCAAGCGCCTTGTATGCAATGTTTAGGAAAATGGGATGTAGGACGTAGATGCCAAAGCTATACGAAGAGGCGAAAGCGACTACGCCTTTTGGGCTATAGGGCTTTTCGTAGTGATTCTTGAAGAGAAGAAAAACCATCAGCGAGAGCCCGGCGACGACTATCGAGGAAGGCGAACGTACCCAGTCACCGTAGTTACCAGAGGCGATATATGAAATCTGAGCGAAAGAGCCCAGTACTACGAGGAAAATGCAGGCAGATATTAATCGGGGGGGGGTTGAGTCTATGTAAGTGAAGGCATAGTAGCCGAGCAGAAAGTAGAAAAGATAAGACGGTATCCAAATCAAAGTGTCGATGGCGGTGGACAACGCGCTATTGAGCGAGGGGATGCACACTGTTAGCACGAAAAGGATAATAAGAAAGGTCCTCAAATCCTCTCGGCCGGCGCTAGTCGTATAGGCTTTAACCATGGGCAAGAGCACGTATATGCCCATCATGGCATAGAGGTACCAAAGGTGAGACCAGCTCCTGCCGGAAAGCAGATTGAGTACTGAGATTCCAAAGAGCTCGGGCGAGAGCTGATGCGTTCCGGCATATTGTTCCATCAGGCAGAATACGTAACCGAAAGTAGCAAGTACGAGTGCCATGCGTCGCTCATATCTCCAAATGTCTTTCCAACGAGTCTGTTTTTCGGGATTGAGCAATAGCGCACCAGAAATCATCAGAAAGACGGGGACCGCCCAGCGAGTTAGAAGGAACTGAGTTACGGTCCAGATAATTGCACGGGACTCTCCGATGGCGCTTATGGGGTAGTTTGACATGATTCCCTGCGTGACATGAAGAAGCACAACCATTGCAGCTGCAAATCCTCGAGCCCATTCGAAGCAGAGAATGGTCTTTCGCGGTTTGGATTCAACGGCTGTGCCCATACCTGGTATCTCCAATAGTCACTAATGCAACGGAAAGAAATAGCGATTCACGAGATGGCTTTATTGTAGTGAACAACCCCAGGGGTCTGCTGTCCTTTGGCGCGGTATTGAATATCAAATTCTTCCTAACCATGTCATTACCGTTATGCTTTTTCTAGGTCTGAGCTCTAGTTTCTGTCTTGCTTAGATTTCTCCGATGTGGACCTAAGTGGTGCTGCGGATGATTGTATCTGCAGACAAGCCCTTGCTCAGGAGCGAGTGCCAGCTCTTGCACTTATGCTAGGTGGAGAATATGAGGGAGGCGATTACCTGCCGTAGCACGTGATTTTCAGGATGAAGCAGCGTGCCCCTACATGGATCTCCCTCTTGGAGCCGCTCGTCCATTACTAGGACACGAAGGTGCTAAATGTTCTATTGAGCCATTTCTTAGTGATCACGTCGTGAACCCCCAAGACCTGCCTCGTCGAAATCGAGCTGGGGTTCAAGGGGCGCGAAGACCGGCGCTAGATAGCTGAAACCTCTGACATCCCCTGCAATCGCACTCTCTGACCATCTCTCCTCGCTGACATCTGACGTGGCGCTGCAAGAGTGGAGCAAGGGCTGCTGGGGTCGAGCTTGTCTTGGAGCCACGCGTACATCATCACGGCCGTGTGACGTTGCTTGTGCCAACTCCCGCAGTTGTCGCACCAGGAGTTTATCGTTGAATCGTTTATCGCGATGACCTCGCTCTTCGGCTGCCCCGTGCTCGGCGGCTCGGGCGAGAGATGGCCCACCATCGCGAATTATTAGATCATCGGCTCCAACGTGCCGGCCGCCCTGTCGATCGATGCAATCGTCTCGCCCGTCCTGGCACCTCCGCGAACGTTCTCCATCCCGTCGGCGCTGATCGACCCTCTCTGGCGTCTTCTCTCGAGATTCTGGCACCCAAAAGTGTGGGAGCCTTCGGCAGTCGGCGTTGCCACATGCCCCCCTTATTGCTCCTTGCGCTGATTAAAATGCGAAAATGTGTGAGCAGCGGTAACGCGATGTAGGCATGGGAGAGGCATCCATGGAGGGCATGACGAAAAAGCAGCACTATGTCCCCAGATTCTATCTAAGGCACTTCTCCGGGGACAGGTGAGCCCTGTCAATATAATGGACAGCGGAGTCGCAGATTTCCATGCGGCCAGCAT
>OOBJ01000057.1_pt1 | contig 104322 bp, 78 predicted proteins | sample 1671331 | NCBI WGS metagenome assembly OOBJ01 (sample SAMN06348145, study PRJEB24527) | human gut metagenome | biome: human gut; feature: ankylosing spondylitis patient; material: feces | host: Homo sapiens | place: China | collected 2015-10 | reverse complement strand
ACCTATACGGAAATTTTTTCTTACCCACCTCTTGACTTTTTATAGTTAGTCTTTCTGTACTTTGGGGAGCAGTATGCACCTCCTGTAAAAGTACGACAGCATTTGTAGATTTGTGAGGAAAATATGCAGGCAATAACAGATTTGATAATGTACTTTCATAAGGGCGGACTGGTTATGTGGCCGTTGCTCGCCTGTTCTATAACTGTGATAGCAATCGCCATTGAGCGATTTATATATTATAAGAGTGTGGACAGCGGCGCCGTCTTTGCCTCCCGCTATTGCGCCGCCGTGCGCAGCGGTGATTTTGCTGTAGCGACGGAGCTGGCGCGCAAAGGCAGCGGTCAGTGCGCGCAAATGCTTGCCGATGTGGCGGCTGTTGCAGGCGGTAAGGCAGAAAAGAGCGCCTTCCTCGAAAGCCGTGCCGGTATTTTTATGGCGACGCTGCGCGATAAGCTGGATTACCTGGGCATTATCGTAACGATGTCCCCGCTTCTGGGACTGCTGGGCACTATCGTGGGCATGATTGGTGCCTTCAGTATTTTCAATGTAGAAGCGGGTGCGCCGATGGCGATTACCGGCGGCATCGGTGAAGCGCTGATTGCGACGGCGACAGGCTTGTGCGTAGCTATTCTTTCACTGTGCGCACATTCCTATTTTGCTCACCGTATGGACAACATGATTACGGATATGGAGCAGTGCTTCAGCGCGCTGCTGGAGGCTGAAACAAGGAGAGCAAGATCATGAAGCTGCGAGATGTGCGTAACAGGAAAACGCCGCCGCTGATGATTATCCCGATGATTGATATTATGTTCTTCCTGCTGGTCTTTTTTATGCTGAGCACGATGTATATGATTGACCTGAAAACTATTCCGGTGAAGCTGCCGCAGGCTAAAAATGCAGCGACGGATACCACGACAACCTTTGCTGTGACGATGAAGGCCGACGGCAGCATTTATCTGGGCGATGCCCAAACGGATGCGGAGGCCTTGGCGCTGCAGGCAGGCCTTGAGCAGAAGAAGAACAAAAACTTCGCCGTTGTCATCCGTGCGGAAAAGGCGCTGGAGTACGGCGAGGTGATTAAGCTGGTAGATAAGCTGAAGGGTGCAGGCGTAGCACGCTTCGGCCTGGCGACGGATGGCGGTAAGTAACGATGAAGCAGATAGAAAAGCTGCAGGCGAAGGCACGTCAGCGCTTTGGCTTTTGCGGTTCACTGATAATACATTTTATATTGTTCGTCGCACTGGCGTTTTCCGGCGTTTTTGCTATGCAGCCGCCGGTTGCGGATGCTGACACCGTTGTGTTCTTTGATGCTGGCGGCGGAGGAGGCGGTGGCGGCGATGAAGCTGTCGCTGATGCTGCCGACGATGGCGAGGAGCAGGTGGAGGAAGTCGTGGAGGAAGAAACGATTACTTTGCCTGATGGCAAGATAGAGCATAAGCAGGTTGTGAAGCATGTAGTGAAGCATGTGCCTGCAGGTGCAAAAAAAGGCAGCGGCAGTGGCAGCGGCGGCGGTCACGGAACAGGCCATGGCACAGGCAGCGGCAGCGGTATTGGTGCAGGCAGCGGCAGTGGCAGAGGTGGCGGTCACGGTGCGGGACACGGCAGCGGCATTGGCGACGGCACAGCCCCCGGCATTGCCCGCAATCCCAAGGTGCCTCCGCGCGTAGCCTCAACTACGGCTCCTGTATATCCGCAGGCGCTGCGTGATGCGGGAATCGGCGGGCGCGTTGTCGTGCGTGGCGTTGTAGGCATTGACGGGCGCGTAGAAAGCGCCGAAGTCGTGCGCTCCAGCGGCAACAGCACTCTGGATAACAACGCCCTCAGCGCCTTTTACAAATGGCGCTTCAGTGCTGCCAAAAATGACGCTGGCCAAAAAGTACGCTGCTACTTCGTCCAAGGCTTTCCATTCCTAATTGAATATAAATAATAGGCTTTATAATAAGGAATTTTCACTTAAACTACGCTCAAACTATCGTAAAGCATGATAATCTTTGCTTCGCTCAAACAAACAGCACACAACCCTTGGCGCTGCGCAGACCGGAACGGACGACGGGCTCGCAAGCACATCGATGTCAAGCGAACTGCGCAAGCAACGGACAGGCACAGGAATTTTTCGCTGGAGTGTTGACGCATCCTGCGGATGAACGGCACGCAAAAATCAGCGACGTGAAAAATTTTGCGAATCTAGTCGCCGGAATCCGGCGGAGCAGCCGTTAAGGGCGTTTTTTGGATACTTTTTGCCGCCCCGGGCAAAAAGTATCATAGCAACGCAAGAGTAGGCAAAGCACGTCTATCCTACGCTTAAAGAAACAGCACGTCATTCTTAGCTAGTACGTTCAGCACACAACCCTTGGCGCTGCGCAGACCGGAACGGACGACGGGCTCGTAAGCACATCGATGTCAAGCGAACTGTGCAAGCAATGGACAGGCACAGAAATTTTTCGCTGGAGTGTTGATGCATTCTGCGGATGAACGTCATGCAAAAATCAGCGACGTGAAAAATTTTGCGAATCCAGTCGCCGGAATCCGGCGAAGCAGCCGTTAAGGGCGTTTTTTGGATACTTTTTGCCGCCCCGGGCAAAAAGTATCATACATAGCACACAAGCATAAGGGAAGCAGGCTATACTTCGCATTAAACATCAATAATAACCCTCAATAACTATAACCCATAAGGAGAAAAACATGAGAAAAATAGCAATCTACGGTAAAGGCGGCATCGGCAAATCCACCACCACCTCCAATTTATCCGCAGCCCTCGCATTAAAAGGCTACAAAGTAATGCAAGTAGGCTGCGATCCCAAAAGCGACAGCACCAAAAACCTCATGGAAGGCAAACGCATTCCCACAGTATTGGAACAACTGAAAGCAAAAGGCGAAGCCTTGAAATTAGAAGACATAGTCTTTGAAGGCTTCGGCGGCGTCCTGTGCGTAGAAGCCGGCGGCCCCACCCCCGGCATCGGCTGTGCAGGCCGCGGCATCATCTCCGCCTTTGAAAAGCTGGCCGAGCTGGAAGCCTTTGAAACCTACAAGCCTGACATCGTCATCTACGACGTATTAGGCGACGTAGTCTGCGGCGGCTTCGCCATGCCCATTCGCGGAGGCTACGCACGTGAGGTATTCATCGTATCCTCCGGCGAAATGATGGCCCTCTATGCGGCAAGCAACATCGCCCAGGCCATCAAAAACTTCGGCCGTCGCGGCTACGCACGCTTAAAGGGCATCATCCTCAATGCCAAAAACATTGAGAACGAGCAGGAGCTGGTAGCTAAGGCTGCCGCAGAAATCGGTACCGAGGTTGTGCAGTACGTTCCGCGCAGCGGCGATATCCAAATTGCCGAAAATCAGGGCGGTACCGTCAGCGAATTTGTCAAGGACTCTCCAATGGTACAGGTATACAACGAATTAGCCGAGCACGTTTTGGCTATGAGTGAGGACGAAGAGGAATAGGAGGCAGTACATGGGCTTAAAGGAAGATGCAATGTGGAAGATGGCCGAAAAAATGGGCATGCCCAAAAGCGCTATCGAAGCCATCAAGGCAAAGCAGAAAAACGGCGACAAGAGCAATATGCCCGACATGGGTAAAATGATGAGCATGATACAGGCCATGAAGGGTGATAAGAAGGACGAAATGCGCAAAATGGCCGAGAAAATGGGTATGCCGCCGCAGGCTGCAGGCATGGACGGCAACGAAATCTTAGGCCGCCTGAATCGCCTGAGCAAGGTGCAGACAATCAAGGATGTGCCCCAGCTCACAACAGCACTGTTCCCCGGCACCCACTGTCCGCTGATGGGCGCGGCGATGGTGGCAGGCGGTATTGACGATTGTCTGCTGGTAATCGTAGGCACGGACGAATGCAGCTATTACACCAAAAGCCTCACCATCAACGAGCGCTACGGCGGTATTGCGGGACGCTGCGTTTCCGTTGTACTAGACAGCCATGACGTAACCTTCGGCAGCACCGAAAGCATGCACAAGGCCTTCAAAGAAATAGTGGCGGAATATCAGCCGAAATGCGTGATGCTCGTCACCACCTGCGTAATTGAGGTAATCGGCGATGATTACGACGCCATTGCCGCAGAGCTGACGAAGCAGTACAGTATTCCGGTAATGGCGGTGCACACCGAGCACTTTAAGTGCGAGGACCATTTCCCCGGCTTGGAGCGCGCCATTACTGCCTGCGCCGCAATGATGCAAAAGCAGGAATGTGACGGCAGCGTCAACGTTCTGGGTCAGCGCATGGGCAACTTTGCCGACACGGAGCTGCACGCATTTTTGCAGGCAGCAGGCGTCAAACTGGGCGTACAGCTGCCCAGCGGCTGCACTGCCGAGGAAATCCGCCGTGCTCCCGCAGCGAAGGTGAACATCGTCGTGCATGATATCGCGCTGCCGTTGGCGCAGACTATGCAGGAGCAGTACGGCATTCCTTACGTTTACTTCAACCGCTTCGCAGCGCCGGAAAAAATCCTGCAGACCTATCAGCATCTGTTTAATTATCTGGAGCTGCCGCTGCCTGCGGAGATTGGCGCTAAGTTTGAGGAATGCAAGGAATTGGAGCAGCAGGTGTTGCCTGACGTCAAGGGCGTGCCCTATATCTACGGCAATACGCAGTATGACTGCTTCGAGCTCAACAGCTATCTGTGCAGCCTGGGCCTGGTGCCGCAGCTGATTCAGAGCAATAAGCTGAGTGAGGCTAATTTTGCGGATATCAAAAGCATTCTGGCGCAAACCGACCCGTACATCTGCAAGGCGGCAAATATCGCACCGCTGCAATATGTTTACGACGTACTGCATCCGTGGTTCTATATGGGCCATGAGTTCGGTGACCGCCTGCGCCGCAAGGGCATTGCCCTGCTGCACAGCGACCCGGCAGGCAAAATGCTGGGCTTTGAATGCAGCAGCTTCATGCTGCAGGCAGTGGCGAAGGCTGTAGCCGACGCAAAGAAATTCAGAGAGGAGGCCGGCCTGTGAGCTTAGTAAGATTTTTACCGACACCGTCGGACAGAATGGGAATTATCTGGAGCCTTCTGTCTGTACAGGGAGCCATCGTGCTGGAGTACGGCCCTGCCGGCACCACGCATTACAGCATGGGCTTATACGGAGGCTTGGGCCTGCGCTTTCAAAACCGCCTCTTCACCACGCATATGAGCGAGTATGACGTTGTTATGGGCGACGTAACACGTTTGGAGGAAGCAATTATCGAACTAGATAAAAGCTATGCGCCGAAGGTTATCTTCGTCGTAGCCTCCTCCGTAACAGCTGTCATCGGTACCGATATCAAGGGCGTGTGCCGTTATATGCAAAATGAGGTTAAGGCCAAGCTCGTAGCCTTTGAGCAGGGAGGCTTCCGCGGTGATTACAGCGTCGGCCTTGCGGAAACCTACAAGCTGCTCGTGCGCAATCTGCCGCAGAAGGACGCAGCTAAGGAGGCAGGCGTGTACAACATCATCGGTGCCTCTGCGTGGCGTTACCGCATGGCGAGCGATATCTGGGAAGTGAAAAGCCTGCTGGGTGAAGCACTGGGCCTGCGCTGCAATGCCTGCCTCTGCTGTGATACCAGCGTAGATGAGCTGCAGTCCATGGGCAAGGCACAGGTAAATATTGTGCTGGGCAACGAAGGCCTCGCCGCTGCCAAATACCTTGAAGAAAAATTCGGCACGCCATATGTTTATGCCGTTCCCTACGGCTACAGCGGCACCGTAAGCTTTTTGGAGCAGGTAGGCGCAGCGGTTGGCAAGGCTCCTGAGCCCATGGTGCTGATGCGCATCAAAATGAAGGAAAAGGGTATGTCCATGCTCAGCATGTTTGCCATGATGAGCTGCAGCAAGCCAAGGCAGGCCGTAATTAAGGGTGATTATGACCTGGTGCAGGGTGTGGGCGCTTTTCTTGAACAGGCAGGCATCAGCGTGACGCACAAAATGTGCGCGCATAGCCTAAAGGCTATCACCGGGCCGGCGGCGGATGTAGAAGCCTACGCCGAGGAGGGCGAGTGGCTGCAGAAAATCCGTGAGCTGCACGACACGCTGCTTTTCGCAGATGATGTGGCGCTTACGCAGGCGGATAACAGCAACATGAAGGTGCTCATCAGCGCACCGTTTATGAACGGTGTGGTGGCAACGCACCTGCCGTTTATAGGCGAAAAGGGTGCAGACTTCCTGCTGGAGCAAATCCAGGGCTATTATCAGCAATAAGCATACTGCGTCAAGAAAAATTCAATGCTTTTTCATAAAAACTTCTCGCGTTACCTATTGCTAACTATCATAAAGCGTGTTACAATAATCATGGAGTTAGCAATATCTAACCGAAAGGAGAAGGCTCATGAAGCTGTTTGGATTTACATCATTCGACGAGCTGTTGGCGTATAACTGCGCACCTGTATTGGCAGGCATAAAACCAGCGAATCTGCTTTCGCTGATGCCTGACGATGGTGAAGAAATAGACGCGTTGCTTGTGCAGTACAACGCTCAGTTCGCTGAGCGGGGAATAGTCTTCCGCCGTCTGTGCGCGTGTACTAAGCGTGTGCTCGTTTTGGTCTATAATGAGGAGCAACTGGCGCAGGCACTGAGTAATCCAGGCTATCAGGCGTATCTTATTGCAGCAGGCTATGAAGCCGGAGCTTCTGCAGAAGCTTACCTGCATAGGCTTGAGCAGCGGCTGAATACGCAGAAGACCTTTCCACATGAAATCGGTGTCTTCCTCGGCTATCCGCTCGAGGATATTTTGGGCTTTGTGCTCAACAAGGGAACGGACTGCAAGTACAGCGGCTATTGGAAAGTTTATGGCGATGTGCCCAAGGCACGCAGCATCTTTGCGGCTTATGAGCATTTTCGTGATATTATATTGCAAAAGCTGGCGGCAGGCATGTCGCTTAAAGTAGCAGTGGCTACATTGTAAGGAGGCAATTAACTATGAAACAAATTCCTGTAATTTTTTGGACCGGTACCGGTAACACACAAATGATGGCTGACGCTGTTGCAGAAGCAATTAACGCTGCCGGTGCGGAGGCTGTTGTAAAAAATGTCAGCGAAATCAGTGCTGACGAGGCTGCAGGCTATGACGCTCTGGCACTGGGCTGCCCGGCAATGGGCGCTGAGGTGCTGGAGGAATGCGAATTCGAGCCGTTCTTCACCGAACTTGAAGGCAAGCTGGCAGGCAAAAAGGTAGCGCTCTTCGGCTCCTATGGCTGGGGCGGAAGCTATATGCAGGATTGGGAAGCACGCGTTAAGGACGCGGGCGCAACACTTGTAGCTGACGGCGTACTGGCGCTGGGGGCTCCTGATGACGAAGCCGTGGCTAAGTTGGCTGCAGCAGGCAAGCTGCTTGCCGAATAAGGCTTATGCAACAAAAAAACTGCCTTTCAATTTTCAGAAGGGCAGTTTTTTAGTGAAGCGTTTGCGTTATAGCAATTGGCAAATAACTCGCTTTATGATATTATTTAAGAACACATCCTATTGACTTTATACCTGCTATATAGTGTAGACTGTATCATCATAAAAGAAAGTATATAACGCCGCGGCAGCGTTTTACGCCAGGCACATCGGCAAAAGCTGCTGCCCGCGCTTTAGAATATATATGAATAGAGGATAGGAAAGCTTTATGTTCAAAACATTTCTCAGCTATTATAAACCGTATAAGGGCATTTTGCTCTTTCTTGTGATAGGCTCGCTGCTGCGTGCACTGCTCGAGCTGTTCTTTCCCTATGTAGTGAAGCTGATGCTGGAACAGCAGCTGCCGCTTAGGAATCTGCCGCTGCTTCTTAAATGGTCGGCAGCACTGCTGGCCATGTATCTGGTAAACTTCGGCATGCATTTTGGCATTATCTACTGGGCGCAGTCCATGAGCTATTCCATGGAACGCGATATGCGCCATGATTTGTTCCGCCATCTGCAGAAGCTGTCCTTTGGCTTTTACGATAAAAACAAAAGCGGCCAGCTGCTGTCTCGTCTTACCAGCGACCTGAGCGAAATTAACGGCTTCGCAGGCAATGCGCCGATGGATCTTATCGTTTGTGGTCTGACGATGGGTGGAACGATGGCTATTCTGATTTACATGAATCCCATGCTGGGTAGCCTGATCGCCTTCCTGCTTTTGGTGAAGGCAGTGCATACCGTTTTCGTCAATCTGCGCATGAAAAAGGCCTTCTTCGCTAATCGTGTGGCGATGGGCGAGGTAACTGGCAAGGCAGCGGAAAGCATTAACGGTGTGCGCCTGATCAAAGCCTTCGCCGGCGAGCGCAGTGATATGGCGCAGTTTATGGAAAAGGCGGATGCCTATCTGACAGTATGTAAAAAATCCTTTAAAATAACCTCCTATTTTGTCGGTAGCATGATTTTCTTCAGCAACTTTATCAATGTGGCGATATTAGTCGTTGGCGGTCTGCTGATAAATCAGGGGCTGATGAGCTTCGGTGAGCTGGTGGCCTTCTTTCTCTACGTGGGCTTGTTTATGAAGCCTCTGATGCAGCTTCTGGGCTTCATTCAGATATATCAGCGCGGTATGGCAGGCTTCAAGCGTTTTTATGAGCTGCTGCAGGAAAAGCCTGATATTGTTGATGCACCGGATGCTAAAATTTGCCCGCCCTGCAAGGGGAATATCACCTTTGATAACGTCAGCTTCGCCTATGCGGACGGCAGACCTGTTATCCGCAATCTTTCCCTGAGCGTGGCAGCAGGTGAAACCGTGGCCTTTGTAGGTGCTACGGGAGCAGGCAAAACAACAATTGCCAGCTTATTGCTGCGCTTTTACGAGCCTCAGAGCGGCAGAATCTTGCTGGACGGCTGCGATATCCGTGAATTTACACAGGAATCGCTGCGCAGGCAAATCGGCCTGGTGCAGCAGGATGTCTTTCTCTTCGGCGACAGCGTGCGCTACAACATAGCCTATGCTAAACCGGATGCGACAGCGGACGAGGTGCAGGCGGCAGCGAAGGCTGCGGCGGCGGATGAGTTCATTCAAAAGCTGCCTGCAGGCTACGATACCGAGGTGGGTGAGCGCGGCGTGAAGCTGAGCGGCGGCCAGAAGCAGCGATTGGCGATTGCGCGTGTCTTCCTCAAAAATCCTCCGGTAGTAGTGCTGGATGAGGCTACAAGTGCGCTCGACAATATTACGGAGCAGCAGATACAAAAGGAGCTCGACGAGCTGGCGGCAGGACGCACCACGCTGATTATTGCGCACCGTCTTTCCACTATCCGTCATGCGGACAAGATTGTGGTGCTTGACGAGGGCGCTGTTGCGGAATGCGGCAGCCATGAAGAGCTACTGGCGCGCAAGGGGCGTTATTATGATTTGTATCAGAAGGAGTAAAGCAGAGGCTTGCGGATGCAAAGATAATACAATAAAATGGTGCACGATGTTAAAGCGTGCGTTGGGAATGCAGAAAACCCATGTCTTGCCGATTTCGGCGGGACATGGGTTTTTAGTGCTTTGTGTTTAATTTTTTATTTTGGTATTAGGCTTGCTTTACGTGCTTAAGCTTCTTCCTTCAGCTTCTCCACATCAGCGAGAGATAAATTTGTAAGCTCAGCGATAACCTCGAGAGAATAGCAGCCCTTAGCCAGCATACGTTTAGCAGTAGCAATGTTGGCATTTGCTTCGCCTTCAGCAAGTCCGATTTCCTTGCCTTCAGCAATGCCCTCAGCTTTGCCCTCACGTCTTTCATCTAACAAACGTGCTTCCATAAGCATAAATTCCCGCCTCACTTTCGTATCTAATTTGAGATAGCTGATTTCATCGTCAATCTGTTTAGTGAAATCAGTAGTTACAATGTGGTTGTTTACATAATCATAAAAGCTCTTGATGTCTTTAGAAATATCGCCATGCGTACCTTTTGTGTTTAAAATCATGGTTGTCGCTTCATCAGGAAGCTCTAACTCCAGATTTTCCAGACAACATTTTTTAAAGGTATAGACATAATTACCCTGTTCAAAGAAATCAAAAACGCAGATAAAAATGATAAATGTCGGTGGCAGCAGGTCATACGGCTGTCCCTTCTGCAGCAAATCAATATCAAGCAGCGCCTGATAATAGCGTGAGCGCTTGGGCAGGACGTAGGTATCCGTATCGGGATTTTTATTATTTTTCACCTGCATCTCCAAATTATAATGCGTGTTTTTATCATCCGCTACGATGATATCAAGGCGGATACCGCGACTGGTGTACTCAGGCTCAAGCGTCTTTTCTGCCTCCAGGTACTTGATGTCCGCAATCTCAATCTGCAGCAGCTCCTCCAGCAGATGCTTGCAGATGCGTTTGCGTGACATAACCTTTTTGAAGATGAAGTCACTTTGAATCGTCAGGTTCTCAAATTTTGTTAGCAGGTCTTGCATGGTTTCTCTCCTTTCATTTTAACACAGATGCAATAAAAAATATATAAGCAGCGCAAAAACAAAAAAGAGCAGTACCATGACGATAAAAAATCGTCAGTTCGTACTACTCTTAGAATGTACCAGATAAATATAAATGGCCTTGCTTAAGCTTCTGCAGAAAAGATGCATCTGCAGGATATACTGCTTATTTAATTGTCCGCAGGTAAGGTAGCTGGAAGCGTAATTTTACCTGCAGTTTTGGAAGAACATGGTTTAAGTTTACTTGAAATTCAGGAGAATGTCAAGGGAAGAGTGGCGGTAAACATTATACTTACTATAATCAGCTTATAATACGGGTACTTCTATTTTAGAAATGAAGTTGTCATGCGAATCGGTTGACCAATAATTTCTTAATGTTTTGATATAAATAATGTTATTTGTTTTTAAATTCAGCGCTTTGCAAAAATTAGTTAAAAGTGGTTTGGCCGTATTAACTGCATCGGCAAAATTGGTGTTGACGCAGATTTGCAGATACAGGCCATAAGGCTTGACATAATTGTGATTAATTTTATTAGTCTTGCAGAATACTTTGTAGGATTCTGGTGAAAAATCGGCAATTGTGTCATTAAAAATAAAACCGCTGAGGTTGTATTCTTTGAGTCCGTTCTTATCGACTGCTGAATTCAGAAGAGTGGCAGCAGCTAAAAAACGTTCCTTTTGCGGTAACGAAAGCGGGATTTGCTCACTTACCAAAAAATATTCCTCTTCTTTGTAGGACAGGGTGATTTCGTTCAGTTTACAATTATTGTAAGTGTTTATGGTATTTATTTTAGATTTTATATTGTCACATAACTTTGTGGTGAATTCTATTTGTTTTGCCAATTTATGTAATTGTTTGTTGAGCAGAGAAAGAGTATCGTCAGGAGTGCGGTGCTCCAAAAAATTTTTTATATCATTAAGGTTAAAGCCCATTATTTTTAAATCCAGTATTATTCCCAAGATGAAAAACTGCTTTAGCGAATACATGCGATAACCATTCGAATCTACATAATCAGGTTTAAACAAATCTTTTTTGTCATAGAAAATTAGGGTTTGCTTGGATATGTTATATAATTGCGCCAAGTCGCTGGCATAAAAGAAATTGCGCTTATCTATCATTTGAAATTCTCTCCTATTGACATTATAGTTACTATATGGAGTATACTGTATCATCATAACATAAACAACATAATAATGCTAGAGTATAAGCATTAGGTGAGTGTATGAGTGTTTGATGAAGTTGTTAGGAGGTATTGTATTTTTATGTTGAAAATGAACAGAAAAAAAGTTGCCGCTTTATTCATGATTTTTGGAATTTTGCCTCAAAGCGTAAGCTTTGCAGAAGAAAAGCTGGATCAATATAATTTGGACGAAATTGTTGTAACAGCTTCTCAGGAGAAAATTAAGCAGGAGATGAATACTCCCGCTACTACTGAAATTTTCACTGCGGAGGATATTAAAAACTACAACGGCAGCAACGTACAGGAAGTACTGGAATATGCAGCGGGCGCAATTGCCGCTCAACCTACCGGTGTTGGCTCTACGTTTGGTATGAGAGGTCTGACCGGTGCAAGCCGTAACCCGACTATTCTGGTTGACGGTGTTCCTTTAAATATGCAGGGCTTCGGTAACCTGGACGCTATTCCCGTTAATGCTGTTGAAAGAATCGAAATCATCCGCGGTACCGGCGCAGTTCTTTACGGCACCGATACCTTGACCGGTGTTATCAATATTGTTACCAAGCAGACTCCGCAAATTTCCGCAAGTGCAGGCTACGGCAGCAGAGGCAAGCGTCTGGCTACCTTGAATGTAAGCGAAGATAAATTCGCTATGGCATATACTCATGACAGAATTGCGGAACGCAACTGGTACACTGCTAAGAAAACATCTCAAGGCAAGTGGATGGAGAAAAACAGTGTTATGTTAAAATATAAGCCTAATGATAACTTATCTATGAGATATATGCTAACTGATAATCAGAATAATTACGATAAGTTTAAAGCCTTAAAGAAGACCGGCTCTAATGAAACAAATATTTTATTCCATGACCTGAATGTAGCATATAATAATAAAGGTTTGGATGTTACCGTCTTCGGTCAGAAACGTAAATACAAAAATGATGCTTATAACGCAGCTTATGAGCTGATGCCCAAGAGTTCCCTGCGCAGAACCAGCTGGAACTATGGCGTAGACGCTAAATATAATTTCGATATCGGCAAGTTTAACATTACTACCGGTGCAGAAATGGCTTTGGAAGCAGATTCTCATGGCAACGTTAAGGGCACCTCCTTCGGTCTGGATATGATTAAACGTCACAGAAAGGCTGTATATATTCAGGCAGTTGACAATATGACCGATAAAACAACCTTATCCTTCGGCGGCCGTGAAGTAATGTATGATGATATGAAGAATGAATTCCTGCCGTCCTTACAATTACTGCACAAGCTTAACAATAAGGATACCGTATTCCTGAACGTCAACAAATCCTTCCGTATGCCTACCATCGGTGACCAATATTCCGACAGCGATTCTATGATTTTTAATGATGACCTTGGCCCCGAAACCGGCTGGAACTATGAAATCGGCTGGAAGAAGCTGTTGTCTCCGCGTGAATTCTTAAAGGTTTCTTTGTACCATCTGGATATCAGCAACAGAATCTTTACGCAGAAAATCGACGATGACCACAGCATGGTTGTCAATGCCAATAAATTCAAAAACACCGGCTTAGAGGTTTCCTATGAAGGCGTTTTGAGCGACCACTGGAGCTTCAAGACCTCTGTTGCATATTCCAATCCTAAGCAGATTGATAAACCGGGTGCCGATTTCAGAAACTGCGATGATAAGCTGCTGATTAACAGCGTTTTAGGCTATAAAAACGGCAAGCTGGCAACCAATCTGTTACATCAATATGCTGCTATGCGTTATCTGTCTTACGCACCGTATTCCGGCAATGGCATCAAGCAATATCTGAGCTTTAATGCTACCTATCAGTTCGATAAAGAAAACAGCGTGAAATTTGCTGTCAACAACATTCTGAACAGAACCGAAGAGATGGCTGCTTCCAGAGGCTGCCTGCTGCCGTACCGTGACTGGTTCATTACTTATGAAAGAACATTTTAATAAAATGCTTTGAAGGTGAACAATGAAAAAGCTGTTTCGGGTAATAATGGCATTGTCCTTATTGTTAGTCACCGGCTGTGGCAAGGAGTCCTTGTCCTCGCAGGAGCAGGGCAGCGGTTATACTGTTGTTGATGCCAGAGGCAAAAAGATAACCTTTGCATCAGCACCTAAAAGAATAGTTTGCTTAAATTACAGCGCTACAGATATTTTGACGGACCTTATACCGACAGAACGGATAATTGCTACGGATATGTGGGCAAGGGAAGAGGATTTGTCGAACTGCTACGAAAAGCTGAAGGGTATTCCTGTATGCGAAAATAATCCTGAGCAGATTATGAAATTTAACCCGGATCTTGTTATTCTGACTGAAGGCAGAGCTAATGAGCTGGCAGATACTCTTGACAGTGTGGGCGTCAAGACCTGTGTCTTGCGTCAGCCCAAGACTATACAGGAAATTCCGGATTACATTAAAATTGTGGGTGAGGTAGCAGATACTAAGGCTGCTGCCGACAGCCTGGCAGAAAAGGTTGCTGCATATCTTAAGGCTTCTGCCGGTGGACAGAAAATCGAAAGTGTTCTGCTGATTCATCCTAACGGCGGTATCGGTCAAAAAGGCTCGATGCCTGCCAGCATCTGCGAAGCATGTAATATTGAAAATCTGGCTGCAAAATATGATTTCCCGCAGTCCTCTTATCTCAGCAAGGAACAGATTATTGCTATGAATCCCAAAAGACTAATAGTATTGGATTGGTCCTTTGGCGGACAACATAAAAATGCCGAGATACGCAAGGAAGAAATTTTGAATGATCCCAGTTATCAGACTGTTTCTGCTGTGCAGAACGGGAAGGTTGTTATTGTACCGATGAAATATATGCATTGCTCCAGTCAGTATGTGATGAAGAATCTGGAAGAATTAAAACGTATTATGCGCACTACCCTATAATATAAAAACAAGCAGTGAACTACGAAAAATAGTTCCTGCTTGTTTTTTAGAATATGGAAATATATGGTATGGGGAAAGTTTATGTTCAAAACATTTCCCAACTATTACAAAACATAAAAGGAGAAGGTTATGAGAAAAATTGCAATTTACGGTAAGGGCGGTATCGGCAAATCCACCACCACCTCCAATTTATCGGCAGCATTGGCCTTAAAGGGCTACAAGGTTATGCAGGTAGGCTGTGACCCGAAGAGTGACAGCACCAAAAACCTTATGGAGGGCAAACGCATTCCGACAGTATTGGAGCAATTAAAGGAAAAGGGAGAGTCCTTGAAGCTGGAAGATATTGTTTTTGAAGGCTTCGGCGGCGTACTGTGCGTAGAGGCCGGCGGACCTACTCCGGGCATCGGCTGCGCAGGCCGCGGCATTATTTCTGCCTTTGAAAAGCTGGCAGAGTTGGAGGCCTTTGAAACCTATAAGCCTGACATCGTTATCTATGACGTATTGGGTGACGTAGTCTGCGGCGGCTTTGCTATGCCTATTCGCGGCGGCTACGCACGCGAGGTATTCATTGTATCCTCCGGCGAAATGATGGCTTTGTATGCGGCGAATAATATTGCCCAGGCAATCAAAAACTTTGGCCGTCGCGGTTATGCACGTTTAAAGGGCATCATTCTCAACGCCAAAAACATTGAGAACGAGCAGGAGCTGGTAGCAAAGGCTGCGGAGGAAATCGGCACCGAGGTTGTGAAGTATGTTCCGCGCAGCGGCGATATCCAGATTGCCGAAAATCAGGGCGGTACCGTCAGTGAGTTTGTGAAGGATTCTCCTATGGTACAGGTATACAACGAACTGGCCGAACGGGATTTGGCTATGAGTGAGGACGAAGAGGAATAGGAGAAAAATATGGATTTACAAGAAAAGGCAAGACGCAAGCTGCAGGAAAAGCTGGGCCTGCCGCCGCAGGCTGTGGGCATGGACGGCAACGAGCTTTTAGGCCGTCTGAACCGGTTGAGCAGAGTGCAGACAATAAAGGATATTCCGCAGCTGACAACAGCGCTTTTTCCCGGTACCCACTGCCCTCTGATGGGCGCTACTATGATTGCAGGCGGTATTAAGGATTGTCTGCTGATTATCGTCGGGACGGATGAATGCAGCTATTATACTAAAAGCCTGACTCTCAGCGACCGCTACGGTGGCATTAACGGACGTTGCGTTTCGGTAGTATTGAACAGCCATGATGTAACCTTTGGCAGTGCGGAAAGCATGCATAAGGCGTTTAAGGAGATTGTGGCAGAATACCGGCCTAAGTGCGTTATGCTTGTGACTACCTGCGTCATTGAGGTCATCGGTGATGATTATGATGCGATTGCCGAGGAGCTGACAAAGCAGTACAGCATTCCTGTGATGGCGGTGCATACCGAGCACTTTAAATGTGAGGATCATTTCCCCGGCTTCGAACGTGCGATTACAGCCTGCCAAAGCATCATGCAGCCGCAGAAAGGTGATGGCAGTGTCAACGTTTTGGGACAGCGCTTCGGAGATTTTGCAGATACGGAGCTTTATGCGCTGCTGCAAAAGTCCGGCGTGAAAATCGGCGTACAGCTGCCAAGCGGCTGCACAAGTGATGATATTCGTCATGCTCCGGCAGCAAAGGTCAATATTGTTGTCAATGATATTGCTCTGCCGTTGGCGCAGGCTATGCAGGAGCAGTATAACATTCCTTATGTTTACTTCAACCGCTTTGCCGCACCGGAAAAGATTCTGCAGGCCTATCAGCATCTGTTTGCTTATCTGGAGCTGCCGCTGCCTGCGGAGGTCAGTGCGAAATTCGACGAATGCAAGGCGTTGGAACAGGAAACAATGCCTGTTGTGCAGGGGGTGCCGTATATTTTCGGCAATACGCAGTACGACTGCTTTGAGCTTAACAGCTATCTGTGCCGTTTAGGCCTTGTGCCGCAGCTGATTCAGAGCAACAAGCTGCGCCAAGAGCATTTTGAGGATATCAAAGGCATTCTGGCGACTACCGATCCGTATGTCTGCAAGGCTGCTAATATAGCACCGCTGCAATATGTTTATGATGTACTGCATCCGTGGATTTACATAGGACATGAATTTGGTGAACGTTTGCGCCGCAAGGGAATTGCGCAGCTGCACAGCGACCCGGCAGGAAAAATGCTGGGCTTTGAATGCAACACCTTCCTGCTGAAAATTTTGCAGCAGGCTGTGGCTGATGCCAAAGTATTCAGAAAGGAGGCAGGCCTGTGAGCTTAGTTAGATTTTTACCGACACCGTCGGACAGAATGGGAATTATCTGGAGCCTTCTGGCCGTTCAGGGAGCTATTGTACTGGAATACGGCCCTGCGGGTACTACGCATTACAGCATGGGCTTATACGGCGGCTTGGGCCTGCGCTTTCAAAACCGCATGTTCACTACGCATATGAGCGAGGACGATGTTGTAATGGGTGACGTAACACGCCTGGAGGATGCCATCGTTGAATTGGATGAAAGCTATGCGCCGAAGGTTATCTTCGTCGTAGCCTCTTCCGTGACTGCCGTCATCGGAACTGACATCAAGGGCGTGTGCCGCTATATGCAAAATGAGGTCAAGGCCAAGCTGGTAGCCTTTGAACAGGGAGGCTTCCGCGGTGATTACAGTATCGGCTTGGCAGAAACATATAAGCTGCTCGTGCGCAATCTGCCGAAAAAGGGCGTTGCAGCAGAAAAAGGCGTGTATAATATTATTGGCGCCTCTGTGTGGCGCTACCGCATGGCGAGCGATATTTGGGAAGTGAAAAGCCTGCTGGATGAAGCGTTGGGACTGAGCTGCAATGCCTGCCTTTGCTGCGACACGAGCGTGGAGGAGCTGGAGGATATGGGCCTGGCACAGGTGAATATTGTGCTGGGCAACGAAGGTCTTGCGGCTGCCAAATATCTGCAGGAAAAATTCGGCACGCCGTATGTTTACGCTGTTCCCTACGGTTACAACGGTACGTTGAGCTTTTTGGCGCAGGTTGGAGAAGCGGTAGGCAGGGAGCCGGATTCTATGGTACTGCTACGCCTGCAAACAAAGGAAAAGAGCCTTTCCAGACTCAGTCTTTTCACTATGATGGGTAACAACAAGCCAAAGAAGGCTGTAGTTAAGGGCGATTATGATATGGTGCAGGGCGTGAGTGCCTTCCTGGAGCAGGGAGGGATTACGGTGCTGCACAAAATGTGCGCGCATAGCCTGAAGGCGATTGCCGAGCCTGCGGCAGCTGTGGAAGCCTACGCTGAGGAAAGCGACTGGCTGCAGGTAATCCGTGGCTTGCATGATACGCTTATTTTGGCAGATGATGTGGCGCTGCTGCAGGCGGAAGCCGATAACACGAAGGTGCTTATCAGCGCACCGTTTATGAACAGCGCTGTGGCTACGCACATGCCGTTTATGGGTGAAAGGGGAGCGGATTACCTGTTTGAGCGGATGCAGGCGTATTGCAGAAGATAAAAAAATAGCGCACGCTATTAAAGCATGCATTGAGAATAAAGAAAACCCATGTCCTGCCGATTTCGGCGTGACATGGGTTTTAGTAATTTCTTATAAACCAATCTCAGCTCTATTCTGCTTTAACCTTAAACACAATCGCATACAGCACCGGCAGCACCACCAGCGTCAGCAGCGTTGCACCGGTCAGGCCGCAGGCAATAGCGACAGCCATCGCATTCCAGAACTGGCTGGCGAACATAGGAATCAATCCCAGTACCGTAGTGAAGGCCGCCAGCATAATAGGACGGAAACGCACAATCGCCGATTCCGTAATCGCCTTGGCAGGCTCCATCCCGGCATCAAGATGCTGCTGAATCTGGTCAACAAGCACCATACTGTTACGGATAATCGTACCGGTGAGCGCCAGAATACCCAGCTCCGCCATAAAGCCCAACGCGGAATTGAACAGCAGCAGGCCGAAGATAACGCCGATTATACCCATCGGCGCCGTCAGCATAATAACCAGCAGCTTGCGGATATCCTGCATCTGCAGCATAATCAGAACGACAATCAGCAGCAGCATCAGCGGTATAGGCTTCATCAGATAATTCAATGTATCGTTGCTGTCCTCCAGCGAACCGCCGACCTCAATGCTCATGCCGGCAGGCAGCTCCTTGCGCAACGGCTCCAGCTCCTTATACACCTGCTTGGTAACATCGTTGCCGGTAACGCCGTCAACAATACCGCCGTTAACGGTAATCGTAGGACGCAGGTTGCGGCGCCAAATGATATTGTCCTCGCTGGTGTAATCAAGATGCGCAATTTGTGACAGCGGCACAGCGCCCTTGCTCGTAGGAATGGAAATGGTTTCCAACTGCGAAATATCTGCGCGCTGGTCAGGCTGCAGGCGGAAAACGATACCAATCTGCTGGTCGTCCTCCAGATAGGTTGCTACGGTATAACCGGATACCTGTGCCTGCAGAGCGTTGGCCACAGTCTGACGTGTGAGCCCCATTTGCAGCAGCTTGTCATTGTCGACCTTCAGCTTAACGGCGTTGGTCTGCTCCAACCAGTCAAGACGTGTCATGTTGACATAGGGATTAGCGGCCATAACCTTGCGTACCTTTTGCGCATATTCCTTAACCTGCGCGTCGCTGTTGCCGCTGACGCGGATCATAACAGGATAGGGAGCAGGCGGACCGAGCGGAATCGAGCGGGAGTAGACGATAGCCTCCGGCAAATGTTCGGCAGCAAGCTCGCTGATGCGCTTCTCCAGTTTTTTGCGGTCCTCAACGCTCTTGGCTACGACAACGAGCTGTGCGTAGTTATCGCGCGGCTGTACCGGGTCGATTACCAGCACAAAGCGCGGCGCGCTTTCGCCTACGTAGGTGGAAACGTGGTCTAATTCTTTATCGTCCTTAATCAGATTCGTCAGCTTGCGTGCTGCGGCATCTGTAGTTTTTATCGAACTGCCCTCAGGCATATTAAGCTCTACTAAAAGCTCTGGACGTACGGAGGCGGGGAAGAATTCCTGGCTGACGAAGCGCAGCATGAACATGGAAAGTCCCAGCATCGCCAGAGTAATGCCGATAACCGTAATTCGGTGTCCTAATGCCCAGTGCAGCAGCTTGCGGAAGGCGCGGTAGAAGCTGTTGTCATAAGATTCCTGCTTGATAACGGTAGGACGTATCCATTCATAGCCTAATACCGGCGCCAAGGTTGCGGAAACAAGCCAGGACAGCATCAGTGTTACGGTCATAACCGGGAAAAGGCTGTAGGCAAATTCCGAAGCGCTGGCCTTAGAGAAGGCAATCGGCATAAAGCCGAGGCAGGTGATGGTGGTGCCGGTCAAAAGCGGCCAGGCGCAGGTTTTGAAGGCATAGGAGGCTGCTTCCTTACGCGGCATGCCTTCGGACATTTTTACCTCCATCAGCTCAACGACGACGATGGCATCATCGACGAGCATACCAAGGGAAACAACCAGTGCGCCCAGGGATACCTTATGCAAATCGATGCCCAAAGCGAACATGGCACAGAAGGAGCCTAACAAAATCAGCGGGATGCAGCAGGAAATTACGTAACCGCTGCGGCGTCCGAGTGTCATCAGGCTGACTACCAGGACGATGATAATTGCCTCGTAAAGGCTTTCGGAGAATTCGCTGATGGATTTTTTTACTACCTCAGGCTGGTTGGCAACCTGATTAAGCTCAAGTCCGAGCGGCAGCTCCTTTTGGATGCGGGCGATTTCCTTGGCCAGATTTTCGCCAAGCTTGATGTTATCGCCACCATCCTCCATAGAAAGAGCAATGCCGACTGCGGGCTTGCCGTTGTAGTACATCATTGTTTCCGGCGGGTCTGCATAACCGCGGGTGATGGTTGCGATATCACCCAGGCGGAAGACACGGCCGTTGGCATTGATGGGGATGGCAGCAATATTTTCTACGCTGTCGGGGCTGCCGGTAATGCGCAGGTAGGAGTTGGCTGTGTCGGCTTCAATCATACCGCTGGCATTGACCGAGGTCTGTGCCTTGATAGTGTTGGCAATACTGTTGATATCCAGTCCCAGCTGTGCCAGCTTAGCGGTTTGCATCTGCACGAAGATTTTCTCAGGCTGCACGCCCACCAGCTCAACCTTTTTTACATCAGGCACGCTGAAGAAGTCCAGCTTGATTTTTTCGGCGTTTTTACGCATATCCTCATAGGTGAAGCCGTCACCGGTAATTGCGTAGATATTGCCGTAAACATCATCAAAACGGTCGTTATAAAACGGACCTACGGTGCCTGAAGGCAAGTCCTTCTTGCCGTCATTGACGATGTTGCGCAGCTCCAGCCAGCGCTGACGTACCGTGTTGCCGGCAACCTCATCCTTGAGCGCTACCGTAATAACGCAGACACCGGGGCGCGAATAGCTGGTGATTTTCTTAACCTGTGGCAGACTTTGAATCTGCTTTTCCAACGTATTGGTCAGATGCATCTCGACATCCTTGGCACTGGCGCCGGGCCAGGCTGCGGATACTACCATTTGCTTGACGGCAAAGCTGGGGTCCTCGCTACGGCCGAGCGATTTAAAGGAAAACATACCCATAATCAGCACAAGCACAGCGAAGAAGTAAACTAACTGGCGATGGTTAATAGCCCATTCTGCCCAGTTGGCATGATATTTTTCGTTGTTTGACATCAGATATCACCGCCTTTGGTCAGACGCACCTGTTGGTTATCGACAAGCTTGCTGAGGCCGGCGGTTATCAGAATATCACCCTTGTTTAAGCCGCCTGCCAGACGTACGTTGTTGCCTACATAGCCGGCAACCTTAACGTCCTGCAGTACAGCGCGGTTATTGCGTACCAGCCAGACCTGTGTCTTGCCGTTCACCTGATACAGTGCGGTAGCTGGGATAACAAGCTCGTCCGCTGCTGCCGCAGCGTCCTTAAAGCTTACTTTGGCAGTCATGCCGAGCTTCGCTTCTGCAGGCAGCTGCGGCACCGCAACGCGCACCTTATAGGTACGTGTAATGCTGTCGGCAATAGGCGCAATTTCGCGGACAGTGCCCTTCGCCGTAACATCGGGAAGCGCCCAGAAGCTGATTTCTGCCTGCTGGCCGACGCTCAGCTTGACATTTTCCGGTACGTTAATCTGGATTTCACGTTCACCGCTGCGCACGATGGTGACCATCGGCGTACCGGCTGCCGTTACCTGGCCTGCCTCGCCGGTGATGGCTGCTACAACGCCGTCGGCATCACTCGTCAGCTGTGTGTAGCTCAGCTGGTTGCCGCTGGCGTTGGCATTGGCTTGTGCCTGGCGCAGCGCAGCATTGGCTGCCTCCAGCTGGGTGTTGTACTGGTCGCGAGTTGCTTCGCTCACAGCACCGCCGGCATACAGCTTGTTAAAGCGTGCCGCATTGTCGGCCGCCAGTTTTTGGTTGGCAACTGCGGATGCCAGCTGTGCATTGGCTGCTTCCACGCTCTGGTTTACGTCCTTCGGGTCAATTGTCATAAGAATCTGGCCGGCGTGTACCCGGTCGCCTACGTTGACAAGACGGGAAGCGATTCTGCCGGCAGTCTGGAAGGCTAGCTGGCTTTCGTAGCGTCCGCGCACCTCACCGGGATAAACGGCGGAGGAATCGGCAATGCTTTCGCCGATCGTCATAGTCCGGACGATGGGGATGTAGTTTGCCTCCTGTGGCTTATGTGTAATACTGCTGTAAAGCTGCCAGCCTGCGGCTGCCAGTACGACAACGGCAGCTCCGGCAACAAGTTTCTTTTTATCAGGAAGTTTGGGAAGTTTTTCCATAATAGACTGCATGATTTAACAGCTCCCTTGCAGAATAATTTTATTGTTGTAAAATTTTTAATCGTTCAATTAAATTATAGGTTCTAAAGAAGATAGCGTCAAGCAACAAAGTTGTAAACAAAAATAAAGCTGCTTTGAAGCAGCTTTATTTAAGGAATATATTTACTTTTTACTAAGTGACGCAAGGTAGGTGTTGAGTGCCTGCAGCAGGTAGTCAAGCTCAGCGCCGTTTTGGAAATTGCCTAGCTCGCAGATATGGCTGTGCATTAAAAAGAAGAACATAATAATACCTTCCAGCGTGAAGGCAACGTGGGTTGCTTTGATATCGGCAACGATTTCGCCGCAGGTAATCGCTTCCTCAACCAGCTCTGTCATGAACTGATGGATGCGGTACAGCTTGCTGCGTACATAATTTTCGAACATGGGCTGCGGAGTCAGCAGCTCGCGGTAAATCAGATGAATGTTGTAAGGGTTCTGCTGCTGCATTTCGGCAATACCGTCTACGTAGGTACGCAGCTTGGTAAGCGGTGAACCTGGCTGCTGACGGATTTTGTCCTGTAGCTTCAGAAATTTTTCTGCCTCGGTATATAAAACCTCCTGATATAAATTCTTTTTGCCGCCGAAATAATAGGAAATCAACGCACTGTTGACGCCACTGGCAACAGAAATCTGCTTGATGGACACGGCAGCGAAGCTGTCCATGGCAAACAGCTTGGTTGCGGCTTCAAGAATTTTATCAGCAGAATTGAGATTAGGACTTTCATCTATCATATAACGTAATACCTCTTTGGAATAAATAATGTATGAATATATTATACACGATTTGGGCGCAGATGTAAGCTGATTTTGTTAAAAAAGTGATATTATGAAAATATCTTGTTAAATATGAAAATTTTGTTCGTTAATATGTTGGCTATGTATGGCTTTTCTGTTATAATAAAAAAATAACGGAGGTCACCATAAAAGAAATGAGTACATTAGCTATAGCTTTGATGATTGTCATAGCCCTGCTGTTGGCAGGTGTGATAATATTATTGATACAGGGACGCCCGAAGGCGGATATGACGGCGCAGCGGCTGGAGCTTTTGGAGCGCAGGCTTGCGGAAAGCATGTACGACCTGCGAGGCGAGCAGAGCACGCTGGCGCGGGCAGCGCGTTTGGAAAACCAGGCCGCGAGCGACAGGCTGAGCGAACAGATTGACAAGCGTGTGGCGCGTCTGGCGGATATGACGGACCAGAATCTGGAGCGCATCCGCATGACTGTGGACGAGCGCCTTAATCAATCGCTGGAGCAGAAGTTTGCGCAGGTCAACAAGTGCCTGGGCGAGGTGCACCAGTCCTTGGGACAGATGCAAAGCCTTTCCTGCGGTGTGGATGAGCTGCGGCGTGTTCTGTCGAACGTTAAGGTGCGCGGCACCTGGGGCGAAATGCAGCTTGGCAATATCCTCAAGGATATTCTTGACCGTGCAAGATATGTAGAAAATGCTGAGGTGCGTCCGCACAGCGGCCTGCGTGTGGAATATGCCTTGCGTTTGCCGGGGCAGCGGGAGCAGGAGGTGCTGCTGCCGATTGATGCCAAGTTTCCGCTGGAGGATTACCAACGCCTGCAGCAAGCGCGTGAGGCCGGTGATACGCAGGCGGCGGATGCAGCGGCGAAGCAGCTGGAGCGACGCTTGAAGAGCGAAGCGAAGGATATCTGCGAAAAATATATCTGCCCGCCGTATTCGACGGATTTTGCCGTAATGTATCTGCCGAGTGAGGGCCTGTTTGCGGAGGCTTTGGCCTTGCCGGGACTGGCAGAGGAACTGCAGCTGAAGTTCAGAGTGTGCGTAGCGGGGCCGACGACGCTGGCGGCGTTGGTGAACAGCCTGCAGCTGGGCTTCCGCACGTTGGCGGTGCAGCAGCGTACTACCGAAGTCTGGCAGCTGCTGAACAAGGTTAAGCAGGAGCTTGCCGGCTTGGAAACAGCTCTTGATAAAACAGCCAAAAAGCTTGAGGAGGGGCAGAACGCCCTGCATACCACCAAGCGCTATACAGCACGCTTGCAGAAGCAGCTGGAGGCTGTACAGATGTTAGATGAGGAAGGTAAGCATGACAAAGAATAATGAGCCTCATCCCTATAAAAAGCCGCCGCTGTGGGTACAGATATTATTATGGGCTTACGGCTTTATGTGGCTGAATATGATTTTTGTTACGGGCTTAAACAGCCTGTATCTCGGTTATATAGATTATGACAGCGGCAGTATTGCCTTCGCTATGACCTGTGGCTTTTGGCTGATTTTCAAATATTTGCCGCGCTTGCTTTAAGAGGGGGAATTACAATGGAGCAATGGGATATTTATGACAGTGAACGCCGTTTTACCGGACGGACGATGAAGAAAAATGACTGGATACTGCAGGACGGCGAGTATCATCTGACAGTGCTTGGCGTTGTGCGCAACACCGACGGACGCTTTCTGATTACCAGACGCGTGCTGACGAAGGCATGGGCTGCCGGCTGGTGGGAGGTTCCCGGCGGTGCGGTGCAGGCGGGTGAAAGCTCACGTGAGGCTGTGAACCGCGAGGTGTGGGAGGAAACCGGCCTTGATGTTTCAGCCTGCGCAGGCGGACCGGCGCTGACCTATCACCGTGAAAATCCGGGCGAGGGTGATAATTATTTCGTAGACTGTTATCTTTTTACGCTGCCGTTTGCACCGGAGCAGGTAAAAATCCGCCCTAATGAAGCACTGGAATACAAGCTGGCGACCTTGGAGGAAATTCAGGAGCTGGCGCGCGCAGGAATCTTTTTGCATTATGACAGTATTAAGGATGTTTTTGCAAAATAAAGCTGTATGCCGGCGTTTGCTGTTGAAAAAACACAGCCGGCGTGGTAAAATATTATGGTAAATGCTTAAATAAATATGGCAAAGAGAAAGTTTGGAGGAATTTACAATGTCAGGACATTCTAAATGGGCGAACATTAAACATAAAAAAGGCAAGGCTGACGCTCTGCGCGGCAAAATCACTACTAAAATCAGCCGTGAAATCACTATTGCCGTTCGTATGGGCGGTGCAGATCCTACCGGTAACATGAAGCTGAAGCTGGCTCTGTCCAAAGCTAAGGCTAACAATATCCCTAAAGACAACATTCAACGTGCAATCCAAAAGGGTGCAGGTGCTCTGGAAGGCCAAAGCTTCGAAGAGATTACCTATGAAGGCTACGGTCCTGCAGGCGTTGCTATGATGGTCAGCTGCCTGACCGATAACCGTAACCGTACCGCTGCCGATGTACGTCACGTATTCTCTAAGCACGGCGGCAACCTGGGTGCCAGCGGCTGCGTAAGCTACATGTTCAAACAAAAAGGTATCTTCGCAGTAAGCGCCGAAACCGGTGTGAGCGAGGATGATCTGATGATGATCGCTCTGGATGCAGGTGCTGAGGATATCAAGAGCAGCGAAGACGGCTTCGAAATTATCACCGATCCGGCTGCTTATGACGATGTAGAAAAAGCTTTGGCTGATAACAATATTGAAGTTGCAATGTCCGAAATCACCATGGTTCCCGATACTATGGCTGAGCTGTCCGGTGAGGACGCTGAAAAGGTTCAGAAGATGCTGGACGCATTGGATGATTGCGATGATGTACAAGACGTTTACACCAACGCTGACTTGCCGGAAGACGACGAGGAATAATATTATTATTACGAAGTAACTGCAATGTGCGCGAAGCATAGTTGCAGAAAGGAAAGCAGGCAGTTGATGTCTGCTTTCTGTTTTTTGAGAGGTTTTTTATGCTGGTTTTAGGAATTGACCCCGGTACCGCCATCTGCGGTTATGGCTTGGTAGATATGACAGGCAACCGTCTGCGCCCGGTTTTTTACGGCTCGGTGCTGACGGATAAGGATATGCTGCCGGAGCTGAGGCTGAAGAAGATTTATGATGATATTTCGGATATCATTGACCACTTCAAGCCGGATCTGTTGAGTATCGAAAAGCTGTTTTTCAACCGCAACGTTACTACTGCGATTCCTGTAGGACAGGCGCGCGGCGTTGTGCTTTTGGCTGCGGCCAACAAGGGACTGCCGGTGATGGAATTTACGCCGATGCAGATTAAGCTGTCGGTAGTAGGCACAGGCAGTGCAACGAAGGAGCAGGTTATCTATATGGTGATGCATCTGCTCAATATCCGCGAAAAAATTAAACCGGATGATACTGCCGATGCGCTGGCAGCGGCCATCTGCGGCATCAATACTGCGTCTACGCGCAGATGGCAGGAGGGCAGATAAATGATAGGTTCATTGAAGGGCTCAGTTGAAAGCCTTGGCATAGATAACTGCATAATCGAAACTGCAGGCGGCGTAGGCTACCGCGTTTTCATGCCGGCGGCCCAGCTGGCACAGCTGACGCAGGGTGCCTCTGTACGCCTGCATATCCACACAGCAGTACGCGAGGATGCCATTGTTCTTTACGGCTTTTTGAGCCAAGAATATTATGACCTCTTTGAGCTGCTGCTGACCATCAGCGGCGTAGGTCCCAAGATGGCCTTGGGTATTTTATCCGCAGTCAAGCCGGATGCTTTTTATCTGGCGGTGCAGAGCCGTGATATCAAGGTGCTCACCAAGCTGCCAGGAATCGGCAAAAAGACGGCGGAGCGCCTGCTGCTGGAATTGAAGGACAAGGTCGGCCACGTGGCTGCCGAAAGCGGTGACAGCTTCGGCGAGGCGGTAGCTGCCGGAGGCAGCGGCGCTGTAGCGGAGGCAATCGAAGCGCTTGCTTCCCTAGGCTACAGCAACAGCGAGATTATGCCCGTAATCAAGAAAATCGAAGGCGCAGAAACCAAGACGAGCGAGGAAATTCTGAAGCAGGCCTTAAGGCTGATGATGAAGTAATTTCCCGCAGATAAATAGTCTGGCGGTATTTGAGCCTGCAGCAGTAGGCTGCAAAAGGCTTACTAGGAGGAACTTATGGAATTTGATGATAGAATTATTGCCGGGGCGGAACAGGAAGCAGATGGCTGGCAGTACAGCCTGCGTCCGCGTCTGTTAAATGAATATATAGGTCAGACGCAGGTCAAGGATAATCTGTCTATTTTCATTAAGGCTGCCGCTGCCCGCCACGAAGCGCTGGACCACGTGCTGCTGTTCGGACCTCCTGGTCTGGGCAAAACTACACTGGCCAACATTATTGCCAATGAGCTTAATGTCAACATCCGCGTTACCAGCGGACCGGCGATTGAACGTCAGGGAGATTTGGCAGCAATTCTGACCAACCTTGGCGACAATGATGTACTTTTTATTGACGAAATCCACCGATTGTCCAAGACCGTAGAGGAAATCTTATATTCCGCTATGGAGGATTTTGCGTTAGATATTATTATCGGCAAAGGTCCTGCGGCGCGCAGTGTGCGTCTGGATCTGCCGCATTTTACGCTTATCGGCGCTACCACGCGTCTGGGAGCGATAGCGGCGCCTTTGCGTGACCGCTTCGGCGTGCAGTGCTGCCTGGAGTTTTACAAGCCGGAGGAGCTGCAGTTTATTATTACGCGTGCAGCGGAAATCCTTAATGTAAAAATTGACAAGGAAGGCGCTTTGGAAATTGCCCGCCGCAGCAGAGGCACGCCGCGTATTGCGAACCGTCTGCTGAAGCGTGTGCGTGATTTTGCTCAGGTGCTGGGCGTGGAGGTTATCGACCGTCAGCTGGCAGACGAAGCGCTGGCCAAGCTGGAGGTTGACCGCTACGGCTTCGACCGCAACGACCGCAAAATTTTGACGACCATCGTCAAAACCTTTGGCGGCGGTCCTGTAGGCATCGAAACGATTGCCGCAGCCGTGAGCGAGGAGTCCTCAACCATTGAGGATGTAATCGAACCTTATCTGATGCAGCAGGGAATGCTGAACCGCACCTCGCGCGGACGTATGGCAACACGCGAAACCTATAGATATCTGGGAATGCCATTTCCCGAAAATCAGTAAAGCAGCTTAGCTGCTCAGGAGGAAAAATGAAATTATTATTACACGCCTGCTGCGGTCCCTGTGCCTGCTACCCTACGGAGCAGCTGACGGCGGCGGGTACAGATTTTGATATTTTGTTTTTTAATCCTAACATTCATCCGTACAAGGAGTTCAAGCACAGGCTGAGCACCCTGCGGGAGTTTTGTGAGAAAAAGCGCTACAATCTTATTATCGACAAAAGCTATCCGATAGAGGAATGCATCCGCGGTATGCTGGCAGAGCCTACCGTGCGCTGTGCCTTCTGCTACCGTATGCGCCTGCGCTACGCAGCGCAGTTTGCCAAAGAAAACGGCTACGATGCCTTTTCGACTACGTTGCTCGTCAGCCCCTATCAGCGCCATGAGCTGATAAAAAAGGAGGCGGAGGCGGTAGCGGCGGAGTTCGGTATTCCGTTCTATTATGAGGATTTCCGCGTCGGCTATCAGCGCGGTGTGGATATCAGCCTGGAGCTGGGGCTGTATCGCCAGCAGTACTGCGGCTGTGTCTTCAGCGAGCGCGACCGCTACGAAATCCGCAAAAAGCCCAAGGCGGAAGCAACGCAGGATAAGTTTGTGGTTGTAAGCAAAAATATTAAAATGGTGAACAGATAATTAGGGTAAAACAACCTTCAGTCAAAATCACGTCAGTGATTTTGACAGCTCCCTTGACGCTAAGACCCAGTTTATCGCAACCTATGCGTCGCGAGAAACTGTTGGTCGTGCTAATGTCGCTTTGCGACGCAGGGAGCATATAGAAGTCCGAAGTAATTGCCAACTGGAATCTTTATGATAGCCCATGATATCTTCCCTGAAAGGGAAGGTGGCTGCGAGCGTCAGCGAGCAGACGGAAGGGTTGTGCGAAAATCGAGGAAAAGTATATGCTTAGAAAATTACTGATACTGTCTGTACTGTTATTTACTTTTATATTTGCTTCTGCTGCAGTTGCCGCCGAGCAAATCCGCATAGGAATTGTTGTGGGGCAGGCAACGGCAGAGCTGAGCTGTGAGGATGAATTCACAGTGCGTGATTCAGCGGGCAGAACGACTACGCTGCCTAAGGGAAAATATTTCATCCATGCGCAGCAGGGAAAGCTTTTCTTTGATGATAAAAATGAATTTGGTAATGAAGCGTTTGTTGCTGCGGCGGCAGGCAAAAGCTCACCACAAATCAATAAACGCAGTTATAAAGGGGATTTTCAACTGCAGGCCGAGCAGGGCGATAAGCTGCTGGTAGTCAACAGACTGCCGCTGGAGGATTATCTGGCGAGCGTACTGCCGGTCAAAACGATGTCCGTATGGCCTGATGAGGTTATCAAGGCACAGGCGGTTGCTGCCCGCAGCTACGCTTTATATAAAATGCAGCACAGCGGTAAAGCCTATGCTTTGCTTGCGACCGACAGGGAGCTGCCTTACGAAGGCACCGGCAAGCGCATTGAAAAGGATGCTGTGACGAAGCTGATTCAGGCGACGAAAGGACAGTATCTGGTTGATGCTTACGGTCGGGCGATTGAAGCTGTCACTACTTCAAGTAGCGGCGGCAGAACCGAAAGCGCGCTGAATCTGCGCGGTACTGCCGTAAGCTATCTGCAGTCGGTAGATGATTACGACAGCGACAGCCCGGAATATACCTGGGAAAGCCGCATTGCTCCGGTGCTTCTGGAAAGCCTGGCAGCGCAGCGCGGTTATACCACCGGCAAGCTGACGAGCATACGTCTGTCACCGCTAGATGATGCAGGTGTTGACAGAACGCCCACGGGACGGGTAAAATATATTATCCTTTCAGGTGAGGCCGGCGCTGTCAAAATCAGCGGCAGTGAGCTGCAGGACCTGTTAGGCCTTAACAGCACCTTATTTGATATCGAAACCGGTACACCGGTACCGGAAACGCTCAAGGTGCCTATCGAAGATCATTACGGTATGGAAATAGGCAGCAAGGATATAGGCATCAAGGTCAATGAGTCGAAAAAGCCTGTCTGGAAAAATTTAGTGCGCAGCTACCATTTGCTGGGCGGCGGCAAAGAAGAAAAAATTATTTTCCGCGGTAAAGGCAAAGGCTCCGGCCTCGGTTTGAGTGCCTGGGGTGCGCGCGGTATGGCTAATGCCGATGCCAAGGCTACCTATAAAACGATTCTGGCACACTATTATCCCGGAATTAAGCTTGTCCGTTAGCAGGAAGCTATGTGTCCTGTAATATATAAGAAAAGAGAGAATTTTGCATGTTAGTAACTGATTTTGATTATGATTTGCCACAGGAGCTTATTGCTCAGCATCCTATGGAGCCGCGCGACCATTCGCGCCTGCTGGTTGTTGACAAAAAGACCGGTGAAATTGAGCATAAGCATTTTTATGATCTGGTAAATTATCTTAAGCCCGGCGATGTGCTGGTGTTTAACGATACCCGCGTTATTCCGGCGCGTCTGCACGGCACGAAGGATACCGGCGCTCATGTTGAGGTATTCCTGCTGACCCGCAGAGATGCAACCGACTGGGAGGTTCTGGTACGCCCCGGCAAAAAGCTGCAGGTTGGTGCCAAGATTAACTTCAGCGATGAATTGAGCTGTGAGGTTATCGAGCACACCGACTTCGGCGGACGCGTAGTTCGCTTCAAGTATGACGGTATCTTCGAAGAAATTCTTGACCGTCTGGGTGAAACTCCTCTGCCGCCGTATATCACTGCACCTCTGGAGGATAAGGAGCGCTATCAGACTGTTTATAACCGTGAGCGCGGCAGTGCTGCCGCTCCGACTGCAGGCCTGCACTTTACTAAGGAGCTGATGCAGAAAATCAAGGAAATCGGCTGCGAAGAGGTTTTTGTAACCCTGCATGTAGGCCTTGGTACCTTCCGCCCCGTAAGCGAGGCGAAGATTGAGGACCACAAGATGCATAAGGAGTTCTACACCGTATCTCAGGAGGCTGCGGATGCTGTCAATAAGGCGAAGGCCGAAGGACGCCGAATAATTGCGGTTGGCACCACGGCAGTACGCACTCTGGAGGCTGCGGGCACTGACGGTCAGCTGCATGCCGGCAGCAGCTGGACGAATATCTTCATCTACCCCGGCTACAAATTCCGTCTGGTAGATGACCTCGTAACCAATTTCCATCTGCCGCAGAGCACGCTGCTGATGCTGGTAAGCACTCTGTCTACCCGTGAGATTATGCTGCAGACCTACAAGAAGGCGGTTGAAGAAAAATATCGCTTCTTCTCCTTTGGCGATGCCATGTTTATTACAGAGCTCAATAAATAAGATTTTTTGCCTTCGCCGCAAAACCGAAGGCACTGATAAATAATTTTAGGAGATGCATATGACTAAACACGCAGTAACCTACGAACTAATTAAAGAATGTCCGCGCAGCGGTGCGCGTCTTGGCCGCCTGCATACGCCGCATGGTACGTTTGAAACTCCGATGTTTATGCCTGTAGGCACACAGGCAACGGTAAAAACTCTGGCACCGGAAGAGCTGTACGATATGGGCAGCCAGGTTATTTTGTCGAATACCTATCATCTGTTTTTGCGTCCCGGTCACGAACTGGTGCGCAAGGCAGGCGGTCTGCATAAGTTTATGAACTATAAACGCGGTATGCTTACCGACAGCGGCGGCTTCCAGGTATTCAGCCTGGGCGCTATGCGCAAAATCACCGAAGAGGGCGTAATGTTCCGTTCGCATATCGACGGCAGCAAGCAGTTCCTATCGCCAGAGGTTTCTACTCAGGTGCAGGAGGCATTGGGCGCAGATATCGCAATGGCCTTTGATGAATGTATTCCGTATCCTGCTGATTTTGATTACGCCAAGCGTTCTACCGAGCGTACCACTCGCTGGGCCAAGCGCTGTCTGGAAACGCATACGCGTGAGGACCAGTCCATGTTCGGTATCGTGCAGGGCGGTATGTATCCCGAGCTGCGCCGCATGAGCGTGCAGCAGCTGACGGAGCTTGATTTCGCCGGCTACGGTATCGGCGGTCTGTCCGTAGGCGAGCCGAAGCCGATGATGTACGATATCCTTTCGCAAACCACCGAGCTGATGCCGAAGGATAAGGCGCGTTATCTTATGGGCGTAGGCACTGCCGACTGCATTGTAGAAGCAGTAAACCTGGGCGTTGATATGTTTGACTGCGTATTCCCGACACGTGTTGCCAGAAACGGCACCGCTATGACGCACACCGGCCGTCTGGTAGTACGCAACGCAACCTACGCAGAGGATTTCCGTCCGATTGAGGAAGGCTGCGACTGCTATGCCTGCCGTAACTTCAGCCGTGCTTATATCCGCCATCTGTTCAAGGCAGAGGAGATTTTCGGCCTGAGATTGCTGTCTATCCACAATCTGCATTTCCTGCTGCATTTCGCCAAGGAAATCCGTGAGGCAATCGCTAATGACTGCTTCCCTGAGTTCCGCGAAAGATTCTTAGAAAATTATCGTTGATAACAAGGATTTTTCCGATTTACAGAGAATATATAAAAGTGGTATAAATAAACCAAACTATTGCATACTAAAATGTTTGCAAGAGGAACCTGCAAATATGTCCGAATTTGCGGGAAGTGATAAAATGTGGAGGTGTTCAATATGCAAGGTGGAGATACAATGGCTTTGCTCAATTCTCTCTGGCCCTTCTTTTTAATGGGCGGCATATTCTATTTCATGCTGTGGAAACCCCAGAAAAAAGAGCAGCAGAAAAGACAGGATTTGTTAAACAGCCTGAAGGAAGGCGACGAAATCATTACTATTGGCGGTATCTATGGTAAGATTACTGCTATTTCCGAAAAACGCGTTAAGGTAGAAGTTGCCGATGGCGTAGTAATCGAAATGGCGCGCAATGCTATCAGCGGCTTCCAAAACCCCGCTAAGAATTCCTGATGGTGATTGCAGAAGAAAAAGTTGAGCTGCGCAAGTATTTTAAAAGGCTGCGGTCGCAATTGACCGCAGAGCAGGCTGCATCTGGCAGCCTGCTGACTGCCCGTCAGATACTGGCCTGTGATGCATATCGCAAAGCGAGCTGCATCATGGGCTATTTGGCTTTTGGCAATGAGCTGTCTGTAGACCTGGTTTTGCAGCAGGCCTTGGCCGACGGCAAGATTGTTGCCGTGCCGCTGGTGCAATCTGCTACGGAGATGGCTCCGGTACAGCTGCAAAACATGCTGAACTTTGAGCTTGACCGTTACGGCATCCGCAGTGTCCGCCAACCGGCGAAGCTGCTGCAGCCGCAGCAGCTTGACCTTGTACTGGTGCCCGGAGTGGCCTTCGGCCGCGACGGCAGCAGACTGGGGATGGGCGCGGGCTATTACGACCGTTTTCTGCCGCAGGCGGAAAACGCATTGCTCATGGGCATCGCTTACGATGCTTTTATTCAGCCGAATCTGCCGCGGGATGAATTTGACGTGCTTGTACAGCTTTTAGCAAGTGAAAGCGGGATTACCACTCTCAGTCCGCTTAGCTTATAAATTAAATCCAGTTAATCCAAAAAAATCTTAAGGAGGAAGTTATTTTGCGTTGGAATGAATTCGGGAAATTTCTGATTGTCGCTTTGGCGATTATCGGCGGTTTCTGCGTATACATCTCGCCTCTGGCTAATTCCATTAAACAGGGCTTGGATCTGCAAGGTGGTACTCATGTAGTTTTACAGGCTGTGGATACGCCGGAACTTAAGGTTGACGATGACGCTGTCAACCGCAGTGTAAAGGTTATTGAGCGTCGTGTAAATGAGTTGGGCCTGACCGAGCCTGTTATTCAGCGTCAGGGCAAAGACCGTATTATTGTTGAGCTGCCGGGCGTAAAGGACCCGGAAAAAGCTATTGCTATGCTGGGCCGTACCGCTATGCTGCAGTTCAAGGATGAAAGCGGCAAGGTTGTTCTCACAGGCAGTGACCTGAAGGACGCTAAGGCACAGGTTTCCCAAGGCAATCAGGCTGTAGTAGGCCTGGAATTTAATGATGAGGGCGGCAAAAAATTTGCTGACCTTACTGCCCGCAATGTAGGCAAAAAAATCGCTATCGAGCTTGACGGCCAGGTACTGACAGCTCCTGTAGTACAGGAAGCTATCACCGGCGGTCATGCACAGATTTCCGGCTCCCGTAACGTTGAGGAAGCCGAGCATCTGGCAATCCTGCTGCGCAGCGGCAGTCTGCCGGTTAAAATCGAAGTTATGGAAAACCGTACCGTTGGTCCTACCCTCGGTCAGGATTCCAAAGACAAGAGTGTTAAGGCCTTCAGCATCGGTATCATCGGCGTATTTGTATTTATGCTGCTGTTCTACCGTCTGGCAGGCGTAGTTGCGGACATTGCTCTGCTGCTGTACGTAATGCTGCTGCTGCTGGTAATGCGTTATCTGGGTGCAACACTGACACTGCCCGGTATCGCAGGTATTATCCTGTCTGTCGGCATGGCGGTTGACGCCAACGTACTGATTTTCGAACGCTTCAAGGAAGAAGTTAAGCGCGGCAAAACTCTGCGCAGTGCGATGGATTCCGGCTTTGGCCGCGCTATCGTAACCATCCTTGACTCCAACCTTACTACTATCATGGCTGCAGCCGTACTGTTCTACCTGGGCACCGGTCCTATCAAGGGCTTTGCTGTTACCCTGGCACTTGGTACCTTGCTGAGTATGTTTACCGCAGTAACCGTTACCAAATTCCTGCTGCGCTTTTTGATTTACAGTAACATCACCAAGAGTCCCTTCCTGTTTGGTGCAAAAGCACCGAAAGCAAAAGAGGAGGTGGCTAAATAATGAAGTTCTCTATCGTTAAGCGTTATAAAATTTTCTTCGCTATTACCATCACCTTCCTGATTATCGGTATCGGCTCCATGCTTTTCAAGGGCTTTAACCTGGGCATTGACTTTACCGGCGGCAGTATCATGGATTTGGAATTCAAAAATCCTGTTACCGTTTCTCAGGTACGTGAGGTGCTTAAAGAAAAGGATCTGGGCAATGCTATTATCCAGCTGGAAAGCAGCGACAGCAATGCCAAGAGCTCTAAGGGCGTGCTGATTCGTACCGGCGTTATCAGCGACGAGCAGCGTCAGCAGGTAATGACCGACCTGAAGAGCAAGGTTGGTGACTTTGCTATCCAGCGTGTTGAAAACGTTGGTGCTACCGTCGGCAGCGAGCTGATTCAACAGGCTGTTATGGCGATTGTGCTTTCCTGGTTCCTGATGATTGCTTATATCACCATTCGCTTTGAATTCCGCTTTGCTCTGGCAGCTATTGTCGCTTTGATTATCGACGTACTGGTAACCCTGAGCTATTTCTCCCTCTTCCATATGGAGCTTGATTCCTCCTTCGTTGCAGCTTTGCTGACGGTTGTAGGTTATTCTGTCAACGGTACCATCGTTATCTTCGACCGTATCCGTGAAAACCTGAAAATCCATCGCCGCAGCGAAAGCATGACGGAAATGGTAGACAACAGTATCTGGCAGACCATGGGACGCAGTATCTATACTGTAGGTACCTCTCTGTTCGCTGTTGTAGCTATCTTCATCTGGGGCGGTGAAACTATCCGCAACTTCTCCTTTGCTATGCTGGTAGGCTTCTCCAGTGGTGCTTATACATCCACCTTCCTCGCAGGTCCGTTATGGATGATGCTGCGTAAGCTGAAACCCGGCAGAGATTAAAATTAAAACTATAGCCTGTGTGCATTCGGAAAAATGAATGCCGCAGGCTATTTTTTCTTGTTTTTGGCGGCTGAAAAAGCTACAATAATAGGTGATATCGCAAGAGAAGCTTTTGCTGTTATCGGTGTTGTTAAGGAGAACTGGAATGATTTATATTTTGAAATTTATCGCAGCCTTTTTGCTGCCTCCGGGTTTGTTTGTGCTGCTGGGAATAATCTTGAGTGTTTATTTATGGCGGCAGCGCAAGCGCTTCGGCCGTTTTGCTTTCAGCTTAAGCGCTGTTTTGACGCTGCTGTTATACTTTAGCTCTACCTTATTGGGAGCCAAGCTGTTGGGGCAGCCGTTGGAAAACCGTTACAGCCAGCAGGATCCTGCTGCTGCGCAGGTGATAGTTGTTCTTGGCGGTGGCAGTGTTGGCTCTGTTCCTGACGGTGCTGAGCGCGGCGGCCTGATGTCCGCCGGAGCGGCGCGCCTGCTGACGGCAGCGCGCCTGGCGAAGCAGCATTCGCTGCCGGTGCTCATCAGCGGTGGGCAGGTGTTCAGCGATGGCGCAAGCGAGGCGCTGGTCGCCGAGCGGATTCTGTTACAGCTGGGACTGCCGCAGGAGCAGATTATCGTCGAGACGCAGGCCAGGACAACGAAAGAAAATGCTGCCTATTCTGCTGCACTCTGCCGTGAACGCGGCTATAAAAATGTACTGCTGCTGACAAGCGCGCTGCATATGCCTCGCAGCATGCAGTTCTTTGAGCTTTATTTAGGCGGGCAGGGAATTAAGGTTGCCGCCTATCCCTGTGATTATACGCTCAACCCTAAGGGGCAATTTAATCCGCGCTGGCTGGTGCCACAGCTGCAGGCATTTGATATAACCTGTATGGCATTACACGAATATGTGGGGATGGCAGGTGCTTTTTTACAGCGTTAAATTGCTGTAGTCAGCTGCAAGCAGCCTGTGAATTTGCATATTTTACACCTTTTTTGTATAATAAGTAACAGATAGAAACAAATATTATTTTTGGGTGAGGTATATTATGAAAAAAATTCTGTTCTTAGTTTGCCTGCTGCTGTGTCTGCTGCTTGCCGGCTGCGGGCCGCAGGAAAAGAATACCGCCGACAGCGGTAAGGTTTTGTACACGGTGACGGATGCAACAGGCACTAAGCTGAGCTTCAGCGAAAAGCCGCAGCGCATTGTGAGCCTGAACGTATCTGCCGATGAAATTTTGCTGGATATGGTTGACAGTAAGCGCTTGGCAGCCTTGTCGCTGCTGGCTGACGATCCAGGCATCTGCAGTGCCGGTGACAAGGTCAAATCCGTCAAGGGCAGAGCGCAGGGCAGCAATCTGGAAAGCGTGCTGGCCATGAAGCCTGATCTTGTTATTATCCCGGATTATACCGTGGAGCCGATTCAGGGGCTTCGCAGCGCGGGACTCAAGGTTTATGTGTGCCATACGCCGAATAATGTGCAGGATATCTTTAAGTTTATCAAGGAAATAGGCTCTGCTGTTGGCGAGGAGGCCAAGGGCGAGGAGATGGCGAAAAACATGGAAGCACAGCTGGAGGCTGTGCGTAAGCAGGCGCTGCAGGCTGCAGGCGATAAGACGCTTAATGTACTGGCGCTGTCCTTTACCGGACCGCTGGGTATGAGGGGGACCTTCAGCGGCCTGTGCTATTATGCAGGCGTACATAACGCGCTGGACGGCATGGATATTCCGTATCAGGGGAACCTGTCGGAGGAAAAAATGTTGGAGCTTAATCCGGAGCTGATTATTACTCCGAGCTGGGATTACAGTAAAAAAGGTGACCCAGAGCAATTCCGTCAGCGCATTTTACAAAATCCGGCCTATAAAAGCATTAAGGCTGTAAAAAACGGCCGCGTACAAAGCCTGCATGACAATTATTTATACAGTACTTCGCAATATACTGTTAAGGCTGTGCAGGAGCTGGCACATGCCGCTTACGGAATTTAGTTAGGAGATGCACTGGCAATGAGATTGCTCAAAACAATTGGTCTGACACTTTTATTGGTAGCGGGAATGCAACTGTGTGCTGCTGCCGAGAAGCAGGAAGCGTTTTATACGGGTGAAAAAATCAAGGGATATGACAAGGGCAGCTTTGTGGTTCTGGAAGAGGATGATATTAATTTCCGCAGTGCCGCCGAGGACGGCAATGTTTTGAAGGTGCTGCCGCATCATTCGCTGCTGCGTGTTATCCGCCAAAGCGGTGACTGGCTGGAGGCCGAATCGGACGGTGTGGACGGTTTTATCTATGCGCCCTATACCGTTGCCGGAAGCAGGGACGAGCTGACGCAGGAGGATTTTGCTCTTGGCTATGCCGCACTCGGACAGAAGTTTGACGAGCAGGAGGCCGAGGAGCGCCTGGGTGCCGTCAAGCAGGAGAAAATAGATAAAAAGCGTAAGCAGATAAACTATACATTTGAGGGCGCCGTAATCAGTGTTGCCCGCAAAAAACAGGCTGTGGAGGCAATCCGCGTAGTCGATCCCAAATATATTACAATGCGCGGCGTAAGCATCGGGGACAGTGCCGGCAGAGCTGTAGGACAGTACGGCATGCCTGATGCGGTTGTTTATGCTGCCGATAATACGACTTACGAATATTTTTGGCAGGACGACAAGGAGCAGCCTCTGCGTTTTGCGCTGGAAGTTGACAAGCAGAGCCGTGTGACAGCCTTTATCTTGGAGAAGCTGAAGAAAAAATAGCAGTCTGTTGTCGGTCTTTGCGGACTAAATACAATCAGGCCTTAAATGAGCATGTATACACTAAAAATCCTGCTTTATAAGCAGGATTTTTTTGTATGCTGGCAGAATTATAACAGTTATAATATATTAAATTTCATACTGAAGGAGTTGAGCTGAATGCCTTTTTTAATCTTAGTTATAATTATTTGTATGATAGTAGCATTGTTTGCCGTGCAGAATGCGGTAGCAGTGTCCTTGAACTTTGTTTTCTGGAGCTTCAGCGCTTCACTGGTGCTGGTAATTCTCGGTGCGTTTTTAATGGGCGTGCTGGTTGCCACCTGCTTCTTGCTGACGATGAAGGCCAAGCATTATCTGAAGGATAAAAAAATGCGTGAGGAAATGCAGCAGCTGCAGGCAGAAAACAAACGCCTGCAGGAGCGTGTTGCCATGCTGCAGCACACCCAGCTGCTGCACAACGAGGCGGCACAGGCCGAGGCTGCCAAGCAGGCAGAGCCGGCTGCAGCGGAAAAGACTGCTGCCGAGAGCGGTAGCCGCCAATGATGCACAAGGAACGAATTTGGGATATAAAAGAATATAACAGTCAGATGGCAGACTATTTGGCGGAGGAGCTGAATATTTCGCCGATGGTCACTGGTATTTTATTGGAACGCGGTCTGCAGGATGCAGCTTCGATGCGTGATTTTCTCTACGGCAGCGTTGCTCCCTTTCATGATCCGTTTTTGCTGAAGGATATGCAGCGCTCGGTTGAGCGTATAGAGCGGGCCTTGGCGGCAGGCGAGCAGATTACGGTTTACGGTGACTATGATGTGGACGGAATCAGTGCCTCCTCCTTGCTGTACCTGTATCTGAAGCAGCGCGGCGGCAGGGTTGCCACCTACATTCCGCAGCGTAAAAGCGAGGGCTACGGCCTTAATGACGAAGCATTGAAAAATATTGCGGAGAAGGGTACGACACTGGTTATTACCGTGGACTGCGGCATTAGCGGTCTGCGCGAGGTAGCCAATGCACCGAAATCTCTGGATATTATTATTACGGACCACCATACGGTGCCGGAGGTTCTGCCTCCTGCCTACGCAATTATCAACGCCAAGCAGCGTGACTGCGGCTATCCGTTTAAGGATTTGAGCGGTGTAGGCATTGCCTTCAAGCTGTGTCAGGCGCTGGAGCAGCGCGAGCCGGGCAGGCTGCCGGAGTGGCAGGAACTTACAGAGCTGGCGGCGCTTGGAACGGTGGCGGATATTGTGCCGCTGGTTGGCGAAAACCGCGAGCTGGTGCGCCGTGGCCTGAAGGCTATGGAAACAACGAAGCTGGTGGGATTGCGTGCTTTGATTAAGGCCAGCGGCTGTCCGGAAACGGGCATTGCTTCCGATAACATCGGCTTTGGTCTGGCACCGCGCCTGAACGCTGTGGGCAGGCTGGAGCATGCGCAGCTGGCGGTGGAGCTTTTGGTAACCGACGATAGCGTGAAGGCGGAGAAAATCGCCGCCGAACTTAACCGTGAAAATACATTGCGGCAGGAAATCAGCCGTCAGATTATGGAAGAGGCGGAAGCACAGCTGGCACAGGAAAAGCATATAGATACGGCCATCGTGCTTGCATCCGAAGGCTGGCATCAGGGCGTTATCGGTATCGTGGCTTCACGCCTGGTAGACAAGTACCACCTGCCGACGATTCTGATAAGCCTGAACAACGGCGTTGCCAAGGGCAGCTGCCGCAGTATTCCGGCGCTCAATCTTTACGAGGCGATAGATGCCGAGCGTGATTTGCTGACGCAGTACGGTGGTCACCATCAGGCTGCGGGCCTGACGCTGCCGGCAGAGCTGTTGCCGGAATTCAAGCGCCGCTTCCGCGAATACGTTGCGCAAAAGCTGCGTCCGGAGGATTATCTGCCGCATCAGGCGATTGACTGTGTTTTGAGCGGCAGCAGTGAAATCAGTATCAGGGATTTGGAGCAGCTGGCACTGCTGGAGCCCTGCGGCTGCGAAAACCAGGCACCTGTATTTGCCTTCCGTCAGGCGCTGCTGCACAATCAGCGCGCTATGGGCAAGGAGCGCAATCATTTGCAGTTTGTGCTGGATAAGGGCTATAATTCCTATCGCGGCCTGATGTGGAACAATGCGGATTTACTGCCGTATATGTTTGAAAATATGGTGGCTGATGTTGCCTTTCAGCCGAAAATAAATGTCTGGAATAACGAAACGAGCGTGCAGCTGCAGGCCGTAAGCATTCATCAGCAGGTGACGCTGGGGGATATGCGTCAGGCTGCCGATGATAAATGGCGTCTGCTGCTGGGCTTGGCTAAGGTGCATAACAAGGTGCTTGCTTATACCGAAGATAAGCATTCGCTGCCCGCCGAGGTGCTGCAGACTGCGGGGGATTATCTGGAGCTTGTGTCTTATCGGGAGGCTGAAAAGCTGAGCAAGGAAAAATTACAGCAGGCCGAAGAAATAGTGCTGCTGGATTTGCCTGCTTATCCGCTGGCGGATATTATGCGCAGACTGCGCCTGCAGGGAGCAAAACATGTAACGCTGCTCTTTAATCAGCCAGATTTGCAGGAGCGTTTGCAGCGCCTGGCTTTGACACATCCGGACCGGGAAGCGATGATGCAGGCCTATAAGCTGGTGATGAATGCACTTAAAATGCGCATAACTGTGAGCATCAAAGAGCTTTTGTCTGCTCATGCGGAACAAATAAGTGAACAAGCTGTAAAAATTATGGAAGAGCTTGGCTTTATCCGCTATAATAATGGTATAATAGAAAAAGCTGCTATTAAACGCTGCTCGCTGGAGGATGCACCCCTATATGTAACCCTGCAGCAGGAAAGAGAGCGTTTGGAGCACATTTATAAAGAAAATTACCGCCTGAGTCAGCACGAGCTGTTGCGTTGCTGATGAAGTGCAGATGGGAGTGGGGAGAATGCCCTCAACAAACGCAATAACTAATATTACTGATATAGATGAATTGTTTGCGCGTATAGAAGAATATCTTACGCCGGAGCAGGTAGCTTTTGTCCGTAAGGCCTATGAGCTGGCAGCTAAAGCGCATGCTGCGCAGACACGTAAATCCGGTGAACCGTATATTATCCATCCGATTGGTGTTGTCAGCATCCTTGTGGGATTGCAGATGGATGACAAAACACTGGCTGCTGCCTTTCTGCATGATGTAGTAGAGGATACAGATTACAAGCTGGACTATATCAAAGAGCAGTTCGGCACCGTGGTAGCGAATCTGGTAGATGGTGTTACCAAGCTGGGTAAAATCGAATATATTTCCAAGGAAGACCGCCAGATTGAAAACTATCGCAAAATGTTTTTGGCGATGGCACGCGATATCCGTGTTGTACTGATTAAGCTGGCTGACCGTCTGCATAATATGCGCACGATGAAGTATATGCCTGTGCATAAGCAGCAGTCTATTTCCCGGGAAACATTGGAGATTTATGCGCCGCTGGCACATCGTCTTGGTATCTATACCATTAAATGGGAGCTGGAGGATCTGGCCTTCCGTTATATGGAGCCTGATATTTATTACGACCTGGTTGAGCAGGTAAAAATTAAACGCCGTGAGCGCGAGGATATGATTAACGAGGCTATGATAACGTTGAAGGACGCTGTCGAGAAGGCTGGTATCCGCTGCGAAATTCAGGGCAGACCGAAAAACTTTTACAGCATTCATAAGAAAATGCTGCGTGACCACAAGCAGCTGAGCGAGATTTATGATCTGCTGGCTATCCGTGTGCTGGTAGACACCGTGAAGGACTGCTATGGCACGCTGGGTATCGTACATAGCATGTGGCGTCCTATTCCGGGCCGCTTCAAGGACTATGTAGCGGTGCCGAAATCCAATATGTATCAGTCCTTGCATACGACTGTGCTTTCCAATGGCGGTCAGCCGCTGGAAATCCAAATCCGCACCTTTGAAATGCACCGCATCAGCGAATACGGTATCGCTGCGCACTGGCGCTATAAGGAAAGCGGCGGCAGCAAGCCTTCTGCCGGCGGTGATAAGGGCTTTGATGCCAAGCTGAGCTGGCTGCGTCAGCTGTTGGAATGGCACAAGGATATGAACGATTCGCGCGATTTTGTCAATACGGTCAAGATGGATATCTTTGCCGATGAGGTCTTTGTTTTTACGCCGCGCGGAGATGTTATCGACCTGCCTGTAGGTAGCGTGCCGATTGACTTCGCTTACCGCATCCATACGGATGTAGGCAACCGCTGCGTAGGTGCCAAGGTTAACGGACGCATCGTACCGCTTGACTATCAGCTGAAGAACGGCGATATCGTAGAGGTTATCACCTCCAAGCAGTCCAACGGACCGAGCCGTGACTGGATTAATGTTGTCGGCTCTTCCGATACGCGCAACAAAATCAAAAGCTGGTTCAAGAAGGAGCGCCGTGAGGAAAATATCGTCAAGGGCCGTGAAATGCTGGAGCGTGAGGTTAAACGCCTCGGCTACGAGCCTAAGGTGCTGATGTCTCCAGAAAAACTGAAGGAAGCAGGCAGCAAAATCCGCATCGATTCCGACGAGAATCTGCTGGCAACGCTGGGTTATGGCGGTGTTACGCTGAACACTGTTATGTCCAAGCTGGTGGAAATCTATAAAAAAGAGCAAAAGCTGGAAACCACCAAGGACCTGGCGCAGGTGCTGGCAGAGCTGAAGCCACGCAAGTCTAAGGCTAAGGCCAGCCACGGCATTCTCGTTAAGGGCGAAGAAGGCATCATGGTTAAGTTGGCGCGCTGCTGCAACCCGATTCCCGGCGACCCGGTTATCGGCTATATTACACGCGGCAGCGGTATTTCCGTACACCGTGCGGACTGCCCCAATATCCTGACCAATAATCCCGAGGAGCAGCGTCGCTTAATTGAGGTTGCCTGGGATGTGGGAATTGATGATGTCTATAAGGTTAACATCGTGATTACGTCTGTAGACAGAACCGGACTGATGAGCGATATTATGAATGTGACTAGCGAAACGAAGATTAATATTTTCTCGCTTGCATGTCATACAGATAAAAATAAAATTGCTACCATGCACATGGGACTTGATATCATGAGCCTGGAGCAGCTGGAATATTTTATGAACCGTATCCGCCGCATGAAGGGTGTTTATTCTGTTGAACGCCTGATTTCTACGGCGAACGGCAGCGGAGGCAAGAAGAAATGAGAGCAGTTGTGCAGCGTGTAGACCACGCCAGTGTTACTGTAGATGAAAAGATTACCGGCGAGGTACAGAAGGGCCTTCTGGTGCTTTTGGGTGTGGCCGAGGGCGATACCGATAAGGATCTGGCCTATATTATTGACAAGGTGTGCGGTATGCGCATTTTTGAGGATGAGGCAGGCAAGATGAACCTGTCGGTGAAGGATGTAGGCGGTGCGATTCTGGCGGTTTCTCAGTTTACTCTGTGCGGTGACTGCCGCCACGGCAAGCGTCCGTCCTTTACGGCTGCTGCAGCACCGGATGTGGCCAACGCTTACTATGAGCGTTTTGTCGAAGGCTGCCGCAAGGCAGGGTTACCGGTAGAAACAGGCATCTTTCGCGCGCATATGCTGGTAGAGCTGGTGAACAACGGTCCGGTAACTATTTTGCTGGACAGCACGAAGCTGTTATAATTATATTGTGCATAGATTTATCAACGGAGGTTGAAGAATGAAGATTTATCATGTTGAAGCAGGTATGCTTGCTACCAACTGTTATTTTGCCGTAAACGAAACTATCGGTGAAGGTGTTATTTTTGATCCGGGCGGAGATTACCCGACCATCAAGAGAATGATTGAGCAGGCCAAAGCCAAGGTTGTCGCTATTGTGCTGACTCACGGCCACAGTGACCACATCGGTGCGCTGGCAGAGCTGCGCAAGGCTACAGGTGCGCCGGTGTATATCGGCGAGGATGATGCTGACTGCCTGACACAGCCGAACAGAAACCTTTCCTTCTTTATCGGAGAAGAATTGAAAAATGAGCCTGCGGACCACCTTGTACATGACGGTGATGTGCTGGAGCTGGCGGGCATGAAGTTTGAAGCCTTTGCTACGCCGGGACATACCAAAGGCGGCTTCTGTTATTACTACGCGCCGGGCAAGGTAGTTTTTGCCGGTGATACTATTTTCTGCGAATCTATCGGACGCACCGATTTGCCGGGAGGCAGCTATCGCGCACTCATCCAGTCCATCAAAACAAAGCTGATGGTGCTTGAGGACGACGTTAAGCTGCTGCCGGGCCACGGACCTACTACTACCGTGGGCTGGGAGCGTCGCAGGAATCCTTTCCTGCAATAAAACATCATGCTGAAATATTGGCCTCAAATACGTAAAAGCACCTTCTTTAAGCTGGGTGTTGTTACGGCAATCTCTTATGTTTTATATTTAATGGCGGGCTTCCTGCTGCCGTTGCTGCTGGCAGTAGGCCTGGCCTTCGCACTTTATCCGCTGGTTAATGCTATCGCGCAGGTGCGCATGGCGCACGGCATGATTAAGCTGTCGCGCGTAGTGGCGATTATCCTGGCATTGCTGGCCTTTTGTATCTTTATTGTTATGATTATCGGCTTCATCATTCTGCCGCTCTTCGGGCAGATGAACGAGTTCCTGCAAAAGCTGCCGGCATTGGCCGCCAAATCCAATATCCAGGATTTGGACAGCATGCTTAAGGACCCGTCTACCATTCCGCTCTTGCCGTCCGATTTCAATATGCTGGTCAACGGTCTGCTGAACTGGGCGATGGGCTTTGTAGGAACGGTGCTGCGTAATCTTGTGCAGTCCAGTCTGGGGATTGTGCAGAGCTTGATAGGCCTGATTATCGTGCCCTTCCTTGCCTTTTATTTTCTTAAGGACTGGCGTGAGCTGCGCTTGATGGTGATTAATCTGTTCAACTACGACGCGCAGGAGAAGGCGGCGGAGGTTGTGGACGAAATCGGCAGAACCATGAGCGCCTATGTGCGCGGTATGGGCAAGCTGAGCCTGATTTCCGGCTTCGTTATTACCATCGGCACGGCCTTTTTGGGTATAGACTTTCCGCTGGTGCTCGGCTTTTGGGCCATCCTTGCCGAAACGGTACCGGTAGTAGGACCACTGATGGGCGCTGTGCCTGCCGTGTTTATCGCATACGGTCAGGCGCCGGAGGCTGCCTTCCATGTAGCGCTTTTTTATCTGGTATATTATCAGCTGGATGCCAATTTTATTATGCCTAAGCTCATGGGGCAAAAGATTGATTTGCATCCTGTAGTTTTGATTATCAGCCTGCTCATCGGTGCTAAGCTGTTCGGTATTCTCGGTATGGTTTTTGCCGTGCCGGTAGCAGCAATCTACAGAGTGCTGTACAAGCAGCTGTGGCATGCCGGTGAAGGACGGGAGAATTAAATGTTTTTTTGCTTACGTAATACATTGGAGCTGGATGTTACGCGGCCTGTGAGCGACATGGCCGCATTTTTTGACTATCAGCCGGCGCCGTCCGCCGCGCTTACGCTGACGCTTGCGCGTGAGCACGGCTGCGTCAGCGCCTGCCTGCAAGGTGCTGAGCAAAGCTTTACAGCGAGCGAGCCTTGCAGCGAAGCTGCTGCGAGCGGAGAGGTAACGCGTTGCGTGAAGCTTGTTGTGCTGAAGGTTTTTGCCGAGCTTACCGGTCTGCAGCCTAAGCTGCCATGGGGCATTCTCACAGGCGTGCGCCCGACGAAGCTGGCGCATAAGCTGTTGGACAGCGGTGTGGCAGCTGCAGCATTGCCGGAATATCTGAGCGATAATTATTTGCTGCCGCTGCCGCAGGGAAGGCTGCTTACGGACATTGCTCTGAAGCAGAAGCATATTCTCAGCGACAGTACGCGCCTTACGGATACCGGTATTTATATCGGCGTGCCGTATTGTCCTTCGCGCTGCAGCTATTGCTCGTTTCCGGCGGGAATTGTGCCGCAGGATGAAGAATCTCAGCAAAACTTTGTAAATATGATTGAACAAGACCTGCAAAATGTGGTACAATTAATAGGTATGCATAGCTTGCGTGTAAAATCACTTTATATTGGCGGCGGTACGCCCACGAGCTTGAGTGATAAGGTATTTGCACGTCTGCTGCAGGCAGTGGAACGAAAACTGCTGCAAAGCAACTGCGAAGGCTTGCAGCATCTGCGCGAGTTCACGGTAGAGGCCGGTCGCCCGGACTGCTTCAGTGCCGCTAAATTGGCGGCGATGGAGGCGGCGGGGGTGAACCGCATCAGCGTCAATCCGCAGAGCTTCCATGATAAAACGCTGCAGCTGATTGGCAGGCGTCATAGCGTCAGGGATTTTTATGATGCCTATGAGCTTGTACGCAAAAGCAGGATTCCTGTTGTGAATGTGGATCTGATTATCGGTCTGCCGCAGGAAACGGAGCAGGAGATAGCATATTCACTGGAGCAGGCAGTGAAGCTGGCACCGGAGAATCTTACTGTGCATACGCTTACGCTGAAGCGCAGCGCACCGCTCTTTCAAAAGCAGGAGCAGGCAGTGCTTACTACGCAGGCAGCGGAAAAAATGGTGCAGCGGGCCGCTGAAATGGCAGCTGCGATAGGGTTAGAGCCGTACTATCTGTACCGCCAGCATTATATGCTGGGGCATCTGGCAAACATCGGTTATGCCAAGCCCGGTACGGAAAGTATCTATAATATCCAGATGATGGAGGAACGTCATCCGGTGATTGGTGTGGGACCTGCATCTGCCAGCAAGGTGCCTTTGCCTGACGGACACCATCTGCATAAACTGAATATGCCGAAAAATGTGGCAGTGTATGGGGCGCGCCTGCAGGAGTTGGCAGAGCGTCGCCGTGATTTGTTTAATATAGAAGGCACAGACCTGTAAAAAGGCGCAAGTGCCGTTAGGAGAGGATAGACTATGCTGACAACAGCACCCAGAGGTACGAAGGATATTATGCCTTCCGACGTTAACGCATGGCGTTATCTGGAAGAAACCATGCGCAAGATTTGCGCGCAATATGGCTACAAAGAAATCAGAACTCCTGTGTTTGAGCATACAGAGCTGTTCCAACGCGGTATCGGTGATACCACCGACGTAGTTGAAAAGGAAATGTATACCTTTACCGACCGCGGTAACCGCAGCATTACCCTACGTCCGGAAAACACCGCCAGTGCTGTCCGCGCTTACGTTGAGCATAAGCTGAGCAAGGATGACGCTGCCACGAAGTTCTATTACATCGGACCTATGTTCCGTTATGACCGTCCGCAGGCAGGCCGTCTGCGTGAGTTCCACCAGTTCGGTGTGGAAGCTCTGGGCGTAACCGGTCCGAATGTCGATGCGGAAATCATTCTGCTGGCTGTGCAGGTACTGCAAAGCTTGGGACTGAAGGATTTGAAGCTGAAAATCAATTCCGTAGGCTGCCCCAAATGCCGTCCGCAGCACAGAGAAAAGCTGCAGGCTTTCTTCAAGCCTAACTTTGACGAGCTGTGCAAGGATTGCCAAGGCCGCTTCGACCGCAATCCGTTGCGTCTTTTGGACTGCAAAAATCCGCATTGCCATGAGCTGGGCGAGGGCGCACCGAGCCTGGAGGAATGCCTGTGCGATGAGTGCAGGGAACACTTTGAGGGCCTGAAGCAGCTTTTGACTGCCGCAGGTGTTGAATATGAGGTTGACCACAATCTTGTGCGTGGCCTTGATTATTATACAAAAACTGCTTTTGAAATCCAGTACGCTCCGCTGGGCGCACAAAGCGCTGTTTGCGGCGGCGGCCGTTACGACGGACTGGTACAGGAAATCAGCGGTGACGAAGCCCGCCCCGGCATCGGCTTTGCTATGGGTATGGAGCGCGTGCTGCTGGCTCTGGAGAAGCAGAATCTGCTGCCTGAATTTGATGAAAGCATTGACGCATATGTTGTCTGCCCCAAGCAGGAAAACTTTGCGCTGGCTTTCAAAACCGCCATCGAGCTGCGTCGCAATGGCTTTAAGGTTGAATACGACTTTAACGGCCGCAGCATGAAGTCCCAGATGAAGCAGGCCAACAAATTCCAAGCTAAGCAAGTGTTAATATTTGGCGAGGATGAGCTCAGCCGTAATGCCGTTACTGTGCGTAACATGGCAACAAGCGAGCAACATGAAATCGCTGTTAATGATATTATTAGTTATTTCAATACTTTATAAGTAGAGGTGCTAAAGATGATTAATGCAAAACGCAGCCATCATTGTGGTGTGCTGACCAAGGAGCAAGCCGGCGAACAGGTTGTACTGTGCGGCTGGGTTGCTAAACGACGTGACCACGGCGGATTGATTTTTATCGATTTGCGTGACCGCAGCGGTATCGTGCAGGTTGTTGCCGATCCCGAAAGCGCAGGCAGCAGCTTCAAAACTGCCGAAGACATCCGTAACGAATATGTTATCAAAGTAATTGGTAATGTACGTCTGCGTGATGAGGACACCATCAACGAAAACATTCCTACCGGTACTATCGAAGTACTGGCACATGATATCGAAGTGCTGAACGGTGCTAAAACTCCTCCGTTCTACATCAAAGACGGCATTGATACTGATGAAAACCTGCGTCTGAAATACCGTTATCTGGACCTGCGCCGTCCGGAAATGCAACGCAACCTGATTCTGCGTCATAAAGTTGCTAAGCTGATGCGCGACTATCTTGATGATAATCATTTTCTCGAGATTGAAACTCCGATGCTGTGCAAATCCACTCCGGAGGGTGCTCGTGACTACCTCGTTCCGAGCCGTGTAAACCCCGGCAAGTTCTATGCACTGCCGCAATCTCCGCAAATCTTCAAACAGCTGCTGATGGTAGCCGGTATGGAGCGTTACTTCCAAATCGCACGCTGCTTCCGTGATGAGGATCTGCGTGCCGATCGTCAGCCGGAATTCACCCAGCTGGACATGGAAATGTCCTTCATGGAAGTTGATGAAATCTTGGAGCTGATGGAAGGCTTAATCCACCACATCTTCAAGGGTGCTCTGGGCAAGGATATCCAGATTCCTTTCCAACGTCTGACCTGGGACGATGCTATGGATCGTTTCGGTAGCGATAAACCGGACCTGCGCTTCGGCATGGAGCTGAAAAATGTCAGCGAAGCTGTTCAAGGCTGCACCTTCCAGGTATTCAACAATGTTATTGCTAACGGCGGTCAGGTAAAATGCATCAACGTTAAGGGTTATGCAGATATTCCGCGTCGTCAGCTGGATGAGCTCGTTAAATTCTGCGGCATCTATGGTGCTAAGGGTATGGCTTGGCTGCAATTCCCGGCAGAAGGCGGCGTAAAATCCTCCATCGCTAAATTCTTTAGCGAAGAAAACATTGAAGCAATCAAAAAAGCTGCTGAAGTTGAAGCAGGCGACCTGCTGCTCTTCGTTGCTGATAAACCGTCTGTAGTTGCTGCTTCTCTGGGCGCACTGCGTATCGAAATGGCTAAACGCCGTGGTCTGATTGATCCGGATAAGCTGGCCTTCACCTGGGTTGTTGACTTCCCGATGTTCGAGTACAACGAGGAAGAAAAACGTTATGTTGCAATGCACCATCCGTTCACCGCTCCGCGTGACGAGGACCTGCCGCTGTTGCTGACCAACCCCGGCAAGGTTTATGCTAAAGCTTATGATATGGTTCTGAACGGCACCGAAATCGGCGGCGGTTCCATCCGTATCCATCGCCGCGACGTACAGAAGAAGGTATTCGAAGCTATCGGCCTGTCCGATGAGGAAGCACAAGAGAAGTTTGGCTTCATGATGAACGCATTCGAATACGGTGCTCCGCCACACGGTGGTCTGGCATTCGGTCTTGACCGTCTGATCATGATTATGGCTCAGCGCGATTCTATCCGCGACGTAATTGCTTTCCCGAAAACTCAGAGCGCATCCGATCTGATGACTCAGGCTCCTAACGATGTTGATGAAAAACAGCTGCGTGAGCTGCACATCAAGACCAGCCTGCTGATGAAGAAGGACAAAGAAGACAAATAAGCACTTTAGCCCGCTTCTGTCAAGAGGATAAAGCAAAATAAATATTCAAAAATTTTTAATGGAAGCGTTGAAAAACGCTTCCATTTTTGGTATTATATGTATGTCGATAGAAGTTAAAGACAATTGGAGAATAGTTGTTAATTATACCCCTGCGATGTTCGTTACATTGCTCCAAAGGTTTTGAGCCAACACTCTAACCTAGGGAGCCTGATACTCCTTCTTTCAAAAACATGCCTCCTTTGAGTGGACGTTTGCGATTGGTAGGGAAGGCACCCACCTGCACATGCAGGTTCAAAACACGGAGCTGGACGGCATTGTGGGGATTAATTTTTTTATGAGATAATTTTTGTCACAGAAAGATACAGGTAAAGAGCGATGGAAAATCTATTCGGTAATTTATTTGAAACTGAAAAGCGACAGACGAAGCCCTTGGCCGACCGCATGCGTCCCGAACGCCTCAGCGACTTTGTAGGGCAGGAGAGCGCCGTAGGCGCAGGCAGTCCGCTGCGCCGCATGATTGAGCGTGATGTACTGCAGTCCGTACTCTTTTACGGACCTCCGGGAACCGGCAAAACAACGCTGGCGAAGGTCATCGCGCATGTCACTGGCGAAAAGTTTGAGGCCATCAACGCCGTTTCCAGCGGTGTGCCCGAGCTGCGCAAGCTCATCGCCAAGGCGCAGGAGGACAGGCGCAACGGACGCGGACGTACCATCGTGTTTATCGACGAGATTCATCGCTTCAACAAGGCACAGCAGGATGTACTGCTTCCATACGTTGAGAACGGAACGATAGTGCTCATCGGTGCTACTACCGAAAACCCTTTTTTCGAAATAAATTCGCCGCTGCTTTCGCGCATGAAGGTGGTGCGTTTGGAAAAGCTGCAGGCACCGCAGATTCAGCAGATTTTGGAGCGTGCAATTGCCGACTCGGAGCGTGGTTTTGGCAACAGCTTTAAGGCTGAGCCTGAGGCGCTGAGGATTATTGCCGATTTTGCGGCAGGTGATGCCCGCAGTGCGCTGAACATTCTGGAGCAGGCCGAGTTCATGCTGCCGGAGGAGGGCGAGCGTGTGCTGACGGTAGCAACGCTGCGCAGCGTTATCGGTACGGCGCTGCAGCGTTACGATAAAAAGGGCGATCAGCATTACGACATCATCAGTGCCTTTATCAAGAGCATGCGCGGCGGTGATGCGGATGCAGCGCTGCATTACTTGGCGCGCATGATTGAGGGCGGCGAGGACGTGCGCTTTGTGGCGCGTCGCGTCGTTATCTGCGCGGCAGAGGATGTAGGCCTGGCGGACCCGCAGGCGCTGGTGGTAGCCAACGCTGCGGCACAGGCTGCTGATTTTGTCGGCTGGCCTGAGGCGCAGATACCGTTGGCAGAGGCGGTGTGTTATATTGCCAACGCACCCAAGAGCAACACAGCCTATATGGGCATTGCCAAGGCGCGCGCGGATGTGCGCAGCCGTAACTGCGGCAGTGTGCCCAAGCATTTGCGTGACGCGCATTATCCCGGTGCTGCCAAGCTGGGGCACGGCATAGATTATAAATATCCGCATAACTTCCCCGGAGGCTGGGTGGAGCAGCAGTACCTGCCGGATGAACTGATGGGAACGCGCTATTACATTCCCAGCGGTCACGGTCAGGACAAGGGGCGCAGATAAAAATAACACAATTAGAAATTTAAGCTATACAGCTAAATTTTGCAGAAATTATTTGTGTCGCAATCTAGCATTTTTTCTGTTAATAGTGTATACTATACCTATATTATAGACTATTGTATTAGACAGAAAGGGTGTGAAGATCATAGCTTTAAGCAACAGGCAGAAGCAAATTGCTGAAATTGTACGTCTGGACGGACCTATTACCGGCGAGCATATAGCCGAAAGGCTGAATGTAACCCGCGCTGCCTTACGCAGTGATCTGGCAATCCTTGTTATGGGCGGTATTCTTGATGCGAGACCGAAGGTTGGTTATTTTTATACCGGTAAAAATACTTTGGGTATGCTGATGGAAGAAATTTCTGCTATTACTGTGCAGGATCTGCAGTCGGTACCGGTAGCGATTAAACATGACAAGAGCGCCTACGAAGCAGTTGTTACCATGTTCCTTGAGGATGTCGGAACGGTGTTCGTGCTGGATGAGGAAGGCATGCTGAACGGCATTTTGTCGCGAAAGGATTTACTGAAGGCTGCTATCAATAATAATGATTTGCGTGATATTCCCGTGGTCATGGTAATGACGCCGATTTCCAAAATCATCGTAGCTACTCCGGATGAGCCTGCCGCTTCGGCAGCTCGCAGACTGATTGACAATGAAATCGACTGTCTGCCGGTAGTAAAAATCATTGATGAAAAGAAGCGCATGTACCAAGTATTGGGACGTATCACAAAAACTAATTTTACTCGTCTGCTGGTAGATCTGGCTGAGGGTAAGGGGGGTAATTATCATAATAACGAAGCTTAATCCGGTTATTTATGCTGTATCTGACTCTATTGGTGAAACTGCGGAGTCCGTAGTTAAGGCAACCACCAGTCAGTTCGTAGAAGAAAAATTTGATGTTATCCGTGTTCCTTACGTTAAGGACAAGGAACAGATTGATAAAATTGTAGAAGAGGCTGCAGCAAATCATGCGGTTATCTGCTACACAATCGTATCGCCGGAGCTGCGCGAGCATATGGCGGACAAGGCTATGAGCAGTGATGTTGAGGTAGTTGACGTTTTGGGACCGATGCTGAAATCCATCGAAAAGTCTACTGGTCTGCTGCCGAAAAATCAGGCAGGCCTGATTCACTCTCTGGACCACGAATACTTCAAGCGTGTTGAGGCTGTGGAATTTGCTGTTAAATACGATGATGGCAAAAATCCTTTGGGCCTGCTGAAGGCGGACGTTGTTATTATCGGCGTTTCCCGTACCTCTAAAACTCCGCTGAGTATGTATCTGGCACACAAGCAGATTAAGGTTGCCAACGTGCCGCTGGTACCGGAGCTGGCTCCGCCTGAAGAGCTTTTCAAGGTGCCTCCGTATAAGATTATCGGCCTGTTGATTGACCCGTTCAAGCTGAACGAAATCCGCAGCGAGCGCCTGAAAACCATGGGCCTGTCCGATACTGCAACCTATGCCGATATGAAGCGTATTGATGACGAGCTGGCTTACGCTAAGGGCATTATGCGCCGTCTGCACTGCCAGATTATCAACGTTTCCAACCGTGCGATTGAAGAAACCGCCGGCATTATCATGGAGTATGTGCGCAAGAACAAGGAACGCCATCACGAAAACTAAATCAGTGTAGCTCTGAGCTGCTGTTGCAGTGAGTCAGAAAATCAACGGCCATTGGCAGCAAAGCGTCTGCCGGTGGCCGTTTTTGGATAAAGAGGGTTGAAGGAGGTTGCCTTAGTGCACAGATACGTTTTTCATATTCCCTGCGCTGTTTATGAGAACGGTGCTTTGAAGTCTGCTCCGTGGCAGCAGGTGATAGATGAGTTTGCTGAGGTGCTGTATAAGCATACGGACGGCTTTTTCGTACAGGACGCCGTTGGCTATTATAAGGGACGCAGCTATGCGGAAAAGCTGCTGGTGGCTTATACTGATGCCGATGTGGCTGATGATTTTGTGCGTATTGCCCGCATTTTGCAGCAGGAATGCTATGCCTACGAGCGTGATGGAGAGCTTTTTATCGCGAAGTGATGCCTGCACTTTCAACGGATTGCGTTTTTATGCAGCCTCGGTAAGAGGGAATAGCTGTTGCAGGCAGTAGCACAAAGCTTTGCAAATATGCTATAATATATTATTATGATTTAGATTTAGAGGTGCAAAAAAACTATGGCACGCTTTGCTGTAAAGACATTAGAATTTGATAAAGTAAAAAATATGCTGGCCTCCAAGGCCGCAACCTTTTTGGGCAAGCAGGCAATAATTTCCCTGCAGATTGAAAGTGAATTCAGTAAGGTTAAGCGCCTGCAGGAGGAAACTGCGGAAGCGCTGCGCATTCTTGATGAAGGCAGACGTTTCCCCTTCGGCGGTGCGTTCAATATTACGGCCGACGTGAAGCGCGCGGAGCTTGGCAGCGTGCTGGAGCCGGAGGAGCTGCAGCATATCCAGACAACGGTGCAGGCCTTTGCTTCGATGAAGGATTTTACTACGGAAAATGCGGAAACTGCGCCTAATCTGGCCGAATACGGTGCGGAGCTGACGCAGTTCAGCCGTTTGGAAAAGCAGATTGGCAGTGCGATTGACGAGCATGGCGAAATCAAGGACAACGCTTCGCCGAAGCTCGGCGGTCTGCGTACTGCGATTCAGATTGCCAAAAACCGCGTGAAGGAAAAGCTCGACAGCATTCTGCATGACCCGAATAACCAGAAGTATTTCATGGATAACATTGTGACGATGCGCGGCGACCGCTATGTTATCCCTGTAAAGCAGGAATATAAGATGAACTTCCCCGGCATTGTGCATGACCAGAGCGGTACGGGTGCAACGCTGTTTATTGAGCCGCTGGCTGTTGTCAACCTGAACAATGATATCAAGCGTTATGTAGCAGAGGAGCATGAGGAAATCGAGCGTATTCTGCGTCAGCTTACGCAGAACGTGGGCGCGGAGGCGAAGGCACTGCTGGCTTCGCTGGGAATTTTTACTATGCTGGACGTTATCTGCGCCAGAGCTTTGCTGGCGCAGGAGCAGCACGCGGTACGTCCGATGCTGGTGCTGAGCGGCGGCGTAGAAATTGCGCAGGGACGTCATCCGCTGCTGCCGAAGGATACGGTAGTGCCTTTGGACGTACAGCTGGGTGATAAATTCACCATGCTGCTGATTACCGGCCCCAACACCGGCGGTAAAACGGTAGCACTGAAGGCTGTAGGCCTCTTTGCGCTGATGGCGCAAATCGGTCTGTTTATCCCTGCAAGCAGTGCCAAGCTGCCGGTGTTCCGTGCAGTTTATGCGGATATCGGCGATGAGCAGAGCATTGAGCAGAGCCTGTCAACCTTCTCTGCTCATATGACGAATTTAATCAGTATTTTAAACGAGGTCAAAGCAGGAGATTTGGTGCTGATTGACGAAATCTGCGCCGGCACCGACCCGAACGAGGGCGCGGCACTGGCTATGGCGATGCTGGAGCACCTGCATGAGCATGGCGTGCTGACGATGGTAACAACCCATTACAGCGAGCTGAAAACCTTTGCCTACGGTCACGAGGGCATGGAAAATGCTAGCGTGGAATTTGACCCTGTATCACTGCGTCCTACCTATCGCTTGCTGATGGGCGTTCCGGGCAGCAGTAATGCCTTCAACATCAGCCGCCGTCTGGGTTTGGCTGAGGATATTATCCAAAATGCCGGCGAGCTGCTGAACCAGGAGCATGTGCATATGGAAAATGTACTGCAAGAGCTGGACAGCGAACGTCGCCGTTATGAAAGCGGCAGCAAGGAGATTGAGGACCTGCGCCGCGAAAGCGAGCAGCTGCGCAACGCGCTTGCTTATTCCAAGAGCGAGTTTGAGCGCCGCAAGAATGAAATGCTGCGCAAGGCGCGTGAGCAGGCGGACGAGATTTATCGCCGCAGCCGTCGTGAATCCGAAGCAGTGCTGAAGGAGCTGCGCTCTATGAAGGCTGACTTCGATACGAAGCGTCTGGAGCAGGCAGCCGAAGAGGCGCGCAAGAAGCTCAACAAAACGCTGAGCGAGGACGCACCGCTGCCGGAGGGCGCACCGTTATCTGCCAAGACAGCCAAGAAGGGACTGAATGTCTTTGTTGTTTCCTTAGGGAAGAACGGCATTATTACCGATGTCAACGGCAACGATGTAACAGTGCAGGTTGGTATCCTGAAAATGACGGTGCCGGCAAAAAAATGCCTGCTGACCAAGGCACAGCCGGCGCATACCGATGCTGCGCCCAAGAAGCGCAAGGGCTTCAGCAAGAATGCTGCTGCCAATTACGCACACCAGATGTTCATTGCCAAATCGGGCAGTGCCAAACAGGAAATTGATTTGCGCGGGATGACGCTTGATGAAGCAATTCCCGTTGTAGATAAAGCTATCGATGATGCGCTGATTGCCGGTATCGGCCAGCTGCGCCTCATCCATGGCAAGGGAACCGGTGCCTTGCGCGCCGGACTGACAGCGTATTTGTCGACCAACCGCTTTGTCAAGAAGCTGGAGACGGCGGCGCTGGAGGCCGGTGGCAGCGGCGCTACGGTTATTGATTTGTAATTTTGAAAGGAGTAGTTAACTATGACTATGAGTATTGCTGCAAAACACGCTAAGGGTAAATCTGCCCAAGATAAAATTTTCGGTGCTAACGCTGCTGCTGTGGCAGCAGCTGCCAAATACGGCAAGGATGCCGTTACCAACGCTACCATCGGCGCTATTCTGGATGAGGATGAAAAGCTCGTCTGCCTGCCGACTGTAGAGGAGGTTTTCCGCGGTCTTTCCACCAACGAAATGATTGCTTACGCACCTATCAGCGGTCTGCCTGAATATCTGGACTGCGTACTGACTGCCGCTTTCGGCAACTCCCGTCCGGAAGGCTACATTTCTGCAGTTGCAACTGCAGGAGGCACCGGTGCTATCCACCATGCTATCTGGAACTACACCGATAACGGTGACACCGTGCTCTGCTCCGACTGGTACTGGGGCGCTTACAAAGTACTGTGCCAGGATATGGGCCGTAATTTTACCACCTATAAAATGCTGGACGAAAACAATAAGTTCAACCTGCCTGCTTTGAAGGAAAAGGTTGATGAACTGCTTGCTAAGCAGGATAACCTGCTGTATCTGCTGAATACTCCGGCGCACAATCCTACTGGCTACAGCCTGAGCGGCGAGGATATGGACGGCGTGCTGGCAATTCTGAAGGAAGCTGCCGTACCGGGTAAAAACATCGTGTTCTTCCTGGACGTTGCTTATATCGATTATGCAGGCGAAAAAGAAGAAGTACGCAAAATCTTTAAAAAGCTCTCCGGTCTGCCTGCCAACATTCTCTGCATTGTCGGCTACAGCATGTCCAAAGGCTTCACTATGTACGGTCAGCGTACCGGCGCTATGATTGGTGTTTCCTCCGACAAGAGCGTTATTGACGAGTTCGCTGCTATCAACCAATACACCAGCCGTGCAACCTGGTCCAACATCAACCGTCCGGCTATGCGCACTCTGGCAACCATTTACAGCAATCCCGAGCTGCTGGCGAAGGTTTGCGCCGAGCGTGATTACTATTATCAGATGATTAAGGCACGTGCCGACCTGTTCACCAAGGAAGCAGAAGAATGCGGCCTGCCGATGCTGCCGTATGTAGCAGGCTTCTTCCTGTCTATCCCCGCTAAAAACCCGGATGCAATCTGCGAAAAGCTGCATGAGGACAACATTTTTGCAGTTCCTCTGGCTGCAGGTGTGCGTATCGCTGTCTGCGCCGTACCTCTGAAGAAAATCAAAGGCATGGCTGCTAAGGTTAACGCTGCAATGCAAGCCGTTGGCGAATAAAATGCTTAAGCTGCAGTTGTCCAATGGACAAATTATCGAAGTAGAGGAAGGCAGCACACTGCTGCCTTTAGCTCAAAAATTGAGCGATAAATATGCTTCTCCCATCGTTATGGGACTCTATAACGGTGAGGAATGTGACCTGCAGCGTCCGCTTACTGCCGACGGCACTGTTGATTTCGTGGAAGTCAACAATTCCGTAGGCATGCGTGTTTATGTGCGCACGCTGCTGTTTATGCTGATTGCGGCAACCAAAAAGCTTTATCCTGATGTACATCTGGAGGTGCGCAATTCCCTGGGAAGTGCGCTCTACTGCAAGGATAACAGCGAGCGTAAGCTCACCGCTGAAGATATTCGCAGCATTGAAGAATATATGCATAAAATGGCAGAACGCAGGGAGCCTATTAAGCTGTTGCGTCTGCCTAAATCCGAGGCTATTGATATGGCCTGCGCCATCTGCAGCGATGATAACCTGGCGCTGCTGGCTCAGGTGCCGGATGACACCGTGCTGACGATTAACCTTCTGGAGGGCGTACCCGGTTATCTCTTCGGCCCCATGTGCCCGGATGCCGGCTATGTGCCGCATTTTGAGCTGCTGCCGTATGCTGACGGTGTGATTATCAATTATCCTGACGACGGCAGCTGGCAGGTGCTGCCGCCATTTGTAGACCAGCCGCGCCTTAACGATGCCTATCAGGAAGCAGAAGAATGGTCTGCCATGATTCATTGCAATACTGTTGGCAAGCTCAATAAAATTATTGATTTAGGCTATGCCGAAAAGATTATTCAGGTAGCGGAAGCGCTGCATGAAAAGAAGCTGGCCAATATTGCCGATATCTTGGCAAGTCACCATGAGCTGAAGCTGGTACTGATTGCAGGTCCGTCCTCTTCCGGCAAGACCTCTACGGCACAGCGTTTGAGCATTCAGATGGCTGTCAACGGCCTGCGTCCGATAGCCATTTCCATGGACGATTATTATAAAAACCGTGTCGATTCACCGCGCAAGGCTGACGGCAGCTATGATTTTGAATGCTTGGAGGCTATCGACCTGGAGCTGTTCAACGAGCATCTGCAGCGTTTGCTGGCAGGCGAAAAAGTGAAAATGCCCAAGTACAATTTCCGCACCGGTTGCCGTGAATATCGCGGCAATGAGCTGCAGCTGCAGGAAAATTCCGTGCTGGTTATCGAAGGCATTCATGGCCTGAATGAAAAGCTGACACCGTCCGTACCGGCGGAACATAAAATCAAAATTTACGTCAGTGCGCTGACGCCCATGTCCTTTGACGAGTACAACCGAATCCGTACTACCGATATGCGTCTGCTGCGCCGCATGGTGCGCGACAGTCAGTTCCGTTCGCATGATGCGGAAACTACGCTGAGGACTTGGGCAGACGTGCGTGAGGGTGAAGAAAAATACATCTTCCCGTACCAGAGCAGTGCCGATATTATTTTCAACACCACGCTGATTTATGAATTTGCTGTACTGAAAAAATATGCGGAGCCGCTGCTGCGTGCTGTACCGCAGTCCGCAGGCATGGCCTATACTACTGCGCGCCGTCTGCTGAACATTTTAAGCTACGTTAAGCCGTTGGAGGATGAGGTTATTCCCAATAATTCTATCCTGCGCGAATTTATCGGCGGCAGTGTGTTTAAGGACGCACTATGATTGAAAGAATGCATTAAGTATAATTTATGCTATACTCAATTCGATAAGAAAAGTGCTTGAATTGAAAAAATAATATTAAAGTTTTTACTTATTCTTAGCTTCCAAGGCGTTCTGCCAAAAGTAGGGCAGGACGCCTTATTTTTAACCACAACAGTAAGAATTTTCACACTTTTCTTGACATTATCACAATTATCTGATAATATAAATCAGTAAGATTTTTGCACGCCTACCCGGAGTAGGCCACTGTAGCGTTACGAACGCCTTATGTATTATTTGAAGTAGTACATAAGGCGTTTTTTACCAAGAAAGGAGTTGAAGGAATGGTAACACTGAAAGAAGATACCAGAAAATCTATTGCCGAACTAACCCTGATGGATGATATTTTTATGAACAAGGTCTTTGATAATGACATCGGGCGTACCGCACTGCTGTTGCGAATTATCCTAAAGAATGATAAGATAAAGGTGATAAAGGCTACGACACAGCAGAAGCTGAAAAATTTGCTCGGACATGATCTGCAGCTGGACATTTTGGCACAAAACGAAAATGGTACGCTCTTTAACGTAGAAATACAAAACCAAAGCAGCGGTGCAGCGGCACGCAGAGCACGCTATCATCTGAGTCTGCTTGATTCACTGAGCTTGCCTAAGGGCAAGACCTATAAGCAGCTGCCGGATAATTATGTTGTTTTTATCACTCAAAATGATGTACTCAAGGGCGGTTTGCCTTTATATCACATCAACAGGAAAATCGAAGAAAACGATAAAGCTTTTGCTGACGGTTCGCATATCATTTATGTAAATAATAAAATTAAAGATGAAACGCCGTTAGGAAGGCTGATGCATGATTTCACCTGCAAAAATCCTGACGATATGTATTATCCCGAGTTGGCAGAAAAAGCAAGATATTTTAAGGAAACGGAAAAGGGGTTGACGAACATGGGCGATGTATTTGAAAAATTTGCAGCAAAAAGAGCTAAGGAAGCAGCAGAAGCAACTACTAAAGAAAATAAGATTGAATTTGCCAAGGGACTCTTGGCTGATGGTATGAGCATTGAGTTTACCGTGCGTCATTCCAAGCTGTCGGAAGCAGAGGTGCGCGAGCTGGCCTCTAAGCTGAGCGCATAATTGAAAAAGTCGCTTGTGCATGCTGCCAAGTCTTTTGGGAAGGTAAGTATATATCTGAAGGCTGTTACTTGGAGAAACTCCTGATATAAGCATACCGGGTGCCGGAATTTACAAAATAAAAAAGCTGTTGTACGTTTGCTTGCGTACAACAGCTTTTGTGTTAGCGGTAAAAAATTATTTGCGGAACATTTTGTCGAAGCGCTCCAGCAGACCGGCTTTGAAGCAAAGCACCAGGCCGCCGACAGCGCCGACTGCTGCCTGCAGAATCTGGTAGGGCAGTTTGATATAAGCGTAGTGCGGTGTGCTGTAAATAAAAGCACGTCCCAGAGAATAGCCCACAACCATGATAACAGCGCCTAAAATTACGCCGAGAGCAGCGCCCTTGAAACTTACCTTGCCGCCGCGGTGTGCCAAGAGGCAGATGACAACAGCCTGAATGCCGTGAGTAACCAGAGAAACGAACATCGGTGTCGGGTAGAAGAATAAATCGCCCAAGAAGGCACCAACGCCGCCGACGATGAAGGCAGCCTTGGGGTCGTCCAGCAGAATTGCTGCCGTGCAGATGATAACATCATTGAGATATAAATGACCGCCCGGTACCGGCAGACCGAAAGAGCTCATCATAATATTGAGCGCCATAAACAGTGCGGTGATGCAGATTGCCAGGGTGGCGTTACTTTTTTGTGCGTTACGTTCTATATGTTCCATATAAACATTCCCCTCTTTATAAGATGATAAAAACTATTATATCGCTGTTTGGTTATAATAATATTGCCAGAACAGAAAAATTATCTATGGTCAGATTAGCCGGGGAATTTCTTTCGCTAATTCTTCATAAAATTTTTGGTAGAATAAAGCAGGTATTTTTGGTATAATTATTGAATAGAGTATAGGAATAAGTAAAACAAATGGGAGGTCGCTATCGTGACAGAACTTAAGAAATTCAAACGTGTAGTTTTAAAGCTTAGTGGTGAAGCCCTGGCCGGTGAAAAAGGCTTTGGCATTGATCCGACAGTAGTATATGCTATGGCCAAGCAAATCAAGGCTGTAGTTGAGACAGGTGTAGAGGTTGCTATCGTTAACGGTGGCGGCAACTTCTGGCGCGGACTCAGCGGCAGTAACAAAGGCATGGACCGTGCTACTGCTGACTACATGGGAATGCTGGCAACCGTTATCAACTCTTTGGCGTTGCAGGATGCATTGGAAAACTTAGAGGTTCCGACCCGTGTGCAGACCGCTATTGAAATGCGTCAGATTGCAGAACCCTACATTCGTCGCCGTGCTATCCGCCATATGGAAAAAGCAAGAGTCGTTATTTTTGCCGCAGGTACCGGTAACCCCTATTTCTCCACCGATACCACCGCTGCTTTGCGTGCTGCGGAAATCGAAGCAGATGCTATCCTGATGGCTAAAAAAGGCGTAGATGGTGTTTATGACAGCGACCCGGCAGTTAATCCGGATGCGAAGAAATTTGATGAACTGCCTTACATCGAGGTTATCAAACGTCATCTCAGCGTAATGGATTCCACTGCAATCAGCCTGTGCATGGATAACAACATTCCTATTGTAGTATTTAATATTGATGAACCGGGTAACATTCTGCGTGCTGCTGCAGGCGAAAAAATTGGTACCCTGGTAGGAGGTAAGGAATAATGGCAACAGTTAATGAAATTATCAGCGGTATCGAGAGCAAGATGGAAAAATCCGTTGCTGCTCTGCGTGTGGATTTGGCAAGTCTGCGTGCTGGCCGTGCAACTCCCTCTCTGCTGGAGAAGGTTATGGTTGATTACTACGGTTCTCCGACACCTGTAACTCAGGTTGCAAGCGTAACCGTACCGGAACCGCGTATGATTGTTATTCAACCTTGGGAGAAAAACATCCTGAAGGATATTGAAAAAGCAATTATGAAATCCGATCTCGGCCTGAACCCGAACAGCGACGGCATCTGCATTCGTCTGAACCTGCCGCAGCTGACTGAAGAGCGTCGTAAGGACCTGGTTAAGGTTGTACATAAAAAAGCTGAGGAATACCGTGTTGTAGTCCGCAACCTGCGCCGTGATGCCAACGATGCTATCAAAAAGACCGAAAAGGCTAAGGAAATCACTGAGGACGAGGCTAAGAAGGGTACCGATAAGGTACAGAAGCTGACAGATAAGGTTATGAAAGAAATCGACGCTGCAGCTGCCAACAAAGAAAAAGAAGTAATGGAAGTATAATGGAAATTCCACAGGTTTTGGCACTGCCTCTCGAGGAGGCTGCCCGCCGCCTGGAGGCCGCAGGCTGCACCTATGAGGTACAGCCTTTGCTGCCGCCGCGTGCAAGCGAAGCAGACTTTGAAGGGCGCGAGGTGCGCAGATATGTAGTAAGACAACAGCAGTTGTCTGCTAATAGATTAGCTCTTACCATTGTGTATAGATAAGGAAGGAGGTGCGACGAATGGCTCTGAAAATTGATAAGGATTCTTGCGTAGGCTGCGGTACTTGTGCTGCTACCTGCCCCGTTGGCGCTATTACTGAAGTTGACGGTAAATATGAAATCGGTGAAGACTGCGTAGAATGCGGCGCTTGCGCTGCTAGCTGCCCGGTTGGCGCTATCGAGTAATTCAAGATTGCAATGCAAAATCAGGAAGGCGGCCTCCCGCAAGGGGGAGGCTCGCCTCTTCTTTAATCATGGAAAAAAGTAAGGAAAACTAAAAGCAAGTTACAAATTTTAGCGAAGGGCTTGATGCTTGTGTTTAGAGGCTTGTTTCAAACAAAAAATAAGACTAAGAATAATATCGTAATGCATACTGAGGATCTGGATATGCAGAATATTCCTCAGCATATTGCTATTATTATGGACGGCAACGGTCGCTGGGCTAAGGCTCAGGGCAAGGTGCGTACCTTTGGCCATCAGGCCGGAGCGGAAACACTGAAAACTATTGTCCGTGCAGCTGATAAGCTGGGAGTTAAGGTTATCAGTGCTTATGCATTTTCTACCGAAAACTGGAAGCGTCCGGTAACGGAAGTAAACTTCATCATGGAGCTTTTAAGCCGTTATCTGACCAACGAAATTGATGAATTTAATGAAAACAACGTACAGGTGCGTTTTATCGGCTCGCGTAAAGGTCTGCCTGAGATTGTGCAACAAAAGATGGACCACGCAATAGAGGCAACGAAAAATAACACCGGTATTATTTTGAATTTGGCTATAAACTACGGCGGACAGGCAGAAATTCTGCATGCTGTGCGCACCATTGCGGCAGAAGCTGCCAACGGTACTCTTGCCGTAGACGATATAGATAATAATGTGGTTGAAAACCATTTGTATACCAAGGGCTTGCCTGCGCCGGATCTGCTTATCCGTCCGGGCGGTGATTTGCGCATCAGCAACTTTTTGCTGTGGCAGATTGCTTATGCGGAAATCTGGACTACTAAGGTGTTCTGGCCGGAGTTTACACCGGATCATCTGGTGGAGGCGATTTTGGCTTATCAGGGGCGCGAGCGCCGTTTCGGCGGCTTAGTCAGCCGGTAAGACACCGTATACTTCGTCAGGGCTCCAATCAATTTTATAATTCAAAGAAGGATGTATTTTAACTATGTTAACACGTATTATTACCGGTGTAATCGGTATTATTGCGGCAGTTGGCATTATCACCAAGGGTGGTATGCTTTTTAATGCTGCTGTTGCGGTTTTGGCTGCTGTGGCCTGGTACGAATACCACAAGATGGTGGAGAACAAGGGCTATCATGCCTACACGCTGACCGGTGGCGTTGGCGCACTGCTGATGGTGCTGGTTGCTGGTGCAGGCTATTATTTTGAGCTGGAGGGCGTTTATACGCTGGCATTTATTTTGATGCTCACAGCGCTGTTCTTCATTTTCAGTACAATTGAGGGCCTGTGGCTGCATTGCAACAGAGGTGAGCAGCATTGGGCAGAGAACAGTGCGCTTACTGCCTGGGGCATGCTGTACTGCGGTCTTTTGTTTGCGCACATTATTTTGTTACGCTCCTTTGATGGCGGTCCGCATATCGATTTGGGCTTCCGCGTATTTGAGTACGGCGAAATCTGCCTGTGGATTGTGCTTTTGGGCACCTGGGCAAGCGATACCTTTGCTTATTTCTTCGGCCGTGCCTTCGGCAAGACTCCGTTCTGCAGTGTCAGCCCGAAGAAATCCTTTGAGGGCGCGGTCTGCGGCTTTGTCGGCTGCTTTGTGACCGTACTGTTTCTGTGCATTATCTGCCTGGGTATTGCTTTGTGGCATGCTGTGGCAGTGGCGCTGGCGGTGGCAATTTTTGCTCCGGTCGGCGATTTGATCGAATCCATTGTCAAACGCAGCTTTGATATTAAGGATTCCGGTAAGATTTTCCCCGGTCACGGCGGTGTGCTGGACCGTTTCGACAGCCTGCTGTTTACAGCACTGGTTGTGTATTATCTGCTGATGATTATCAGCGCTTTATCTATGTTTCAAGAATAGAGGATAGCAAATGAAGAATATTTCTATTTTGGGCAGTACAGGCTCTATCGGTCGTCAGACCCTGGAGGTTGCTGCTGCCAATCCTGAAAAGCTGAAGGTACGCGCGTTGGCTGCGCATAAAAGCGATGAGCTTTTAGAGCAGCAGATTAAGCAGTTTGAGCCTGATATTGCCGTTTTGACGGATAAGGATGCTGCTAAACGTTTGGCTGACCGCTATCACGGCAAGACAGAAATCTTAGCCGGGGAGGAGGGCCTTCTGGCTGCCGCTACCTACGAGGGAGCGGATACGGTGCTTGGTTCTATGGTGGGCTATGCTGGCCTGCGCCCGACGTTGGCTGCTATTGCCTGCGGCAAGAACATTGCGCTGGCCAATAAGGAAACGCTTGTTGCTGCCGGCAGCATTGTTATGGAGGCTGTGCGTAAGCACGGTGTAAGCCTGACTCCTGTGGACAGTGAGCACAGCGCTATTTTCCAATCTCTGCGCGGCGGTACGCAAAAAGAAGTCAAGCGCCTGATTATTACGGCGAGCGGCGGTCCGTTCCGCGGCAAAAAACGCAGTGAGCTGGAAAATGTAACTTTGGCGCAATGCCTCAATCACCCAAACTGGAGCATGGGGCAGAAGGTAACGCTTGATTCCTCTACACTGGCCAACAAGGGCCTGGAGGTTATGGAGGCACATTGGCTGTTTGATATGCCTTATGATAAAATTGCGGTTGTTGTACATCCGCAGAGCATTGTACACAGTCTGGTAGAATTCTGCGACGGCAGTGTGATTGCCCAACTGGGTGTGCCTGATATGCGTTTGCCGATTCAGTTCGCTTTGAGCTGGCCGGAGCGCTATAATTACAGCTTTGAACAGCTTGATCTTGTTGCTGCGGGTAATCTTACCTTTGAAGCACCTGATTTAGAAGCATTTCCTTCCTTGAAGATTGCTATTGACTGCGGTAAGGCCGGCGGCACTCTGCCCTGTGCCTTCAATGCTGCCAACGAGGAGGCTGTATATGCCTTTTTGGCAGGCAAAATTAAATATCTGGATATCCCTTATATCACTGCTACGGTTACAGCGCAGCACAACAATGTTCTGCGTCCGCAGCTGGAGGATATTGAAGCAACGGATGCCTGGGCGCGTGCTGCTGCCCAAGGGGTTATTGCTAAATTATAGACTGAAGGCCGGCAAAGCTTGCCGACTATCGTAAGGAGGTAAAATGCTAACAATATTAGCCGCTGTTTTTGTTTTTGGTGTGCTGGTTACGGTACATGAATTCGGTCATTTTATTACGGCGAAGCTCACAGGTATGCGTGTTGATGAATTTGCCATCGGCTTCGGTCCTAAGCTGTATCAGCAAAAGGACGGTGATACCCTGTACAGCCTGCGGGCTATTCCGCTGGGTGGCTATAATAAAATCGCAGGCATGGATCCCGATGATCCGCCTGAACCGGGAACCTTTAAATCAAAGCCGATACCGTCCAGAATGCTGGTTATTCTGGCAGGTGCGCTGATGAATTTCCTTTTGCCTATTATTCTGTTCAGCGGTATTTTTATGCTGGAGGGCAGACAGGAGCTGGTGAATGAGCCAATCCTGGGCACTGTTGTAGACGGTATGGCTGCGGAAAGAGCGGGCTTGCGTAACGGCGACCGCATTCTGACGATTAACAATAAGCCTGTTGCTACCTGGACGGAGGTTGTTACTAACCTGCGTGCGAGCGGCACTAATCCTGTAACGCTTACTGCTGAGAGTCAGGGAGCTGTAAAAAGCTACACCATGACTCCTGTTTATGACAAAGAGGCAGGCCGTCCCTTAATCGGCATCAGCCCCAAGTTCAACAAGGTCAGCCTGGGCTTTTTCGGCTCGATTAAGGAAGGCTGTGTATACACCAAAAATATTATCGTTTCCATGCTGAATGGTCTGTACAAGATAGTTTCCGGCAATGCCCCGGCTGAGGTGGCCGGTCCTATCGGTGTGGCGCAGATGGCAGGTCAGGTAGCGGAAAAGGGTCTGCTGCCGCTGATTACCTTTGTTGCCTTTTTGAGCATTAACCTGGGCGTTATCAACCTGCTGCCGCTTCCGGCACTTGACGGCGGACACTTTGTGCTGCTGCTTTTGGAAGGCCTGCGCGGTAAACCGCTCGGCAGCAAGGCTATGACAAACATTCAGATGGTTGGTATTGCGCTGATTTTGGCGCTGACAGTATTTTCCACCTTTAAGGATATAACACGTTAAGAGGTGAACGAAAGTGATAGAACGTAGAAAAACCCGTCAGCTGCATGTAGGCAGCGTGGCTGTGGGCGGCGATGCTCCGATTGCCGTTCAGTCTATGACTAACACACATACAGACGATGCTGCTGCAACCTTGGAGCAGATTCAGCGTCTGGCAGATGCAGGCTGTGATATTATCCGCTGTGCTGTGCCTGATATGGCAGCGGCAGAGGGCCTGAAAACTATTTGTAAGGAAAGCCCGATTCCTGTCATTGCCGATATTCATTTTGATTATAAGCTGGCTTTGGCAGCAATTGAAGCAAGTGTTGACGGCCTGCGCTTAAACCCCGGCAATATCGGTGGTGAGGAGAAGGTGCGCGCTGTGGTTGAAGCAGCGAAGGAACGCAATATTCCTATCCGCATCGGTGTTAACGCCGGCTCCCTGCCGAAGGATTTGCTGGAAAAATACGGCCATCCCACCGCGGAGGCTCTTGTGGAGGCGGCTTGGCGCCACGTCCGCATTCTCGAAGCGATGGATTACCGTAACATTAAGATTTCGCTCAAGGCACACGATGTGCCGTTGACACTGGAGGCTTATCGTCTGATGGCAGCGCAGTGTGATTATCCGCTGCATGTCGGCATTACGGAGGCAGGCACCGTCAACAGCGGTATTATCAAATCCGCAGTAGGCATCGGTACGCTGCTTGCCGAAGGCATCGGCGATACTATCCGCGTTTCGCTGACCGGTGACCCGGTGAACGAGGTGCGTGTGGCCTATGACATCCTGAAATCCCTTGGGCTGCGTGAGCACGGACCGACGTTAATCAGCTGCCCGACCTGCGGACGCACCCGCATCAGTCTGGAAAAGCTGGCGCTGGAGGTTGAACGCCGTCTGGCAGATATCGAAGAACCCATTACGGTTGCCGTTATGGGCTGTGTGGTCAACGGACCCGGTGAAGCACGTGAGGCTGACGTCGGTATTGCCGGCGGCATTGGCGAGGGACTTGTTTTCCGCAAGGGTGAAATCCTGCGTAAGGTTCCCGAAGATCAGCTTGTAAGCGAGCTTTTTGCTGAAATAGATAAAATTTTACTTGAGAGGAAGGTATCCCGTTAATGAAAGTTTCTAAAATGTATGCACCCACTCTGCGTGAGGTTCCGTCCGAGGCTGAAATCCCGAGCCATCAGCTGCTGCTGCGTGCCGGTTTTATGCGTAAATCCACCAATGGCATGTACACCTATCTGCCGCTGGCTTGGCGTGTTATTAAAAAAATCGAAAATATTATCCGCGAAGAGATGGACCATGCAGGCTGTCAGGAAATCATGATGCCGATTATGCAGCCGGCAGAAATCTGGAAGGAAAGCGGCCGTTGGGACGCTTACGGCGCAGAAATGGTACGCTTGAAGGACCGTCACGGCCATGAATACTGCCTTGGTCCTACCCATGAGGAAATGGTTACTACCCTGGTTAAGAACGATGTGCGTTCCTATCGTCAGCTGCCGCTGAACCTGTATCAGATTCAGGACAAATTCCGTGACGAACGTCGTCCGCGCTTCGGCCTGATGCGCAGCCGTGACTTCATCATGAAGGATGGCTATTCCTTCGACCGTGATGAAGCAGGTCTGGACGTTTCCTATAAGGCAATGTATGATGCTTATGACAAAATCTTTACCCGCTGCGGTCTGAACTTCCGCCCGGTAGAAGCAGACAGCGGTGCTATCGGCGGTACCGGCAGCCATGAGTTCATGGTGCTGGCAGACAGCGGTGAAGCAGAAATTACCTACTGCACCAAATGCGATTACGCTGCCGATATCGAAAAGGCAGAGCTGTATCCGCTGGAAGCTCCGGCAGAAGAAATGCAGGAGCTGAGCGAGGTTGAAACTCCGAACTGCAAGACCATTGCCGATGTTTGTGCTTTCTTCAACGCTCCGATTGAAAAATCCGTAAAGGCTGTTGCTTACCAATGCGAAAAAGGCCTGGTACTGTGCTTTGTTCGCGGTGACCACGAGGTTAACGAAACCAAAGTACAAAACACTGTAGGCGCAGTTGAGCTGGAAATGGCAGAGGCAGAGCTGCTGGCTAAAGCCGGCACTGTCGGCGGCTACATGGGCCCTGTAGGCCTTGACCCCGAAAAGGTTATTATCGTTTGCGATGCAACCGTTATGAATATGCACAATGTTTGCTGTGGTGCTAACCATGAAGGCTTCCACTACATCAACGCTAATCCGGGACGTGACTTCACTCCGACCTACGTTGCCGATATCCGTCTGATGGCTGAGGGCGATCCCTGCCCGCACTGCGGCGCTCCGATTGCTAAGGCTCGCGGTATCGAAGCAGGTCAGGTATTCAAGCTGCATACCAAATACAGCGCAGCTATGAAATGCACCTATCTGGATGAAAACGGCAAAGAGCAGCCGATGGTAATGGGCTGCTACGGTATCGGCGTAGGCCGTACTATGGCTGCCTGCGTTGAACAGAGCCATGATGCCGACGGTATGATCTGGCCTGTTGCTATCGCTCCGTATGAAGTGCTTGTTGTACCTGTAAACGTAAAGGATGAAGCATCCTTTGCCAAAGCTGAGGAAATCTACAACGAGCTGCACAAAGCAGGCGTTGAGGTTGTTATCGACGACCGCAAGGAGCGTCCGGGCGTAAAATTCAAGGACGCAGATTTAATCGGCTATCCGCTGCGCGTAGTTGTAGGTCCTAAGACTCTGCAGACCGGCGAGCTGGAAGTTAAAGTTCGTAAGACCGGCGAAGTAAGCATGCTGCCGTTGGATAGTGACTATATCGCTGCTATCAAGGAGATGCTGCAAAAGCTGTAAAAATAAGTCAGTTCCCATGTCTGCGCCCGGCGCAGGCAGAGGGAACGGAAGCTGTGAGGTGATACTGGCATGGATTTGATTAATACTTCTTTTTTGCATAACAAAGAGGTTGTTATGGTTATCAGGCTGGTTGTTGCTGCAATTCTCGGCGGTATTGTCGGTATAGAAAGAGGCAGTGGCGACCGTCCTGCCGGTTTCCGTACACATATTCTTGTGTGCGTGGGCTCGGCGCTGTTTATGCTTGTTTCGCTTTACGGCTTTGATGATGTTTATCCTCAGACTGCCAAGCTGGAGGAGGATATCGGCCAACGCCGTGACTCGGCGCGTATCGCAGCCCAGGTTGTCAGCGGCATAGGTTTTCTCGGCGCAGGCACCATTCTGCACGAGGGTTTAACTATCCGTGGCCTGACAACTGCTGCCAGCTTGTGGATGGTTTCCGCAATCGGTCTTGCTGCCGGCAGCGGTATGTACTTCCTCAGCAGCGTGGCAACCATTATCACTATGATAACTTTGGTTACCTTTCATACCTGGGAAAAGCGTTTTGCTGCCAACAACCGCAGCGACCGCCAGTTTGTCCGCATCATTACTACCAATCGCTCTGGTGCCATAACCGATGTTACCGGTTATCTGTCCCTTAACGGCGTACAGGTAAAATCGCTGAACGTAAAGCGCGATAAGGAAAAGAATCGTCTGGTGCTGGAGGTCTTTCTGAAGCTTGGCAAAACTGCGCCCGATGGCGGAGATTTGGTAAGAGGGTTGCAGGGGATTGAGGGTGTGGTAGGCGTCGAAAACATGCGATAAGAGAGATAACCTATAGCACGCCATCTGCGTTGTTGCGTCGCCTTGACGTACTAAAAGTACGCCGTCGGCATCCGCGCCTAGCATCTGACGCACTCTAGCTTATCTCGTAAAACAGAGGAAGATAGCACGCCATCTGCGTTGTTATCCAATTCCCCAAACAACTTCTCCCGTCGTTATTAGGAAAGGATTTAATGTGAATAAAAAATATTGTCTGATTCCTGATGAAGAGAAATTTTATAGTTTTTTGGCTTCGCTGACCTTTTCCCCGGTGGAACTGATGCAGCTGAAGCTGATGCATATTAATCAGATTTGTGTAGACGAGTCTGCCTGTCAGTGGGAGGTACACTTCAGCTGTGCCGCCCATCTTACCGGCGGCTTGCTGCAGAAGGCGGCGCAGCAGCTTGCAGCCGCTTTTTCTTTGCAAAGCGTAGATATGATTTGCGACGGCGATGGCTCCAAATGCCAGATGATGCAGCGTGAGCCGCAGGCAGAGGTAGAGATTACCGACTGCACCGGCGAGCCGCTGCCGGAGGAAATTCCTCTGCCGCCGGAGCCGCCTGATATTGAAATCGGCGAAACTCTGCCGCCGGAGCCTCCCTGTGAAACGTCCTATAACAATCCGGAGGAGGACCCGGATTATCTGCAGGCGATGGCAGCCTTATACGGAGAAAAGAAGGCTGACGGCCAGCTGTGGGGCAAAAAAATCAAGGGTACACCACGTAAGCTTGATACTGTTACAGAGGAAGAGCGCAACGTTGTTATCGAAGGTACCTTTGTCAAAAGCCTGGATAAGGACGGCGCGCTGCAGACCTTTATTGATAAGGAAACGCGCGTTGGCTCCATTGTCCTGACCTTTAACGTGAGCGATGATACCGGCGGTATTTTCGTCAAGCTGCGCTTTGACAAGCGTGATGGCGGTGACCCGCGTAAGGAATGCAATGAGTTTAAAAATCTGCTGAAGCCCGGTATGCGCCTGCGTCTGCAGGGTGATGTTGCACCCGACCGCTTTGCCTTTGACGAGATGTGCATGGTGCCTCGCGGCATTATGAAGCTCGATGCCAAGGAGGAGCGCATGGATAATGCTGAGGTCAAGAGGGTTGAGCTGCATTGCCATACGAAGATGAGTAAGCTTGACGGCCTGACGCCGATGGAGGGCCTGGTCAAGCAGGCAATACGTTGGGGCCACAAGGCTTTGGCGATTACCGACCATGGCGTAGTGCAGGCCTTCCCGTTCTGCTTTGATGCGGCGGAGGGCAGTGACCTGAAGCTGATTTTCGGCATGGAGGGTTATCTTATCAGCGACCGCCAGACGAAGGACGATGCTGTTGATACGGAAAATCCCGATGCTGCGACTAAGGGCAAAAGCAAAATCAGCAGCCATCATATTATTATTCTGGCGAAGAATGAGGTTGGTCTGCGTAACCTGTACCAGCTCGTTACTATCAGCCACTTGCGTTATCTGAATAAACGTCCGTTGCTGCCACGCGCCGTTATCGAGGAGCATCGTGAAGGTTTGATTCTTGGCTCGGCCTGCGAGGCGGGCGAGCTTTATCGTGCGGTGCGCTTAGGTGCGAGCGATGAGGAGCTGGAGGAAATCGCCGGCTTCTATGATTATCTGGAAATCCAGCCTACGGGCAATAACCAGTTCCTGGTGCGTGAAAACTATTGCACGGAGGAAGATTTGCGCGAGCATAACCGCAAAATCTACGAGCTGGGCAAGCGCTTAGGCAAGCTTACTGTAGCAACCTGCGACGTGCATTTCCTTAATCCGGAGGATGCACAGCTGCGTGCGATTCTGCAGGCCGGTCAAGGCTACAAGGATGCTGATTTGCAGCCGCCGCTGTACTTACACACTACGGAGGAGATGCTCGAGGAGTTCTCTTATCTTGGTGAAGATGCAGCCTACGAGGTTGTTGTTACGAATACCAATAAGATTGCTGAGATGATTGAGCGTATTAAGCCTGTTCCCGACCGCGACCAGCTGTATTCGCCGTCGATTCCCGGTGCGGAGGATGCCGTGCGTGATTTGTCCTATGCCAAGGCGCATGAATGGTACGGAGAAACGCTACCGCAGATTGTTGAGGACCGCTTAAAGATGGAGCTGGATGCTATTATCGGACACGGCTTCTCCGTATTGTATTACATTGCGCATAAGCTGGTTAAGCATTCTATCGACCGCGGTTACTTGGTAGGCTCGCGTGGCAGTGTAGGCTCGTCTTTTGTTGCTACGATGCTGGATATTACCGAGGTTAATGCGCTGAAGCCGCATTACCGCTGTCCGCATTGCCGTCACAGCGAATTCTTTATGAACAATGAGGTAGACAGCGGCTTTGACCTGCCGCCGAAGGATTGTCCCAAATGCGGCACGAGGATGCTGCGCGACGGTCATGATATCCCGTTTGCGGTTTTCCTGGGATTCCACGGTGATAAGGTTCCTGATATTGATTTGAACTTCTCCGGCGGTATTGATCCCGATGATCCGTCCGCTATGTCCGACCAGAGTGTGGCGCACAAGTACACCGAGGAGCTTTTCGGCCGCGATAACGTTTGCCGCGCCGGTACGATTGCGACCATCGCCAACAAAACGGCGATAGGCTTTATCAGAAAATATTACGAGAGCAAGAATCTGCATGTGCATCCTGCGCATGTGGCAGCGCTTGTCGAAGGCTTTGCCGGCATCAAGCGCACTACGGGCCAGCATCCCGGTGGCATCATGGTTGTGCCGCGTAATATGGATATCCATTATATTACGCCGATGAACCGTCCTGCCGATGATAAGGACGGCACTACGATTACTACTCACTACGATTATCACAGCATCAATGACCGTCTGGTTAAGCTGGATATTCTGGGCCACGATGATCCGATGGTTCTGAAGATGCTGGAAAAATATCTGCAGGAGGATGTGGATCCCAACTTTGATCCAAAGAAGATTCCTGTGGGCGATGAGGCAACAATGCGTATCTTCCAGGATACATCTTCGCTTGGCGTTACGCCTGAGCAGATTGACAGTGCCGTAGGCACCTTCGGTATCCCGGAATGTGGCACCAAGTTTGTACGTCAGATGATCAGCGACGTACAGCCGAAGAAATTCAGTGAGGTTGTGCGTGTATCCGGTTATTCGCACGGTACTGACGTATGGCTGAACAATGCGCAGGATTTGATCAAGGAAGGCAAGCCTGTTGCCGAAACTATCTCTACGCGTGACGACGTTATGACGCACTTGATTTCCAAGGGCGTAGAGCCCAGTCTGGCGTTTAAGACGATGGAGCATGTGCGTAAGGGCAAGGCTGCGAAAAAAGGTCTGGAGCCTAAGATGCTGGAGGCTATGCGTGCGGTGAATATTCCCGAATGGTATATCAAGTCCTGCGAAAAGGTACAGTATCTGTTCCCGAAGGCGCACGCCGTAGCTTATGTTCTTATGGCCTACCGCATTGCGTATTGCAAGGTGCATTATCCCAAGGAATTTTATGCGGCGTACTTTACGGTGCGTGCCAAGGATTTTGACTACACCCATGTTTCCAAGGGCAAGAGCTATGTGAAGAATTTCATCAAGAATGTTTACCAGCAGGGCTTCAAGGCTTCGCCTCTGGATAAAACGACGGTTACTTATCTGGAGCTTGTCAATGAGATGCTGGAGCGCGGTCTTAGCTTTGATAAGATGGATTTGTATAAGTCGGACCCGATTAAATTCCTGGTTACGGAAAACGGCCTGCGTCCGCCTTTGGCTGCCTTGGGCGGTGTAGGTGAAAACGCTGCCAAGAGTATTGCTGCGGCAAGGGACATCAACCGACCGTTTATCTCTCAGGAGGATTTGCGCCAGCGTTCCGGTGTCAACAAGAGTGTTATCGAAAAACTGGCAGACATGGGCGTTTTGGGCGATTTGCCGGAAAATAACCAGATTGATTTGTTTGCCTGAGATAGGAGAATCATATGCAAAAAATAATTTTGGCCTATAATTTTACACCTGAGCGTCTGCAGGCTCTGAAGCTGATTTGCATGATGCTGCGCACGCAGCTGCGCGCCGTGACGCGTGAGGAGCTGCTGCAGCCTGTAGGCTATCTGGCAGGCTTGCCCGAGGTAGCGCCTGTCAGTGAGGCTTACAGTGGTGACGAAGGGCAGGAGGAAATGCTGCTCATGTGCGGCTTCAGCCGTCAGGATTTGGACAGACTGCTGGCTGCTATAAAAAAGGGCAAGCTGCGTCAGGTGGCGCTGAAGGCGATGCTGACACCCACCAACTGTACCTGGAGCGGCCTGCAGCTTTTGCAGGAGCTTAGCCAGGAGCATGCTTATATGCATGGTAAAAATGCAGGTAAATAAGCAAAATTGCCGCTGCCGGTAGTTTTACTGGCGTTAAAGCGCTTTCTTTGATATAATTAGGCATGATAAACTTTAGCTATATTTAGGAGGATAATAATAATGGCAAAAGATAGTTCCTTTGACGTTGTTTCCCAAGTTGATATGCAGGAGATGGATAACGCTGTTAATCAGGTTAAAAAAGAGATTGACCAGCGTTATGATTTCCGCGGCAGCAATGCTTCCATCGAGCTCGGTGAGAAGGAAGTAAAAATTGCAGCTGAGGACGAGTACAAGCTGGGCGCAATTTTAGATATGCTGCGCCAAAAAATGGCTAAACGCGGTATTCCTCTGCGTTGCCTGGTTCCGGGCAAGATTGAGCCCGCTGCCAAAGGTACTGTTCGCCAATCTTTGGAAATCCAACAGGGTATTTCCAAAGAGAACGGCAAAAAAATCGTGGCAGCTATCAAGGCTTCCAAGCTGAAGGTAACTGCTCAGATTCAGGATGACCAGGTACGTGTTGCCGGTGCGAAAAAGGATGACCTGCAGGCTGTTATCCAACTGCTGAAGGCCGGTGATTTCGGCGTTGATCTGCAATTCATCAACATGCGCTAAGCATTCGTCCACGGTTTGGAGAAGAGTGGAGCAAAATGACAGAACACAAAGACTTTGACAAAAAGAAAATCAATGACGGCGAGCTGCAGAAGTATTTCGGAAGCTACAGCGAGAAAGGCCTGCTGCATAAAATCAGCCGCTACGGTGCCCACATCGGCATCGAGCTGCTGTATAAGGTTGTGCAGCTGTGGTGCGTACTGCAGAAGCCGGAGGTTCCTGCGAAGGAAAAGGCGTTGATTATGGGAGCTTTGGGGTATTTAATCGCTCCTCTGGATTTTGTGCCGGATTTAACGCCGGTGCTGGGATACAGTGATGACCTGGTGGCAATTACCTTTGCGCTGCTGAAGGTGCAGGGGTATATTGATGAAGAGGTTGATGCCAGAGCCAAGGAGCTGTTGGCGAAGGTTTTTGATAAGGATGTCGTTGCGAAGCTGTAATTGCAAGCTGACTAAAATATGCGCTGCCGAAAGGCAGCGCTGTTTTTTGCGCCAGCTTCCGCTGATGCAATGATTAATGCAACAGTTTGGTTGGCGTGCCCATATTATGCTGCTGTAAAAGAATATATAGAGCAATGGTAAAGCTTTGGCTGCGGCTAAGGCTTTTTTTGTTGTGCAAAATTACGCGCTATTTCTCCAGGTGCTAAAAATTAGTTATTAGCTTCTTCACCACAAAAAATAAAAAAATAAAAAAAACTTTCCTGCTTCGTGCCGCTTTGGCAAAAATACTGCAGATATATATAGTGAAGGAAGAAAAAACATGGCCTTAGCACATCAGAGGTTCAGCAATGCACGCACCTTTTTTTCCATGATATTTTAAATCCTTCAAAGTATAATCATATTGAAAAAAAATATCACAAAATCAATGATAGACAGAAACTGTCACTGTCACTTGCTGATTATAAGAAAATCGACAGCCTGCAGGATACCAAGAATATCATCTATCCTATTCTTGTCGTTTTACAAAAAAGTGCAGCCGCTGGCAGCTGAAAACCGTTATTATACAGCAAGCCTGTACGCATTGGGCAAGAGCCGCGTTGAAGGTAGCTTTGTGCAAGAGGTATTCCAGCGTGATGCCTACTGCGAAAGCAACAAATGTAACCTGCAGGTTACAGCACATGCCCTGGGCATGGCGCTGCGCCTGGAGGATGGCGGCAGAGCAGCAGGCCTTGATGTGGACCAGGCTGTGAAGGACCTTTGCTTCATTATCAACAACCGCACTGTTCTTGATGTAAACTACAGCAGCGAGATTGTCTGCTGCCTGATTGCCCTGGCCTATGCCTGCGACCAGCGTTTTGGGGGAAATATTGTGTCTGCTGCTTCTATGGAGCTGGCAAGACAGACTTTGGCAAATCTCAACCGCAACTACAGCACGGAGGTTATGATGCGTCTGGCCAAGGCTGCTGGCGTTGCCTACAAAATGCTTGATGGTGAAAGCCTGTCTGAGGATGAGGAAGAGTTCCTGCTGAAGAAGCTGGAAATTTAAAACGGAAATAATAATTAAGTGAAGTTCAAAAGAACTGTCCCTGGCGATGATGTATCGCCTGTGGTGGCGGTCCTTTTTGATTTTATGTGGATGATGCAGATATAGATAAAATAATAAAGTAATTAAAAAAACAAATCTGTTATTTATAAAACTGAAGATGAAAATTTTACGGTGCCTGTAATTAGTAGAAATATATATTATAAAATGATGACGAAGTTTTTAAACTATAAATATTGATGTTGTTAAAAAATACTTTGTTTATAGAATTTATGATTATCCACATTTCACCATGTCTTGCGGGGGGGGGACAGGAGTGCTATAATTTTTTTAAAAGTCTCAAACGTTCAGACTAGAATCTCGCTTTGAGAAAAAATGGAGGTATACTATGAATAGAGTGTTTAAGGTTATATGGTGCGAAGCACTTAATGCTTACGTTGTAGCAGGTGAATTTGCAAAAGGCCGTACTAAAAGCGCTTCTATGCGTAAGCTTATAGCTGTGCTTGTAGCTGGCGGAATGCTTGGCACAGGCTTTGTTAATAGTGTAGATGCTGCTGATTCTAAAGGCAGTCAGCAGATAACTATCACAGACAAGGATACTACCGGAGCAACGACAGAAATAAAAACTATTTTTTATATTGAATCAGAATGGCCTACCTATCCATATGCAGCAGGTGGCAATTCTTCTATTTCCAGTTGGTCTGGTCATGCTGCCAATAATTACGATAAAATTGTACAGGCAGGAACCTCTTGGGAAGGTACAAATAATATTTCGCTTGGGTTATTTACTAACGCTGGCTATGCACTCAAAGAAAATGCTGATGGTGATTATAAGATATTAAAAGGAACTAACGCAAATCCGGTGTATTATCATGGTCAACAGATTAATGGTTCTCTTGGTTATGATATTGACGAAAGCAAACAATATAATTATGCTACAGCCTTCGGTATTCGTACTGCTGCTGCTAATCGTCTGGCCACCGCTTGGGGTTCATATTCTGTAGCAAGCGGGTTAGCTTCGACAGCTTTTGGCCATAGAACTATTGCAAAAGGCGAGTATTCTATTGCTTGGGGTGAAAAGACTAAAGCTAGTGGCAATTTATCTACAAGCTGGGGTTCTGAAACTCTTGCTAGCGGTATAAGTACAACCGCTTGGGGCACTGAAACTCAAGCTACATCTAATAATGCAACTGCTTGGGGCTGGCAGTCTATAGCTACAGGTAACCAAGCTACAGCCTGGGGTTGTAATTCTAAAGCTACAGGTTACCAATCTACGGCTTGGGGATATGGATCTAAGGCTACAGGTGATCAATCTACAGCATTTGGCAACTGGTCTTATGCAAATGCTACAAACTCACTAGCAGTAGCTGGTGGCGAGGTTGCTGGTGATGCTACAAATGGTATAGCTATTGGCTGGTATGCTAATTCGACAATTAAGGATGGTATTGCTCTCGGCAATGGTTCTGTAACTACTAGAACAGCTGGAGATACAAATGCCTATGGCAAGGGCGATAGTACTGGCAATGCCTGGGTTAGTACGTCTGTAGCACTCGCTGTTGGTAAGGATGCAGATGTTACACGTCAGATAACGGGTGTCGCTGCAGGCAGCAAAGATACTGATGCAGTCAATGTGGCACAGCTTAAGAAGCTTGCAGAAAAAATTGAGGCAACCGGAACAGACACAGTAACCACGGTCAAGGGTGATGGAAAATATATTTCAGTAACCGCTGATTCTGCCAACACTCATGACTATACAATTAGCCTTGACTTTGATAAGCTGAAAACTGAGATTGGTTCAGATACTGTTACCTCGGTAAGCGGTGGCGATTTCGTCAACGTCACCAACACCGGCACTGATTCTAACCGCCAATACAAGGTTGATATTGATAAGGATAAGCTTAAAGCGGCTATTGATACCAATACTACCAATAAATCTATGTCCAGCGAGTTTAATGACGGCAGCTTGACTATTTCAGTTACAGATTCTGATAATAATAAAGTATCTACAACTGTAAGTGGCATTGCCAGCAAAGACGATGTTGCAGAAGTAAACAAACAGGTCAGCGAAAACAGTAAGCGTATTAGCCAGCTCGGTGGCCGCGTAGATAAGGTTGGCGCAGGCGCAGCAGCTTTGGCAGCCCTACATCCTATGGATTTTGATCCGGATGATAAATTGAGCTTTGCAGCCGGCGTAGGCAATTATAATGGACAAAGTGCAGCTGCACTCGGCATGTTCTTCCGTCCTGACGAAAAGGTCATGTTCAGTGTTGGCGGTACGATGGGCAACGGTGAAAATATGGTGAATGCAGGTATTTCCTTTGCACTTGACCGCACGAACCACATCAGCAATTCTCGCACAGCTTTAGCACGTGAGGTGATTGATTTGCGTGCTCAGGTTGCTGAAATGAAAGCAATGCTGGCTAACAGAGGTTTAAGCAGCATTGACGAAGATAAGCTGAAGCTTTTCCCTGACATTCCTGAAAATCATTGGGCTTACGAATATGTTGATAAGCTGGCAGATGCAGGCATCATTGAAGGCTACCCGGACGGCAATTTTAACGGTGACAGAATGATGAGCCGCTATGAATTTGCGGCAATGCTTTACCATGCAATGCAAAATGGTGCACAGCTTGACAGCAAGATTATAAACGAGTTCATGCCAGAAATGGAACGTATCCGCGTAGACCGTATCAGTGGTAATGATGGCGACCGTCATAAGATAGAACGTGTTCGTGTCAACGGACCTCGTAACGAGCGTGACCATTATGGCTCTAAGCTTGGAAAGTAAAAGCTGATAGCTTTGCCAGCAATGGCATCCACGTAAGCCAAAGCGATCCCAACAGCGTTTTGGGACGTATCGGCTGCAACTTTATGTATGACATGGACGAAAAGAATACTGTTTACCTGAAGGCCAACTGGCTGCATCAATTTGCCGGTAATTACGGTGTAACCTTGACTAACGGCAATGACAGCCTGCGCATTGATAACCATGACCATGACACCTGGTTTGAATACGGCTTGGGCTTTGCCTGCATGACTGGCAAGAACAACCACCTGTATGCAGACGTAGAGCGTTCTACTGGCGGCAGCTTGCGTAAGAACTGGCAGTGGAACGCCGGTATGTTCTGGACGTTTTAAGTGATACTTTAAGACAGTTTTGTTTGAATTAAAATCTCCCTTTATTTACATTAATTGTAGATGAAGGGAGATGTTTTGTTGCGCTTAGATTTGCAGACTAAGAAAAATTTCATATTCTTCATGTCTTGCGGGGGGGGACGAGTGTGTTATTATAGTACGTAAACAATTAATTTCATATTATTTGAGGAGATTTATAATGAAAGCGAAAAAGAATTTTTTAAATGCATCAATATTAATGTGTGTGTTATCATCTGGTGTTTATTCTTCTGTTTTTGCAGCAGATATTACTACTGAATATCCGTCTGAGGGAGAGTATGATAGTATTAACCGTGTTGTTGATAACACAAGCAATGAAGGTGTTATTATTGTTAGTGGTGGTAATTACAAAATAAATAATGGCGGTAGCATAGTTGTAAATAAAACAACTACATCTGCTTATGGCATTAATGTAGACTCGTCTGTCTTGATTCCTACTAATGTAAATATTGGTGGAACTTTAAATATAAAGGTAGAAAATAATTATACTGGCAAGAACGATATAGCTATGGGTATCAAGTCAAGCGGTAACCCTAGTACTTCTGGTAAGCTGCCTACTGTAACAGTGAATAACACTAATGCTGAAGTAAAGGGAACGTATAATGCATATGGCTTATTAGGTGGTAGTGATTTTGGTAATAACAGTAGCGCTACAGGTACTATTATTTCTAATGGTAATCTTAAGCTTGATGTCAGCACCTCAAAAAAAGTTACGTCATTAGATAATACTTATACTAATAGAACTATAGGAATATTGGCTTGCGAGAAAGGTATTATAGAACTCAATGGTGCTAAGAATATTATTAATGTAAATGCTACTGCTGCTTCAGGTAATGATTACGCTGAAACTGCTGGTTTATATTTGGGAAATGGTGGAAAGATTACGTCTTCTGCAATCAGTGATATCGAAATGAATGTGCATGGTAATAGAGTATACGGAATTAATGCAGGCTATTACGATATTCTAGACTACTTGGGTGGCAGAAAAAGTGTATGCGATTTAGATTTACAAGGTACAACACAGATAAATTTATTTGGTAACATTTCTACCGGTGTTACTGCATATTGTAATTCTAAGATTAACATAAAAAATTTAAGTGTTGATTTTGATAAGAATGTTAATAGCAGTATAGGTATTGTTTCGGCAGATGGAGCAAATATAAACATTGGTTCTTTGGCAATCGGTACTGGAGAAAATTCAATAAATGATCCAAGAAAAATTGTAGCTCTCAAAAACCAGATAAAATGGTCTAGTTTTTATAACTTTGATAAAAAAGGTGGTAGTATTAACGTCAATGAGGATGGTAGTGGAACTGTCAAAATTAATGGCAAGGTAATAGCTCAGTATAAAGGTGATATTAATATCAATTTAAATGATAGAGCTTCTTTCCTGTGCGGTAACACTTATGTGGAGGATAATGCATAACTTAATTTGAAGTTAAATAATTCTGCTGTATGGACTAATGTACAAAATACGATGGATTTATCTAGTAAGCTCACTAATCTTAGCTTAAGTAATGGTGGCTTGATTGATATGACAGATACTAAGTATACTGATATAAATGAGCATAAGTGGCAAAAGCTTATAATTGATAAGACATTTGATGGTACAGGTGGTATTCTTCATATGGATATCGATGCTTCGACAAATCAGGATAATAGCGACAGAGTATTTGTTAATGGCACTCACACCGGCAACCATTACATTACGCTCAATAACGTCAACTCTGAAGGTAAAATAGACGGCGCTGCCGGTACGGTTCTTGTAAGCGTAAAGGACGAACAGGGCAAGTTCTTTGCCAACGATAAGGAAGGCTCCTTGTATTGGAACAAGTACACTTTAGATATGCAAGACAGTGCTACCGACGGTTACACTAAAGATTGGTACTTGAAAAAAGTAGAATTCATCCCCTCCAAACCGACCACCAGCGTAGATGCTGTCGATGCAACCCAAAGACTGGCTTTCGCCAACTGGGTGGAGGATGAAAAGCTTATGCAGCGCATGGGCGACCTGCGCCACGAAACCAATAATGAGGAAGGCGTTTGGGTGCGCGTCAAAGGCGGCAAATACAGCGGCGATGGCTTCAGCAACCGCCACACCATGTACCAGCTTGGCTATGACGATGTTGTAAAAAATACTGATAAGCTGAAACGTTATCAGGGCGTAGCCTTCTCCTACGATGACGGCAAAAACAGCTTCAATCGCGGCAGTGGCAAGCTTAAAGCCAAATCCATCGGCTTCTACAATACTGACCTGCGCAATAAAGGACATTATCTGGACGTAGTGTTCAAGATTTATGATGCAGACAGCGACTTCACTGTGTTTGATTCCGAAGGCAAGAAGATTACCGGCGCTTTTGACAACACTGGTATCAGCTTGAGTGCGGAATATGGTCGTAAGAAATATCTTGACGAGCATTGGTCTGTTGAGCCGCAGGCACAGCTCACCTTAGGCTATCTGGGTGGTGCAAGATACACCACCAGTAATGGCATCCACGTAAGCCAAAGCGATCCCAACAGCGTTTTGGGACGTATCGGTTGCAACTTCATGTATGACATGGACGAAAAGAACACTGTATATTTGAAGGCCAACTGGCTGCATCAATTTGCCGGTAACTATGGTGTAACCTTGACTAACGGCAATGACAGCCTGCGTATTGATAACCATGACCATGACACCTGGTTCGAATACGGCTTGGGATTTGCCTGCATGACCGGCAAGAACAATCACCTGTATGCAGACGTAGAGCGTTCTACCGGAGGCAGCCTGCGTAAGAACTTGCAGTGGAATGCCGGTATGTTCTGGACGTTTTAAGTGATACTTTAAGACAATTTTATTTGAATTATAATCTCCCTTTATCTACATTAATTGTAGATGAAGGGAGATTTTTTGTTGCGCTTAGATTTGCAGACTAAGAAAAATTTCATATCCTTCGCGTCTTGCGGGGGGGGACAAACGTGCTATAATTTCTAATGGTTATAACGTATAAAAAGTTTATTTTAATATTATTTAGGGAGGCACTTGATATGAAATCATTTAAAAGCCATAAAAAAAGCCTTTTGGCTATGATAGCTATGAGTATTACTTGTGCTTGCGCAAGTACTGCTTATGCGGAAATTAACGAAAGACCTAAGTTTGACGCAACCTACGATGATAAAGTTGTTCTTGATTATGAATGGCAAATATTTCCAGATGAATATGCTGGTGCAGAAAAAAGAAAATATACCTTCAATAAAGGATTAACTGTTTCTCCTAATGACAGCTCTACTGGTAATGCGATTTATCTTTCTGGGAATATAGATGTCGATTTTGAATTAGGCAATGGGAGTGAAATGAATTTAGAGTCTTCTGGTGGAGCTTTACAAGTTAACCCTAATTCAAAATTAACTATTAATGGTGTTAACAGTAATCTTTATTTCGGTAATAAGAACTGGAATGAATATAATGAAGCGGCAACCATTTGGATGGATGAGGGTTCAAAATTAGAGATTAATGCTGGCAACCTTACTACTTCCGGTGGTGCAGAAACCAACCTTAAATTATTCGATAATGCTTGGGCAACTATTAATTTAACAGGTAATTTTACCTCCGATGCTGGCGGCACTGCAATTGCAATGGAAAATGATTACCGCAATTCTGATACCAGTCTCAGCATTCAGGCTGCTAATATCACTTTGGGAACAACTGATCTGGAAACGGCCCGCAGAAAGGCTGGTTTATATCTTTTAGCGTATGAAGAGAATGGTGATAATAAATTATCCGTTGACCTCCATGCTAAAGATACCTTGAAGATCAGTGGTTTTGCTAAAGGAATTCAAACCTTCGGTAATGCTTTAATTAATTTGCAGGGAAAAACTATCATCATTTCAGCTGAAAGTGATAGCCAAGGCAGAGGGTTAAGCTTAAATAGTTACAATGCCGCCAAACCTTCAATTTTGAAAGCTGAGGCAGAGAATCTTAGTATTAAAGGCTCCGAGTACGCTATTTATGCTAATGACAGGGTAGATGCACAACTGAACGCAACAGGTGACATTAATATCTCCAGCTCCAATTACGCTATTTCTGCTAATAAAAATACTGACATTCAATTAAAGAGTGGTCAAAATTTAAATATTCTTTCTGATACATGGGGTATTGTATCGTTTGACAGTACCGTAAATGCCCAAGCTGAAAAAGCTATTAATATCAGAGGAAAAGTCTGGACAAGTGGCGGCCATATTACTGTCGGCAAGGATTCAAGCACTTTGCAAACTGTAATTAATGGCGATTTGACTGCTAAAAACAACGGTTATATCACAGCTTTTGTTAACAATGCAGGTTCTAGCTTCACCGGTAACACAACCGATGCACATTGGCAAGATGTAAATACGAGAGATGCTGGCAACAAGGGTATCCATTTAACACTTAATGACGCCAGCGTCTGGAATGATTTTGACTACGATTCCACCATTCAAGTTCTCAATACAAGCAAGGCGAAGGTTGATATGCAGGATGATAAGTTCAAATGCTTGTTCATCGGCACTTTAAAAGGTGATAAAAGCACTTTTAACATGGACATCGACGCAAGCACTAATACCAACAACAGCGACCGTCTGTACATCGCAGGCACCCACACCGGCAACCATTACATTACGCTCAACAACGTTAATGCAGATGGCAATACTGACGGCGCTGCCGGTACGGTTCTTGTAAGCGTAAAGGACGAACAGGGCAAGTTCTTTGCCAACGATAAGGAAGGCTCCTTGTATTGGAACAAGTACACTTTAGATATGCAAGACAGTACTACCGACGGTTACACTAAAGATTGGTACTTGAAAAAAGTAGAATTCATCCCTTCTAAACCGACAACCAGCGTAGACGCAGTAGATGCAACCCAAAGACTGGCATTTGCCAACTGGGTGGAGGATGACAAGCTTATGCAGCGCATGGGTGACCTGCGCCACGAAACCAATAATGAAGAAGGCGTTTGGGTGCGCGTCAAAGGCGGTAAATATAGCGGCGATGGCTTCAGTAACCGCCACACCATGTACCAGCTTGGCTATGACGATGTTGTAAAAAATACCGATAAGCTGAAACGTTATCAGGGCGTAGCCTTTGCTTACGATGACGGCAAGAACAGCTTCAACCGCGGCAGTGGCAAGCTCAAAGCCAAATCTATCGGCTTCTACAGCACGGACCTGCGCAATAAAGGCCATTATCTGGACGTAGTGTTCAAGATTTATGATGCAGACAGCGACTTCACTGTTTTTGATACATCTGGCAAGAAGATTACCGGTGCTTTTGACAATACTGGCATCAGTCTGAGTGCGGAATATGGTCGTAAGAAATATCTTGACGAGCATTGGTCTGTTGAGCCGCAGGCACAGCTCACCTTAGGCTATCTGGGTGGTGCAAGATACACCACCAGTAATGGCATCCACGTAAGCCAAAGCGATCCCAACAGCGTTTTGGGACGTATCGGTTGCAACTTCATGTATGACATGGACGAAAGGAACACTGTTTACTTGAAGGCCAACTGGCTGCATCAATTTGCCGGCAATTACGGCGCCACCTTGACTAATGGCAATGACAGCCTGCGTATTGATAACCATGACCATGACACCTGGTTTGAATACGGCTTGGGCTTTGCCTGCATGACAGGCAAGAACAACCACCTTTATGCAGACGTAGAGCGTTCTACCGGAGGCAGCCTGCGTAAGAACTGGCAGTGGAATGCCGGTATGTTCTGGACGTTTTAAGCTGATGTAAACTGGCCTTTAATATCTATAATATCATTTAATAAATAGTGAAGAAAAATGCGTAACAGATTTTCATATCTGTTGCGTATTTTTTTACGCAAAAATTACCAAAGATATAATTTTTTAAAGTTTACTTGTACCCATCTGAACCTTAACCATCAGAATCTCTTTAACTAAATGTAATAAATGTAACGTATTTAAGACTCTGTAAAAATTTCTACGCCGAATGTAGCGTGTTCCTAGATAAGAGTTTGACTGGGGGGGACATAGTGCTATAATTTCTATTAATAAGATAGGTAATTTATAAAAGTAAGTTTATTCATACTAAAACATGTTTTAAACTCACAGAACAAATGATTTAAAAGTTTTTTGTTAGTTACGGCAACGGCCGTAATATATAAATCTGCATGGCGAAAGTTGTGGACCTTACGTAGAATTTTGGGTGTAAAAATTTTTGTGAAAGGTTGGGTTAATGATGAAGAGTAATAAGTGTTTGGCAAGAAAAATTTTGTGCGGCCTTTTAGCGGCAGGTGTTGTTGGCGTGAGCGGCAGTGCGCTGGCGGCGACATATGGCGTTAATGCTGATGTTGGAGATAATATTAATGCTAATCTCACTTATACAGATGGCAAAATTAGTGGTGTTTATTATGGACTAAAAGCTACAGGAGATGCTTCAAGCTCCAAAGAAGGAAAGATTTCTTTAACGACGTCAAAGGTTGAGATTAATGCTACAGGGATTGGAATCCAAGGAACTAATTGGGGATCAGTTATTGTTGGCAATACAGATACACAAGATGTCAGCATTTCTGGTGCTTCGCAAGGAGTCAAGCTGACTAAAGGAAGTCGCGCAGAAATTACAGGCAATCAGGTAAAAATATCTAACGAATCAAAAAGAACATTGATTGAAATTAGCAATTCTATGAATACGGCAAAAAGACCTGTTCAGCTGAATATAAAAGGAAAACAAATCGAACTTAAGGCTGCTACTAAAATTATTGAAGCAAACTCAAAATACAAAAGAGCAGAAAGCTTTCCAAAGGCGAGCGTTATTCTGGGAGACGATTCTACAGAATTACTTGATATGAAAGGTGGTAGTGGGATTTCTGTTGCCAATAATACCGAAATAATCGGAAATGCGAAAGATATTAACCTAGTGGTTAATTCAACTGGGAATACATATGGTGTGCAAACAACTGGTGATGAAGCTAAGGTACAGCTGACGGCTAAAGACAATTTGCTGGTAGATGTTGGTGGTAGCGGAGCAAAGGCTGTGTATAGTTCTTCTGCTACCTCAGCCAAGGTGAATCTGGCCGGAAATGACGTAAAAATTCAGGCGAAGGGAACTGATTCTCCTGTTTATGGAGTCAATTCAGAGACAGGTTCGAATGTCTCAATTTCAGGTAATACAGTAGAAATCAGTACTGTCGGCGGTGAAAATGATTCATATGGCAAGATCGGCAGTTCTGCAATTTATGCAGACGAGTCTAATATTAAAGTTGATGCGAATAAAATAGTAGTTAATACAGATAAAGCGAAGGAGAATGCATATGCCGTTTATGGCAATTGCGGCTCCCACATTACACTTGGCAAAGATGCAAATTCTGAAGTGCATATTTCCAGTAGCAGTGAAGGGAATGCTATGGGCGTCGTCGTAGCAACTGCGTCAACTTCAGCAAGCACGGCAGCAGCCAGTCAGGTTAATATCCAGGGTGCGAAAATCAATGTAGCCGCAGAAGGCGGGCCGAAGGCTCGTGGCTTGTATGCACAGGACCAAAATGAGATTATTGTAGGTAATGCCGGTTCTGATATCCATATTTCTGCCAAGGGTGAAGATGCTGCTGGCATTATAGCTATTGAGCATGGTTCTGTTGCTTTGAACGGGCAAAATGCGGTAATTGATGTAGATGGCAGCAAGTATTCTACAGGTATTCACGTTCAAAATAACGATATGACGGACGAAACTAATCGTGCCACTGTTAATGTTAATACCGAAAATACTACGATTAATGCTGTTACCGCCCTTTCTGCTATGAGCCATAGCGTACTAAATGTAAATAGTAATCTGGTGACTAACGGCAAGAATGCCATTTTGACACGTGGTAATTCTGATGTAAATATTAATACCGATGGCAAACACACTACGCAACTGAACGGTGATATCGTATTTAACTACGATGGGGCCTCCAGTGGTACGGGAATAGATTCCAATGTCAACGTTAACTTAAATGGCGAAGGATCTTCTTGGACCGGCAATACTAAAGCACAATGGAATAGTGCTAGCGGTAAACCTGATGAAGCCAAATTGTCTGTTTCCCACATGAACTTGAATGTAGCAAACGGTGCACAATGGAATCCTACAACTATTAAGAGCCAAAATAATGAAACTAATGGCATGAATAACATTGCTATCAATAATCTTGCGTTGAATAATGGTGTTGTTAACTTAGACAGCAACAATTTTGCTGGCGATAATGCTGTGAAGATTGAAAACCTTGAAGGCACTGGTGGTACTATTAACACTAATAATGTGGACAATAACATCAGTATTAATAGTAAAGCTGCTGATACAAGCCTTACCGTCAACGGCACCAAGGAAGTAACCGACGCTATTGCCAGCGGCAATGCCAGCTTGCAGGATTTGGCTGACGTTGTTAAGAGCAATGACAAGTCTGCTGCTGATAGCGTAACCTCTGATGCCAATGATATTATTGGTGGATATTCCGCTGAGGTTGATAGTAATGGTAAAGTAGTAGTTAAAACCGTAAAGACTGTTGAAAATTCTACCAACCGCGCAATCAGCGACATGGCAAACATCTCCCTGATGACCTGGCGTCAGGAAAACAACGATATGAACAAGCGTCTTGGCGAGCTGCGCGATAGCAAGGGCGAGCATGGTGCATGGGCAAGAATGGCACGTGGCGAAAGCAAATATGGTTCGCAGAACGTGAAGAACCAATATAACTACTACCAGGTTGGTTACGATGAAAAGCTCAGCACTAACCCGAACTGGACCGTGGGCGTTGCGCTGACACGTACAGAAGGCACCAGCACCTTTGCAAGAGGCACTGGTGAAAACAAGCACACAGGCTTTGCCGTATACGGTTCTTACTTAAATGACAATGGCAGCTTTGTTGACTTGATTGCTAAATATGCACGCATGGATAACGATTACAGCACTATCGGTGCAGGCGTAGGTGATGCAAGCTATGAAACTAATGGCTACAGCCTGAGCGCAGAATATGGCAAACGCTTTACTAAGGATAACGGCTTCTGGATTGAGCCTCAGGTTGAACTGACATATGGCACTGTTGGCAGCGTAGATTACCTCACCAGCAAGGGTGCAAGAGTGCATCAGGACAGCGTAGACAGCCTGGTTGGTCGTCTTGGCTTCTCCTTAGGCAAGGACATTAAGCAAGGCAATGTTTATGTACGTGCATCCTATCTGTATGACTTCGACGGCGAAACAAAAGCAACTATGAGCGGTGCCGGTACTGCAAGCTTTGAGCAGGATCTTGGCGGCGGCTGGTGGGAGGTTGGCGTAGGCACCAACATCAACCTGAGCGACGCAACACATCTGTACTTCGATGTAGAAAAGACCTATGGCGGCAACGTTGCTACTCCGTGGCAATGGAACGCCGGTGTTCGCTGGAGCTTCTAAAACTGAGATAAATTTATAGCGAAAGCAGCAAAAGAGTCGCGCGTAAGCGCGGCTCTTTTGCTGTTAGGAAATTACGCATTATACTGACCTCGCTATACGACGATATACTTTTATGTTATAATTTTAAGTAGAAAAAGACAAGAAACGGAGGTACAAACAAATGGGTAAATTTGTCAATCCTGATAAAAGCGCGTTTCAGGATGCAGTTGTTTCGAGAATTTATGTTGATAAAACTAGAATGTTAGGCTTTACTAATGAAGTTTTAGGGACACAACAGAAATTTATCTGCAACAGCCGTCCGCGTCGTTTTGGTAAATCCATGGCTGCTAATATGCTAGCAGCGTATTATAGCAAAGGCTGTGATTCGAAGGAGCTTTTTGCTGGCCTAGAAATTGCCAAACACGCTGATTACGAAAAGTATTTGAATAAATATGACGTAATTCATTTTGACGTGCAATGGTGTCAGATGATGGTTGCAAGTGCGGAAGAAACCGTCAGTTTTATTTCCAAGAATGTTTTAAAGGAGCTGCGAGAAATATATGGAGACGTCATCTCCGCAGATACAAACATGGTTGCGGATGCGCTGGCAGATATTAACACAGCGACTGGTAATAAGTTTGTCATCATCATAGACGAATGGGACGTGCTCATCAGAGATGAAAGTACGAATAAAGCAGTGCAGGAAGAGTACATTAATTTTTTGCGTGGCTTGTTCAAAGGTATAGAGCCGACGAAGTATATTGCTTTGGCCTATATGACAGGCATTTTACCGATAAAGAAATATAAAACGCAGTCAGCACTGAATAATTTTGATGAGTATACGATGCTCGATCCCAGTTTACTAGCTCCATATGTTGGGTTTACGGAAGATGAAGTTAAGGACTTATGTAAAGCATATAATAAAAATTTTACAGAGGTTAAGCGTTGGTATGATGGATATAGCTTAGAAGGCTATCATATTTATAATCCAAGAGCAGTAGTTAATTTAATGTTAAGAGGAACTTTTCAAAGCTATTGGACGCAGACAGGTACGTATGAATCAATTGAACCTTTGATTAATATGGACTTTGATGGTTTGCGCAGCGCTATCATAGATATGCTGGCTGGTGACGCAGTAGAGGTTATACCATATTTTTTCCAAAATGATATGGTAAGCTTCAGAGATAAGGATGATGTTATAACTTTGCTCATTCACCTTGGCTATTTAGGATATAACCAGAAGCTTAGACAGGCCTTTATTCCTAACGAAGAAATTCGTTTTGAGTTTGCTATGGCCACAAAGCTGAATAAATGGAGTGAGCTCATAAGCTTTCAGAAGGAATCACGCTCTTTGCTGAAAGCTGTGTTAGATAAGGATACAGCTTGTGTCTCAGAGCTGCTGGAGAAGATTCATAATCAGTATACTTCAACTATTCAATATAACGATGAAAATTCTTTGAGCAGTGTGCTGACCATTGCCTTTCTGGGAACAATGGATTACTACTTTAAGCCAATTAGAGAGCTTCCTGCTGGCAGAGGATTTGCGGACTTTGTATATGTTCCCAAGCCAGAGTATAAAGAGGATTATCCCGCTCTGGTTGTTGAGCTGAAATGGAATAAGTCGGCAGACGTAGCTTTGCAGCAGATTAAAGAGAAAAAATATGCGGATTCGCTTGCTGACTATGCAGGTAAAATTCTTTTAGTCGGCATTAATTATGATAAGAAGACGAAGGAGCATAGCTGCAAGATAGAAGAGAGGGTTAAGTAAAAATTACCGCCAGCGAGTGAAAATTCTGCCGTTAATGTAAAGGAAGATACCCAATTAGCTAATTTGAAAAATGTAAATTTAGTTGGTGGTAATATTAATTTAGAAGGCAGTGGACAACAAATAAATGTTGTAGATAAACTTTCTGGTGAAGGCCAAATTACTACCAACAGCTTAAACAATCATGTTACTATTGGCGAAGATAAAACTTCTAACCTCACCGTCAACGGCACTAAGGAAGTAACCGACGCTATTGCCAGCGGCAATGCCAGCTTGCAGGATTTGGCTGACGTTGTTAAGAGCAATGACAAGTCTGCTGCTGATAGCGTAACATCTGATGCCAATGATATTATTGGTGGTTATTCCGCTGAGGTTGATGGTAATGGTAATGGTAAAGTAGTAGCTAAAACCGTACTTCGATGTAGAAAAGACCTATGGCGGCAACGTTGCTACTCCGTGGCAATGGAACGCCGGTGTTCGCTGGAGCTTCTGATGAGGCTGTAAATTTATAATTTCATAGTGTGTGTTTAAAAAGTCGTGAGCTTTGAGTTTATCATTGCTTACGACTTTTTTTGCGTAAGCTTTGCTAAAGATACATCTTTTCTTTACTTTATTGGAACTTATTTTAACCTTAAATGAAAAACTTCAATTAAGTGTAACAAATATAACATATTTAAGGCTCTGTAAATTTATTTACGCCGAATGTAGCGTGCTCATGGATAAGAGTTTGACTGGGGGGGACATAGTGCTATAATTTCTGTTAAGAAGCTAGGTAATTTATAATGGTGAGTTTATTCATAATCATAAAAGAATGGTACATGTAAATAATTTAGTATTTATAAATCATCAATTCAAGTGATGTAGTTTTTGGAGAAATTTATGAGAATGGAGCTGAATGCGATGAACAAAAAGCTGATGGCAGCAGCTGTTATGTGCTCACTGATGAGCGCAACAGCATTCGCTGCAAACCCCATACCGACCTTTGATAAGGAGGCTGTAACGACACATCCTTACAACAGAACAGGTCAACAGGAGCAACAGGTGGAAGGCATGCAAGGTGCAGGCGAGCTTTATAAGCCTGGTAATACAGGCACGGAGGCTAATCCGGCGTTTTTTGTTGCCAAGGTTAAACTGACAGGCTTCACGCTGCCTGATAAGAACGGCAAGCTGGCAGCTATCTGCAAAGAGTATGAAGGACGTAGCCTGCAGATGGCAGAGCTGCAGCAGCTCATCAGCAAAATTAATGAATATGCGCGCACCTGCGGCTATACTGTAGCGCAGGCTATTGTGCCGCCGCAGGAGGTAAAGCAGGGCGAGCTGGAAATTGCGGTTTACGTTGCGAAGTACGATGATATTGAGATTATCAGCAATGAATCGGACGTAGCTGACAGAGTACTGGCCGGTTATATTCATAAGAATCTGCAAAGCGGTGCTTATATCATGGATAAGCCGCTGGAAATGACAATGAACAACATCAACGATTTGCCGGGTGTTGTTGCCAGAGCGATTTTAGCTCCGGGCAGCAAGCCTGGCACCACGAAGGTGCAGGTGCAGGTGCTGCGTCGTCCCGTCTGGAACAACTACGTATTTACTGACAACGCCGGTGGTTACTACAGCGGCCGTTACCGCTACGGCTTTAATACCGAAATCAATAACCCCGGTCATCAGGGTGACAAAATCATTTTGAACGGCATGCTCACCAACCATGATACCAAAAACTATGGTGCACGCTATGAAGCGCCTGTCGGACGCGACGGCACCCGCTGGGGCATCGGCTGGAGCCAGAGCAGCTACGATATCAGTACCAACAGCCTTTATAATTCTCTCGGGCAGTCGCGTGGCTTCAGCTTCTACGGTCTGACGCCTGTATACCGCGACCGCATGAACCGTGTAACAGCGATTTATGGCTATGACCACCGCAAAATTAAGGATAGACTGCAGTTGAAGGCTGCAGGATTGGCAGGAATAGAGCTGACCACGGAGAAAATGGCCAATGTTTACCATGCAGGCATCAGCGGCAGCCAGTATCTGCCGAACCGCTTCAGCCAGTACAGCCTGATTTACTGGTACGGCAATTTGAACGGTGGTGGTAAATCTATAGATGGCGACTACCATAAGCTGACAAGTGACCTGCTGCACGTTATTTATGATGGTAAAACAAACTACCGCGTACAGCTCAGCGGCCAAATTGCCAACCGCAACCTGGACGGCAGCGAAATGTTCTATCTTGGCGGTATGAACGGCGTGCGTGCCTACGGTGCCAGCGAGGGCAGCGGCGATATTGGCTTTACTGCTACTGCCGAGGTTCGCCGTCAGACGGGCATCAAGGGATTGGAGGCTGCAGCCTTTATTGATACAGGCGCAGTAAAATCGCATAATGCTGCTCTTATCGAGCATCTTTCCGGCTGGGGCGTGGGCCTGCGCTATAATTTGGATAATTCCTGGCATGCTCAATTGGATTATGCCCGCAAAATCAATGCGCAAAAAGACAGGGTTGAACCGCGTGACCATAGCGGCCATATGTGGTTCCAGCTTTACAAAATGTTTTAAGTAATCTTGCCTGGTGCTTTTCTGCGTCTTAAAGTAGAAGGTGCGGAAAAGCAGGCTTATAAAATAAATTGATAATTGAATATGCAGCTTAACTGAAGGGAGAAAAAAATGAAACAAAAGGATAGTTTAAATAAACGTTTAAATACGCGTCTGGCCAGCCTTGTAATGCTTTCTGTGCTTTCAGTGCCCTGGGTTGCCAGCGCCGCAGGCGATAGCGTTGTTGCCAACAACATGCTTCCCGGTAATGGAAACGTAATTGCCGGTACTTTTGAAGGTGGTTTTAAAGCACAGGGCAACCAGATGAATTTGCACCAGACGACGCAGAATGCCATTGTCACCTGGGACAGCTTTTCTATCGGTGCCAATGCCAGCGTAACTATCCGTGGTGACCACAATAACTTTAATATGCTGAACTATGTTACCGGCAGCGAAAGCTCGCAGATTTACGGCAAGCTGAATTCCTATGTCGGTGACAAGCAGGGCGGCAATATCTATCTTGTTAACCCTAACGGTGTGCAGATTGGCAACAGTGCGGAAATTAATGTCGGCAGCCTGCATATTGCCAACAAAAAGATAGATAATATCAACACCTGGACCGAAAATACTGATATCGCCAACGCGCTGAAGCAGAACAAGGCGATGACCAACGCCGAGCTGATGAGCCTTGGTTATATCAACGCCAATAAGCTGGTCTTTGAGGGTGAACGTGTAGTTATTGATATGGACCGCCTCAGTGGTCTTGATACAAATAAGTCTGATGCCTTGACTATTGTCAGCAAGCCTTATGATGACAAGAGTGAGAGTGTTGGTGACAACCGCAAGTATGATATTGTCCTTGGCAGCAGTACGCCGAAAAAGGCCGCTGAATGGGGCAAATATATGGTGTTTACTGATGTCAGCGACAATGGTGGCCCGATGGATACAACAACAAGTACCAGTTGGCATGGCACGACTAATGTTGGCAATCCGGATGCACCGAACCAGACAATTGCCGAATTCTTTAGCTATCGTTGGATTAAAGACGGCAAGGAATTGGCAAAAATCGGCAAAGCGGATGGTTGGGGAATGGGGAACCATTATGCCCTGCGCTATTCTATTGACTTGACGGGCAGTGACCAGATTCCTATCGGCACGGAGGGTAAGGCCTTCAAGGGCAAGTTTGATGGCCTGGATAATTCTATCTTTGGCCTGAGCATTGATAACCGTGATAATAAAAAGGGCAAAGCCACTGGCCTGTTTGGTTTTACTGACGGCGCAATTATGGGCAATGTAACGCTGATTGCCGGTACTGATGGCATATCCGTGCAGGGCGGCAGCACTGATACCGGCGCCTTTATCGGTCATGCGGTGAATACCACGGTTAAGGGTGTCAACAGTACGCTGAAGGTCAGCGGTACTAACAACGTCGGCGGTATCATCGGTTATGCCAAGGATGATACCGGGCGTACCTATAGCTTTGCTGATGCTTCCGGTTCTGTTCAGCCGGACAGCCGCAGCAGCGAACTGTCAAACCTGACCAATACCGGTAATATCAGCGGTGTTAGCAACGTTGGCGGTCTTGTTGGCTATATGGATGGCGGCAAACTGTCAAATGATGAGGAAAACCGTATCCAGTACAAGGGCTCCTATAACCTTGGTAAAATTACCGGTATAGATATAGATATAGATAAGGACCCCAGCAACTATTCATCTAATATCGGCGGCCTGGTTGGTAAAGCAGAAAATGCGATTGTTGGCGGTACGAAGAATACGCTGACTAACTTAAATACTGTTGAGGGTGGTTATAATGTTGGCGGCATCGTTGGCAGTATTTCCAATACAACTGTTGATAATGCTTCCAACGAAGGCGTTGTCAAGGCTAACGGCTACACTATTGACAGCTATATTTATCATACAGATTATACTGACGGTGGTTGGCAGAATAATAATGGAGCCCTTCAAGGCACTCATAAGGCTGAGGTACTTGCAGCCAACGTCGGCGGCATTGTTGGCAGCAGCAGTGCTGGCAGCGAGCTGAGGGATGTAACCAACAAAGCGGATGTAAGCTCCGCGTTGGTAAAGAAAACAACCGGCAAAAATGATCCTACCGGCTACGACCATTATGCAGCAGGTAACGTAGGCGGTATTGTCGGCCGTGCCGAGGACAGCTATATCACCAATGCTAATAACGTAGAAAGTAATATCCGCGGTGCGATGAACGTAGGCGGTATAGCCGGTTATTTTGGTTCCACCGATGTCAATGATGTATATAAAAATGATTACCGCATTCTGAATGCTATTAACAACGGCGGCGATATTATGGCTACAGGCGGTATCAAAAAGGATGGTGGTAGCTTTACTTATGAAATCACCCGCAGTGATTACGACCCCAAACAAAATAAAGAAAAATATATCACCGGTAATATTGGCGGTATAGCAGGCTATCTGTACGGTGCGGCGGTGCGTATTGAAGCCGGTGGCAACCGCGGCGATGTGCATACTGCAGCGGATATGTCGAAGCTGACGTCATGGGCTGCCAATGTTGGCGGCATCGTCGGTAAAATTGACATGCCGAAGGCAACGGATAGCAAGGGTAAGGTTCTGACTGATGACCAGCGACTGGCAATCATCAAGGGTGATACCAGTGCTGCCGGTAATAGTGGCCATGCCAACGCAGTAGTTTCCAGCAGCTATAATACAGGTAATGTTAAGGGTTATACCAATATCGGCGGTATTGGCGGCTTTGCCTACAATGGCAGTATTGCTGCCTCCTATAACGTAGGCGATATTCATACAACACGTTCCGATGCAGGTTATAATACGACGCCAATTAATATGGGCGGTATCCTGGGTGACAGTACCGAACAGGCCAGCGGCCGTGTTATCATTTACGATACATATAACAAGGGTACGATTGGCGACAGCGGCTTCGGGACTTTTGGACGCCATGTCGGCGGCATCGTCGGTCGTTTGAGCGGCATTGTTGAAAAAAGCTTTAACAATGGTGATATTTACAATGGCTCGAACGTTGTCGGCGGCATTGCCGGCTATTGGTACAGTGGTTATCTGAAAAACGTTTTCAACACCGGTAATATTACGGTAAACAACAAGAACTATGCAGAAAGCCAGGTAGGCGGAATTGTCGGCTCTGCAGACTTGGGTGGCGGCAATCAGAGCAGTGGAGACAATACCGATATGAGCATTAGCAATGCTTATAACCTTGGCTCTTTGCGCTCCTTTAAGAATAATGGTAGTGGTCCTAATGCAGTTGGCGGTATCTTGGGCGCCACATATAGGTGGAGTGGACGTCGCACTAATGTGAATATAAGCAACGCCTATACCATGGGCAATATTTATGCTGATAGTGGTTCTGCTGGTTATACATTAGGTCTCTTTGGCAGTGATACAAGTGCCACAATCAATAATGTTTATTACATCCGTCCGCAGACTGACAATGGCTATATTGATTTAACATTAAAGCCTTCTAAACTTACCGTGCTAACAAATGCCAAGGTCATTGATTATGATAAGTTAAATGATCAGAGCCAGTGGGGTGACTTTAGCTTTTCCACACAGAAAGATGGCACAATAACAGAAGCAACGGGTGATAACTGGCGTATGAGCGATGGCAGCCTGCCGATACTGAACGCCTTCCTGCCAGGCTCGTATAAGTATTTCAGCAAGGACAGCAATTGGCAGGCGTTTATGAAGGATAATGACGACCACGCCAATGTGCAGTATGGTACGGCCTATGATCCGCTGCTGACGATTATCAAAACCAAAAAGGATTTAAGCTTCAATTGGAGCGATATGGACCTGAAGAACAATGGCTCCCTGGCTGTTTTTGGCTTGCATGATAAGGCAACAGATCTTAACTATACTCCTGGCCTGACGCTGAATAATGTAGAAATTACCAACAGCACGCATGTTTTTGGTGGCACCATTTACAGCGATGGCTTGCTGGAGCTCAACGCCAAGGATAACCTGCAGGGTGGATTGCGCTTTGGTATGGATAGCAAGCTTTACGGCAGTGATGTTGTGTTAAATACCAACAGCTCCATGGAGCTGAGCGGCAGCGTTATATCTACCGGCAATCATAATGCGCTTTCCAGCTTTAATCCGGAAAAATCGCATCAGCATGGCATTAACATCAACGCCGGCGATTTAACTGTCTACGGCAAGCTGATTACCATGGGCGAAGAGGGAAAAGGCACCGATGTTATTGTTCCTGGTATCAACTATGGCTATCGTGATTCCCAAGCACCTGATAAGGACAAGGTTAATGATAAAGACCAGGCAATGACCTCTCAAGGTATGACGCATGATTATCAGCTACAGACTAAAACTGCCAAAACAGGCGATATCACCATCAGCACCATGAAAAAAACTCTGGCTGATGGCACGCACATGAACGGCAGTGCCAACCTGCTTTATGGTAACTATAAAAAGGGCAAGATTGAAACCAAGGGAAACCTGACTGTCAGCAGCAGTGGCAATATTTTAGTTGACAGCGACCTTGATATCGCAGGTCGCATTAACCTGAGCGGTAATGGCTCCGGCAGCAATATTACTTTGGACCTTTCCAATATCGGCGGCGAGCTGAAGGGAAATGAAAAGATAAAGGCGATACATGCTTTTATTGATGCGCATGCGACAGAAGCAACCGGTATTTATGGCAACACTATTGGCAAGCGACCAATGAAAATCACCTTCGATATTTGGGATGATAATTATACTGTTGACAACATCAAGGGAAATCTGAACTATGCAAAGTATGACCTGCCAACTACCACGTTGATAGATAAGCTGAAAAATCTGTATGTGGAATCAGCCGGTAATACTTATAACGGAGACAATGTCCGCAATGTTATTTATGCCTGGATAAGCAATGCCGAGGAGCTGAATTCCCTGCAGCGTGTGGCTGAAAACATGAATGATAGAGATGCTTTAAGCTATAATTTTGTCCTGAAAAATGATATCGATGCCAGCGGTCTGGTGGATGCAAATGGCAATAGCACCTATAATACTATCGGCGGTGGCAAGAAAGCTTTTACAGGCACGTTTGATGGTGATGGTCACACAATTGTCGGCTTGCAGGCTAAAGGCGGTATTTTTGGCCAGCTGGGCAGTGGCGCGGTAGTTAAAAACATCAACATCACTTCTTCCGTATTCACCGGTAATAATATTGGTGACAGTGTTGGCGCTGTAGCAGCAGAAAATAACGGCGGCAGCATCAGCGGCATTTCCGGCTATGGTAATACCATAAAAGGCAGCGGCGGTTATATCGGTGGCCTTGTAGGCAAAAACTACGGCGGCATCAGCAACAGCAATGACCAGAGCACCGTTATCGCCGGTGCAGGTACTGTAGCAGGCGGTATTGCGGGCGTTAATGGTACAGCAGATAAAGGTGGCACAATCGACAACGTCCAAAGCAACAGTGCTGTGACTACTGGTGTCCTAGCTAAAGATCAATATGCATCTAATCTGGGCGGTATCGTTGGCAAGAATGAGATGTTGTTGAATAAATACAATATTAACAATGTTTCCGCTCATGGTATTACCGGTAAAACCGGCAACACCCAAACATCCGGTGGTATTGTTGGTACAAATGAAGGCAGAATCAGTAATGCTTATAATGAAAGTATTATCCATGGTTCAGAAAATATCGGCGGTGTTGCTGGCAAAAATGTAACGCAGGCGTCAAATTCCAAGCTGGCGGAGCTGAACGATGTTGCCAACGCTGTAGAGATTATTGGTGACGCAGGCAGCCAAAATGTCGGTGGTCTGGTAGGTATGCAGGAACATGCTACTACAAACCAGGGACGCAATACCGGCGCAATCACCGGCTGCACCAATGTCGGCGGCATGGTAGGCTATAATAAAGCAGACTCCTACCTCAAAAACCTGGAAAATTCTCCGCAGGCTACAATTACCGGTATTACTTATGTAGGCGGTATTGCCGGTGTCAACGAGGGCGAAATTTCCGCAGATAACCAGCTGAACCTGGTGAACAGCGGTAAAATCTACGGCTGGGAAAACGTAGGCGGCATTGCCGGCAAAAACAGCGGCAAAATTGATAATGTCAATTCCAATATCAACCTGTATGTGATTGATGAAGCGACCAGAACTGCCTTAAAGGGCAACACGGTAATTACACCTAACGCCCAGTTCTTCGGCGGCGTTACCGGTGAAAACGTGGGCATCATTACCAATGCGACCAACAGAGCCAGAGTGGATGCTGCGCAGGCTTCCTATGTCGGCGGTATTGTCGGCAAAAACACAAGCGAAGGCGGCAAGGCAGGCCAGCTTCTGGGCATGGGCAACAGCAATGAAGGCTTTGTTATCGGCAAGAACTATGTCGGCGGCGTTATCGGCAAAAATGAAGTAGCCATTGCCGGTACTGCCGAACAAAGCGTAGGTATTGTCAACTCCGGTACCGTTATTGCTTTGGCTGGTGGTGCTGGCGGCATCATCGGTGAAAACAGTGCAAATATTACCCATGTCATCATGAAAAATGAGGGCGAAGTGCATGGCAGTGCTTCTGCTGACGGCAGCAAGGAGGAAAACGGTACAGGCGGTATTATCGGCGTAAATGCCATTGGCGCTACTATTACCTATTCTTCCCTGATGAACAGGGTAAATGGTAATGTCAGCGGTGTAGCAAATGTCGGTGGTATTATCGGTATCAACCATGGTGTTATCACCGGTGGGCGCGATGTTAACACCAATTATTACCAGCACCAGATTTATAACAACGGTACGATTCAGGTAGGCTCCTACGATGCAACAAACGGTACTATTACAGCAGTTGATGGCGAAAACATCGGCGGTCTGCTTGGCAATAACAGCGGCACGCTGACGGCAGGCTATAACACCGGCGTAGTCGATGCAGGACAAAGCAGCAATGTCGGTGGCATTGCCGGTACTAACAGCGGCACGCTGGACCAGGTGTTCAACAGCGTAGTAACAGTAACCAAGACCGAAACAGGCGCAACTGATGCTGATGGCAGTAAGCTTTATAATTATACTTATACCGATGGCGGTGCAATCAGCGGCGCTAGCAATGTCGGCGGTATCGTTGGCAACAATGCAGGTACGCTGAGCAACGCTTATAGCACTACTAAGGTAGCAGGCAATAGCAATGTGGCGAATATTGTGGGCAGCAATGCAGGCCATGTAAGCAATATCTATGGCTATGAAGCAAATTGCAACACCAACGTAACAAACGTAAATGGTGGCACTGTTAGCAAAAGCTATATCATTAAGGCAGACGGCACGTTGGCTGAAAACGGCAATGATGCCAAGAAGCTGGACAGCTATGCTTTTGATAATAAGGAAACAACCTGGAAGCTTTACGATAAACGCACTAACCCGCTGTTGAAGGTTTTCCTGACCAAGGTTACGGTAGCACCTGACCTGCAGCAGGGTTGGGTTTATGATGCGACAAATCATCTTGATATCCATGGCTGGATTAATAGCGGCAAGCTTAAAACAAATGATGCGGCCAACGATGCTTTTGCGGCTTATAATAACAACAACAGCCTGCTGCAGGGCGAAGAACTGAAGAATGTCGGGACCGGTACCTACAGCAGCTGGCTGTGGTCCGGACAGATTGCCAGCGGTGGCGAAGTAGGCCCCAATAATTTGGGCTATGACTTTACCGTGGATGATATTACTGTTACCAAAAAGGTGCTTAATGTTACCGGCAATACTGTTAACAGAACGTATGGCGATTTGAAGAAAGACCATGATTATGAATTGAGCATTGATGGACTTGACAGCTTCAATAGCGATATGAAGGCAGAGCTGGATGGCAAGGTGACTATCACTGGTTCGCAGGATACAATTCAGGATGCAGGTATTATTACTGTCGACTCTGAAAAACGTACTAATAATAAGGGTAGCTACAATTGGTATGCAAGCGTTGAGCTTGATGGCAGCCTTAAAGACAATTATGAATTCAAAAATGATGGTGTAAGCAGCGCAAAAACGACAGTTCAAGGCGTATCTAATGTTTTGGCGCGCAAGGTTTACCTGAATAACATTAATGCTAAGCTGACCTACGGCAGCAGTGACGCTATTAATGAGCATATCAATGGTGTGGTAAGCATTAAGGATTTGGCAAATGCTATTGTTTATGGTGATAATGTCAAGCTGGCTGATGGTGCCGTCGTTAATGTGAAGGATGGCAGCAGATATGCGACTAATAAGGGAAATCGTAATACTGCGGACGCTGGCACATATGATAAAAGCTTGAAGATTGATAATGCAGCGCTTACCGGCGATGCAAATAAGTTGGGCAACTATGAGCTGGTTAATGAAGCTACAGGCAGCATTACGGTTGACCCGGAAACAATGCACGTTAAGCTGAACGGTGTTGAGCGCACCTATGGTAATACAGCGCTGATTAATGGTACAGCATACGGCGTTAACAGCTTGCTTGGTAATGTCAACGGCGATAATTATGGTGCCGGCGATGTAACTTTGGGCACTGTTACCGTTGATGGCGCGCTGACTGGCGAGAGCACTGGCAAGGTAACCAATGATGCCGATACTTATAAGTGGAATGCCGATGTAGCTGCAGCGAACGATAAGCTTCAGCAAAACTACAAGCTGGTTGTTGATGATGGTGGTGCTTCCGTGGTTAAACAGGCAACCTTGCAGGTAAGCTTGAATGAAGTAGTACGCACCTATGGTAATGCAGCAATTACCAGTGGTAGCTACAGTGCAAGCGGTATCGAAGGTCTGGTAAACGGCGACAGCTATGACGCAAGCGCAATCACAGTAAACAAAACTAGTGACGGCGCAATTGATGGCGTAAGCAGCAACAGGGTAACGAACGATGCTGACGATTATACCTGGAGCGGTACTTTAACAACAGAAAATGCAGCACTGAAGAACAACTATAAGCTGGAATTGAAAGGCGATGGCAAGTCTGTTGTAGGCAAGGCAAAGCTGAATGTTGGCCTGAGTGACGTATACCGCACCTATGGCAATGCAAAGATTACCAATGGCGGTTACAGCGCAGGCAACATCACCGGTCTGGTCAACGGCGACAGCTATAATGCCGGCGATGTTAAGGTAACAGTTACTGGCGATGGCGCAATTGCTGGCGTAAGCGGCAGCAAGGTAACGAACGATGCAGGTAACTATGAGTGGACAGGCAGCGCAAGCACTACAAATGCAGGCTTGGATAAGAACTATAATTTGGTAGTAACTGCAAATGGCAAGTCTACGGTTGAAAAGGCAACGCTGAATGTTGGTCTGAACGACGTAGTACGTACCTATGGCAATGCAACGATTACTAGCGGCGGTTACAGCGCAGGCAACATCACCGGTCTGGTAAATGGTGATAGCTATAATGCCGGCGATGTTAAGGTAACAGTTACTGGCGATGGTGCAATTGCTGGCGTAAGCGGCAGCAGGGTAACGAACGATGCAGGTAACTATGAGTGGACAGGCAGCGCAAGCACTGCAAATGCAGGCTTGGGTAAGAACTATAATTTGGTAGTAACTGCCAATGGCAAGTCTAAAGTAGAAAAGGCTAACCTCGTAGTAAATCTGAACGACATCACCCGCGTTTACGGTAACCTTGATGCTAAGGATTACAGCAACGCATATACCTTTGGTGCAAATGCAGGCTTAGTCAATGGCGATAACGGTCTGGTAATCAATGCTGACAAAGACGGCGCAATTGCCGGCGGTACTCTCACCAACGTAGAGAAGACTAACAACGTAGGCAGCTACGAATGGAATGGTACTGCCAGCGGTGTAGATAACCTAAACACTAACTACGATGTGCAGATTAACGCAGGCAAGTCCGACGTAACGAAGGCTAAGCTCGTAGTAAATCTGAACGACATCACCCGCGTTTACGGTAATCTTGATGCGAAGGATTATAGCAAAGCATTTACCTTTGGTGCAAATGCAGGCTTAGTCAATGGTGATAACGGTTTGGTAATCAACGCCAATGCTGACGGCGCAATTGCCGAAGGCAGTGTAAGCGACGTTAAGAAGACTAACAACGTAGGCAAATATGAGTGGAATGGTACTGCCAGCGGTGTAGATAACCTGAACACAAACTACGATGTAACAGTTAACGCAGGCAAGTCTGACGTAACAAAGGCTAACCTCGTAGTAAATCTGAACGACATCACCCGCGTTTACGGTAATCTTGATGCTAAG